>Ga0187842_1000090_pt1 | contig 45598 bp, 44 predicted proteins | sample SpaLakP09_SKY_41_FD_134514 | JGI IMG/M metagenome (GOLD analysis project Ga0187842, IMG submission 134514) | Oligotrophic lake water microbial communities from Sparkling Lake, Wisconsin, USA - SP09_SKY_41 | ecosystem: Environmental > Aquatic > Freshwater > Lake | place: USA: Sparkling Lake... | reverse complement strand
CCGGCGCCGCAGGGCGACCGCCGAATCCTCGCGATCAAGCAGCCGGTGGGCACGACGGCGGCGATCACGCCCTGGAACTTCCCGACCGCGATGCTGACGCGCAAGGCCGGCCCGGCGCTGGCCGCCGGCTGTTCGATGGTCGTCAAGCCCGCCTCGCAGACGCCCTACTCGGCCCTGGCTTTTGCCGTGCTGGCCGAGCGCGCCGGTGTGCCCACCGGCCTGCTGTCGGTGCTGACCGGCTCGGCCAGCCAGATCGGCGGCGAGATGACGCGCAACCCGCTGGTGCGCAAGCTCACCTTCACCGGCTCGACCGAGGTCGGCCGCACGCTGATGCGCCAGTCGGCCGACACGATCAAGAAGCTGTCGCTGGAGCTGGGCGGCAACGCCCCCTTCATCGTCTTCGACGACGCCGACCTGGACGCCGCCGTCGAGGGCGCGATGGTCTCCAAGTTCCGCAACACCGGCCAGACCTGCGTCTGCGCCAATCGCCTCTATGTGCAGCGCGGTGTGCTCAAGGCCTTCAGCGACAAGCTGGTGGCCCGCGTCAAGGCGCTGAAGGTCGGCAACGGCCTTGACGCGGGCATCACCCAGGGCCCGCTGATCGACGCCAAGGCCGTGGCCAAGATCGAGGAACACATTGCCGACGCCCGCGCCAAGGGCGGCGAGGTGCTGACCGGCGGCAAGCCCCATGCGCTGGGCGGCCTGTTCTTCGAACCGACCGTGGTCAGCGGCGCGACGGCCGAGATGCTGGTCGCCGTTGAAGAGACCTTCGGCCCGCTGGCGCCGCTGTTCCCCTTCGACACCGAGGCCGAGGTCATCGCCCTGGCCAACGACACCGAGTTCGGCCTGGCCGCGTACTTCTACAGCCGCGACCTGGGCCGCGCGATGCGCGTGTCCGAGCGGCTGGAGGCCGGCATGGTCGGCGTCAACACCGGCCTGATCTCCACCGCCGAGGCGCCGTTCGGCGGCGTCAAGCAGTCGGGCCTGGGGCGCGAGGGTTCGAAGTACGGGCTGGAAGAGTTCCTGGAAGTGAAGTACGTCTGCCTGGCGGGCTTGGCCGGGTGAACACGCCGTTGCGCTAGGGTTCACCCCTGCGCGGCGGCCGCGGGGCGCGGGCTAGCATGGCCCGACGCCACGCCGGTTCAGGCGTGGCCCTGGAGCACGCCATGAAGCAACTCGCCGGCCTCGACGCCTCGTTCCTGTTTCTCGAAACCGCCGAGATGCCCATGCATGTGGGCGCGCTGCACATCTTCGAGCTGCCGGCCAGCTACCGCGGCAACTATGTTCGCGACCTGCGCGCGCACATGGCCGGCCGCCTGCCGTTTGCGCCGGCGCTGCGCCGCAAGCTGGCGCTGATGCCGATGAACCTGGCCAGCCCGGCCTGGGTGGATGCCACGCCGGATCTGGACCAGCACATCGTCGCCATCAAGCTGCCCAAGGGCAGCGGCCAGGCCGAGCTGGAGCATCAGGTCGGCCTGCTGCATCCGGTGCTGCTGGACCGCAGCCGGCCACTGTGGAAGTTTCATGTCTTCGAGGGCCTGGCCAATGGGCCTGGCGGCAGCAAGCGCTACGGCCTCTACACCCAGCTGCACCACGCGGCCGTCGATGGCCAGGCGGCCGTGGCGCTGGCCCATGCCATCCTCGACCTGAACCCGGAGCCCCGTGCACTGCCGGACATGCCGGCGCGAGCCGACCGCAGTGCACCGGGCACGACCCAGCTGCTGCGCCGCGCGCTGGCCGGTCAGTGGCAGCAGACCCTGAACATCGCCAAGGCCCTGCCCGGTGCGGTCAGCACCCTGGCGCAGATGGCCGCGCAGTCGGCCGGCGGTGCGGCCGGAGGGGTCGTGGCGGACGTGATGGCGCGGGTCAAGGGGCAGATCGCTACGGGAGACAAGGGCGTCAGCAATCTGAGCCTGGCGCCGCGCACGCGACTGAACGCCACGCTGTCGGCCGAGCGGGTGTTCTGCGGTGTCAGTCTGCCCTTGGCCGAGCTGAATGCGGTGCGCCGCCGCCACGGCGCCAGCCTCAATGACGCGGTGCTGATGATTTGCAGCGGCGCGCTGCGGCGCTACTTTGCCCGGCACGGGCCGCTGCCGCGCAAGTCGCTGATCGCGGCCGTGCCGGTGTCGACCCGCGCCAAGGGCGACACCACGGCCAATACCCAGGCCTCGATGACGGTGTTCACCCTGGGCACGCACATTGCCGACCCGGCCAAGCGCCTGGCCCATGTGCTGGCCGCCAGCGCGGCGATGAAGAGCAATCTGGACAACCTCAAGGGCCTAATGCCGACCGACTTCCCCTCGCTCGGTGTGCCCTGGCTGATGGAGGGCGCGGCGGCGCTGTACAAGCGCGCGGGTGTGGCCGAGAAGATTCCGCCCATCGCCAATGTCGCGATCTCCAATGTGCCCGGCCCGACCGTGCCGCTGTACATGGCCGGCGCCAGGATGCTGAAGAATTACCCGACCTCCATCGTGGTCCACGGCATGGCCTTGAACATCACCGTGCAGACCTACAACGACGCGCTGGACATGGGCCTGATTGCCTGCGCCGAGGCGATGCCCGAGGTGGCCGAGCTGGGCCAGCACGTGCAGGCGGCGTTTGCCGAGTTTGCGGCGCTGCCGGCCCCGACTCCCGAAGCAGCTCCCGCCGCCAAGAAGGCGCGAAAAGCTGTCACAACAGCGACAAAGAAGCCTAGGGCAAGCGCTCCACCCCAGAAGCGACCCAGCCGATAAGATCACCGCATGCCCGCAAGCAAGCGCAAGCCTTCCGAAGCCCACACCCAACCCTCCCAGTCGTTCGCCGATCTGCGCGCGCCCGGCGCCATGCTCTTGATGCTGGAGAGCCGCGCGCCCTGGGAATATGCGGCCCTGCTCGCCGCCATGCCCTGGCTGCGGCGCCTGCCGCGCGGCGATGGCCATCCGGTGCTGGTCTTCCCGGGCCTGGGCGCCAATGACCTGACGACGGCGCCGCTGCGCAGCTTTCTGGACAGCCTGGGCTATGTCTCCCAGCCCTGGAGCCAGGGCTTCAACTTCGGCCCGCGCAAGGGCGTGCTGGAGCGGGGCCAGGCCGATCTGCGTGCGCTGTTTCGCGAATACGGCCAGAAGATCAGTCTGATCGGCTGGAGCCTGGGCGGCCTCTACGCCCGTGAGCTGGCCAAGGAGTTGCCCGAGCAGGTGCGCTGCGTCATCACGCTGGGCACGCCGTTCACCGGCCACCCGCGCGCCACCAATGCCTGGCGCTTCTTCGAGCTGGTCAGCGGCCACAAGTCAAATGATCCGACGATGATGGAAGAGCTGCTCAAGCCGCCGCCGGTGCCCACCACCTCGATCTTCTCGCGCAGCGATGGCATCGTCGCCTGGCGCTGCAGCGTCAACGAGCCGGCGCCGCACACCGAGAACATCGAGGTCCAGGCCAGCCATGTCGGCCTGGGCCTGAACCCGGTGGCGCTGTATGCCATCGCCGACCGGCTGGCGCAGGACCCGGCGCAGTGGCAGCACTTCGAGCCCACCGGCGCCAGGCGCTGGTTTTTCAAAGTTCATGGCGTGCCGGACCTTGCCGTACCCCGGCAAGCTCGGGCACCCACTGACTGAAGGATTGAATGCAACTACGCGCCAACGGCATCACCCTCGAAGTCGAATCATTCGGCCCTGCCACCGGCGAGCCCCTGCTGCTGATCATGGGCCTGGGCATGCAGCTGCTGGCCTGGCATGAGGACTTTGTGCAGGACCTGGTGGCCACAGGATTTCGCGTCATCCGCTTCGACAACCGCGATGTCGGCCTGAGTCAGTCCTTCGATGCCGAGGGCCTGCCCCATATCGGCCTGGAGTCGGTCAAATACCTGCTGCACCTGCCGGTCAAGTCGCCCTATTCGCTGTCGGACATGGCGCTGGACTGCGTGGGCCTGCTCGATGCGCTGGGCCTGGCCAGCGCGCACGTCTGCGGCGCCTCGATGGGCGGCATGATTGCCCAGCAGCTGGCCGCCCGCCATCCCGAGCGGGTGAAAAGCCTGACCCTGATGATGACGACCAGCGGCGCCCGCGCCCTGCCCGGCCCGTCGATGAAGGTGCGCGGCGCGCTGATGGCCAGGCCGCCGGCCAACGACCACGCCGCAGTGGTCGCCAGCTATGTGAGGCTGTACCAGCTGATCGGCAGCCCTGCCTACCCCAATGACCCCGAGGTCCTGCGCCAGCGCATCGAGCGCATCGTGCGGCGCAGCCACCGGCCCCAGGGCGCGATGCGTCAGCTGATGGCCATCGCCGCCGACGGCGACCGCTCCGCCCTGCTGGTGCAAATCAAGGCCCCGACGCAGATCATCCACGGCCAGGCGGACCCGCTGGTGCCGGTGGCCGCCGGCCACGACCTGGCACGCAAGATCGCCGGGTCCCGGCTGGACCTGATAGACGGCATGGGGCACGACCTGCCCCCGGCACTGTGGCCGCGCTTCATTACCGGTATCCGCACGGCGGCGGCGCGAGCCAAGGGTACGACGGACTGATCCGAGCGGGGCAGCCAAAGCCCCACAGGCCTCGCTGCGTGCCGACACTCCTACACTCGGCGGTGGTGGAGACCTCGGGGTTCCCGTCGGGAGCCGAGGCCGCCTCACCGCACCGGAGTAGGACCATGGCCCGCAAGACCCCCATCGAACGCTATCGCAATATCGGCATTTCCGCGCACATCGATGCCGGCAAGACCACGACGACTGAGCGCATCCTGTTCTACACCGGCGTCAATCACAAGGTCGGCGAGGTGCACGACGGCGCGGCCACGATGGACTGGATGGAGCAGGAGCAGGAGCGCGGCATCACCATCACCTCGGCGGCCACCACCTGCTTCTGGAAGGGCATGGACCTGAGTCTGCCCGAGCACCGCATCAACATCATCGACACCCCGGGCCACGTCGATTTCACGAGCGAGGTCGAGCGCTCGATGCGCGTGCTCGACGGCGCGGTGATGGTCTACGACTCGGTGGGCGGCGTGCAGCCGCAGAGCGAGACCGTCTGGCGTCAGGCCAACAAGTACAAGGTGCCGCGTCTGGCCTTCGTCAACAAGATGGACCGGGTCGGCGCCGACTTCTTCCGCGTACGCCAGATGATGGTGGACCGGCTGCGCGCCAACCCGGTGCCCATCGTCGTGCCCATCGGCGCCGAGGAGAACTTCAAGGGCGTCGTCGACCTCTTGAAGATGAAGGCCATCTTCTGGGACGAAGCCTCGCAGGGCATGAAGTTCAGCTACGAGGAAATCCCGGCCGAGCTGCTGGAGACCTGCAAGACCTGGCGCGAGAAGATGGTCGAGGCCGCGGCCGAGGCCAGCGAAGAGCTGATGAACCGCTATCTCGACGCCGGCGAGCTCAGCGAGGAGGACATCAAGCTGGGCCTGCGCACCCGTACCTTGGCTGGTGAGATCCAGCCCATGTTGTGCGGCTCGGCCTTCAAGAACAAGGGCGTGCAACGAATGCTCGATGCGGTGATCGACTTCATGCCCTCGCCGATCGACATCCCGCCGGTGCCCGGCACCGATGATGATGAGAGGGAGACATCGCGCCGCCCGGCCGACGATGAGAAGTTCGCCGCCCTGGCCTTCAAGCTGATGACCGATCCCTATGTCGGCCAGCTGACCTCCGTGCGCGTCTACTCAGGCGTACTGAAGTCCGGCGACTCGGTCTACAACCCGATCCGAGGCAAGAAGGAACGCATTGGCCGCATCCTGCAAATGCATGCGAACCAGCGCGAGGAAATCAAGGAAATTCTGGCCGGTGACATCGCCGCCTGTGTGGGCCTGAAGGACGTGACCACCGGTGAGACGCTGTGCGATCCGGAGGCCATCATCACCCTGGAAAAGATGGTGTTCCCGGAGCCGGTGATCTCGCAGGCCGTCGAGCCCAAGACCAAGCCCGATCAGGAAAAGATGGGCATCGCCCTGGGCCGTCTGGCGCAGGAAGATCCGTCGTTCCGCGTGCGCACCGACGAGGAGTCGGGCCAGACCATCATCTCCGGTATGGGCGAGCTGCACCTGGAAATCATCGTCGACCGCATGAAGCGCGAGTTCGGCGTCGAGGCCAACGTCGGCAAGCCGCAGGTGGCTTATCGCGAGACCATTCGCAAGTCGGTGTCGGACGTGGAAGGCAAGTTCGTGCGCCAGTCGGGCGGCAAGGGCCAGTACGGCCATGTTGTGCTGACCGTCGAGCCGCAAGAGGCCGGCAAGGGCTTCGAGTTCGTGGACGCCACCAAGGGCGGGGTCGTGCCCAAGGAGTTCATCCCTGCCGTCCGCAAGGGGGTGGAAGAATCCCTGCCCAATGGCGTGCTGGCCGGCTTCCCGGTGGTGGACGTCAAGGTCACCTTGACCTTCGGTTCGTACCACGAGGTGGACTCGAACGAGAACGCCTTCAAGATGGCCGCCAGCCTGGGCTTCAAGGAAGGCTGCCGCAGGGCAAACCCGGTGATCCTCGAACCGATGATGGCCGTGGAAGTGGAAACGCCCGAGGACTACGCCGGCAATGTGATGGGCGACCTGTCCTCACGCCGCGGCATGGTGCAGGGCATGGACGATATGGTCGGCGGCGGCAAGGTCATCAAGGCCGAGGTGCCGTTGAGCGAGATGTTCGGCTACTCGACCACGCTACGCAGCATGAGCCAGGGCCGCGCCACCTACACGATGGAGTTCAAGCACTACAGCGAGGCGCCGAAGAACGTGGCGGACGCGATCATCACCTCGCGCGGCAAATAGCGCTGGCGTCGGGCCGGTGGATGCGCGTCACTCCGCCGTGATCTTCCGGTCTCGCACCAGCTTGCCCCAGGTCTTGCTCTCGGCCTCGATATAGCTGGCCAGCTCTTCGCGCGTGCCGGGTGCAGGGGTCAAGCCGTGCTTGAGCAGCTCGTCGCGCACCTCGGGTGTGGTCAGCACCTTGACCAGCTCCTTGTTCCAGCGCTCCAGGATCGCCACCGGCGTCTTGCCAGGTGCGACGAAGGCATACCAATTGCTGGCGTTGAAGCCGGGGTACCCCGATTCGGCAATCGTCGGCACGTGGGGCATATAGGCCGGCCGGGACGGGCCGGTGGTGGCAATCGGGATCAGCTTGCCGGCCTCGATATGCGGCAGCGCCGTCGGCGGCGCCGCGTAGTAGGCAGCGACGCGACCGCCCAGCAGGTCCTGCAGGGCCGGGGCGCCGCCCTTGTATGGAATATGGACGGTGTCGATGCCGGCGCGCTGGTTCAACAATTCGCCGGCCAGGTGCGAGGCCGAGCCGGCGCCGGTGGAAGCAAAGTCCAGCGTGCCAGGTTTCGCCCTGGCCTTGGCGATGAAGTCGGCAAAGTTCTTGATGCCGGTGCCCGGGTGCACGACCAGCACATTGGGAAAGCTCACGCCCATGGTCAAGGGCGCAAGATCCTTCTGCGGGTCGTAGCCGACCTTCATCATGTGCGGCGCAATCGTCAGCGGGCCGATCGAGCCCAGCAGGATGACCGAGCCGTCGGCCGGCGCTGCGGCCAGATACTGGTGGGCGATATTACCGCCGGCGCCGGCGCGATTTTCGACCACCACGGTCTGGCCGAGATGGTCCTGCAGCCGCTTTGCGATGATGCGTGCGGCTGCGTCGGTGGCGCCTCCGGCGGCGAAGCCAACCACCACGGTCAATGTCTTCCTGGGCAGCTCCTGAGCCTGCGCATGGGCGCCGGCCAGCAGGGCGAGGGTGGTCAGCCAGAGGGCTCTTATTTGCATGGAATGTCTCCTGTTGGATTCAGTCTTCGGTGAGGTGCAGGCGGCTCGGCTGGCGCTTCTCGATCGCCCACTTCAACAGCGCCGCGCTGCGGTAGATGCCGTGGGCGAACTTGCCGTAGGGCAGGGTGGCGAACAGCGCCATCACCGCGCCCAGGTGGAGGCATAGGGCGAGTCCAAGGGCCGGCGTCTGGCGCAGCAGCATCAGCGCCAGGCCGCTGGCGGCGGTGAGCAGCAGCAAGGCGATGAAGCCGCGGTCCATGGGCCGCTGTGCCAGGTCTTGCTGCAGCGGATGGCGGCTCAGATTGAGCCAGAACAGGCCTAGGGTGCCCACCACCAGCGACAAGCCGCCGCTGATGCCCAGCAGCTTGGGCAAGCTGGTGTAGCCATAGGGCGCCTGCCAGCCGAGCAGGTAGTGGTACAGCGTGGCCACGCTGGTGGCGGCAAAGCACAGCATGAAGCCGTAGAAGGTCAGATGGTGGAAGCGCCGGCGCTGCAAGCTGAACGCATCGTCCTCGTTGTTGCAGCCCTCGCCATGGCCGCCGCCCAGGTATTTGAGGCGCAGCACGTCGTGGGTGGCCTCGCCTGCGGCGGCGCCCGACAGCGGCCCGGGCGATCCGGACTTCCAGAACTGGCGCACACCGATGCCCAGTGCCAGCACAGCGAAGAGGAATATCGGTGCGAACAGGCCGACCATCAAGTTGTGCGGAAAGATCGCGTAGAAGCTGCCCGGCAGCGGCCCCCGCCACAGGCCGCCCTGCAGCGTGGCGGCCAGCGCCAGGAACAGGCTCAGCGCGGCAACCAGCGCCACGCTGAGGGTCAGGCCTTGCCGCTGGTAGAGCTTGCCCAGCGCCGGCGGCCAGGCGTAGTCGGTGTAGGTCTGCAGCCGAACCTTGGCCATCGCCTGCGGCACATTGACGGCGAACTCATGCGGCGGCGCGTACTGGCAGGCATGCAGGCAGGCGCCACAGTTGTGGCAGAGATTGGCCAGCAGGTGGATGTCGGCCTTGCCGAACTCGAGCCGGCGCGTCATCGCCGGGAACACCGCGCAAAAGCCCTCGCAGTAGCGGCAGGCATTGCAGATCTGCATCTGGCGACCGATCTCGGCCTCGTCGGCCGTCAAGGCGCGTATCGGTATCACGCGGCCCTGGCCCAGCGCAGCGGCCCCGCGGGTCAACGCCTCAAGCTGCTGCATGGCTGTGTTCCTTGATCGCGGCAAGCGCCGCCTGGGTGCCGGCAATGCGGCCGAAGGCCGTGCCAATCGACATGCCCACACCGGCCGTATAGCCCTTGCCCAGCACATTGCCGGCCATCATCTCGCCGGCGACGAACAGGTTGGTGCTTGCCCGGCCGCCGAAGTGCACGGCGGCGCGTGCATCGACCTTCAGGCCGAGGTAGGTGAAGGTCACGCCGGGGCGCAGCGCATAGCCATAGAACGGGTGTGTCCAGCGGGCGGGCCCAGTGCGTCTTGGCCGGCGCCAGGCCCTCGGTATGGCAATCGTCCAGCGCCGTGTGGTTGAAGCTGCCGACGCGGCAGGCGACGTTGTAGCGCGCCAGCGTCTGCACAAAGGTGTTCGGCTCCAGGCCCAGCATGACGGCGAGCCCATGCAGCGAATCCGCCTGCGTGCCCGGAAACACCGGCGGCATGAAGCGGCCCACCGCCTTGGCATCGATGATGGACCACGCCACCTGGCCCGGTTGCTGCGCCACCAGCCGGCCCCAGATCGCATAGCGCTTGGGCCAGAAGTCCTCGCCCTCGTCATAGAAGCGCTGAGCCTCGCGATTGACCACCACGCCCAGCGACACGCAGTCGATGCGGGTGCAGATGCCGCCGTCATACAGCGGCGCGCGGGCATCGATGGCCACCATATGCGCCTGGGTGGCGTCACCGATCATGTCGGCGCCCGCGTCCTGCATGAAGCGCAGCAGCGTGCCGGTGTTGAAGCGGGTGCCGCGTATCAGGAAGTTGTCGGCCGGGTGCTCGCCGCGCTCATTCACGCCCCAAGCCTCGCGCAGCCATTCGCGGTTCGACTCGAAGCCACCGGCGGCCAGCACGCAGCTGCGGGCTGCGATGCGTTCGGTGCCGACCCAGGCCGCGACGAAGCGGCCCTCGTCCAGCTCCAGCCTGTCCACCGGCGCCTCGTAGCGCACCTGCACGCCCAGCCGCTCGGCACTGCGGTAATAGGCATTGACCAGGGCTTTGCCGCCGCCCATGAAGAAGGCATTGGTGCGCGCCGTATGCAGCGCCCCGGACAGCGAGGGTTGGAAGTGGACGCCATGGCTGCGCATCCAGGGCCGGCAGGTCGAGGACTCGCGTATCACCAGCCGCGCCAGCACTTCATTGGTGGCGCCGCCTGTGACCTTCAACAAGTCCTGCCAGTACTCCTCCTCGGTGTAGGCCTCGACCAGCACGTCCTGCGGTGCGTCATGCATGCAGCGCAGATTGCGCGTGTGCTGCGAGTTGCCACCGCGCCAGGCCTTGGGCGAGGCCTCCAGCATCAGCACACTGGCGCCGGCCTCGCGCGCCATCAGCGCCGCGCACAGCGCCGCATTGCCTCCGCCAATCACCAGCACGTCGAACACGCTTCACCTCCATCGAAGTGAGAGCAATCCTAGGCTTCAAGCGATGCCGCCGCCAGCAGGCGACAGGCATGGGGGTTTCAGGATTCGTGAAGGCTGGCCCCGGCCCAGCGCCCCTGCTCCACCAGCTGGCGCGCCACATCGGCCATCACGACGCGAGCCGCCAGCGCAGCCGGCGACAACTCGTCGTCCGACAGACTGACCAGCAGATTGGGCCGTCGCGCATGGGCATCGCTGACCGGAATCAGGGCCAGATCCTCGCGGCGCAGGCGCGACACCGCCGCGCCGGGCTGGATGGTAGCGCCCAGACCCGCGGCCACCGCGTCCATCAGCAGGGCCAGGCCGTCGATCTCGATCACCACCCTGGGCACGCACTTAGCGCGCACGAAGGCGGCATCGACGACGCTGCGCAAATTGTGCGGCGCGCTCGGCAGCACCAGCGGCAGCTCGGTCAGGCTGGCCAGACGGGCGCTGCGGCCGCCGGGCAGGCCGGCCAGCGAACGCTCACCGATCACGAAAAGGCGCTCCTCCAGCAGCGGCTGCACACTCCAGCGCCGCGCAGCGTCGACTTGAAACAGCACAGCCAGGTCCAGCTGCCGCGCATTGAGCATTTGCGCCAGATGGCCCGACAGGCTTTCCACCAGATGCAGCCTCACCTCGGGATAGCGCTCCCGCATCGCCTGCATCAGCGGCAGGCCGAACACGCTGGCGGTGCTGGGCGGCAGACCGACGCTGACATGGCCCGACAGCCGCGCCGTCTGCGCCGCCAGCACCGCATCGTCGGCATGACGCAGGGCCAGTTGGGCCTGTCGCCAGAAAGCCAGGCCGGCATCGGTGGGCCGCACGCCGGTGGACACCCGCTGCAGCAGCCGCGTGCTCAGCTCGCCTTCGAGCTTGCTGACCTGCTGGCTCAGCGCCGAGGTCACCACGCCCAGCGAGGCCGCGGCCTGGCTGAAGCTGCCGAGCTCCACGACGCGGACGAAATAACGCAGCTGTCTCAGTTCCATGCGCGCAAGGGTAAGCGATGGGCTGTGCCGGTGGCACACTCGGTCGCCATGTTGCCCGTCCTCTACTCGTTCCGCCGCTGCCCGTTTGCCATTCGCGCCCGCCTGGCCCTGCGCGTGGCCGGCATCGCCCTGGACATACGCGAGGTGGTGCTGAAGAACAAGCCCCCGGCGCTGCTGGCGGTCTCGCCCAAGGCCACCGTGCCGGTGCTGGTGCTGCCGGACGGTCGGGTGATCGAACAGAGCCTGGACATCATGGTCTGGGCGCTGACCGAGCACGATCCCGAGGGCTGGCTGCGCCAGGGCGATCCAGCCCGGACGCAGGCGCTGATCGCCATCAACGACGGGCCGTTCAAGGCCGCGCTGGAGGGCTACAAATACCCCGAACGCCATCCGCAGGCGACGCGCGATCAGCACCGTGCTCAGGCTTTGGCGCTGCAGCTCACGCCATTGGAGGCTCTGCTGGCCGCCGGGCCCTGGCTGCTGGGCCCCTCGCCCTCGCTGGCCGACATGGCCCTGTTCCCCTTTGTGCGCCAGTTCGCCCAGGTGGATGCGGCATGGTGGTCCGAGGCCGGCCTGCCCCGGCTGGATGACTGGCTGCAGCGCTTGGCCGCCTCGCCGCTGTTCGAGTCGGTGATGCACAAGCTGCCACCCTGGAACGACGGTGACGACATGCGCCGCTTCTGAACGGGGTCATGTCTTGTCTTGTGGTGCAGCTTCACGGGTTTAGACTGCAGGTTTTCCTGAGTCCAAGCTCCACCCATGAAAGTTCTTTCCTGCGCCGTGATCGCCCTGCTGACCAGCCTGGCTGGCCAGGCGGCTGAGCCGATCGGCCGGGTCAAGCGCGTCAGCGGCAGCGTCTGGCTCGACCGCGCCGGTCAGAGCCAGACCGTTCTGCCCGGCATGACCTTGCAGGTCGGTGACCGGCTGCGCACCGGCGCCGACGGCATGGCCGGCGTCACCCTGGCCGACGACAGCCTGCTCACCGCCGGCCACAACAGCCAGCTGCTGATCAATGACTTCCAGTTCAACACCACGACCCATGAGGGCGGCATGCTGGCCACGCTGTCCAAGGGCAGCCTGCATGTGGTGACCGGGCTGATCGCCAAGAAGGCGCCCGAGAAGGTCAACTTCAAGACCCCCAGCGTGGTGCTGGGCGTGCGCGGCACCGAGTTTGTGGTGGACGTGCCCGAGGGCAGGGAATGAGAGGCGCCGCTACGCTGCTGTTGGCGTCGTTGCTGGCGGCCTGTGCCCAGCTGCCCGAGCGCGTGATACTGCTGCCCGACGCCGGGGGCCGCAGCGGCGCCTTGCAGCTGCAGCCGCTGGAGGGCGCGCAAAGCCCGCTGCTGCTGAACCAGGCTATGCCCAGGCCGAGGTGGTGCGCGGCGAGCTGCGCTCCGGCCTGAGCAGCGCCGAGGCGGTGCAGCAGACCTATGGCCCGCTGCTGGCCATGCAGCCGCAACGCCCACGCAGCTTCATTGTCAACTTCCGCACCAACGCCGACGGGCTCACGCCCGAGACCGCACCTGTGCTGGCCGAGGTGCGCGCGGCGCTGGCCGCCCAGGCGGCCGGCGAGCTGATCGTGATCGGCCACACCGACCGGGTCGGCGGGCCGGAGGCCAATGACCGGCTGTCGCTGGCGCGGGCACAGACGGTTCGCGAGCTGCTGGCCGCGATGGGTGTCGCCCGCGAGCTGATCAGCGTGGCCGGCCGCGGCGAGCGCGAGCCGCTGGTACCCACCGCCGACGAGGTGGCCGAGGCGCGCAACCGCCGTGTCGAGATCAAGCTCCGCTGAGCGTTGGATTGAGGCCTGGCCGGCACTGCTGCGCTGGCTGGCCGGCCTGGGCCTGCTGGGCCTGCTGCTGGCCCACGCCACGCAGCATCTGCCGCTGCCTGGCCTGGCACGGCTGGAGCTGCAGCTGTATGACGCGCGGCTGCGCCTGTTCGCCCCGGCCACGCCCGATACGCGCATCGTGATCCTCGACATCGACGAGCGGTCCTTGGCCCAGCTGGGCCGCTGGCCCTGGAAGCGTTCGCTGCTGGCCGCGGTGATCGAGAAGGCCTTCAGTCCCCAGGGCGCGCTGCTCTTGGGCCTGGACATGGTGCTGGCCGAGCCCGACGACAGCTCCGGCCTGAGCACCCTGGACGCGCTGGCCGCCGGCCCGTTGCGCGACGACAGGGCCTTCACCGATCAGCTGCAGTCGCTGCGACCCAGCCTGGACCACGACGCCCGCCTGGCCCAGGTGCTGCAGCGGTATGCGGTGGTGCTGGGCTTTCATCTGTCGAACGCGGACGGTGCGGCGCGCATCGGTGCCTTGCCACGACCCAGCGCGGCGCCGGCCGTGATGGGCCCGCAACTCAATGCGTTGACCGACTGGCAGGGATATGGTGCGAACCTGCCGTCGCTGCAGCAGGCCAGCGCCCAGGCCGGTTTTCTGAATGCGCTGGCCGACGCCGATGGCATCACCCGCCGCATGCCCCTGCTGGCGCGGCATGAAGGCCAGGTCTATGCGGCCCTGCCGCTGGTGCTGGCGCAGACCCTGATGGGCAATGCCGGCATCACTCCGGTGCGGGCGCCACTGGTGCAGGGCCCTGCGCCGCTGACGGGCCTGAGCCTGGCCACGCCGCGCGGCCCGTTGCAGCTGCCCACCGACGGCCAGGCCGCCGTGCTGGTGCCCTACCGCCTGGCCGGCGGCGACTACGCCCGGTACTCGGTCGCCGACCTGCTCGCCGACCGCCTGCCGGCGGACGCGTTGCGCGGTCGCGTGGTGCTGCTGGGCAGCAGCGCACCGGGCCTGCTGGACCAGCGCACCACGCCGCTGGCCAGCACCTATCCGGGGGTGGCCGTCCATGCCAGCGTGCTGTCGGGCCTGCTCGACGGCAGCCTGGCCAGTGCGCCCGGCCACGGGCCGGCGCTGGAGGCCGGCGTGCTGCTGCTGATGGGCCTGAGCCTCCTGTGGCTGCTGCCGCGGCTGAGCTGGCCCGGCGTGATCACCATCGCCCTGCTGTGGCTGGCACTGTTGCTGGCCCTGAATTTCGGCGCCTGGGTCTGGGCCCGGCAGGCCCTGCCGCTGGCCACCGGTCTGTTGCTCCTGCCCGGCCTGCTGGGCCTGCACCTGCTGTTCGCCTACCTTGGCGAGCGGGGTGCCAAGCGGCGCCTGGGCGCGCTGTTCGGCCACTATGTGCCGCCGGCCTTGGTGCAGGAGATGAGCTTGCATCCCGGCCGCTATTCGATGGCCAGCCGCAGCGCCGACCTGACCGTGCTGTTCGCCGATGTACGTGGCTTCACCGGCATCGCCGAGCGCCTGGCACCAGCCGATCTGGCCGCGCTGATGCACGACTATTTTTCGGCCATGACCGAGATCGTCGGCGCGCACCGCGGCACGCTGGACAAATACATGGGCGATGCGCTGATGGCCTTCTGGGGTGCACCGCTGGACGATGGCGACCATGCCCTGCACGCGGTGCAGGCTTCGCTGGCCATGCAGGCCGAGCTGGCGCGGCTGAATGCGCGCTTCGCCGCCAACGGCCGGCCGCAGCTGGCGATCAGCATCGGCATCCACAGCGGCGCGATGGTGGTCGGCGACCTGGGCTCGCGCCAGCGCCGCGCCTACACGGTGCTGGGCGACAACGTCAATCTGGCCGCTCGCCTGCAGGAGCTGTGCGGCCGGCGCGGCGCCGGTCTGCTGATCAGCGAGGCCACCCACGCCCGTCTTGGCGGCGCCCTGCCCTGCGCCGCCCTCGGGCCGGTGGCCGTGCGTGGCCGCCAGGCCGAGGTGGTGATTTACGAGCCGCTGGCCGGCTGAGTCGTTGCCGGCACCTGCGCTGCAGCCGGCTCCCGCCACCAGCCGGTGGAGGCCGGCGGCGCCTTGATGCTGATGCGCTCGCCCATCTTGGGCGCGCTCATGGCCACACCCTGGGCGGCGGCCAGCGCGGTGATGCGCTCGAACGGCTCCTGCCAGGGATGCAGGGCCAGGTCGAAGGTGCCGTTGTGCACCGGCAGCAGCCAGCGGCCCTTGACGTCCAGATGGGCTTGCAGGCTTTGCTCGGGCTGCATGTGCACATCGGGCCAGTCCTGGTTGTAGGCACCGGTCTCGATCAGGGTCAGATCGAAGGGGCCGAAGCGCTCGCCTATGGCCTTGAAGCCGTCGAAGTAGCCGGTGTCCCCGCTGAAGAACACGCGCAGCTCGTCGCTGATGATGACCCAGGAGGCCCACAGCGTGGTGTTGCCGTCGCTCAAGGACCGGCCCGAGAAATGCTGGGCCGGCGTGGCGACGAAGCGCACACCGGCAATCGTCACGCCCTGCCACCAGTCGAACTGCTGCACCTTGGCCGCCGGCACGCCCCATTCGATCAGTCGGTCGCCCACCCCCAGCGGCGTCAGGAAGTGCTCGACCTTCGGCATCAGCGCCAGGATGGCGGCATGGTCCAGGTGGTCATAGTGGTCGTGCGACAGGATCACGCCCTTGATCGCCGGCAACTCGGCTATGGCGATCGGCGGCGCATGGAAGCGCTTCGGGCCCAGCCACTGGAACGGCGAGGCGCGCTCCGAGAACACCGGGTCGGTGAGCCAGAACTCGCCCTGCAGCTTCAGCAGCATGGTCGAGTGGCCGAGGCGGAACAGGCTGCCATCGGGGGCGGCCCGCAGGTCGGTGTGGGTCAGCTTCAGCACCGGAATCGGCCGGCTGGGCGTCGCGTCGGCCGGCTTGTCGAGCAGAAAGCGCCACATCACCTGCAGGGTCTTCTCCCAGCCAAGGCGCTGGGCCGGCGCCTCGTTGCGGAACTTGCCGTCTATGAACTGCGGCGATTGCGGAAACTGAGCCGGCTCGGCGCGGCAGGCATTGAAGAGGGCAAAGGCCATGGCGAACAGGGCTCCAAGGGTGAGGGCGTAGCTCAGGCTGCGTGGCATGGTGATCCGCCCCGGTCAGGTTGAACGACGCGAAACCGAAAAGTACACTGCACAGTGTAGTGTCGTGTTTTGGAAAAGTAAACCCTGCGGTGTAAAATTTGGTTTTCAGCCCAGCTCTGAAACCCATGCCCACCGCGCCGCCCAGCCGCCTGACCGACCGAAAACGCGAGGCCATCGTGCAGGCCGCGATCGCCGAGTTCCGCGAGCATGGCTTCGCCGGCACCAGCATGGACCGCATCGCCGCCGCCGCCGAGGTCTCCAAGCGCACGGTCTACAACCACTTCCCCAGCAAGGACGAGCTGTTCGCCGAAATCCTGATGCAGCTGTGGCAGCGCGCCAAGGGCCTGGACGTGGTCGTCTACGACGCCGCCCTGCCGCTGCGCGAACAGCTGCTGGCGCTGATGTCCGGCAAGCTGCGCCTGATCACCGACACGAGCTTCATGAACCTGGTGCGCGTGGCCGTGGCCGAGATGATGCACGCGCCCGAACGGGCCCAGGCGATGGTGGAACGGCTCGGCGAAAAGGAAGACGGCGACGCCGGCCTGGCCGCCTGGATACGCGCGGCCCAGCAGGACGGACGGCTGCGCCCGGCCGATGCGCTGTTTGCCGCCCATCAGCTGCAGGCCCTGCTCAAGGGCATGGCCTTCTGGCCCCAGCTGGCGATGGGACAGAGGGGGTTGACGGCCGACGAGCAGACCCGGCTGCTGGACGACAGCGTGGACATGTTTCTCAGTTTCTATGCCACCTCCGCGACACCAGGAAGCAAGCGATGATCAGAAGAACACTGGCTCTGGCGGCGGGCGCGGCCCTGCTGCTCACCCTGGCGGGCTGCGCCCCGCCGCGGGTCAAGATGCACACGGCCCTGCCCGGCGTCGAGGTGCTGCCCACCGCCCTGGACATGCCCGGCCTGAATCGCCAGCGCCAGCTGCGCATCTATCTGCCGCCCGGCTATGCCCAGAGCAGCGAGCGCTATCCGGTGCTCTATATGCACGATGGCCAGAACCTGTTCGACGACTTCACCGGCTATGCCGGCGAATGGGGTGTCGATGAGACGCTGGACGAACTGGCTCGCAGCCACGGCCTGAAGCTGATCGTCGTCGGCATAGACAACGGCGGCGACAAGCGCATGACCGAGCTCAACCCCTGGGACCATCCGAAGTTCGGCAAGGGCGAGGGTGCGGCCTACACGCGCTTCATCGTCGAGGTGGTGAAACCCCACATCGACCGGCAGTACCGCACCCGGCCCGAGCGCGAACACACGGCGGTGATGGGCAGCTCGATGGGCGGGCTGATCTCGCACTATGCGATCCAGCAATACCCGCAGGTGTTCAGCAAGGCCGGCATCTTCTCGCCGTCCTACGGGGCGGCGCCGGCCATGCGCGAAGCCGCTGTGCGGCCTTTGCCGATCGACACCCGCCTCTATCTGTACATGGGCGGCCGCGAAGGCGGCGAGATGAATGCCGATGTGCGGAAGATGGTCGCCGCCCTGTCCGGCCCGGCCCTGCCCGCCGACCAAATCCGCTTCAGCGCCCAGGCCTCGGCCGAGCACAACGAGGCCGCCTGGCGGACGGAGTTCGGCCCGGCCCTGCGGTGGCTGTTCAAGCCGTGATCGGCCCCTCGACCCGCATCGAGTAATCGACTGCCTTGACGTCCTTGGTCAGCCGGCCGATCGAAATGCGATCGCCGCCGGTGGCGGCAATCCAGCGCAATTGGTCCAGCGCCACACCGCCCGAAACCTCCAGCAGCGCGCGGCCGCCGGTCAGCGCCACGGCCTCGACCATCGTCGCCTCGGTGAAGTTGTCCAGCAGCACGCTTTCGGCGCCAGCCTCCAATGCCTCGATCAGCTCGCCCAGGCTCTCGACCTCGACCTGAATGCCTACGCCGGCATGCAGGTCCTGCGCCGCCAGCACCGCCGCGCGCACGCCACCGGCTGCGGCGATATGGTTTTCCTTGATCAGGATGCCGTCGTACAGGGCCAGGCGCTGGTTCTGCCCGCCGCCGACGCGAACCGCGTATTTCTGCGCCAGGCGCAGGCCGGGGATGGTCTTGCGCGTGTCTAGCACGGCGCAGCCATTCGGGTTGGTCGAGGCACCGGCAATCGCCTGCACATGGGCGTGGGTTAGCGTCGCGGTGGCCGACAGCAGCTGCAGAAAATTCAGCGCCGGGCGCTCGGCGGTGAGCAGGGCGCGGGCGTCGGCGGTGATCTGGCAGACCACCGTGTCGGCGCTCATCAGCTCGCCTTCCTGATACTGCCACTCGATGCGGGCGGTCGGGTCCAGTGCGGCCACGGTGCCGTCGAACCAGCCGCGGCCGCACAGCACTGCGGCTTCACGCACCCGCACATGGGCCTTGACGCGCTGGCCGGCCGGCACCAGCTGGGCCGTCCAGTCGCCAAGGCCGACGTCCTCGAACAGCGCGTCACGGATATTGCGCTGACGCGCTTCTTCGAGGGTTTCGTTGTGCTCAAACATGGCTCGAGTTTATTCCGCGGCGGCAACCTTCAGGCTCAGCGCGTCAAGACCCTCGATCTCGCCGGTGATCAGGTCACCCGCCTGCACCGCACCGACGCCCTCGGGCGTGCCGGTGTAGATCAGGTCGCCGGGCTGCAGATGGTAGAACTGCGACAGATTGGCAACGATCTCGGGCACGCTCCAGATCATGTCAGCCAGATCGCTTTGCTGCTTGACCGTGCCGTTGACGGACAGGGCGATGCGGCCCTTGCCCGGATGGCCCAGCGTGGCAGCGGGCACCAGCTCGGTGATCACCGCCGATTGCTCGAAGCCCTTGGCCAGGTCCCAGGGCCGGCCGGCCGCCTTGGCCTCGGCCTGCAGATCGCGGCGCGTCATGTCCAGGCCGGCGGCATAGCCCCAGACGGCGTCGAGCGCGTCTTCCACCGCGACACGGAACGCAGGCTTGCCGATGGCGATCACCAGCTCCATCTCGTAGTGGTAGTTCTTGGTGCCGGGCGGGTAGGCCACGGTGGAGCCCGAGGGCACCAGCGCGTTGGCCGGCTTGGTGAAGTAGAACGGCGGCTCGCGGTCGGGGTTGCCGCCCATCTCGCGCGCATGGGCGGCGTAGTTGCGGCCGACGCAGTAGATGCGCGACACCGCATATCGGGCGCTGCTGCCGCGCACCGCCACGCTGGGCTGCTCTTGGGGGGCAAAGACATAGTTGCTCATGATGGGCTCGGCAGGCAATTGGAAAACGGCAGGATACCGCGCAGGCCGCACCCGTCCCATGTGGGCTTTGCGGATGCCGCGCGCAGGGCGCACAGCCTCCGGGCGGTCGCATCGGGCGACCGCCTACACTCCGGCCATGTCCGCGTCCCCGTTCTGGAACCAGGTGCAGGAGCTGGGCATTGCCCTGGCCCAGAGGCGGGTCGACGGCCGCAACTTCCGCCAGCAGTTCCTGCTGCTGACCCGCGAGCGCATGGACTGCAGCCGCGTCAGCCTGTGGCGCTTTCGCGAGGACGAGGAGGACCAGCAGCGGCCGCTGCTGCTGGTCTGCAAGGCCAGCCAGCACCAGGACGGCAGCATCCTGGCCCGGGAACGCTCACTGCGCGCCGACCAGTACCGCGACTGCCTGGCCACGCTGCAGCCCACGGGGGTACGCGGCAGCGACGACTGCCTCAATGACCCGCTCCTGCGCACACTGGCCCAGGCCCTGCTGGAGCATGCCGATGTGCGCTCGCTGGCCTGCGCCGCGCTGCTGGTGAACGGTCGCAACTACGGCTTGCTGTGCGCCGAACAGCTGGGCCAGACCCGGCACTGGACCCGCCAGCAGCTGCTGGACCTGGCCAAGCTGGCCCGCACCATCAGCCTGCAGGTGGTACGCGGTGCCGGCCTGAGCCATATGGACGCGCCCTCGCTGCCGGCGCCACCGGTGCCATGAAGTGGGCCTCTCTGCGTCCTGCACAGGCCCCGCTGGTGCTGGCCCTTGCACTACTGATCAGCGGTTGTGCCAGCCCGCCACCCGGTCCGGGATCGCGCCCCGCGCCCCGATCCGACCCCGGCCGCGACGGCCCGGAGGCAGTGATACCGCCCAATCTGCATCTGGTGCCCGACGCCGAGCCACGCCTCGAGCCCTTGCGCCGGGGCGGCCCGAACAAACCCTACGAGGTGCTGGGCCAGCGCTACGAGCCGCTGACCGGCGACCAGCCCCTGGTCGAGCGGGGCCTGGCCTCCTGGTACGGCCGCAAGTTCCACGGCCGCTCGACGGCCAGCGGCGAGACCTACAACATGTATGCGATGACGGCCGCCCACCCCACCATGCCCATCCCCAGCTATGCCCGGGTGCGCAACCCGGCCAATGGCCGCGAGGTGCTGGTGCGCGTCAATGACCGCGGGCCCTTCCATCCGGGCCGCGTCATCGACCTCAGCTACACCGCCGCACTGAAGCTCGACACGCTGCGCGGCGTGACGCCAGTCGAGATCGAACGCCTGACCTTCGAGGACATACGCACCGGCGCCTGGCGCCGCGACAACCCGGCGCCGGTGTTCGTGGCCGGTGAGGCCGCCGGTGCGCCGGAGCGCAGCGTCACCTTCAGTCCGCCGCCCAAGGCCGACCCCGGCCAGCTGCTGGCAGGCGACGACACCGCCACCTTGCCAAACGCGCCCCGCGCGGCCAGCCCGGGCTATTGGTTGCAGCTGGGCGCGTTCTCACGGTTGGACGGCGCAGAGACCTTGCGCCAGAAGCTGGCCGGCGAGCTGGAGGGCCTGGCCCCGTTGCTGGCCATCTTCAAGGACAGCAGCCTGCACCGGCTGCAGGCCGGGCCCTACCCGACCCGTGAAGAAGCGCGCCAGGCGGCCGAGCGGCTGCGCGCGGCGCTGAATCTGCAACCGGTCGTGGTCAGGCGCTAGCGCCCGCCGGACACGTCGAGCAAGGCGCCGGTGGTGTAGCTGGCCGCATCGGACAGCAACCAGACGATGGCGTGGGCAATCTCCTGCGCCGTGCCCATGCGCGCCATCGGCAGGCCGGCGACGACGCCGGGTAGCTGGGCACCGAGCCCGCCGCCGGCATGGATCTCGGTATCGATGATGCCCGGACGCACGCCGTTGACACGTATGCCGTCCCCGGCCACCTCGCGCGCCAGGCCAACGGTGAAGGTGTCGATCGCGCCCTTGCTCGCCGCGTAATCGACATAGACGCCCGGCGAACCCAGCTGGGCGGCGCGAGACGAGACGTTGACGATGGCGCCACCGGCCCCGCCCTGCTTGTGGCTCATCCGTCGCACCGCCTCGCGGGCGCACAGGAAGCTGCCCAGCACGTTGACTTCGAACACGCGACGCATGCGTTCGGCCGTCATCTGCTCAAGCCGCGCGGCAGGGGCCACGATGCCGGCGTTGTTGACCAGGGCCGTCAGCGGGCCCAGCTCGGCATCGATGGTGGCAAACATGCGCAGCACCTCGGCCTCCTGCGACACATCGGCCTGCGCCAGCACAGCGCGCCGGCCCATCGCGCGTATCTTTTCGGCCAAAGCCTGGGCACTGGCCTCATCGCGGGCGTAGTTCAGGGCCAGGTCATAACCCTGCCCGGCACAGAGCAGCGCGGTGGCGGCGCCAATGCCTCGGCTGGCGCCGGTGATCAAGGCAATTCTTGGCAGCATGTAGCGGATGACTCCAGTCAGTTGGGGTCAGAGCTTTCGGCTGCGCTGCGCGCTGGACTCAAGTTCTGACCCACAAGGTGTTCAGGGTAAGGCCACCCTGTTCATGCCGAGATGCTTGGCCCGGTACATCGCGTTCTGCGCCCGCCCGGCCAGCAGATCGGTGCCATAGGGCGGCGCGCTGGCAAGGCCGATGCTCAAGGTGACGTGCAGGCCCGGCGCAACCTCGTTCCAGGGGTGCAGCTCGACATGCTCGCGCAGCCGTTCGCAGACCTCGAAAGCGCGGTCGGCCACGGTGTCTGGGAAGACGACCAGAAACTCCTCACCGTCCATGCGCACCAGGATGTCGGAGCCGCGGGTGTTGTCGCGCAGCATGTCGGCCAGATGCTGCAAGACCTGATCGCCGGCGGCATAGCCGAACTCGGTGTTGACGTGCTTGAGGTGATCGACATCGATCAAGGCCAGGGTCAGCGACGCGCTCTTGGCCTCGGCGGCGTGCATCAGCCCGGGCATCACCGACTCCAGATGGCGGCGGTTGCGCAGACCGGTCAGGGGGTCGACATTGTCCTGGCCGCTGATGACCGGCGCGGCTGGTCCGGAGATCGACGAGGACGAGCCCGCCTGCTCGGCCTGCAGTCGTGCCTGTTCGGCCTCGAGCCGGGTGACAAAGAAGCGCGACTGCGCCTCCAGCTGCACCGTGGTGCTGCGGCGCTCGATCTTGTGCAAGGCCTCAAGATGCTCCAATGCATCGGCGGTACGGCCCAGCGCCTTGCTGGTGCGGTGCATCAGTTTGTGCACGCGCAGCTGAGTCGGTACCGACGCCATCTCGTTCAAGTTCCCCAGCAGATCGGCGACCTCCTGGTACGCCAGGTCGGCGCGCCCACGCGCCAGGCTCAGGTCGGCGAGCACGCAGCGCAGCCTCAGCACATGGGCTTGCAGACCATGCTCCTGCGCCTGCTCCCGCGCCGGCCGCAACAGGGCCTCGGCCACATCGAGCTCGCCCAGGTGCAGATTGACCTCGCCCAGATTGCCCGAAGTCAGCACCAGCGAGAACGGGTCGCTGGCGGCCTGCGCCAAGGTGAAGGCCTCGGTCGCGTACTGCTTGCCGCGCAGCAGCGCCTGCCGGGCCAGATCAAAGCGCTCACCGTCCTGCAGCAGGTAGTAGGCGCCCAGGGTCACGGCACAGAGATTGTTCAGCGAAATCATGCGCTCGAAGGCGTAGTCGCCCTCACGCTCCAGGGCAGCCGCCTCGCCCATCAGGCGCTCGGCCTGCCAGGGGTCGCCCATGCGCTCGAACACCGCCGCCAGTGCGTTCAGCGACAGCGCAATCTGCCGGGTATTGACCAGGCGCTGGGCAACCGAACAGCCCTCATGCGCAAAGCGCATCGCTGGCTCGAAGTCGCCGGACTCGAAGCTGCTCAAGGTCATCCAGCGCAGCACCTCGCACAGCTGCTCGCTGGGCCCCTGCTCGCGCATCAGCGCAGCGACTTCCTCACCGGCACGCAGCATCTCGGCAAGTGCACCCTGACGCACAAGGAAGAACACGCGCAGATAGCCGGCCTCAATCTGTTCGGACAAATAACCCTGCTCATCGGCCGCCACCCAGACCTGGTGGGCCAGCGCCAACCCCTGCGGCAACTGCAGCACCTCGCGCGCCTGGCGTGCCTGGCGCAGCAGCCCTTCCAGCTGCGCGCTGGTCAGCTCGGGGACGGATTCAGGGCTTGAGTCGAACATCTCGGGTAGGGTCAGCCTGAAAAAAACAGCGGCGGATGCGCTGTGTGTCAACAGACCTTACCACCAAGGGCTAACCCTGAATACCCGAGAGTGCGGGGTTGTTCGAGGAACAACCCCGCTACCCGCCGGTGCAGCTACTTCGACGTCGGCATCGCAAACTCCGCTCCCTTCGGTGCGCTGGACGCCCAGCGCTGCATCACGCTCTTCTGCTTGGTGTAGAAGCGCACGCCCTCTTCGCCGTAGGCATGCATATCGCCGAACAGGCTCTTCTTCCAGCCACCAAAGCCATGCCAGGCCATCGGCACCGGAATCGGCACATTTATGCCGACCATGCCGACCTGGATGCGGCGGGCGAACTCGCGGGCCACATTGCCATCGCTGGTGAAGCAGGCCACGCCGTTGCCGTACTCATGACCATTGACCAGCTCGACGGCGGCGGCGAAGTCGGGCACGCGCACGCAGGCCAGCACCGGGCCGAAGATCTCTTCCTTGTAGATGCGCATATTCGGCGTGACGTGGTCGAACAGCGTGCCGCCGGTGAAGAAGCCCGCCTCGTGACCAGCGACCTTGTGGCCGCGGCCGTCAACGACCAGCGAAGCGCCCTCCTGTACCCCTATGCCCACATAGCCCTCGATGCGATTCAGCGCCTCGCGGGTGACGATGGGACCCATCTCGGCGTCCAGCTCCATGCCGTTTTTGATCTTCAGCGTGCGGGCGCGCTCGGCCAGCAGGGGCACGATCTTGTCGGCCACATCGCCGACCAGCACCGCCACCGAGATCGCCATGCAGCGCTCGCCGGCCGAGCCGTAGGCCGAGCCGATCAGGGCGTCGACGGTCTGCTTGATGTCCGCATCGGGCATCACCACCATATGGTTCTTCGCGCCGCCCAGGGCCTGAACGCGCTTGCCGTGGTGGGCGCCGGTTTCATAGATGTATTGGGCGATGGGCGTCGAGCCGACGAAGCTCAGCGCCTTGACGTCGGGGTGGCCCAGCAGCGTATCGACCGCCACCTTGTCGCCCTGCACGACGTTGAACACGCCGTCCGGCAGGCCAGCCTGGCGCAGCAGCTCGGCGATGAACAGGCTGGCCGCCGGGTCGCGCTCGCTGGGCTTTAGCACGAAGGTGTTGCCGCAGGCGATCGCCACCGGGAACATCCACATCGGCACCATCACCGGGAAGTTGAACGGCGTGATGCCTGCCACCACGCCCAGCGGCTGGCGCATCGTCCAGTTGTCGATGCCGGTGGAGACCTGCTCGGTGTAGTCGCCTTTCAGCAGCTGCGGAATGCCGCAGGCGAATTCGACGATGTCGATGCCGCGGGTGACTTCGCCCTGGGCATCGGTGAAGACCTTGCCATGCTCGGCGGTGATGATGGCGGCCAGCGCATCGCGCTGCTGGTTCAAAAGCTCCAGGAACTTGAACATCACACGCGCCCGGCGCAACGGCGGCGCATCGGCCCAGGCCGGAAAGGCGGCCTTGGCGGCGGCAACCGCCACGTTCACGTCCTCGACACTGGCCAGGTGCACCTGGCGCGCCACCTCGCCGGTGGCCGGGTTGTAGACCGCCTGCTTGCGACCGCTGGTGGCCGCCTGCGGCTTGCCATTGATGAAGTGGGTGATGTCGTTGCTGGATGTGAATGCGGCGGATGCGGCCATAGGTGTCTCCGGTAAAAATTCAGTCTAGGCCGCGGGTGGCCGCTTGCCAATCCACTTTTGCCGACCACATTGTTCGACAATGTGAACAATGGACAATCGCAATGACCTGCTCTGGAGCCAGCTGCACGCACTGACCGTGATCGCCCAGCTGGGCAGCTTCACCAAAGCGGCGCAGCGGCTGGGGATGTCGAAGGCCGCCATCAGCCAGCGCATCAGCGAGCTGGAGCGGGCCATAGGCCAGACCCTGGTGCAGCGCACTACCCGCTCGGTGCGGCTGACAGACGCCGGCCAGCGCCTGGTGGACGACAGCTCGGACAGCTTCGCCCAGATCGCCCGCAGCCTGACCCAAGCCCGCGACGCCGCCGGCCAGCCGCGCGGGCTGTTGCGCGTCACCGCGCCGGTGGCCCTGGGCCGCCAGCACGTGGCACCGCAGCTGGAGGGCTTTTTCCGCACATACCCCGAGGTGCGCATCGAGCTGGATCTCAGCGACCGCATCATGCCGCTGGCCCAGGAGGGCTTCGATCTGGCGATACGCCACACCAGCACACCGCCCGAGAGCCATGTGGCCTTCAAGCTCTGCGGTTCGCGCACGCTGCTGCTGGCCAGCAACGCCTATGTGAAACGCTGCGGCCTGCCCCAGCATCCGTCTGAACTGGCCGAACATGCCTGCCTGACCTATCTGCGGCCCGGGCCGGTGTCCTGGCTGTTCGAACGCCAGGGGCCCGTGGCCGACGGGCTGGATGCCGAACGCCACCGCGTCAGCGTCAGCGGCCCTTTGCGCGCCGGCAACAGCGAGGTGCTGCGCGATGCGGCGCTGGCCGGCCTGGGCCTGGCCCTGCTGCCCGATTTCAGCGCCGCTGCCGCCCAACGTGCCGGCCGCCTGCGCGAGCTGCTGCCCGATTGGCGGCCGGTGGGCGTGTTCGGCGACAGCATCTATGCCATCCACACCTGGAGCAGTACCACGCCGCGGCCGGTGCGGCTGCTGGTCGAGCATTTGCGCGAGGCGCTGCAGAACGGGTTCGAGGCCACCGCCGCGCCGCTCATCTCACCGCGGCCGGCCCGTCCAGATACGGTTTGACATTGCCGATCGCGCGCGCAACGTACTCCTCCTTTTCGCCCACCGGGGCGACATAGTGGATGGCGCTGATGGCGGCATCCAGTCCGTCCAGCCGCGCAATCAACCAGATCGCCAGGTACTGCGAGGCCAGGCAACCGCCAGCGGTGGCGACGTTGCCGTGGGCCACAAAAGGCTGATTCAGGATGCTCACACCTGCCGCCTCGACCCAGGGCTTGGTAGTCAGGTCGGTGCAGGCCGGCACCGCATTCAGCAAGCCCAGCTTGGCCAGCACCAGGGCGCCGGAGCATTGGGCGCCCAGCAGCTGGCGCGCCGGATCCAGCTTGAGCTGGGCCATCAAGGCCGTGTCGGCGACCACCTCACGGGTCTGCATGCCGCTGCCGACGATCACGGCGTCGGCGTCGCAGGCGTCCCGCAGCGAGGCCTGAGCCTCCAGCACCACACCGTTCATCGAGCGGACCTTGGCGGTCGGGCTGGCGATGGAGACACGCCAGCCCGGCTTCTTGACACGGTTGAGGATGCCCAGGGCGATCAAGGAGTCAAGCTCGTTGAAGCCCTCGAAGGTGAGGATGGCGATGTGCATGGTGGCTCCCGTTGCCGCGTTGGTGTGACGCCATCCTAAGCATGGCAAACAGGACAATCAAATGATTGTCATGGATACACTGACCCATGGTCCAAGCCCGGTACAAGCAGGTCGTCGACGCGCTGGCGGCAGAGATCCAGGAAGGCCGCCTGCCGCCCGGCACGCGCCTGCCCACGCACCGGCAGCTCGCCGTCCGGGAAGGGCTGGCCCTGGTGACGGCTTCGCGTGTCTATGCCGAACTGCAGGCCATGGGCCTGGTCAGCGGCGAGACGGGCCGCGGCACCTTCGTCAAGGAGACGGCGCTGCCGCGCGGGCATGGCGTCGACCAGCGTGCCGTCACGGCGGACATGCTGGACCTGAACTTCAACTACCCGTCGCTGCCGGGCCAGGCCGAGCTGCTGAGGGCGGCCCTGCGCCAACTCGCCTCGGCCGGTGACCTGGACACGCTCTTGCGTTACCAGCCGCATGGCGGCCGCCAGCATGAGCGGGCCTCGGTGGCACGCCATCTGGCCTCACGGGGGCTGTCGGTCACTGCGGACCAGGTGATGCTGGTCGATGGCGCCCAGCACGGCCTGGCGACCACGGTGATGGCCCTGATGCAGCCCGGCGACGTGGTAGCCGTCGATGCGCTGACCTACCCCGGCTTCAAGCTGCTGGCCGAGGCGAGCCGCCTGGAATTGGTGCCCATCCCGGCCGCCGGCCAGGGGCCCGATCCGGTGGCGCTGGACGCGTTGTGCAAGCGCCGCCGGGTGCGGGCGCTCTACACCATGCCGACCCTGCACAACCCGCTGGGCTGGGTGATGAGCGCGCGCCGGCGCCGGGAGCTGGTGGCCATCGCCCGTCGCCACGGCCTGCTGATCATCGAGGACGCGGCCTATGCCTTCCTCGCCGATGACCCGCCGTCCCCGTTGGCGGCGCTGGCTCCTGACATCACGGTCTATGTCTCGGGCTTCTCCAAGAGCGTGGCCACCGGCCTGCGGGTGGGATGCGTCGCCGCGCCGCCGGCCTGGGTGGCCAAGATCGAGCGGGCGATACGTGTGACGACCTGGAACACGCCCGGCGTGATGACGGCCATCACCTGTGGCTGGATCGACGACGGCACGGTGGCCCGCCTAGAAGCCGGGAAGCGCCATGACGCCCGGCGGCGCCAGCAAATTGCCGCCGAGGCGCTCGGCTCGCTGAAGCGCACGAGCCACCCCGCGTCCTACTTCGTCTGGCTTGCGCTGCCGGAAGAGGCGCGCGCCGACCGGGTGGTGATGGCCCTGATGCGCGAACGGATCTCGGTGTCCACGGCCGAGCCGTTCGCAACCACCGCCCAGGTGCCCCACGCCCTGCGCCTGGCACTGGGTTCCATCGATGTCGGCTTGCTGGGCAAGGCCCTTCGCGCGGTAGCCCGCATCATCGACGACGAGGCCTGCCGCTGAGGACCAAAAAAAACGCCCACCCGGTAAACCGGATGGGCGTGTACAAGTCCTTGGAAGGACGTCGTTGGGAACGGAGCATGGCAAAAATCGCCAGGCAGGGTTCTTACTGTAGGGATCAGGGTTCACCCGGGCCATCCCTAACATTGAAGTCCTGGTTGATCTTGACTTTCTGCCGGTTCTGCAAATTTGCCCGCCAGCCAAGCACTGACGGATCTGCCGGCGCCGGGTGGTCTCGGCGCGGACTCCCGGTCACAATCGGGCATGAATTCCGCCAAGCCCCCGCACCGCCCGCCCGCCAAAACTCCGTCTCGCAGCCACACCGCTGCGCCCGAGCGCCCTGCCGCCACCCCTTCGGCGCCGATGGGCGAAGACGAAATCGTGGCGCTGGAACAACTGCTGGACAAGGTGCCGGCCCCGCTCGAGCCGCTGGACGTCAGCATGCTGGACGGCTATCTCTGTGCCGTGCTCCTGCAACCGATTCCGCTGCTGCCGGCCCAGTGGCTGCCCTATGTCACCGACATCGAGGCCCGGCCCCTGCCCCCGCGCTACAAGCCCGAGGCGCTGCACGCGCTGGTGCTGCGCCGCCATCAGGAGCTGAGGGCCGCGATCACCGACCGCCAATGGTTCGACCCCTGGGTGTTCGAGATGGATGACGAGGCCACGCCGTCCGAGACGGTGTTCCCCTGGGTGGCCGGCTTCGCACTGGGCGCCGATATGTTCACCGCGCTGATGTGTCTGTCCGCGGCCGATCTGCTGGAGCCGCTGGCGACGATCTACATGCACCTGGACGCCGACGATCTGGAAGACGCCGACGCGCTGCTGGCCGAGATCGAGACCCTGGAGCCGCCGGAGGACCTCAGCGAGGCCGTCGAAGGCCTGGTGCGCAGCTGTTTGCAGCTGGCCGATATCTCGCGGCCCCAGCCCAAGCCGGTGGCCGAGGTGCCGCGGCGCATCGCTCGGAAACAGGTCTCGCCGACGGGCGCCGGCCCGCGCAAACGCTGACCGATCAGGCGTAAAGACGGGCGGCGTGCAGCGCCAGCCCGGTGGCGACCGAAGCAAAACGGTCGCCGCGCACCACCTGGGCCTGGCTGAACTCGGCCGCGATGCGGTCAGCCAGCAGCCGCAGACCAGTGGAGCCGCCGGTCAGGTACAACGCATTGACCTGTTCCGGCTTCAGGCCGGCCTCGCGCACGGTGTCGCGGGCGGTCTGCACGATGCGCTGGATGTCGGCTTCGAGCGCCGCCACCGCCGTCGTCTCGGTCAGGCCCACCAGCAGGCCGGACTCGACCAGACCCAGATCGATCTCGGTGTCGCCGCCGCCCGAGACCTGGATCTTGGCGTCCTCGGCCCGTGCCGCCAGCTCATGGCCCAGGCGCTCGGTGATCACCGTCATCAGCCGCTGGTGGTGGCGCGGCTGGCCGTAAAAGCCCTTCATGCCGCGCAACTCCATCACCCGCCCAGGGCTGTAGACGGTGTTGATCAGATGCCAGGTGGCGAGATCGAAATAGACCGCGCTGGGCACCTCGCGCGGCGTCGAGCCGGCGATGCTGGGGCCCATGGCCTGGTAGCCGAACTCCCGCAGGATGCTGCTCAGCTCGACGCGGCGGTCGAAGTCGGTACCGGCCACGTGCACGCCGTGGTTCGCCAGTATGTCGTCGCGGCGGTCCAGCCGGTGCATGCGGTCCGGGCCCACGCGCACCAGCGAAAAGTCCGAGGTACCGCCGCCGATGTCGGCCACCAGCACGATCTGCTCGGTCTGCGCCTGTTGCTCGTAGTCGAAGGCCGCGGCAATCGGTTCGAACTGAAAATGCACCTCGTCGAAGCCCACCGCACGGGCCGCCGCCTCCAGGGTGACCTGGGCCGCGGCATCACGCTCGGGGTCTTCATCAACAAAGAACACCGGCCGGCCCAGCACCACCTGGTGCAGATTCGTCTCGGCGTGCTCGGCCTGGGCGCAGGTGCGCAGGCGCTTCAGATAGCCGGCCAGCACATCGAAATACTTGACCGCCCGCCCGCCACCCACATCGGTGCTCTGCTCCACCAGGCCCGAGCCGAGAATGCTCTTCATCGAGCGCATCAGCCGGCCGTCGGTGCCTTCCACATAGGCAGCCACGGCGGCGCGGCCGAAGGCGCGGGCCGGGCCGTCCTCGTCATGCTCGAGGTCGGCGTAATAGAACACCGCCGTCGGCATCGTTGTGTTGCCGCCCTCCAGTGGCACCAAGCGCATGCGCTTGCCGGTGTCCGGAATCGCGATGGCCGAGTTTGAGGTGCCGAAGTCAATGGCGCAGAACGAACGGGAAGCGGAAGCGGAAGCGGGCACGGGCATGGCGATGAGCCCGGCATGCGCCAGGCCCTGTGGAATGAGGAGCGGGGCGCGGATTGTAGCGATGTGGCGATGCAGCGCGCGCCAGTGGACTTGTCGTCTACTTCTTTGCCATCCCATAGAAGGCAAATTTCGTGTCCGGCCGCTTGCCGCTCATCAGCTCCGCCAGCGCACGCCCCGAGCCCGCGCCATGGGTCCAGCCCAGGGTGCCGTGGCCGGCATTGATCCACAGATTGCTGTGCTTCTTGCTGTGGCCGATATAGGGGATGTTGGTCGGCGTGCTGGGGCGCAGGCCGGTCCAGAAATTCGTCTCGCTGGTGTCGGCCACGCCCGGGAACAGCTCCTCGTATCGGCGCACCAGGGCCTCGCAGCGCACGCGCGAGGTGGCGTTGTTGAGCTGCGTGTCGTAGCCCACCAGCTCGGCCGTGCCGGCGATGCGCACATGGTCACCCAGGCGCGAAATCGCGATCTTGCGGGTGTCGTCCAGCAGGCTGACGACGCTGGCGCGATCCGGATGCTTGAGCCGCATCGTCGTCGAGTAGCCCTTGGCCGGGTAGATGTTCAGGTCTTCGCCGACGGTGCGCAGCAGCGGTGCGGTGTAGGAACCCATGGCGGCAACAAAGGCATCGGCCTGCAAGGTGCGGGTGGCGCCCGTGCGTGTGGCCGCGATGCGCGCGCCGCTGATGCCGCCGCCGGCCCGCTCCAGCGCCACGATGTCGTGCTCGAACAGAAAGGTCGCGCCGCGGTCCACGCAGCGCTTGGTCAGCTCCTGGGTGAACACGGCGCAGTCGCCCGACTCATCGCTGGGCGTGAAGGTACCACCGAAGATATTGCTGCCGAAGCTGGCCAGCGCCGGCTCGACCTTGAGCACCTCGTCGCGGTTCAGCACGCGGCGATCGACGCCATGACGGCGCATCACCTCGGCACCGGCCACACCGGCGTCGAAATCATGCTGGCTGGAGAAGAAGTGCAGGATGCCGCGCTCGAGCCGGTTGTATTCGATGCCGGTCTGCGCGACCAGGCTCTTCAGCGATTCATGGCTGTAGCGGCCCAGCATCACCAGCTCCTCAACATTGCGCTCGAAGGCTGCCGTCGTGCACTGGGTCAGAAAGCTCAGGCCCCAGCGCCACTGCTGCGGGTCCAGGCTGGGGCGGAACAGCAGCGGTGAGTCGTCGCGCAACAGCCATTTGGCGACCTTGAATGGTGCGCCGGCATTGGCCCAGGGCTCGCAGAAGCTGACCGAGATCTGGGCGCCATTGGCAAAGCTGGTCTCGTGCGCGGCCTCGGCCTGACGATCGACGACGGTGACCTCGTGGCCGGCCTCCAGCAAATACCAGGCGGTGCTCACACCGATGATGCCTGCACCCAAGACGACGACTTTCACAGCATTCCCGTTCTGACGGCAGCGCCGTCGGCATTCTTTCGATTGATCACGACTGCACCACCAGCGGGCGCATCAGCAGTTGCAGGCCCAGGCTGGCCATCAGCACGGCGATCAAGCCGTCGATGACACGCCAGACCACCGGCTTTTGCAAGGGGGTGGCCACCGCGGCCGCGCCGAATCCGAGCAATCCGAACCACATCACCGACGCAAGACTCGCGCCACCGGCAAAGGCCCAGCGCAGCCCGGCCGGCTGCTGCGAACCGACGGTGCCCAACAGCACCACGGTGTCCAGATAGACGTGCGGATTCAGAAAGGTCATCGTGGCCGCGGCGCCCAGGGCCGCTTGCAGGCCCAGCCCGGTGCCGGCGGTCTGCAGGCTGTCGGCGCCTTGCCAGGCGCGCCAGGCCGAGCGTGCGGCGTAGTAGAGAAGAAAGGCGGCCCCGCCAAGGCGGAAGATTTCCATCACCAGCGGTGAGCTGGCGATCGCGGCGCCCAGGCCGAACACGCCCAGGCAGATCAGCGCCACATCGGACAGGCTGCACAGCAAGACCACCGGCCCGACATGCTGGCGGCGCAGGCCCTGGCGCAGCACCAGTGCGTTCTGCGCGCCAATGGCCATGATCAGGCTGGCTCCGGTGAGCCAGCCCTGGGTCAGGGCTGTGGCGACGTGCGAATCCATGGGGCGAGGTCTTGCCTTGGCCGCGACTGGCGGCAGTGCCCGCATTGTCGGCAGCTTCCCTTAGTTATTGAAGCTACATTCATACTTCTCTCGCAACATTAGGGCTGCTTATGAAAGACTTGGACCTGGCCGCGCTCCAATGCCTGGCGGCGCTGGCCGACGAGGGCAACTTCGAGCGCGCCGCCCAGCGCCTGAACATCACCCAGCGCGCCGTGTCGCAGCGCTTACGCGCGCTGGAAACCCAGGTCGGCCAGCTGCTGGTGGTGCGCACCCGGCCGCTGCGCCTGACCGAGCCAGGCAAGCTTCTGCTGCGGCTGGCGCGGCAGATCCAGGCGCTGAGCAGCGATGTGGGCCGCGAGCTGGGCTTGCAGCAAACCGCGATCGAGCGGCTGCCGATTGCCGTCAATGCCGACAGCCTGGCGACCTGGGTGCTGCCGGCGCTAGACGGCCTGGTGCAGCAGGGTCTGCAAACCGGTTACGGGCTGGAGCTGGTCGTCGATGACCAGGACTTCACCCACGACTGGTTGCGCCAGGGTGCCGTGCTGGGCTGCGTCAGCACCGTGCGCGAGGCGCTGCGCGGCTGCCTGGTCCAGCCACTGGGGGTGATGCGCTACATCGCTGTGGCGAGCCCGGCGCTGATTGCGAGCCGCTTTCCGGAGGGCCTGACGCCGATCAACTTTTCGCAGCTGCCGTTTCTGGTCTTCAATCGCAAGGACGACACGCAGGTGCAATGGGTCTCGCGGGCCTTTGGTTTGCGTGCGCCAACTTTGCAGGAGCGCTATGTGCCGTCATCGGAGGCCTATGTGCATGCCGTGCAAATGGGCTGGGGCATTGGCGTAGCGCCGGAGTTGCAGCTGCGGCCGTTGATCGCCAACGGCGCGCTGGTGGTGCTGCGGCCGGAGGTCACGTTGGATGTTGCCCTGTTCTGGCATCAGTGGAAATTGCTGCCCGACAGCATCGGTCAAGGGCCCAGCGTGGCTCTGCTGACCGAGGTGGGTCGGGCGCTGGCCGAAGGTGCGCGCCATGCGCTGACCCCGGAATAGGCGTGGCTCAGAGCTTGCTGACAGGCGCAGAAGCGGCCGGCCCGGCAGCGGTAGGCTCTGCGGGGAGAGGCATCAGGATAGTGTCCTGATCGACCAGCTTGGCAGCCCGCAGATCCGTCACCGGCACATTCGCAGCCAGCCACACGGAGCTGAGCACCGCGCTGCCGACCACGCCCCAGGTGAGGCAGTTGAAGAGCTGCTGCTTCATTGCGAAGTGAGGGATCAAACGAGAGTTACAAAGCCGGGACAAGGAGCGCAGCATATAGGGTTTACACCTGAGCACCATCCCCAATCGGTGCGAAATCGCAACAAGTCGCAAGCGCCGCGCGGCAAGCGCGCAAGCCATGGATACCGCTCGCTGCATGGGCCACTCCACGACACCCCCACGCTTAGGGATGCGGCGTGTGTTTTGCCCATTAATCCGTTGTTCTCCACCCAATTGGGGTGTTCACTTTTTTACAACGGGGACGAAACTACAAGCACCCCCCGATGTACGCAGTGAGGCCACCATGAGATTCCTGCCCGCCATGCTCCAGTTCCGCCGCTCCTCCGACCGCGCGCGCGCGCCCCATGAGCAGGACCCCGCCGATCTGGGCACCGCCTTCGGCATGGAGGCCAGCCTCGATGAAGAGATGGACTACTGGCCGGTCAAGGACGCGGCCGGCGTCGAGGCCTACAAGCAGGAAGCGCCGATGTCCTGGTTGTCGCGCCGCTAGTCCAGTCAGTTGGGGCCAGAGCTTGCCTACAGCGGAAAGGTCTGACCCGCAAAGACTCCAGTCGATTGAGGTCAGAGCTTGCCTAAAGCGGCAAGGTCTGACCCGCAAAGACTTCGAATGTCTTCACCGGGTCATGCCCCTCGGCCTCCCCCTTGCGCACCAAGCCCCGGGCATTGCTGAGCACCCGCGTCGCGCCACCCGCATGGGCGAACCAATAGTCGTGCCGGCAATGCAGATGGCCGTGCAGCCAGACGTCCACCAGGGGCAGTAGCGCCTCATCGTTGTTGCAGAAACTCGCCGTGCCGGGCTGGTTGCCATAGCGGCTGTCGGCGCTGCGCAGGCTGGGCGCGAAATGGGTGATCGCGACCTGCGCATCCCAGCGCCCTTCGGCCGGTTCAGCCAGGGTCTTCGCCAGCCAGTCGCGGCACAGCAAGCCCTCCTCCCGCACCGCCTTGGCATCGAACACCGCGCCATTGCGCGTCGCCCCCATCACGCGCTGAAAGTAGGCCCCGGCGCGCATCGCCCGGTCCAGCTGCTTGGCGCCGAAGACCTCGAAATCACTCCAGCGCGTATTGCCGACAAAGCGCACGCGCCGGCCTTCGCGGTCGCTCAGCACACAACTGTCGAAGTCCAGCATCGTCATGCCCAGACTCGCGGTCAGCTCGCGCAGACCGGCGCGGGCCTCGTGGAGGTCCCGGCCATCGAACTCATGATTGCCGGGCACGAACAGCATGGGCACCGGCCAGCCGCGAAAACGCTCAAGGCTGGCCCAGGTGGTATCGATGTCGCCGGCCAGCACCAGCAACTCGGCTTCAGGCGCGGGCACAGGGTCGAAGGGCTCCGTCTCCAAATGGAGATCGGACAGCAATTGAAACCGCATGCTCAGGCGTCAGTTCGCCCCGTGGCAGACCTTGAACTTGCGGCCGCTGCCGCAGGGGCAGGGGTCGTTGCGGCCGACCTTGGGTGCCTCACGCTTGACCGCCTCGACCTTGTAGCGCTGCTCGCGAGTCAGGTCGTTCAACTCGGCCACCGTCGCGACCATTTCTTCGACGGCGTCATCGATGTCCTTCAGCGGGAACTCCTTTTCCATCGTCGCCAGCAGCTCGCGCTCTTCGTCGGTCTCGGCCGGCAAGTGGCGGTACAGACGGGCCAGCGCCGACATCACCGCCTCGCTGGGCAGATCGGCCAGGTCGGGAAAGGACAGGGTCGCATGCTGGAAGCCGGCCACCCAGGGCATCAGCGAGCGCGACAGCGGGTTCAGGCCGGCCAGCACGGCCGCTTCTTCGTCCGACGGCGCGTCGCCGGCGGCCTCTTCGGCTTCCAGATCCATCACCAGCGGGTCGAACCAGCCGTTCTCGGCCAGGGTGCGTCCCAGCGCGGTGTGGCGGCGTGTGACCAGAGCGGTGACGCGCTCCAGCCATGCGGCGTCGATATCGTCCGGCAAGACGGCGCCTTCGTAGTCGAAGATCGGCGGCAGCCATTCCTCGCGCGGAATCAGCCGTGGCTGCACCAGCACGCCGCACAGGTAGCCGTCGAGCATGATGGGATCGAGCGCCTGCAGCGGCGCGGGCGTCTGGGCCAGCAACTCATCGAGCTCGGCAAACTCGGAGTCGGTGAGGTCGCGGGTCAGCGGGCGGCTTTGGTCGGGGGGTGCGTGTTTCATAGGTCCGATTGTCGTCGGTTACGGGGCGCTTCAGGCAAGGCCTGGGCATTGATGGCGGCAGCGATCAGGCGCTGGCGCAGCCAGGCCTGGGCCGGATGGTCGTCATTGCGCAGATGCCACAGCATCTCGACATGGACGCGCGCCAGCGGCATCGGCAGCGGCCGCTCGACCAGCTCGCTCTTGTAGCCGGTGGCCTCGATGAACGAGGCCGGCAGCACGGTCAGCAGGTCGGAGTGCGCCACCACCCGGCCGGCAGTGAAGAACTGGTTCACCGTCAGGACGATGCGGCGGCTGCGGTTCAGCGCGCCCAGCGACTCATCGACAAAACCATGGGCCCGGCCCGAGAAGCTGACCAGCAGATGGCGGGCGGCGCAGTAGTTGTCCAGGGTCAACTCCTGATCGGCCAGCGGATGGCCGCGACGCATCACGCAGACGTATTCGCTCTCGTACAGCCGGTGGTGACGGATCGGCGCCATATTGGCCTGCGAGGTCAGGGTCGCCACCGCGTTCGGGAAATAGCCCAGCGCGCAATCGACCTCGCCCTGCTCCAGCAAGCGGCGCGGGTCGCGCGTGGTCAGCGGCAGCACGCGGATATTGGCCAGCACGCCCAGGCGCTCGAACTCCACCATCAGCGGTGGCAGCAGCATCGCGGCGGTGGCATCGGCCATGGTCAGATGGACGGTCAGCTCGTCGGCCTGCGGATTGAAATCGGCCGGGTCCAGGGCCAGACGCAGGCGGTTCAACGCCGCGCGCACCTCGGGCCAGAGGCTTTCGGCATGGGAGGACGGCTTGACGCCAAAGGCCTGGCGCTGGAACAGGTCCTCGCCCATCGCCTCCTTGAGCCGCTTCAGCGCATGGCTGACGGCCGGCTGCGTCATCGCCAGGCGCTCGGCGGCGCGGGTCAGATTGCCTTCGGCCATGACGGCGTCGAACACGCGCAAGAGGTTCAGATCGAGGGTGCGGAAGTTCATGACAGATGGCAGAAGGTATGCGATCTGTTTATACCTTCAATGCGCATCTTTCATTGGCTTTATGTCTAGGGTTAACCCTAAACTCTCGCCATCGACTCCAAAAGAGTCCCCCAACAGTCAAGGAAACGCCATGAGCATCGCATCCCAAACCTTCGGTCTGCCGACCCGTCACGCTGTCCGTCACAGCGGTTCGTTCTCTTCGATCGGCGCCCGCGCCTGGTTGAGCCTGCTGGCCAGCGTCAAGGCCTACCGCGCCGCCGCTGCCGACCGCGCCGCCGAACGTGAACTGCTGAACCTCGCCGACCAGTACGAAATGAGCATGCCGTCGTTCGCCGCCGAACTGCGCGCCGCGAACGCTCGCCGCAACTGAGAACTTCGGTTCGCCATTGAAAAAGCCCGCTTTCGCAGCGGGCTTTTTTGCGCCTGTGGGCGACGGATCAGTCGGCCAGGCGGGCCTCGATCTGGGTCTTGGTGGCTTGCAGCTGGGCCGGCAAGTGGTGGCTCAGTTGCTCGAACAGGGCCGTGTGCAGCTCCAGTTCGGCCTTCCAGGCGGCCTTGTTGATGCTTGTGACCTGCTCGAACTGGGCGGGGCTGAAGTCCAGGCCGTCCCATTGCAGATCGCCATATTCCGGGCTCAGGCCGAACAGATGCTCTTGCGCCTGGCCGGCGCCTTCGACGCGCTCCAGCATCCACTTCAAGACGCGCATGTTCTCGCCGTAGCCGGGCCAGACGAACTTGCCGTCCGTGCCCTTGCGGAACCAGTTGACGCAGAAAATCGCTGGCAGCTTGCCGCCGCTGGCTTCCAGCTTTTGCTCCATGTCCAGCCAGTGCTGGAAGTAGTCGCTCATGTTGTAGCCGCAGAAGGGCAGCATCGCGAACGGGTCACGGCGCACCACGCCCTGCTGGCCGGCGGCGGCGGCGGTGGTTTCCGAGCCCATGGTGGCGGCCATATAGACGCCTTCCTGCCAGTTGCGCGCCTCGGTGACCAGGGGAATGGTCGTCGAGCGGCGGCCGCCGAAGATGAAGGCGTCGATGGCCACACCAGCGGGGTTGTCCCACTCGGCGTCCAGCACCGGGTTGTTGATCGCGGAAACGGTGAAGCGGGCGTTCGGATGGGCGGCCTTGGCACCGGTTTCCTTGGCAATGGCCGGCGTCCAGTCCTTGCCTTGCCAGTCGATCAGGTGCGCTGGCGGCGTGTCGGTCATGCCCTCCCACCAGACATCGCCATCATCCGTCAGCGCGACATTGGTGAAGATCACGTCGCGGGTCAGGCTAGCCATGCAGTTGAAGTTGGTCAGCGTGTTGGTGCCAGGGGCGACGCCAAAATAGCCGGCTTCGGGGTTGATCGCATAGAGGCGGCCGTCCTGGCCCGGCTTGATCCATGCGATGTCGTCACCGATGGTCGTGACCTTCCAGCCCTGCATGGCAGCGGGCGGAATCAGCATCGCGAAATTGGTCTTGCCGCAGGCGCTGGGGAAGGCTGCGGCAACGTGGTATTTCTTGCCCGCCGGGTTGGTCACGCCCAGTATCAGCATGTGCTCGGCCAGCCAGCCCTGGTCTCGGCCCATCGTCGAGGCGATGCGCAGTGCGAAGCACTTCTTGCCCAGCAGCGCGTTGCCGCCATAGCCGGAGCCGTAGGACCAGATCTCGTGCGTCTCGGGATAGTGGACGATGTATTTGGTGCTGTTGCAGGGCCAGGCCACGTCTTTCTGGCCCTCGGCCAGCGGCGCGCCGACGGTGTGCACGCAGGGCACAAACTCGCCGTCATTGCCGAGCACGTCAAGCGCACCGCGGCCCATACGGGTCATGATGCGCATGTTCACGGCCACATAGGGGCTGTCACTCAGCTCGACGCCGATGTGCGCGATCGGCGAGCCCAGCGGACCCATGCTGAATGGCACGACGTAGAGGGTGCGGCCGCGCATCGCGCCTTTGAACAAAGCCTTGTCGCCTGACTGCAGCAGCCGGCGCATCTCGGCCGGGGCCATCCAGTTATTGGTCGGACCGGCGTCTTCCTTCTTCTCGGAGCAGATGTACGTGCGGTCTTCGACGCGCGCCACATCGCTGGGGTCGCTGCAGGCCAGATAGCTGTTGGCGCGCAGCTCGGGGTTCAGCTGCTTGAAGGTGCCGGCCTCGACGAGCTGGGCGCAGAGCCGGTCGTACTCGGCCTGGCTGCCGTCACACCAATAGACGTCGCTGGCCTCGGTCAGAGCGGCAACGTCCGCGACCCAGGCGATCAGCCGGGCGTGTTTCACGTAGGCGGGCACGTTCAAGCGCAGCCCTTCCATGGCGGGTCGATTCATGGTGAGTCCCAATCAATGTCAAAAAGCAGAATTGGGCAAACCTCGCTGCAAGGGCCATGGCAAGGCACCTCTTGCGGGGCTGGCCCAATTCCGCCTTCGCTGCGGGTCGCGCAGGTCCGGCGCCTGGCCGGCGTCGTGGGCCGGCCATCCGGGCGTTTTTGATCCAAACGTCCGGCGGGGAAGCGATTGTCACCCCAATGTAACCACGCCGTAACTACCGCATCCCCGGGGGTCATGCAATTCCGGAATAAGGTGATGCAAGCGACGATTAGGTGCTGACGAGCTCGTAAGATCCGTCACAAATCCTTGACTTTCGTCACCCCAATGAAACTGCTGCATATCAACGTGGGCCGCGCCGAAGCGCTGCAGGCTGAAGGCCAGACCGTCATGTCGGGCATTCGCAAGCAAGCGGTCGCTGGCCCGGTGGAGGTTCGCCCCATGGGCCTGGCCGGCGACGAGCAGGCCGACCTCAGCGTCCATGGCGGCCTGGCCAAGGCGGTTTATGCCTATCCAGTAGAGCACTACCCGTTCTGGCAAACGGTGCGGGCCCAGGCCAAGGCAGCCGAGCCCGACGCGCCGCTGCCACCGGGCAGCATGGGCGAGAACCTGTCGCTGAGCGGCCTGCTGGAGAACCAGGTCTGGATCGGCGATGTGCTGCGCTTCACCGGCTGCGAGCTGGCCGTCAGCGAACCGCGCTTTCCCTGCTTCAAGTTCAACGCGGTGATGGGCTTCAACCAGGCCGTCAAGATGATGACGCAGAGCGGTTGGTGCGGCTTCTACCTGAGCGTGCGCTCACCGGGCGTGCTGCGGCCCGGCGAGACCTTCGAGCTGATACCGGGCCCACGCGAGGTCGGCATCAGCGAGCTGTTCCGCAGCCGCTCGAAGCGATAGCTCATTGCGGGCCAGACCGCGAAGCGCTCTGGCCCCAACTGACTGTCTTCAGGCAGCGGATTGCGCCAGCGTCGGATAGTCGACATAGCCCTCGGCGCCGCCACCGTAGTAGGTGGCGCGGTTCGACTCCTGTAACTCGCTGTTTTCGCGCAGGCGCTGGACCAGATCCGGGTTGCTGATGAAGGCGCGGCCGAAGGCGACCGTGTCAGCCAGGCCCTTGGCGACGACGTCCATCGCCATCTCGCGGCTGTAGCCGTTGTTGACCATCCAGGAACCGCCGAACTTCTCGCGCATCGCCTCGAAGTCGAACGGGGCGACATCGCGCGGACCACCGGTGGCGCCCTCGACGACATGCAAAAAGGCCAGCTTCAGCGGCGCCAGCTGCTCGGCCACATAGTTGAACAGGGCCTGGGGATTGCTGTCCTGGCCGATGTCGTTGCTGGGCGTGACGGGGCTAAGCCGCAGGCCGGTGCGGCCGGGGCTGACGGCGCCGGCGATGGCCGTCATCACCTCAATCAGCAGGCGCGCGCGGTTTTCGATCGTGCCGCCGTAGGCATCCGTGCGGTCATTGACGCTGTCGCGCAGGAACTGGTCGAGCAAATAGCCGTTGGCGCCATGGACCTCGACCGCGTCAAAGCCGGCTTCCATCGCGCAGCAGGCGGCATGGACATAGGCCTGCACCAGGCCCGGGATCTCGTCGGTGCGCAGCGCACGCGGGGCATCGACATTGACAAAGCCCTCGGTGGCATAGGTCTTGGTCGTCGCCGGCTTGTTGGTTGAGGACACCGGTGCCTGGCCACCCGGCTGAAAGGCCTTCAGCGAGATACGCCCCACATGCCACAGCTGCACGGCGATGCGGCCGCCCGCAGCGTGCACCGCGTCCGTCACCTTGCGCCAGGCCGCCACCTGCTCGGGCGTATGGATGCCCGGGGTGTCCAGATAGCCCTGGCCATCGGGGCTGATCTGCGTGCCCTCGCTGATGATCAGGCCGGCGCTGGCGCGCTGGCGGTAGTACTCGACGTGGAGCTCGTTGGGCAGCTGGTGGGTGGCGCGGTTGCGCGTCAGCGGCGCCATCACGACGCGGTTGGACAGTTCTAGGGCGCCGAGGCGGATCGGGTCGAACAGGGAGGTCATGAGACTGCTTTCGAAAAAAGTATGTCGTCGAGCGTACGCAGTTTTGATAAAACCACGCGCCAGCACCGTGCCGAGGCTCGTGTTAGGTCAAACAACGGCTACATTGCCCCCATGCTTGCTTACCGACACGCCTTTCACGCCGGCAACCACGCCGATGTACTCAAACACCTCGTACTCGGCCAGGTGCTGCGCTATATGGGGGAAAAAGACAAACCCTATACCCTGATCGACACCCATGCGGGCGCCGGTGGCTATTCGCTGGAAGGCCGCTACGCCCAGAAGAAGGGCGAATATGCGCTGGGTGTGGGCAAATTGTTCGACCGCAAGGACATGCCGCCCGGCGTGGCCGCCTATGTGCAGCAGGTCAAGGATTTCAACGAGGACGGCCAGCTGCGCCAGTACCCCGGCTCGCCGGCCATAGCCAAGGGCCTGCTGCGGCCCGACGACCGCATGCGCCTGTTCGAGCTGCATTCGACCGATTTCCGCATCGTCGAGTCGTACATGAAGGACAGACCCAACACCCAGGTCAGCGACAAGGACGGCTTCGCCTCACTGAAAGGCGAGCTGCCGCCGCCGTCGCGCCGCGCCGTGGTGCTGATGGACCCGTCCTACGAGATCAAGAGCGATTACGCCAAGGTGCTGACCGCCGTGCGCGAGGGCCTGCAGAAGTTCGCCGAGACGGTGCTGATCGTCTGGTACCCGCAGATCCAGCTGCTGGAAGCGGCCCAGTTGCCCCAGCGCCTGAAGGCCACGGGCGACACCATGGCCAAGAAGGGCTGGCTCCATGTGCGCCTGACCGTCGCCCAGCCAGACGAACGCGGCTTCGGCATGCTGGGCTCGGGCCTGTTCATCGCCAACCCGCCCTTCGTGCTGCACGACATGCTGGCCGCAGAGCTGCCCTATCTGGTGGACAAGCTGGGACAGTTCGACGGCGCGAACTATGTGCTGGAGCAGCGCACCGTCTAGCACGCCTCAATTGAGTGGCGAATCGCACGACGGACCGGCGCCCCAGTGCCGGCCCTCATGGAACTGCAGCATTTCTACGCTAGCCTAGGGCGACCCACCGAACTACCTCGCCCGCATGAACCTCAACTTCAGCCCAGCCGCCCTTGCGCGCATCGTGCCGTTCCTGGCCTTCATGCTGCTGCTGGGGCTGCGCGGGGCGCTGGGCGATGCCGGCCTGGCAAGTCTTGACCCCCGCTGGGTCTATGGTCTGAGCGTGGCAGTGGTCGGTGGCCTGCTGGCCTGGTACTGGCGCGGCTATGGCGAGCTGGCACGGCAGAACCTGCCTACGGCCTACGAGGCGCTGTTGTCCATAGTTCTGGGCTTGGTGGTGTTCGCGCTGTGGATACGGCTGGATGCCCCCTGGATGGTGCTGGGTGACGCCACCGCCACCTTCCGTCCGGTCGATGCCGATGGCACGCTGCAGTGGCCGCTGATCGTCGTGCGCTGGGTCGGCGCGGCCCTGCTGGTGCCGGTGATGGAGGAGCTGTTCTGGCGCAGCTTTCTGATGCGCTGGATCGAGTCACCGCAGTTCGAGACCGTCGATCCGCGGCGCGTCGGCCTCAGGGCGATCGTCATCTCGACCTTTCTGTTCATGCTCGCCCACACCCTGTGGCTGGGCGCCATCGTCGCCGGTCTGGCCTATGCCTGGCTGTACCGCCGCACCGGCAAGCTGTGGACGGCGGTGATCGCCCATGCAGTCACCAACGGCGCGCTGGGGATCTGGGTTGTGCTGACGGGACAGTGGCAGTTCTGGTGAGCGCCTAAAGCACCGGCGCCGCCGCCAGCAGCGCCCGCGTGTAGGCATGCTGCGGCCGGTCGAACACCGCGTCGCGCGTGCCCTGCTCAACGATGCGGCCAGCCTCCATCACGACCACGCGGTCGGCGATCTGCTCCACTGCCGCCAGGTCGTGCGAGATGAACAGGCAGGCGAAGCCGTGCTGCTTTTGCAGGCTCTGGAACAGGGCCAGCACCTGGGCCTGGATGCTCATGTCCAGCGCCGACACCGGCTCGTCGGCGACCACAAAGGCGGGCCGGCGCACGATCGCCCGCGCAATCGCCACGCGCTGGCGCTGGCCGCCCGACAGCTCATGGGGATAGCGCCGTGCAAAGCCGCTCAGGCCAACCTCGCCCAGCACCTCGTCAACGCGGCTGGCGGCCTGTGCGGCCGTCATCTCGCGCAGCAGCTTCAGCGGCTCGAGCACGATCTCGCCGACGCGCTGGCGCGCGTTCAGCGACGAGTAGGGATCCTGGAACACCAGCTGGCAGGCCATGCGGAACTGATGCAGGCCGGCGCCGCCCGAGGGCACGGCCTGGCCCCCGAAGCGCACCTCGCCGCCCGAGCTGGGCAGCAGCTTCAGCATCGCGCGACCCAAGGTCGTCTTGCCCGAGCCGCTGCCGCCGACGACGGCCACGGTCTCGCCGGCATGCACGGTCAGATCCACTGCATCGACGGCCTTGTGCATGGCAGCGCGGCGCAGCCAGCTGCTGGACTTGCCGGCATAGCTGACGCTCAGTGCACGCGCCTCGATCAGCGGCTTCGGTGTATCGGCACTCGGCACCGTCGGACCGCGGCGCGGCAGTGCATCGACCAGCTGGCGGGTGTAGGCGTGTTTCGGCGCATGCAGCACCTGCTGCACCTCGCCGGTCTCGACGACGACGCCCTTGTTCATCACCACCACGCGCTGCGCATAGCGCGACACCAGGCCCAGGTTGTGGGTGATCAGCAGCACGGCCGTGCCTTCTTCGCGGGCCAGCTCGGTCATCAGGTCCAGCACCTCGCCCTGCGTGAGCGTGTCCAGCGCCGTGGTCGGCTCATCGGCGATCAGGAGCTTGGGCTTCAACAGCATCACGCTGGCCAGCATGATGCGCTGACGCATGCCGCCGGAGAACTGGTGCGGGAAGGCGTTCAGGCAGCCCTGCGGGTCGCGGATCTGCACGCGCTCCAGCATCGCCAGGCAGCGGGCCTCGATCTCGGCCGGCTGCAGCGAGGTGTGCAGCTTCAGCCCCTCGGCCATCTGCGCGCCGATGCGCATGGCCGGGTTCAGCGACACCATGGGCTCCTGGAAGACCATGCCGATCTGCGCGCCGCGCAGCGCGCGCAGCTGGGCCGGCGAGGCCTGCAGCAGATCGCTGCCGTCCATCAGGATGCGCCCGCCGTCCTGCCGAATGCCGGGCGGCAGCAGGCCCAGGATGGCGCGGGCGACCATGGTCTTGCCGCTGCCCGACTCGCCGACGATGGCGAGGAACTCGCCGCGACTCAGCTCGAAGGAGACGTTATCGACGACAGGCTTGCCGCTGGCCTCGGCGCTGAGTTGCAGCGATTCGATCTGGATAAAAGCATTTTCAGGCTTCATGCGCGGCTCATCCGTGGATCAAGCCGGTCGCGCACGGCGTCGCCCAGCAGATTGATGCCCAGCAGGGTCAGGGCGATACACAGACCGGGCACCAGGCCCAGCCAGACGGCGCTCTGCATGTACGGGCGGCCGCTGGCCAGCATATTGCCCCAGGTGGGCGCCGGCGGCGGCACGCCCAGGCCCAGAAAGCTCAAGGCACTTTCCGACAGCAGCACCCAGCCGAACATGCTGGTGGTCAGCACCGCCACCGGGGCGATGCAGTTGGGCAGCACATGGCGCCACATCGTTAGCCACTCGGGGTTGCCTATCATCCGCGAGGCCTCGACGTACTCCTTCTCGCGCAGCGACAGCACCGTGCCGCGCACGACGCGCACCACGGTCGGTGCATAGGCCAAGCCCAGCGCGATGATGATGCCGTACTTGTTGGCCCCCACCACCACCATCACGCCCAGCGCCAGCAGGATGCCGGGAAAGGCCAGCAGCGCATCATTGAAGGCCATCAGGATGCGGTCGGTCCAGCCGCGTACAAAACCGGTCAGCACGCCGATCAGGGTGCCGGTGGTAACGGCGAACAGCACCGTCAGCCCGGCCACCAGGCAGCTGGTGGCAGCACCCGCCATCGCACGGCTCAGCACATCGCGGCCGAACTCGTCGGTGCCCAGCCAGTGCGCGGCCGAGGGCGGCTGCAGCTTGGCGCGCAGGCTCAGCTGCATCGGGTCAAAGGGTGTCCAAGCCAGGGCCAGCAGGGCCAGGCTCAGCATGGTGGCGATCAGCACGCCGCCGATCAGGGCATTCATGCGCAGCTTCATTGGGCGGCCACCCGCGGGTCGAAGATCGGATAGCAGAGATCGACAAT
>Ga0187842_1000089_pt1 | contig 45965 bp, 26 predicted proteins | sample SpaLakP09_SKY_41_FD_134514 | JGI IMG/M metagenome (GOLD analysis project Ga0187842, IMG submission 134514) | Oligotrophic lake water microbial communities from Sparkling Lake, Wisconsin, USA - SP09_SKY_41 | ecosystem: Environmental > Aquatic > Freshwater > Lake | place: USA: Sparkling Lake... | reverse complement strand
GGGCGTGGGCGTGGGCGTGGGCGTGGGTGTGGGTGTCGGTGTGGGTGTCGGTGTGGGTGTCGTCACCACCACGGTTTGACCCTCGCGTATCTCCACGACCTTGTCATAAATACGCACCGCCTCCACCTCGAGTTGCGCGACACCAGTCAACGTTGACCGGATGGCGGCAATCCGGACATCGGCACCCTGCCCCTTCAGCGTTCCCAGATCGGTGCGCGACGCGCGCAGCAGCAGGCTGCCAGCGGCCGGCGCCGCACCGGTGGACGACAGATCGATCAGCGCTCCCGGCAACAGACTCAGATCACCGTCTACCACATTCATGAGCACGCGCCCGGCCGAGCCGCCGCTCGCCGTGCTCAGCGCCAGCAATTGAGCACCATCGCGCAGTTCCAGGTCACCACGCGAGGCCAGATTGATCACACCACCGTCGGCGCCGCTGGCATCCAGTCGGCCGTTGAGCAGCAGCCTGCCGCTGTCGGCGGTGAGGCTGAGGTTCTGCGCCTGCAGCGTGGTGCCTGCTTCGAGCACCAGGTCGTCGCTGCGCGTTCGAACCGCAATGCCACCCCGGAAGTTGTTCGCTGCGCCCGCGGTCAACCTGCCAGCCATTTGTCCCAGACTGATCGTCTGACCACTGTCCAGACTCAAATACGCGGCGCGTCCCTGCGCGCTCGCCGTACCGACCAGTGTGCCGTCCAGATCGATGCGGCCCTCGGGCGCACTCAGGCGCACCGAACCGGCATCGCCTTTGCCGCTGGCCGAGGCCTCGATGCGAGCACCCGCCTCGACGCTGACACTGCCATGGGCACTGCTGGCACTCAGGGAGCCAGCGGCGAGATCGACGTTGATGCCATCGAGGACGCGGGTCGCGCCATTCACCCGGGTCACCGAGCCGGCGGCAAACAAGACCTTGTCGGCGTCGTTGCTGCCCACCGCCTGCAAAAGCACGCCGCCGCCAGCCAGATCGATCACGCCGCCCTGATGCACGGCTCCACCGGTCAGGTTCAAGCGAGCACCCGCCACGGCCGGTCCGGCCGCCGGCAGCGCCTGCCCCGCCGCGGCCTTGACCGCGATCAGGCCGGGCGCCGTGATGGCAGCATCGGCCAACGCAGATGCGCCAATGCGCGGCGCGCTGATATTGAGCGCGCCCGCCGCGCTGACCAGGCTGGTGCCCGAGAGCTGGAACGCGGTGTCTGCGTGCAGGTCGACCGCACGGGCCGCCCAGGCCTGCGTGCCCGCCGCCAGCGTGAGCACGCCCTGCCCGGCCCCGCTGCCCAGGGCGCTGATCGACAGCGTGCCGCCATTGGCCCGCTCCGCGGCGCCGCTGCTGGTGCCCAGGCCGGTGGTGTTGGTCAGTGTCACCCGACCCGCGGCCACGCGTGCCGTGGCATCGCGCCCCTGCACGCGCAGCTCCGGGGCGTCAAGCACCAGGCCGGCCAGCTGGGCCGAGCCCAAGGGTGCGTCGGCGCCCAGATCGATGGACGAGTAGCTGCGCAGCGTCAACTCCTGGCGGCCCGCCAACTGGGCGACCAGGCTCGGTGACAGGCGCAGCGTCTGCGGATCGGCCAGGGCTGCATCGGCGCCGGTCAGGGCGATGCGGCCAGCGCCCATGGACACATGGGCCGATGACAGCCCCAGATCGGCCGCCACCTTGGTACTGCGGGTGGCGTCCAGCGTGACGGAACCGTGACCGGTCGGCGTGGCGATCTCGACGCCCTGCCCCACGACCAGTTCACCCTCGGCGCGGCTGGCCCCGGTCCGCACGACGGGGGCCAGGTCGGATGCGCTGACGCGCAGGGCCGCGCCGTCGCCAACAATCCTGAAAACCCCGGAGTCCCTGGTGTCGGCCGAGTTGGCGGCCGAGGCCTTGATGTGAACGCCGTCCGCAAGCTGGATTTGCTGGCGCGCGGCCAGCAGCAGGTCGGTCTGGTTCAGGTCGGACGCGCCATCGGCGACCGCGACACGGCTGGCGCGCACCTGCAGCGTGCCGCCGCCGGTCGCGGCCGGCACGGCACCGAGTACCAGGGACTGCGCCCCCAGCTGATTGAGCTGCGCCGCGCCAAGGTTCAAGGCACCCGACTCGGCCTGCGCGGCATCGCCCACCACGATGCGGTCCGCCGCGAAGAAGGCCTGGCCACCGCGCCCCGCCGGCTTGCCGCTGAGCGCGGGCGCGGCGTCGAAGCGCACCTGCCCGGCAAGGCTGGCCGCGTTCGCACTGATGACCAGCGCCCCGGCATCGACCGGTCGTCGCGGCACCGAGACCTCACCCGCACCGGAGCCGCTCAGGGCGGTGAAGAAGGTGTCGGCATTGCTCAGCCGGATCTCGGCCGAGCGACGCGCCAGGCTGGAGCTGCTGATCAGCCAGTTGCCCGGCAGGGCGTCCTTGAAGCCGGTGTTGGCGTCACTCAGCTGCGCTCCGGCCAGCACCGAGCCATCGGCGTTCTTCAGCGCCGTGCCCAGACTCATGGCCGTGCCGCCAGCGACCGGCTTGACCAGGTAGGCGCCGTCGAGCACCGCGTAGCGGGCCGGCAGCAAGGTGTAGGTGCCCGCGGGCAGCAAGGCACCTTCGCCGACCGTGATCTGGCGGCCGATGCGGGTCGGTGCGCCGGTGAGCGAGTTGTCAAACGGGGCTGCCCCCTTGACGCCGGGCAGCACGGCGAACGCACCATCGCTGCCGCTGAAGAGGTCGCTCGAGCCGCCCGGGCCGGGCACGAACTGCCAGCCCAGCAGATCCCCCCCGGCCCGCAGGTCCAGCGTGGCGCCGGCGGCCACGGTCACTGCCCCAGTGCCTGATTGCAGCAGCACAGTCTTGGCCGATGGCGCGCTGGCAAAGATCTGGCCGGTGGCACCGGGCAGCGACCAGGTCGAGCCGGTTGCGCTGCCGTAGAGCAGGGTCTGGCCGCTGGAGGACACCGAGGTCTCGCTGCCCGCCGCCAGGGTCACGCCGCCAGTGGCGTTGAGTTCGATGCGCCCGCCCGGCGCACGCAGCACGCCACCCTGGGTGATGGTGGCCGCATTGATGATCAGGCTGCCGCCGGCACTGAACGGCTTGTCTGCCGATGCGGAGCCTCCGCCCACCGTCACCTGGTGAGCACCGGCATCGATGCTGAAGCGGGTGTCGGTGGCCGGATAGATCTGCTGCGCCTTGAGGGCCAGTTCGGCCTGGGTCAACAGCTGGCCCTGCAGCGAGCCATCCGATGCGCCGCGGCTTTGCAGGCGCAGGTCGCCCTGGCTGGCAAGTTCCAGTTGGCCGATGCCCTGGGTCGCCAGCCGACCATCAAGCACCAGCAGGTCACCGGCGAGCTTCAGGCCGGCCGTGCCGGCCGAGGCCTCGGGCAAGGCGCGATCCACGCTGTTGACGCTGACCAGCTTGCGCGAGTTGCCGACGAACAGGGTGCTGGCACTCAGGCTCGACGACTGGCTGCCGCCCATGCTCAGGGCCTGGCTGTCGATGCGCAGCTCGCGTGGCAGGTCCAGGGCGATGCCGCCGTCGATGCGCACGCGTTCCTGGGCCTCCAGGGTCAGATCGGCGACGCCGGACTCACGCACCGTCTGGGCCGAGAGCGCTGCGCGCCCGGTCAACTGGGCGGCAGGCTTCAGCCCGGCCGCAGTCAGGTTCACCGTGGCCTGGCCGCGCTCGGCGCCAAGCACCAGCTCACGCAGCGGCGGCAGGTTGTTGTCATCCGACAGGCGGCCCGTCTGCAGCGCCACCTTGAGGCTGCCGCCGGCCTTGCTGGCGTCCCCTCCAGCGGCAGACAGGCTGCCTTCGAGCAGCATGTCCTGGTTGCCGGCAAAGCTGACGCTGCCGCCGGCCGATGCGATGCGCTGGCTCGCCGTGCTCGTGCCCGCATCGCCGCGCAGGGCCACGTCCAGCGTGTCGGCGCTGCCGCGCACATCAAGGCGGCTGCCCTGGCTCCACACCAGGCTGTTGGCAAAACCCTGGCTCGCATCGACGCTGATGCTGCCGCCGGCCAGCACCTGGCCCCTGCGCAACCCGTCGGTGCCTGGCGTCAGCTGCGTCGCGCCGGCCACATCGATCTGGCTCTGTGGTCGCAGCCAGAGGTACTGGGCCTGGCTGTCGGCCTTGCTGCCCAGCAGGCTCAGTGACACGCTGCCACCGGCGGCATGCACCGAGCCGGCGAAATCCAGGCGCCCTGCGCCGGCGAATGTCAGTTTGGACAGCGGAGTCAGGTCGAATGTGGCGCCCGCACCGACTCGCAACCAGCCGTCGTCGGTGGTCCGGTCAAGCCCACTGCCCTTGAAGTCAAGGCTCACCGGCCGTGGCAGCTCGGCCTTCGCGGTGCTCACCAGCTCGCGGGTCGCCGAGCCGCTGGGGGCCAGGCGTGCGGCGGCCTCTGGCAACCAGCTCTGAACCCGGGGGGCGATCTGGGTGCCGGCGCTGATGTCCAGAAACTGGCGTCCTTCCAGGCTGAAGCCGGAAAAGCCGCCTTGGTTGAAGAACTCGGGCGTCAGGCTCAGATCGGCCGCGGGGTCGCCCGCCGCGGCCGAGCCCACCCGCACGCCCTGGCTGGTCAGGCTCAACGAGCCCCCTTTGCCGATGGCGAAGCCGCGCAACTCGCCACCGAGCTTGAGCACGCGCTGCGAGGCGTCACTGGTCGCGCTGCTGCGTCCGGCCGAAAGCTTGATCTTGCCGGCGTCGCCGCCGGTGATGGCACCGCTGGGCGACACCAGGCCGCCACCGGAGGCATCCAGCACCGTGCCCGCGCCCAGATCGACACTGCGCCGTGAGTCCAGCGTGATGCTGCCCCCACCGATGGCGGCGCGCGATGCCGGCCCGTCGAGAAGGGTGTTGACCCAGCGGCCGGCAGTGTCGAGCTGCACCCCGCTGGCCACGCGCACATCGCCGCCATCCAGGCTGCGCAGGGTGATGCTGCCGGCAGCGGCATGCACATCGGCGCGCACGTCCACCGCACCGCGGTTGGACAGCAGTTCCATACTGCCACCGTCGGGCAGGCTCAGCGCCGCGTCCTTCTCGACGCGCAGCAGATTCTCGGCCGCGACGCTGAATTGGGCGAAACCGGCGCGGTTGAACTCCGGCGCCGACAGGCGCGAGCCTGTGCCAATGGTCTGGGTCAAGGGCGAGGCCCAGAACAAATCGCTCTGGCGCTGACCAGTCGGGGTCAGCGTGAAGCTGTCGAGCACCGCACCGACATAGCTGCCGTTGCCGAAGTCCACCCCGTTCTTGGCCGCACCAAGGGCCAGACGACCACCGCTGGCCAGCGCGTCCAGCCCGGCGAGCTGGCGCCGACCCTGCTGCGCCTGGGCGGACAAGCTGCCGTCCAGCAGCACGCTGGGCGCCAGGACGTTCAAGCTGCCGGCGCTGCGGCCCTCGACATAGCCGGCTTCGAGGCGGGTCGGGGTGACGCTGCCGTACTTGACGACCACGCCCCAGCGGTCGAAGGCGCTGGTGCTGACCCCGGCGTCCAGCAGATTGACATAGGCCAGGTCCTTGGGCGCCGCGCTCAGGCTGTAGACCTGCCCGTTGTCGGCCACCAGGCTGCTGGGCCGCACCTGGGCCTCGCTGAAGGTGACCTGGCCACCGGACACATTCAGGCGCGAGCTCTGATGGGCAACGACTGCGCCCTCGGCGCGCATCGACACCGTGCCCCCGGTGGCCAGACGCTCGCTGGCGCTGCGCTGCACGGCACGCCGGTAGCTGCTGATATCTCCCAGCACCGGCACCTCGCCGCGCAGGTCGAAGTTGATGCGATTGCGGTACAGCGGCCCGAGCTTTTGCAGCGGCGCATCCTTCAGGTCATTGCTGCCCAGCAGCTCGGTGGTGGCGAAGTTGCGCGCCACGCTGACCTCGGTGTCGGTGGTGCCCGACACATCGACGCTGGCCTCGGCACCTAGCACGATGCGTGCGCCGGCGTCATTGGCCGTGAACGGATTGCCGCTGGGCACATTGGCACGGTAGTCCGGTGTGCCCTGGGCGCGCAGATTCACCACCGCACCAGGCGCCCGCACGCTGGCCTGCGGCTGCAGCTCGATGCTGCGCCCCGCAAGGTCGACGCGCGAGCTGACGAAGGTCGCGTTGTCGTCCGAGCTCAGCGGCTTGCCATCGGCGCCCTTGTTGTCGGGCAGCACCTCGGTGACGCTGCCTGGCCCGAGCACCAGGCTGCCGCTCTGGCTCGCGCGCTTGTAGCGGTTGTCCGAGGGCGTGACCGAGTCCAGGGTGGCCTGCGGCGCCGCGCCCTGGGCCAGCAGCAGGATGGAGCCGTTCTGCGCCACGCTGGTGGTGGCGCTGATGCGCCCCGACTGATTCACCGCCAGGCCGACCAGGGTGGTGTTGCCACGCGGGGTGGAGATCTGGCCACCGGCGGCATTGAGCACGCTGCCGCCCGCGTCGGCCAGGGGCTTGCCGTCCCTGTCGCGGGCGCTGCCCACTTCGACCAGCAGGCCGCGCAGCGCCGGCACATTCGGGTTCACCTCGGAGGCGTAGAGCGCCTCGGCGGTGGGCAGCTTGAGCTGGATGTCGCCGCCGCCGGCCAGCACGACCTGGCCCCCCTTGGCCTCGATCAGGCCTTCGTTCTCGACCCGTTTTGCGAACAGGAAGATGCGGCCTCCTTCGGCCGAGCGCAGGTCCGCGCCCGGCTCGACCCGCACGAAGTGCTTGGCATCGACAAAGGGCGTGGCATTGTCCTGTCGGCCGTCATAGGCGAAGGCCGGTGCCGAGCCGGTGATGTTGCGCGACAGTCCGGCCTTGAAGTCCTCGTCATTGAGGTTCAGCGTCGACACCACCAGCGAGCCCACGTCCACCTTGGCGCCATTGCCGAACAGCACGCCGTTCTGGTTGATCAAAAACAGCTCGCCGCCGTTGGTGGTGCGCAGCGAACCGAAGATCTGCGACGGCTCCGTGCCGATCACGCGGTTCAGTGCGCTGCCGCCGCCCTTGGGCATGTCGAACAGCACACTGGCGGACTTGCCGACGCTGAAGCTGTCCCAGCGGTAGATCGCGCGCTGGCTCTCCTGCGTCACCACCATATTGGCGCGCGGGTCGGTGTAGGACGGCAGGCCCGGGCCCTGCCCATGCACCCGCCAGCCCACCGCCGGCACCGGCAAGGCGTTGGCCGGCACGGGCGGCAGGGCCGGCACCCGGCTCTGCCCCATCACCACCAGCGGCAAGGCAGCGGCCAGCACCAGCAGCAAGGGCCGCAGCAGCAGCGGCGCCCGATGGCGATTCGGCTGGCGTGGGCGGTGCTTGCTGGGGGTCTTCATGGTGGATCTCGTACTGCTATGGCTTAGAAGCGATACGCCAGGCGCGCATGCAGGCGCGCTGGGCGCCCACCCTGCACGCTCAGGCGCTTCAATGTTTGTGCCGCGTCGAGGCTCAGACTCAAGCCATGGCGCCCGGCCAGCCGCAGGCCGACGCCGGCACTGAGCAGCGACACATGCGCGGCCTGGCCGACATCGGGGTCGAAGACATAGGTGCGCGCCACGTCCATGAAGCCCAGCAGCGTCAGGTCGTTGATCAACGCGACGCCGCCTTCGGGCGCGGCAAACCAGCGGCTGGCGAAGTTCGGGCTGCGCAACTCCAGCGAACCGAGCACGCCATAGTCGCCGGCTGCCGCACCCTCCAGGTAGCCGCGCGCAGTGTCGGCGCCGCCGACCGAGAACTGCTCGGCGCTGGTCAGCGCCTGGTTGGCGATCTGGCCCGTCAGGCGCACGGCGATGGTGCCCAGGGCCTGCATGCCCAGCGACACCCGCTCGCTGCGGCGCAGATCGAGGCGCAGGGTCGTGAACCCACCGTCGGCGCCCTTGCGCTTGCAGGCAAATTGGTCCGCCGGGCCGTAGCTGCCATCGGCGCGCGGGCAGTCATCCACGGTGCGCGCCAGCAGGCGACGCAGGCCGAACGTCACGGTTGCGCCCAGCTGCGTCTGCGAGGTCTCGGAGCCCGACCAGCCGCCCGAGTACGCCAGCTGCATCGGCAGATAGCGCAGCGGCGTCGAGATGCTGCCATCGCCGAAGGAGACCCGCTCCTTCAGATTCTTGTAGTCGGCGCCAAGGGTCAGGTTGTGATAGCTGTTCTCCGGCCCTTGCAGGGGCCGGCCATAGCGCAGACCCAGCGTCGTGCCATTGCCCAGCACCGTCGTGCCACCGAGTGACTCCACCGCGCTGTCCGAGGCAACGGCGTAGGCGGTCAGCGTGGCGCCCTCCTGCAGCTGGACGCTGTAGTTCAGCACCAGTACCTTGGACTGGGCCGGATTTGACGGTGCGGTGATGCCGGTCAGGGACAGGCCGTGGCCGCGCTGGAACAGGTTGTCATAGCGCAGGTTGGCGCTGAGCCGTGTCGTTTCGGTGCCCTCGGCATGGCCGTTGTGGAGCTCGATCGAGCCCGACAGCGGCAGCTTGTCGTTCACCTGGAGTTCGGCCTCTACCGTGCCGGGCAGCCGGCCCGGGCGCAGCACCGGTTGCACGCGCCGGTCGTCGCTGCGGTTGAGCTGGGCCAGCTGGCGCTGCACGGTGTTGAAATTGGGCACCTGGCCATCGGCCAGCTCGGTCACGGTGGCGCGAATTTGGCCCTGCGAGAAGTAGCGGGCGCCGGTCACGCTAAGCCGCTCGACCCGGCCCTCCACCACCTTCAGCCGCACCAGCCCGCCATCAATGCGCTGCTCCGGCACATCGACGAACACGGTCAGGAAGCCGGCGGCCTGGTAGGCCTTGTCCAGCTCCGCGCGCGCTGCCTCGACATCGAGCATCTGCCTTTGCGGGCCGAGAAAGGGCAGCACGGCACGCTCGATGACCTCCACGGGCAGCACCGTGTTGCCCTCGATCTCGAACTCGAAGATGTCGAAGCGCGGCGCATCGGCGGCGGGGCCAGACGCTTGTGCGTGAGCACGCCCGCCCAACAGCAGCAACAGACAACAAAGGAGGCAGGCCCCAAGCGCCTGAGCGGCGCGGGCCGAAAGTGGATTCATGGCTTTGAGTGTGGCGAGCGACGGTGAACCCGCGATGAAAAGCCTGGTCCGTTCGGACTATGCCGATCGAATCCAGGACCAACCGGCAACGGCCGCTTCCCAATTTGCCGGGCGGTCAGAGCCCGGCCTTGCAGCAGCCGCAGCTTGGCAGCTCAGTGCTTGCTTGAACTTCTGCGGCCCATCAAGCCACCGAGCAGCACCAGGCCCAGCATGAGGTTGCCCCAGGCGGCAGGCTCGGGCACCGCGGTCACCGCTGTCGCGCCGGCAAGGTAGTCGGCAAACTCGCCGCTCGGCGCGGTGATGGCCCGTGACGAGAAGCCGGCTGCGTAGTCCGTCACAGACAGGCGCGCCCGTCCCTCGGCGCTGGAAGCCTTGGCCGTGGGATCGTAGGCAGGCATGGTGTAGCTCAGCAGATAGCTTCCCGCGGACTTGAACGCCAGGCCCCAATAGCCGTTGCCGCCGAGGTTGTCGAACTCGTCGACGGCAACGTTGCCTGCTGCGCCCGACTGTGAGTTGGTGAGAAAGTAGAACCAGGACGACTTCCCGACCTCGTTGCTGACCGAGAACACACCGGCGAAGGCGTCGCCATCGCTGCTCAGATTGCCGCGTGCGGAGAAGCCGGATCGCCCGGCAAAATAGCCGCCGCTGCTCGATCCGTCGAAGCTGCTGCCATTGATCGCAGCGTCAAAACCACTGCTGGCAGTGTGCGTGTTGAACGCGCGATCCTGCGGCTTGGGGAAGTTCAGCGAGCCGAGCAGGCGATTGGGCATCTCCCGCGCGGCGAACAGCAGATCCCCCGGACTCATCTTGGTCATGTCTTCCCAGTTCGGGTTGGTCACGCCTTCCGCGGTGCCCTGCTTCAAGGTGGTGAACAGACGGGTGTCGCCGGCGTTCAAGCTCGGGCCCGAGTCGACCGCAAACAGGGCCCACCGCTGGTTGGCCACCACCGTGGAGGCCTTCAGGAACTCGGCCAGATTCGCGTCCGCGGCCGACTTCAAATCGATCAGCGTCTGCGAGCCGGCATCCTGCTGCCCGGTGATCCAGAAGGTGTTCGCCTGGGTGCCGAGGTCCTTGGTGTACGACACCTTGGCCACCGGATCCCACATCACGAACAGCAGTTCTGGGTTGTCAGTCAGCGCCACCGAGGCCAAGGCCTGCGGGCCGGCCAGCACCGACGACGCCAAACAGGCCAGCGTCAGCAGCTTCTTTGCATCAAGGCATTTCATCGTCTGCATGTCGCTACGCCTCAGTCAACCGAACGGCGGCCTGCCGCCAAACCCAGCGCCAGCAAACCCAGGCCGAACAGCACCCCGGTCGTGGGTTCCGGCACCGGCGACAGCGCTTGCACCGAGAACTCATCGGTCGGCGTTGCAATCTGGCGCGAGGCAAAGCCCGAGGCGTAGTCGGTGGTCGAAAGGCGCAACCGCCCTTCCGCGCTGCTGACCGTGGCCGCCGGCGTGTAGGCCGGCATATTGAAGCTCAGCACATACTTGCCGGTGCCATCAACACCCAGGCCCCAGTAGCCGTCGGCGCCGAGGTTGTCGAACTCATCGACGGCAAAGGTGTCGTTGTTGTCTTCGCTCGACACCGTGCCCATGTAGAACCACGACGACTTGCCAACCGCATTGAATGGGCGGTACTGGATCATGTATTCACCGACCGAGCCGGGCACTCCTTTGCTGGCAAAGAACTTGAAATTGCCATTGCCGATATAGCCCGGCTTGCTAGTGGCGTCGGCGTTGCTTGTGAAGCCAGAGCCGTTCTCAGCGCTACCGTGCGTGTTGAGACTACCCAGGTTCTGTTGATTCGAAGGCGACAGATAGTCGGCGACCACAGACGCCAAGGTGCCGCCGCCAACAGCATCGTCGCTGTTGGTCAGACCGGTCAGGCTCTGCCAGTCCGGATTTACGATTCCGGCGGCACTGCCCTGCCGGACCGTGGTGTAGATGAACTGTTCATTCGGCACCGTGAGGCCGCCAACGGCAACCGCTCCGAACACGGCCCAGACCTGCTTGCTGCTGTCGGGCGAGGCATTCTTGAAGGCCGCAAAGGCCGGGTCACTGCCGGCATCGACATTGATGAACTTGGAGTAGCCGGCATCCTGCTGGGCCTGCACCCAGAAGGCGCGGGCATCGATGCCCAGATCCTTGTTATAGGCCACCTTGTTGGTCTGGTCCCAGATCACCGGGAACAGCTCGGCGTTGTCGTCGGACTTGATCGCAGCCCCGGCGGTGCCGATGCAACCAAGGCCCAAACCGGCGGCCAGAAGTAGGTTCAGTGTGTGTTTCATAAGCGATGACTACCGGCCCTGGCGTGAGGCCGGGCTCCATGATTCGGTGGCTGCAGTCTGACTTCTCGCCTTGACAGCGCTGTGTCGATGAAGCAAGGACCATGGACCGTTCGGCCCCCTTCGACGCGACAGGACGTTGGGAAGCGAAGGGCCCGCACTTTGGCGGGCCCTTCTTGCGAGCGAGGGCGCCTGAGCGCCCGGGATCACATGACTTACTTGTTCAGCTTCAGCACCGAGCAGCTGTTGCCGGCCGAGCGTGCCACGCGCGACGCGAACTTCAGCTCGTCGGTGGACAGCGAAGCGCGGGTGCCGTAGCTCGTCGGGGGCGACATCACACCCTCCTGGGTGTCGGCGTCCACGAGCAGCAGCGACGAGGGCTTGGATGCCGTGGCGATGCCGTTCAGGAAGGCCTCCACCGTGCTGCCCGGAGCGACCGTGTTGCTGTTCCACTGGATGGTGGACTCATACACGAAGGGGTAGGCGCCGGTCAGGGCGTTGGCGCGCGACGGTGCATTGCCATCGAGCTTGACATAGCGATAGCCTTTGTCGCCACCGTTGGCGAAGGGGTTGTTCTCGCGGCCGATCACGGCAATGCCGTAGGCCTTGCCATCGGTGGCGTGGACGGCGTTCTCGACGGTGGTGCCGACGCAGGTTTCCACGGCGCCCGAGCTGCTGTTCTCAACCACGGCGATGGAATTGGTCTTCACGCCTATCGTGCCGGTGACCGTGGCCACGTTGGAAGTGGCACCGAAGCCCTGGCCGCAGGGGTTGTTGGCGAAGAAGGCGTTCGATGCGGCTTGCGTGCCCGAACCGGCGACACGGCGGCAGACGTTGACCGTCTTGCCAACGACCTTGGGATCGGTGACGGTGTCGATCAGCAGGTTCCAGCCGCGGGCCGACGAAGCCAGGCCGGTGGCGCCGGAGGTGAAGGCGCTGCGGGCGAAGGTCGAGGGCACGGACGGGATGTTGGCCTCGAACAGGGCCTTCTGGGTCGCGTCCGGAACGCCGCCGAGCAGCGGCGAGTCGACCTGCTGCAGACCCTGTGCCTTTTGCAGCGCGGCATAGGCGCTCTTGTTGACGATCACGCCGAACAGGGCCTGGACAAAGGGCTTGCTGGTCAGCGAGCTGATGTCAACGGCGGAGCCGCTGCCCAGGTTCACGCCCTGCATCAGCAGATTCGGCTCGACATCGGAGATGCCGGCGTGCGAGATGACGGGTTCGGTGCCGCTGCAGACGTAGCTGGGCAGCTGGAAGTCGGTGACAGGCGAGGCATTGGCCGTGCGCACGCAGGTGGCGTCATTGACAATCTTCAGGTGCGCTTGCAGGCGGCGGGCGTCGGACGTGCCTTGCACGGCGATCGGTGCCACGCCTTGGCCGGAGCCGCCCAGGTCACGCTTGTAGACCACGACCTTGGTGCCGGCGGCGAAGCCGTTCAGGGCGTCCTTCAGGGTGCACGCGTAGGCGCGGTGATCGTCGCCGTCCTTGGCAGGCGCTGCGCCGGCCTTGCTGAAGTAGACGTCCAGGTCGTTGTTGCAGATCGAGGCCACATGGGCGCCGATCGACAGGCGCAGTGCCGAGGCACCGGCAATGTAGATCTTCTCGGCACCGGCCAGTTGGTCAACCGGAATGGCGTGGGCGCTGCTCAGGCCGACCAGGGCGGCGGCGGCGGCAATCAGGCGAAGCTTCATCATCATGATCTTGAGTCCTTGAGGGTTGTGGAGAACGGGAGGCGAGCGCCTCCCCGACGCCGGCTGGCGCCGTCATAAAACATCAAACGGGGGTGTGGGGCGCCGGCCTCAGACAGCGACCGTGGTCGCGCCTGCTGCCGGCGCCTCGGGGCTCGCGGCTTAGGCGGCGCGGCGGCGACGGGCGATGCCGCCGACGGCGACCAGACCGGCCAGCATCAGGGCATAGGTCTCGGGTTCGGGCACGGCGGTCACGGTCAGCTTGTTGCCATCGAAGCTCACGCTGGAATTGCGATAGGCCACCGACTGCATGCCGTCCGAAGGCTCTTCGGACAGGGCCGACTCGTAGTAGATGCTGGAGCTGTCCCCAACCTTGTTGCCGATGAAGTAGTTCAGCGCGCCGAAGTTCATCAGGTCGCCGAAGTAGCCGGCCTTGCCGACCAGGCTGACGCTGGAGCCATTGGCGGCAACGCCACCGGCTTGCTGGCCGGGCAGCTGGTTCGTGTTGACGATGTTCAGTTGAACTTGGGCGGCCTTGTCGTAGTAATCGCCCATGGTCAGCGCAGCCAGATTGGCAGCCGAGCCCTTGGTCGTCACGAAGGCGACTTGGTCAACGGCCGGCTGGCCGTCGGTGAACACGGCGGCGAACAACCAGCGGGTGCCGTTGTTCTTGGTGCCGTCGTTGAGGTTTGTGTCGATGGCCTTGTAGGCATTCCAGTTGGCGTTGGACGACAGGTCCCAGACCTTGTTCAGGGTCTGGGCATTGACGGCGGCTTCGAAGGTGCTGAACTTCAGGCCCGTGTCGAAGGCAAACGAGGCGTCCTTGTCCACCACGATCAGGAACATTTCGGCGTTGGCGGGCTGGCCCACACCGATCATGGCCATGGCTGGCACCGAGGCGGCAGCGATCAGTGCAGCGGCTGCAATTTTCGAGAATTTCATGCTTGAACTCCAATAATGGTTTGTGGATCTCTTGGGCGGCAAATGGGAGCTGCGAACCCCCTCCTCCATCCCTGTGCTTTACGCCTGATCGGTCTGCCACTTGATTGAGGGTTGCCATGATTGGCGCCATCGTCAGGTGGTGACATTGGGCGAGCGAGCCCCTGTGGCGGCCCGTAGACTAAAGAACAAGGTCGCAAAAATCGACAAGTGGAACTTTCGCATCCGGGCGTGACATTCCTTGTGTCAGCGCAGGAGCCGCGGGCGGACTGAACGGTCTACGTCAAATCCCTAGAACGAAGTCCGGTCTCAGGCCGCGCCGCCGTCGCTGCGTGAGCGCCCGAGCAGATTCATCGACATCGCGCAGGCCACCGCATGGGCACGGTTGTTGGCATTGAGCTTTTGCAGGATCTTGTGCACATGGTTCTTCACGGTCAGCGGGCTGATGCCCAGCACCTCGCCGATCTGCTGGTTGCTCATGCCCTCGCGCATCCAGCTCAGGATCTGCCGCTCGCGCTCGGTGACCACCGCACGCGTCTGCCCCGGCGCGACCCGGGCCGATGGCGGCGCCTCCTTCATCTCGCGCTCCACCGCCTGCACGCGCAGCCAGGTCGCATGCAGATGCGGCAGCAGCAGGTCCAGGTACATGCGCTGCTGGGGGTTGCTGTGCTGGCCAGGCGAGGCGAAGATGAACAGGCTCTCCAGCTCACGGGGCCGCTGCGGCCGCGACACGCCATGCACCAGCAGCTCACCGAGCCCGGCCTCGAGCAGGGCCAGGCGCAAGTCGGCAAAGGCCGCCCCTTCCAGCTGGGCAACATCGATCGCCAGCGACTTGCCCTGCCGGTCAATCCAGGCGCCCACCAGCTGCTGTATCAACAGGCCGCGCCCGTCGACCAGGGCGTCTAGCACGGTCTCGGGCAGGGCCACGCTGTTGAACAGCTCGAACTGAAGCTCCTTGCGTGTGCGCTGATAGGCGCCGCACACCGCCAGCTTGTGCGGCAGCAGCACTTGCAGATGGCTTTGCGACCAGACGAAGAACTGGTAGCGCCGCCCCACGTCGATGGCCGTCTCCACAACGCGGACGATGGCTTCGGCGTGACTGTTTTTCAGAGCAAGGGTGTCATGCACGGTGTGGCGGTGCCGGAGGGCAGGAGCAGGGATCGCCGAGGCTAGCAAGCTCAGGTGACGGCAAATTGAATCCGAAGGCGGGCCATGGTCCGAACGGCCTATGCCAGGACGCCGGATCGGTGCAGCCGGGCGCTCAGGGGCTGGATATATCAATCATCCCCTCACCCTGGACCACGACCTTGAGTGGCGCCCGATCTGGCGCGGCGGCCTTCAGGTCAGTCAGCCTGAGGGTGGTGGTGCTGCCGCCGGCCGCCGGCCGCGCGAGCAGTTGCAGCGAGCGCTGACCCTGGGGTGAGAGCTCGAACGCAATGCGGCCCGATGCAGCGGCGGCGGACTCGGGAAACTCGAATAAGCTGGCATCGAACTCCAGGACACCGCGCAGCGTCGTCTGCGAATGGTTGTGCAGGACCACCGACGCGGCCTCGCCGGCAATCACCTCGGCGGGCGTGCTCAACTCGACCAGGACCGTGTTCTTGTCAAGCACACGCCCTTCGCCGCCAGGCTGGGCCGACCCGATCTCAAGCGCCTGAGCGACCAGTTCCGCCCCCGCCATGGGCCCCGCAACCCGGGCCTGCGGGCGCAGGCGCATCGACGCGGCACCGGGGGACATCTCGTTGCCCGACGCGACACCCGCGCCCCCAGGCCGGGAGGGTTTGCGCAGCACATGCGGCGTGATCAGCAACAGCAGCTCGCTGGCCTTGCTTGAGCCGCTGCGCAGTCCGAAAAGCCGACCGAGCAGGGGCATCTCTGCAAGGCGCGGCACGCCGCTGAAGGTCTGACGCTCCTCGTCGCCAATCAGCCCCGCCAGCAGCTGGGTCTGCCCGTCACGCAGCCGCAGGGTGGTGCTGATGCTGCGGGTGCCCACCCGGTAGGCGGACACGCCGGGACCGGGACTGACCTGCTCCAGCAACTGATCCAGCTCGACGCCCAGCTTGACGACCACCTCGTCGTCGGTCTGCACATCGGGTTGCAAATCCAGCTTCAACCCCACATCCTGGTAGCTGATCACAGCCGACACGCCGCTGGCAGCATCGACAACGTTGCTGAACACCGGCAGCCGCTCACCGATCTGCAGCCTGGCCTTCTCGCGGTTGCGCGCGCGCAGGCTGGGCCGGGCCAGCAGGTTCAAGTCCCCGGCCATGCCGCTCAGGCGGGCCGCCACGGCCGGATTGAGCACCGTGGCGCGCAGCTGCCGGCCGTCGGACCGGGTCAGCGGTGCTGCGGCACCCTCAGCGGCGCCCCATCGAATTTCGGTGGGCCAGCTCAGGCCCAGCGTGGCCAGCTGATCGCGCGCCATCTCCAGCAGCTCGAGCTCCAGCACCACCTCGGGTTCGGGCTGATCGAGCGACCCGAGCAACTGCTCGGCGATGGCCAGCACCTCGGGGGTGTCGCGCAGCACCAGCAGGTTCAGGCGCTCATCGACGTGCAGCTCCCGGACCTTCAGCACATTGCGCAGCAATGTCTGCGCCTGCTTGACATCCGCATGCGTCAGGTAGAAGCGCCCGACCAGCAGATCCTGATGTTCACGTTGCTTGGCCACTGTGCTGGGGTAGATCAGCCAGGTGTGGTCGTTCAGGATCTTGCGTTCGAGCTGCTGCGTCGTCTGCAGCACGCGCAGCGCTTCGTCGAGTGTGACCTCGCGCAGCGACAGGCTCACCCGGGTATCCGCGGCGACCTCGCGTTCGAGCACAAAGTTCATGCCCGTGCTGACCGCCAACGTCTCGAACACCTGGCGCAAGGGGCGGCCGCTGACCACCAGTGTCACCGGCTTGAGCAGGGCGGCCGCCAATGGGCTCGGCAAGGTGTCGGCCTGCGCCGCGGCAAGGCCTGGCGAGAGCAGGAGCGGCAGGGCCAGCAGGGCTTGAGCGAGGATCAGAACAAGAGCGTGTGTCAAGGACCGGCATGCTACCGAGCAGAGATGACGCCGCTGTGAATGACAAACGGCGATAGCGAAATGAGCCGATCGGCCCATGCCGAAAGCACCATTGGTGTACCGGAGTCCCGCATGGCCACACGCTTTTTATCGCCTGTCACCATCCGTTCATGAGCGCGCCTTAGCCTAGGCCCATGAGTTCAGACCACACCCTTCCCCACTCGCGTCGCGGCCAAGGCCGGGGCAGCATCAGTCCCACTTCCAGTCCCAGTCGCACGCTCAAACGCCTGTCGCCTACCGGTGCGGCCATCGCGCTCCTGCTCGCCGCGGCCACACCGGGCCCGCTCAGCGCAGCAGCTCCTGCCGTGCCTGCGCTGGCCGGCGAGCCCGTGGTCCATGGCTTCATCGTGCGCTTGAAGCAGGACCTGACACCGGGTCGCAGGCACGCACTGGCGGCGACCGATCGCATGGCAGCGGTGCTCAACGAGAATGCCCTGGCGCTGAGACCGGTGCGCGCCATCGGTGAGCAGTGGCAGCTGCTGCAGGGCGACGCCCCGCTGAAGGGCGCGGAGGCGCGCGCGATGGCGCAGCGCCTGCGCAACGATCCACGCGTGCTCGATGTGGTCCCCAATGTGCACGAGCCCCGGGCAGCCGTGCCCAATGACACCCTGTATGCCAGCGAGCAGTGGTGGCTGGCAACCCATTCCGTCCCTGCCAACGCCGGCGTGGCCAACTTCCCCAAGGCCTGGGATCGCAGCACCGGGGCGCCGGTGTCCGGCGCCGCGCCGATCGTGGCCGTGCTGGATTCCGGCTATACCAGCCACCCGGACCTGAATGCCAACCTGGTCGGACAGGGCTATAACTTCGTCTCCAAGGTCGAGTACGCCAACAACGGCGTGGGCCGCAGCAATGACGCGGTCGATCCGGGCGATGCCCTGACCCAGGCCGAGTTCGACGGCAACAAGGCCCTGTGGGACGGCTGCAGCGTCAGTGCCAACAGCAGCTGGCACGGCACCATGATCGCCGGACAGCTGGCGGCGGTGACCAACAACAACGCCGGCGTGGCCGGCATCAACTGGGCCGGTCGCGTGCTACCGGTGCGGGTCGCTGGCAAATGTGGCGCGGCTGTGGCCGATATGGTGGACGGCATGCGCTGGGCCGCCGGACTGCCTGTGGCCGGTGTTCCGGTCAACCCCAACCCGGCCAGGATTCTGGTGGTTGGCTTTGCCGGCGTGACCTCCTGCAGCATCAGCGACCCGAATGCCGATGTGGCCAGCGCGGCACGCCTGTACACCGACACCATCAAGGAGTTGCGCGCCAAGAACGTGCTGATCGTGGCCGCAGCGGGAAATCTGCGCGGCGCCGTCGGGCGCCCGGCAAACTGTGAGGGCGTGATGGGCGTGGCCTCGGTGAACCGCCAGGGCTTCAAGGCCATCTACTCCAACTTCGGCTCGCAAGTCGCCCTGGCCGCGCCAGGCGGTGATGGAGACTACGGGCGCACCTGCGATGCCCTGCTGGCAGACAGCGGCGTCACCACCACCAGCAACACCGGCAGCAAGGCACCGGTCAGCTATGGCTACGCCGCCGGCAGCGGCACCAGCTTCGCCGCGCCCATGGTGGCCGGCGTCGCCTCGCTGATGCTGGCACAAAACCCCGCATTGACGCTTGCTCAGCTGGAGGATGGCCTGAAGCGCTCGGCCAGGCCTCACGTCAAGGTGCCGGACCTCGGCGAATGCTCGACGACCACCAACAACAGCCGCTGCGGCTGCACGCCAACCACCTGCGGCACCGGCCTGCTGGATGCCGAGCAGGCACTGGGCTATGCCGCCAACCCCGCCAGTTGGGTGGCACCCACCACGGCAGCAGCGAGCTTGACCAGCGCAGCGCTGAAGAGCTGCGCCGTGGTGCAGGTTCCGCCGACACCTACACCTACACCTACACCCACGCCGACTCCCACGCCCACGCCGACTCCCACGCCCACGCCCACACCTACGCCTACGCCTACGCCCACACCTACACCTACACCTACACCTACACCTACACCCACACCCACGCCTACGCCTACGCCTACGCCGACTCCCACCCCTACCCCCACACCTCCCCCGGCAGCTGGCGGCGGTGGTGGCGGTGCGATGAGCTGGGGCTGGCTGCTGGGCCTGGCCTTGGCGGTGCCGGGTCTGGCCATGGGCCGACGCGAGTCGACGGACGACAGGGGCCGCGGCGCGGATTGAACGTGGCGGCACAGCCGCCACTTTCATGACATCTGACCCAAGCTGGCCCGACTGATAAAGGTTTTTATCATTTCACCGGTACACAATCGACGCGCAGCGTCAGATCGGCTGACGCACCAACCGGGTGTCACCGATGAAGGTCAAACAAGCAATCCTGCGCGAGCTTGACAGCGCGGGCTCTGAGCTGGCGGCCTTGACCGCCATCAACCCTGGTCTGGTGATCGTGTTCGGCGCGATCGCCTGGCTCAAGGCGATGGCGGCACCGCTGGCAGCGCAGTTTCCGGCGGCCATGCGCATCGGCTGCTCGACGGCTGGCGAAATCTCCACCGAGGGCGTCAGCGACGACAGCTGCGTGGTCACGGCGCTGCGGCTGGACAAGTCCAGCGCGGTCGAGGCCTCGACCCGGCTGATCGACATGGCCGACTCGCACGCCGCCGGGCGCCGCCTCAGCGAACAGCTGCCGCAGCAGGGCCTGCGCGCGGTGCTGGTGCTGGGGCAGGGCGTGGCCGTCAACGGCAGTGCGCTGATACTGGGCATGGCCGAGGTGCTGGGGCGGCACGTTCCCATCACCGGCGGACTGGCGGGCGACGCCGCCGCTTTCCAGGAAACCTGGGTGCTCGACAGCAGCGGCCTGCACAACGACCGCTTGGTCTGCGTCGGCCTCTACGGCGATGATTTGTGTTTCTCGCACGGCTCCTTCGGCGGCTGGTCGCCCTTCGGCCCGGCGCGGCGGGTCACCCGCTCGGTGAACAATGTGCTGTTCGAGCTCGACGGCGAGCCGGCGCTGGCTGTCTACAAGCGCTACCTCGGCGACTATGCCAAGGACCTGCCCGCCTCCGGCCTGCTGTTTCCCTTTGCCATGCTCGGCAGCGACCATGCCGAGATCGGCCTGATACGCACCATCCTCGCCGTCAGCGAGACCGACGGCAGCCTGACCTTGGCCGGCGACATCGACCCCGAGGGCTATCTGCGCCTGATGCATGCCAGCACCGATGCGCTGGTCGAAGGCGCCGAGGCAGCGGCCCAGGCCGCCGTGCAGATGCTGCAGGGCTCCGGCGAGGGTCTGGTCCTGCTGGTCAGCTGCGTGGGCCGCAAGTTGGTGATGGGCGGCCGCGTCGACGAAGAGATCGAGGCGGTGGCCGACGTGTTCGGTCAGGGGGCGGTGCTGGCCGGCTTCTATTCCAATGGCGAAATCAGCCCGTTCACCGGCAATCTGGAGTGCAAGCTGCACAACCAGACGATGACCATCACCCACATCGCCGAGCGCTGAGCCGCCCACCCGCAGCGAGACGACCGCCCCTGTCAACCATGCCCATGCACAAACTGCTCGCCAGGCAGACCAGGCGCCTGCTCGGCTGCGAAGAAGCCCGTCTGCCCGCCGTGCTGGAGGAACTGGGCGACCTGGCCGCCCTGCCCCAGCTCTCGCCCGAGGCGGCCAGGCTGCTGCAGGGGCTGGGTGCATTCCTGGCGCGGGTGGACGGCGCCTATGAGCAGAGCGATCGCGATCTCGACCTGAAGAGTCGCAGCCTGGAGCTGAGCTCGGTCGAACTGACCTCCACCAACGAACGCATCCGCAAGGAGCTGTCCAGCCGCATCCGCGCGATCGAATCACTGCGCGAGACGGCGCAAAGGCTGATGCAATCGATCAATGCCGATCTGGCGCCGCTCAGCGACGACAGCCTGGAGTCGCTGTCGCGCCTGATGTCGGACCTGGTGCGCCAGCGCGAGGAAAGTCAGCGCAGCCTGCAGGCGGCTCTGGCCGAGCTGGCGAACCAGAAGTTCGCCATGGACCAGCACGGCATCGTCAGCATCACCGACGTGGCGGGGCGCATCGCCTACGTCAATGACAAGTTCTGCGAGATCAGCGGCTACAGCCACGACGAGCTGCAGGGGGCCGACCACCGGCTGATCAACTCCGGCTTCCACCCGAAGAGCTTCTTCGCCGATCTGTGGCAGACCATCCTGGCCGGCGAGGTCTGGCACGGCGAGGTCTGCAACCGGGCCAAGAACGGCAGGCTCTACTGGGTGCAGGCGACCGTCGTGCCGCTGAAGGACAAGCAGGGTCGGCCGATCCAGTTCATCGCCATCCGCACCGAGATCACCCAGCGCAAGCTGATGGAGTCGGCGATACAGGCCGCCGAGGCCCGCCTGCGCGACATCACCAATGCGGTGCCGGGCGTGCTCTACCGCTGCCTCGTGAACCCAAGCACAGGCAAGACGCGCTATACCTTCGTCAGCGACCGGCTCAAGGAGATCCGCGGTCTCGATCCGGCCCAGCTGCTGGCCGACGGCAGTCTCTCGGCGCAGCAGATCGTGCCGGCGGACCGCGAGCGCTGCCTGCAAGGCGTGCTGCAAGCCGCTGCCCAACGCAGTGCCTGGCGGGACGACTACCGCATCACCCTGCCCAACGGCGAGCCGCGCTGGCTGCGCGGCGAGATCCGCCCGGAAGCTGCCCTGGCCGATGACGGCTCGACCGTCTTCACCGGCATCTGGCAGGACGTGACTCAGCTCAAGCAGGCCAGCGCGCGGCTGCGCGAGATCACGCAAAGCATTCCGGTGGCCGTGTTCCAGGCCCACCTGGCCCCCGACGGCCGGCGCAGCGTGCCCTTCATCAGCCCGGCCCTGGAGCGCTTTTGCGGCGTGCCGGCCGACGAGGTGATGCTTCATTCCGGCGCCATGGCCGCGCGGGTGCATCCCGACGACAGTGCCCGCGTGCTCGCCTCCTTCATGGCCTCCGCGCGCCAGCTCGCGCCCTGGTCGCTGGACTTCCGCGTCCTGCACCGCCACAGCGGCGCCACCGTCTGGCTGCACGGCGAGTCGCAGCCGCAGCGCGCGGAGGACGGCGGCATTCTGTGGAACGGCTATCTGGCCAATATCTCCGAGGCCAGACAGGTGTCCGAGGAACTGCGCCGGGCCAAGGAAGACGCCGAGGCCGCCAACCGCGCCAAGTCGGACTTCCTGGCCAATATGAGCCACGAGATCCGCACCCCGATGAACGGCATCATCGGCATGACCGAGCTGGCCCTGGACGGTGAGCTCAGCGATGAGCAGCGCGAGCATCTGGGCGTGGTCAGGTCCTCGTCGGAGGCGCTGCTGCGCGTCATCAATGACATCCTCGACTTCTCCAAGATCGAGGCCGGCAAGCTGCTGTTCGAGAAGATTCCTTTTCACCTCGGCAGCACCCTGGGCGAGACCCTCAAGGCCATGGCCGCGCGCGCCGGCGACAAGGGGCTGGAGCTGGTCTGTGACGTAGCGCCCGAGGTGCCGATGCGGGTGCTAGGCGACCCGGGGCGACTGCGCCAGATCCTGGTCAACCTGATCGGCAACGCCATCAAGTTCACCGAGCGGGGCGAGGTCGTGGTGCGCCTGGGTCTAGGGCCAACCGAGGACGGTCAGGAGCAGTTGCACTTCAGCGTCAGCGACACCGGCATCGGCATACCGGCGGACAAGCTGCGTTCGATCTTCGACGCCTTCTCGCAGGAGGATGGCTCCATCACCCGCCGCTACGGCGGCACCGGCCTGGGTCTGACCATTTCGTCCCGCCTGGTCGAGGCGCTGGGCGGCCGCATCTGGGTGGGCAGCGAGCCCGGCCGCGGCAGCCAGTTCCACTTCACCCTGCGGCTGGACCGCGATCTGGCGACGCCCGACGCCGGGCCCGAACCGATCGAGCTGCAAGGCCTGACCGCCCTGGTGGTGGACGACAGCCAGGTCAACCGCGATGTGCTGTGCCGCCTGCTGCAAGGCCTTGAGGTCGAGGTGCTGCAAGCCGATGGCGCCGATGGCGCCCTGGCCGAACTGCGCCGCGCACAGGCCGAGGGCCGGCGCTGCGACCTGATACTGCTTGATGCACTGATGCCGAACGAGGACGGCTTCGCCACCGCCGAGCGTATTGCCGCCGAGCTGCCCTGCCTGGCCGCGGTGCCACGGGTGATGCTGTCCTCGGCCGGGCTGAGGGGCGAAGCCCTGCGCTCGCGCCGCAGCGGCTTTGCCGCCTATCTGTCCAAGCCCTTCACGCGAGATGAACTGGTGCAGGTGCTGGCGCGGGTGATGGGCAGCCCCGCACCGGCCCGGCCGTCCGGGCTGGTCACCCGCCACAGCGCGCCGCAGACCGGCGCCTCGCTGCAGGTGTTGCTGGTCGAGGACCATCCGGTCAACCAGAAGTTGGCGGTGAAGCTGCTCACACGCTGGGGGCACAGCGTCACGGTGGCGGCCAACGGGCAGCTCGCGCTGGATGTCCTGGGCCGGGACCGCTTCGATCTGATCCTGATGGACATGATGATGCCCGTGCTCGACGGCCTGGAGGCGACGCGGCGCTTCCGCGCTATCGAGCAGGGACCGCGCACGCCCATCATCGCAATGACGGCCAAGGCCATGCAGGGAGACAGGGACAGCTGCCTGGCCGCCGGCATGGACGACTACATTTCCAAGCCGATCGAGGTGGCCGAGTTCCAGCGCCTGGTGCAACGCTATGTGCCGGGCTTGCAGGGGGCGCCCGGCGCCGCTGCCGAACCGGCTCAAGAACCGCCGGTGGCGACCGCCTTCGACTACGCCCAGGGCCTTGCCGCGGTGGACCAGGATATCGTGGCCATCATCGCCGACGTGTTCCTGGAACAATGGCCGCTGGACCGCCAGAAGCTTGCGGGCGCATTGGCGAGCGGCGACCTGGTGACGGTGATGCACATCGGCCATTCGGCCAAGTCGACGATGGGCATGTTCGGCGCGCTGCCCGCGCGCGAACTGGCCGGTCGCATCGAGGCAGGGGCCGAAAGTGGCCCGGGCGCCGACCTGACCGCGCTGGTGGCCCGCCTGCTGTCCGAGGTCGACCTGCTGATCGACGCATTGCGTCGGCGCAACGCCTGAACGCTCGAACCCCGCATTGACGATCGAACCCAGGGCCGCCATGACACAGCACGTTCTCATCGTTGACGACACGCAGATCAATCTGGTCCTGTTCGAGGCCCTGGTGAAGCGCCTGGGCACCTGCCAGGCGCACACCTTCGCGTCATCGACCGAGGGCCTGGCCTGGGCCCAGACCCAGGACAGCGACCTGGTCATCGTCGACTACATGATGCCGGACCTGGACGGCATCGCCTTCATCGAGCGGCTGCGCGCCACGCCAGGCCGGGAGTCGGTGCCGGTGCTGATGATCACCGCCAATGACCAGAAGGACGTGCGCTACCGGGCACTGACTGCCGGGGCCACCGATTTTCTGACCAAGCCGGTCGATCGGGTGGAGTTCATGGCCCGGGTGACGAATCTGCTGGCGCTCAGCGATGCCCGGCGCAAGCTGGCCGACCGCGCCGCCTGGCTGACCGAAGAGGTGCGCAAGGCCACCCACGAGATCGTCCAGCGCGAGCGGGAGACGGTGATACGCCTGTCCAAGGCGGCCGAGTACCGTGATCCCGAAACCGGCGCCCACATCCTGCGCATGGCCCACTATGCCAAGCTGATCGCGCGCGAACTGGGCCTGTCCGAGGCCGAGCAGGAGCTGCTGCTGAACGCGGCACCGCTGCATGACATCGGCAAGGTGGGCATTGCCGACCACATCCTGCTCAAGCCCGGCCGGCTGACGGCGGACGAGTTCGAGATCATGAAGCTGCACGCCAGCTACGGCTATGAAATCCTCAGCGACAGCGCCTCGGAGATCCTGCAGGCCGGAGCCTCGATCGCGCTGGGCCATCACGAGAAGTTCGACGGCAGCGGCTACCCGCAGGGCCTGCGCGGCGAGGCGATCCCGATCTTCAGCCGCATCGTCGCCGTAGCCGACGTGTTCGATGCGCTGACCTCGGCCCGGCCCTACAAGCCCGCGTGGACGGTGGAGGCGGCCCTGCAGCACCTGCGCACGCAGAGCGGCAGCCACTTCGACCCCCGCTGCGTCGCCGCCTTCCTCGCCAGCACCGCGGAAGCGCAGGAGATTCGCGAGCGTTTTGCCGATGACGACTGGCCCTCGCTGCTGGCGCCGCTCTAGGGCCGTGCCTCAGTCCGGCAACAGCGACGCCAGCAGCCTGGCCACGTGCAGCGCCTCGCGCTGGGCGCCATCGGCGATCTGGTGGCGGCAGCTGGTGCCGTCGGCAACGATGATGGCGTCCGGCGCCTTGCGCACCGCCGGTAGCAGGCTGGCCTCGGCCATCTGCATCGAGACCGCGTAGTGCCTGGCCTCGTAGCCAAAGCTGCCGGCCATGCCACAGCAGGATGATTCGATCAGCTCCGGCCTGGCCTCCGGTATCAGCTTCAGCACCTCGAGGATGGGGCTGACCGCGCCGAAGGCCTTCTGATGGCAATGGCCGTGCAGCAGGATGGGCCTGCCGGCGGGCTTGAGCTTCAGCGCAAAGCGCCCGGCCTTGGCCTCGCGCGCGATGAACTCCTCGAACAGCAGGGCCTGCGCGGCCACCGCCTCGGCCGGTTCGCCCAGGCCCATCACCAGCGCCTCGTCGCGCAGGGTCAGCAGGCAGGACGGCTCCAGGCCGACGACTGCCACACCGGCTCTGGCCAGCGGCAGCAGGGCCTCGATCAGCTCGCCGACGCGGGCCTTGGCCTGCTCCACCATGCCCTGGGCCAGATAGGTTCGGCCGCAGCAGTGATGGCCCCCCGACTTCTGCAACGTGTGGACCGTGTAGCCGGCCGCCCTCAGCACACGGGCTGCGGCAATCGCGTTCTCACTCTCGAAGCTGCCATTGAAGGTGTCGACAAACAGCACGGCCGCGCGGCCATCGGCCTTGGCGGCCGCGAGCGTGGCGTCGAGACTGGAGAACAGCGCTGCATCAGGCCTGCGCCAGAAGGTGTCTGAGCGCCAACGCGGCAGGCTGCGCTTGGCCGACAGGCCCAGCCACTGCTCGGTCAGCCGCGCCGCACCGGGCAGGCGGTCACGCAGGTTCAGCAGCCAGGGCATGCGGCTGGCCAGGCGCGAATAGGCCGGCAGATGGGCGACCAGCCGGTCTTTCAAGGTGTGACCGTGGCGCTTCTTGTAGTGGGCGAGGAACTCGACCTTCATCTTGGCCATGTCCACGCCAGTCGGGCAGTCGCGCTTGCAGCCCTTGCAGCCGACGCACAGGTCCATGGTCTCGAACATCGCCTCGCTGGTGAACGCGTCCGGCCCCAGCTGCCCCGACAGCGCCAGCCGCAAGGTATTGGCCCGGCCGCGGGTCAGGTGTTGCTCGTCGCGCGTGACGCGGTAGCTGGGGCACATCGTGCCGGCATCGAACTTGCGGCAGTGGCCGTTGTTGTTGCACATCTCGACCGCCTTGGCCAGGCCGCCGGTCGAGTCGCCACCGGTCCCCGGTGGGGTCGTGACCTCGGTGACCGGATCGGCCTGCACGTCCCAGGCGGACCAGTCCAGCACCGGCTTGATGTCGATTCGCCTATAGGGTTTGGGCGCCCCGGGCGGCGGGAAGCGGAACAGAGACGCATCGTCCATCTTCGGCGGATCAATGATCTTGCCGGGGTTGAACAAGTCCAGCGGGTCCAGCTCGTGCTTGATCGCGCGGAAGGCCTCGTTGATGGCCGGGCCGAACTGCCATTCAATCCACTCGCCGCGGCACAGGCCGTCGCCATGCTCGCCGCTGTAAGCGCCCTTGTACTTGCGCACCAGCGCGGCGGCCTCTTCGGCAATGGCGCGCATCTTCTGCGCGCCGTCGCGCCGCATGTCCAGTATCGGCCGCACATGCAGGGTGCCAACGGACGCATGGGCGTACCAGGTGCCGCGGCTGCCGTGGCGGGCGAAGACCTCGGTCAGCGCATCGGTGTACTCGGCCAGGTGTTGCAGCGGCACCGCGCAGTCCTCGATGAAGCTGACCGGCTTGCCGTCGCCCTTCAGGCTCATCATGATGTTGAGACCTGCCTTACGCACCTCCCAGAGGTTTTTCTGCGGTGCGTCCTCGGCCATCTGCACCACGCTGCCGGGCAGGCCCAGCTCGCCCATCAAATCGGCCAGGTCCTTCAGTTTCGGCAGCAACTCGGCCTTGTGCGCACCGGCAAACTCGACCAGCAAAATCGCCGCCGGTCGGCCGATCAAGGCCGTCTCTATCGTCGGCCTGAAAGCCGGGTTGGCCAGACTCAGCTCAATCATCGTGCGGTCGACCAGTTCCACCGCCGTGGGGCCCAGCTTGACGATATGCTGGGCCGCATCCATGGCCGCGTGGAAGTTCTTGAAGTTGACCACGCCCAGCACCTTGGCGCGCGGCAGCTCGGCCAGCTTCAAGGTCAGGCTGCGGGTGTAGGCCAAAGTGCCCTCGGCGCCGACCAGCAGATGGGCGAGGTTGACACTGCCGTCGGCCGTGTAGGGCCGCTCGCTCTGGTTGTCGAAGATGTCGAGGTTGTAGCCACCGACGCGACGCAGCACCTTGGGCCATTGCGCGGCGATCTCGGCACCGTGCTGGCGGGCCAGACCCTGCACAAATGCAGCGATCTCGGCCGCGCGTCCCGACAGCCCAGACACCGGCCCGAACTCGGCCAGGGTGCCATCCGACAGCCAGGCACTCGCGCCCAGCACGTTGTGCACCATATTGCCGTAGGCGATCGAACGCGAACCGCAGGAGTTGTTGCCGGCCATGCCGCCTATCGTGGCCTGCGCGCTGGTCGACACATCGACCGGGAACCACAGGCCGTGGGTCTTCAGCCTGGCATTCAGATGGTCCAGCACCAGCCCGGGCTCGACCACGGCCGTGCCCTCCTCGGCATTGACGTGCAGGATGCGGCGGAAGTGCTTGGAGTTGTCTATCACCAGGCCCGTGCCGGTGGTCTGGCCGCACTGGCTGGTGCCGCCGCCGCGCGCCAGCACCGGCACCTTGAGGTCGCGGGCAATATCGAGCGCGGTGGCAATGTCGCTCTCGGTCTGCGGCACCAGCACACCCACCGGCATGATCTGGTAGATCGAGGCATCGGTGGCATAGCGGCCCCGCGAGGGCAGGTCGAACAAGACCTGGCCCCGGGTTTCGTCAGCCAGGCGCTTGGCCAGCAACCGGCTGACGTCGGTGTGGATCGTGCCGCTCATTTGCTCACCGCCTGAGGGTAGATCTCGCCGGCGCGCAGCAGCTCCAGCACGGTGTCGCGCTTGTGCATCATGTGCTGGACCAGCACGCCACGCAGCCCTGCCCCATCCCGCGCAGCCAGCGCCTGCATCATCAGCCCATGCTCGCTGACGGCGCGCTTCCATTTCTCCTCGTTCTGGTTGGTCCGGAATCGCAGCGACTGCACCCGGGCGTTGATGGCCTGGTAGGTGCTGGTCAGCACCGGGTTCTTGGCGGCATGATTGACGCCGGCATGGATCTGCGCATTGAGCCGGTAATAGCCCGACAGGTCGCGCCGCGTGAAGCAGGCCAGCATCTCGTAGTGGCGGGCCTGCAGCTCGACCAGCTCGGACTCGGTGACGCGCTGCGCGGCCAGCTCACCCGACAGGCCTTCCAGGTCGGACAGGAGCTCGAAGGTGTTGAGCACATCGGCCTCGGTCAGCTTCACGGCCACCGCACCGCGGTTGGGCAGCAGGTCGACCAGCCCTTCGGCACCCAGCAGCTTGATCGCCTCGCGCAGCGGCGTGCGCGAGACCTGCAACAGCTCGCTCAACTCGCGCTCGTTGAGCTTGGCGCCCGGCGCGATGCGGCCCTCGACCAGCATGGTGCGCAGCCGCGCCGCCACCTGGTCGTGCAGGGCCAAGCGCGATATTTCAATGATTTCGGCCATTCCAGTTTCCTTTGGATCCATTTTGCATGCAATTCCAGAACTCGTCACATCAATGAATTCAGGGTTTACGCCCGTGCTTCAATTCACTTTGCATGCAAAACTAGCTTCAGAAAGGAGCTCCTATGCTCAAGCTCGACGCCCACCCCACCGGCCGCCATTTCCTGCAGATCCCCGGTCCCAGTCCGGTGCCCGACCGCATCCTGCGGGCGATGAGCCTGCCCACCATCGACCACCGCGGCCCCGAGTTCGGCGTGCTGGGCCGCAAGCTGATCAGCGGCATACGCGAGGTCTTCCAGACCAGGCATCCGGTCGTCATCTACCCGGCCTCGGGCACCGGTGCCTGGGAGGCAGCCTTGGTGAACACATTGAGCCCCGGCGACCATGTGCTGATGTTCGAGACCGGCCACTTCGCCTCGCTGTGGGCCAAGATGGCTGCGCGCCTGGGGCTTTCGACCGAGTTCCTCCGCTGGCAAGGTACCGACGAGGTGTTGCCCGACGCACCCGGCTGGCGCCGCGGCGTGCAGGCCGATCAGATTGCCCAGCGCCTGCGCGAGGACCGTGAGCATCGCATCAAGGCGGTCTGCGTGGTGCACAACGAGACCTCGACCGGCGTGACCTCGGACATCGCCGCCGTGCGCCGCGCCATCGATGACGCCAAGCACCCGGCTCTGCTGATGGTGGACAGCATCTCCGGCCTGGCCAGCGCGGAGTTCCGTCATGACGAATGGGGCGTGGACGTGACCGTCAGCGGCTCGCAAAAAGGCTTGATGCTGCCGCCGGGCATCAGCTTCAATGCCTTGTCGCCACGCGCACTTGAAGCAAGCAAGACGGCCAGGCTGCCCCGCGCCTTCTGGGCCTGGGACGAGATCGTCGAGATGAACACCACCGGCTACTGGCCCTACACGCCCAATACCAATCTGCTCTACGGCCTCAGCGAGGCGCTGGACATGCTCCAGGCCGAGGGCCTGCCCAGGGTCTTTGCCCGCCACCAGCGCTGGGCGGCCGGCGTGCGCGCGGCCGTCACGGCCTGGGGTCTGCCGATACAGTGCGCCGACCCCGCCGTCTATTCACCGGTGCTGACCGGCGTGATACTGCCCGAGGGCATCGATGCCGACGCGGTGCGCAAGCTGATCTACGAACGCTTCGATCTGTCGCTGGGCACGGGCCTGGGCAAGGTCAAGGGCCGCATGTTCCGTATCGGGCATCTGGGCGACAGCAATGACCTGACCCTGCTGGCCACCGTGGCCGGCTGCGAGATGGGCCTGAAGTTGGCCGGCATCAAGCTGCAGGGCAGCGGCATTCAGGCAGCGATGGAGCACTTTTCGCAGCACCCCGCCCCGGCCCTGTCGGCCTGACGACACCCACAAACTCAATGGAGACACGACGATGAAAAGACGCACGCTGATACAAGCCGCGGCCGGTCTGGCGCTGCCTGGCCTGACGACCATGTCCCAGGCCCAGGGCCAGGATTGGCCCACCGGCCCGGTGCGCATCATCGTCGGCTTCCCGCCCGGCGGGGGCACCGATGCGCTGGCCCGCGTCCTCGGGCAGAAGCTGTCGGTGATGTGGGGCCAACAGGTGCTGATCGAGAACAAGGCCGGCGTCGCCGGCGTGCTGGCGGCCGAGTACACCTCGCAGCAGCCCAGTGACGGCAGCACCCTGCTGATGGCCCACATCAACAGCCATGCGCTGGCGCCCAGCCTGCAACCGAAGCTGCGCTATGACGTCGAGCGCGACTTCGTGCCCATTGTGCTGGTCGGCGTCACACCGAATCTGTTGATTGCCCACCCGGGGGCCAGCGCCAAGACGCCCAAGGACATCGCGGCGCTGTGCAGGGCCGAGCCCGGAAAGATCGCCTTCGGCTCCGCCGGCCAGGGCTCGGCGCAACACCTGGCCCTGGAAATGTTCAAGCTGCAAGCCAAGGTCGACGCCCTGCACATTCCCTACAAGGGCAGCGGCCCGCTGCTGACCGATCTGATGGGCGGCCAGATCCCCTACAGCTTCGAGACCATGACGGCGGCCACGCCCCATGTAAAGAGCGGCAAGGTCATTGCCATCGCCCAGACCCGCGCCAAGCGCGCCAAGGGCCACCCGACGGTGCCGACGATGCAGGAGCTGGGCTTCGACGGTTCGAGGCCACCACCTGGTACGGCCTGGTCGGGCCAGGCAAGCTGCCCAACGTGATCGCACAGAAGATCAACCGCGACGTCAATACGGTGCTGGCCATGCCCGATGTGCAGGAGCGCATGGACACCTACGGTGCCGAGGATGGCGGTGGCTCGCCTGACAAGTTCAAGAAGTTCATACAGACCGAGATCGCCAAGTGGTCCAAGGTGGTGAAGGACGGCAAGGTGTCGGTCGATTCCTGATCGCTGCCGATCTCTGGCTTATGCTGGTGCCTGTTCATCACCCCAAGCCGCCTTCATGAGCCCTACCTCCCAGCAAGGCCTGACCGACTGCCTGATCCGGGCCCGCCGCCAAGGCCTCACACCCAGCGCACTGGACTGGGGCGATGCGCTGGACGGCCCGGCCGCGGCCTATGCGGTGCAAGACCAGGTGGCCGCGGCGCTGAACTGGTTCGGCACAGCAACGGCGCGCCACTGGAAGTCCGGCGGCCCCTCGCGCAGCGGCGCCCTCACACATGCCGCGCTGCCGCCCGCTGCGGTGCGCGCAAGCCCCGCGGACTTCTCCGATCTGAAGTTGCACGGCCTGGGCATCGAGGCCGAGATCGCGCTGCGCTTGCGCCACGAGGTCAGCCCCGAGCTGGCTGCAACGCTCACGCCCGAATCGGCCGAGTCACTGATTGATGCGATGACCGTCTCGGTCGAGGTCGTTGCCTCACGCTGGCTCGAAGCCGGTGCCGCGCCGGCCCTCTTGCGCCTGGCCGATCAGCAATCGCATGGCGCACTGGCCCTGGGTCAGTGGCAGCCCTACCGGCGCCGCGACTGGGCGAGCCAGCGCTGCGAGGTGCAGATTGGCGCCGCGCCCGCGGTCAGCTTCACCGGCACCCATTCGCTGGGCGATCCGGCCTGGCTGCTGCCCCAGTGGCTGCGCCACCTGACCCGCCACGGCGCCAGCGTGCCGGCCCGCACCACCGTCACCACCGGCACCTGGTGCGGCCTGCTGCCGGCAGAGGCCGGCGATACGGTCAACGTCGGCTTCGACGGCCTGGGCCAGGTCAGCCTGCGCCTGTGATTTCAACGCCTTATCAAGACTGGACTTCCGCCTTGAAACTCACCTTCCTGCCCCTGAGCGCCCTGCTGCTGTCGGCCTGCGCACCGCTGGCCACCCAGCAAGGCCTAGCCGGCTTCGATGCCGGCGGCTATTCCGTAGTCGTCTGCGATGCCGCCTATGCCGGCAAACCGGCCGCCTGCATGGTTTCGGGCAGCGGTGACCGCCAGTTGCTGCGCGGCAATCTGATCAGCAATGGACGCATGTATGTGGGCGGCAGCCTGCTGGTCGGCGCCGATGGCCGCATCGAAGCGGCGGGCTGCCCGGTGCCCGTCAACACCGTCAATGCCCTGCAGTCCGCCAAGACGGTGACGATTGACTGCCCCGGCGCGGTGATCTCGGCCGGCTTCGTCAATCTGCATGAACACATCGACTACCGCTACCAGCAGCCCGCCCAGCCACCGACTTCGAAGTGGATACACCGCAACCAGTGGCGTCCGCTGCCGGCCGCCGAGCGCGGCTTCGAAGGAGATGCACCCAAGGACGAGGCGGTGCGTGCCGAGGTCAGTGAGCGGGCGATGCTGCGACATGCGCTGAGTGGCAGCACGTCCGTCTCGGGCGCCAAGGACTACCGGGCCTATCTGCGCAACCTGAAGCTGGCCGATGTCGGCTCGGTGATGGCAGCCCCTGCCGGCAAGCCGGTGCTGGACAGCACCTTCCCGCTGAACGACGCCGGCACCCTGCAGTGGCCCACCGCGCCCTGCACCGCCGCCCAGGTGGCTGGCGTGCGGGTGAGCCGTGACAACCCCTTCGTGCCCCATGTCGGCGAGGGCACCAACGGGGGCGCGCAGTACGAGGTGGACTGTGTGCTTGATGCCATCCGCGGCAAGACCACGCCGAATGCATTCATCCATGGCGTGGCCATCAGCGAGGCGCAGATCCCGCGCCTGCAGGCGCAGGACGTCGGCGTGGTGCTGTCGCTGCGCTCCAACTTCCAGCTCTATGCCGCTGCGCCGCCGGTGACGCAACTGAAGGCCGCCGGCGTGACCCTGTCACTGGGCACGGACTGGTCGCCATCGGGGTCTCTCACGATGCTGGACGAGGCACGTTGCCTGGCCCGTTACAACCACGACAAGCTCGGCGGCCAACTGACCGCTGCCGACCTGCACCGCATGCTGACCGAGAACGGCGCCAAGGCCGTCGGCCTGCAGGGCCAGATCGGCCGCCTGGCAGTCGGCGAACTGGCCGACGCGGTAGTCATCGACACGGAAGGACGTCGCTCCCTGTCCGAACTGCTGGACAAGACCGCACTGAAGCAGACGGTGGCCGTGTTCGTCGGCGGCAAAGCCGCCAGCTTTCCCAGCGCCTGGGCCGGCAAGCTGCCCCAGCTGGACAACTGCGCGCCTGACCCGCGCGACCTCTGCGGTCAGCAACGCACCGTCTGCGGCGCCAATGCCCAGCGACCGCTGAGCCAGCTGCTGAAGCAGGCCATCTACACCATTGATGACGCGAAAATCTGCACGCCGCAGCCGACCAACGACTGCGTGGTGAAGTAGCCCTACTCGCCGCGGCTCGCCGCGACGGCCGCGTCGCCCGCAGCGGCCACGCCGATGTGGCGCATCACCCGCTGCGGGAATGGAATCTCCACGCCCTGCGCGTTCAGGCAGTCCAGGATGGCCAGGTTGACGTCCGAGCGCACATTGCTTTGGCCACCCTCAGGGTCGGCAATCCAGAAGGCAACGATCAGATCGAGGCCATCCGCGCCGAAGCCCTTCAGCTGTACCGCCGGGCCGGGATCAGGGAGCACGCGCGGCACGGCCTTGACCGCCTCCACCAGGCGCGGCATCAAACTGTTCAGATCGGTGCCGTAGGCCACCTGCACGCCAGTGTTGACGGAGACCCGGGAGTCGGCCAGCGAGGCGTTCTCGATGCGCTGGGTGATCAGCATCTCATTGGGCACGATGGACTCGCGGCCATTGAGCGCCCGAATCACCGTGTACCGGGTCTTGATGTCGGTGATGCGGCCCTCGAAACCATCCACCACCACCATATCGCCAATGCGCAAGGACCGTTCGGCCAGGATCACGAAGCCGCTGACATAATTCGAGGCGAGTTTCTGCAGACCGAAACCAATGCCCACACCGACCGCGCCGCCCAGCACGCCCAGCGCGGTCAGGTCGATGCCGGCGGCAGACAGCGCGAACAGCAGGCCGACGAAGAGCAGCAGCGCGCGGGTGGCATTGGCCGCCATCTTGCGGATCGAGATATTGGTGGTTGCACCGGTCAACAGGCGCGACTCGATCGCCGCCGACACCCACAGGGCAACGATCAGTACGATCACCGCCGACAGTGCGCCCTCGATCAGGTTGCGCAAAGAGACTTGATTCGCACCCAGCTTCCAGGTGATGTCGTCCATCTCGTCCAGGATGATGGGCAGCAGGCCGGTGATCCACAGCACCACACCTACCCAGGCCAGCCAGGACACCGAGCGCTCAATCAGCCGCACCCAGCGCGAGGTGGGAAAGGCCGCTCGCATCACCCGCGCCGTCAGGCGAATCGCGGCCAGTGATACCAGCACCGGCAGCACCAGCTTGAACACCGCCAGCGGCACGCCCAGCACCGGCAGCAGCTTGCGTGCGCCCAGGGCCAGCAGCAGGGCCAGCAGCGGAAACAGCACGCCGTCGATGACATTGCGGCCGAACAGCACCGAGGGCGCTTGGTGGTGCGGCTGGCCAGGCACGGCGGCCTGCTCCAGCGTGTTGCGTAGCGTGCGCACAATCAGCCAGGCCAGCAGCAGGCAGGCCAGCAGCAACGCCACCTCGGTCAGCACACTGGGCTTGAGCAGATCATCGGCCAACCGGCTCAACTCCCCAGGGGTCAGGGGTTGACTCATCAACAACTTGTCTTTTGCCATGGCGCTATTGTCGAGGAACTCAGGCAGCCGTCCCGCTCAGCACCTGCAGATGCACGCCCACGCTGCGCGCCAGCGCCGGCAGGCTGTAGCCGCCCTCAAGGCAGGAAACGATGCGGCCCTTGGCATGGCGCCGGGCCACGTCCATGATGCGTTGCGTGATCCAGGCATAGTCGGCCTCGACCAGGCCCAGCTGGCCAAGCTCGTCGTCGCGGTGGGCGTCGAACCCGGCCGAGACGAAGATCATCTCGGGCTTGAAGCGCTCCAGCGCCGGCAGCCACATTGCTTCGATCATCTCGCGCACCTCACCGCCCTTGGTGTAGGGAGAAATCGGCACATTGACCATATTGGTGCCCATGGGCACGCCGCCGCTGTAAGGGTACAGCGGGTGCTGGAAGATGCTGACCATCAGCGCACGCTCGTCTCCCGCCAGGATGTCCTCGGTGCCGTTGCCATGGTGCACGTCGAAGTCCACCACCGCCACGCGTTTCAAGCCACGCACGTCCAGCGCATGGCGCGCCGCGATGGCCACATTGTTGAAAAAGCAAAAGCCCATGGTCTCGCTGCGAGTGGCATGGTGGCCCGGCGGACGCACGCCGCAGAAGGCGTTCTCGGCACCGCCGTCGAGCACCAGATCGGTGGCCGCCACCGCCGCACCGGCCGCCCGCAGAGCTGCCTTCCAGGTGTGCGGGCCGGCAAAGGTATCGGGGTCCATCGCACGAGACTCGCCGCTGGCCTGCAGCGTCTCGAGCGCGTACTTCAGCTCGGCGACATAGGAGACGCTGTGCGCCAGCTCCAGGTCTTCGAGCCGCGCCGGTGGTGCCTCGATGCGCTCCAGGCCGATATCGAGGCCGCTGGCCAACAGCCAGTCCTCGATCGCGTCCAGGCGCTGCGGGCATTCGGGGTGGCCGATACCCATGTCATGGCGGCGGCAGTCGGGATGGCTGAAATAGGCGGTGGACATGCTTGTCTCAGTGGGCTGATGAGCCGACTTTTTGGGTTATGGTGCACTGCATGAAGCATGCATTGCCCGAACAACTGAACCGGTTGGTGGACCAGATTAGCACGATCATCGTGGGCAAACGTCCGCAGATCGCCGACAGCCTGGCCTGCCTGCTGGCCGGTGGACACCTGCTGATCGAAGACGTTCCCGGCGTCGGCAAAACCACCCTGGCCCACGCGCTGGCGGTGTCGCTGGGCCTGAAGTTCTCCCGCGTGCAGTTCACCGCCGACATGATGCCGTCCGACCTGATCGGAGTCAGCATCTACGAACGCACGGCCGAGCAATTCGTCTTTCACCCCGGCCCGGTGTTCGCACAGGTACTGCTGGCCGACGAAATCAACCGCGCGGGGCCGAAGACGCAGAGCGCGCTGCTGGAGGCAATGGAGGAGCAGCAGGTCAGCGTCGAGGGCGAGACCCGCCCGCTGCCCGCGCCCTTTTTCGTCATCGCCACGCAGAACCCCAGCGAGCAGCTGGGCACCTATCCGCTGCCCGAATCGCAGCTGGATCGCTTCCTGATGTGCATCACCCTGGGCTATCCCGACCGCGCCTCCGAGCGCGCCTTGCTGGCCGGCCAGGACCGGCGCGAGGCGCTGCGTGCGCTGCCGGCGCTGATGAAGCCTCAGCAGATGCTGGACGCCCAGCGCGCGGTGCGCGAGGTCCATGCCTCGGATGCCCTGCTGGATTATCTGCAGAACTTGATCGCCGCCACCCGCTCCGGCCAGTGGTTCACCGAGGGCCTGAGCCCGCGCGCCGGCATCGGCGTGCTGCGCGCGGCCAAGGCCAAGGCGCTGCTGGACCAGCGCGACTATGTGGCGCCCGACGATGTGCAGGCCATCCTGCCGCAAACGGTGGCACACCGGCTGGTGCCGGTGGCCGGCAGCGGACGCGGGCGTGTCGAACAGGTGCGCGCGCTGATCGCGGCGGTGCCACTGCCTTGACCCTCCAGTCCATGTCAGCACAGCTTCAAACGCCGCTTCCGCGCTGGGCACTGCGACGGCGCATCAACCACTGGTGGGAGCTGCGCCACACGCCACGCGACACGCTGACCCTGACGCAGCGCAATGTCTACATCCTGCCCACCCCAGCCGGCCTGGCCTTTGCCGCGCTGCTGCTGTTGCTGCTCCTGGCCTCGATCAACGACCAGCTGAGCCTGGGCTATCTGCTGACTTTTTTGCTCACCGGCAGCGGCCTGGCCTCGATGCATGCCACCCACGGCACCCTGCGCGGCCTGACGCTGCACCTGCGGCCGGTCAATCCAACCTTTGCCGGTCAGCCCGCGCCGCTGGAGCTGCGCCTGACCAACCCCAGCGCCCAGCGCCATGGCATCGGCCTGCGCCTGGCCGGTCACGAGCATGCACATGACGTCACCTGGACCGATGCGGCGGCGCTGACGCAGACCGCGGCGTGCCTGAGTTTTGTGCCTGCGCAACGCGGCCTGCAGCCGGTGCCTGCCTTGCGTGCCGAGACCCGCTTCCCGCTGGGTCTGTTCGGTGCCTGGACGATCTGGCGGCCCGCGGCCCAGGTGCTGGTCTATCCGAAGCCTGAAGAGAACGCGCCGCCGCTGCCGGCCTCGTCTGCCCTGCACGGCCATACCGGCAGCTCACGGGCCAGCAGCGGCGGCGAGTACGAGGGCGTGCGCGCCTATCAGCGCGGCGACTCGCTGAAGCTGGTGGTCTGGAAGAAGGCCGCCCAGGCGCTGCAGACCGGCGGCGAGTTGGTCAGCCGCGACACCAGCACCAGCGTCAGCCATGAGCTGTGGCTGGACTGGGGCCATTGCGCCGGACTCGACCCCGAGCAGCGCCTGTCGCGCCTGGCCGCCTGGTTGCTGCGGGCGCGAGACCTGGGGCTGGACTACGGCCTGCGCCTGCCCGGTGTGGAGCTGCCCCCCGGACAGGGCGAGTTGCATCAGCGCGAGTGTTTGCGGGCCCTGGCCTTGTGGGGGTTTGCGGCATGAGTGCACCGCAGGCCTGGTTGCCGCGCTGGCCAGGCTGGCGCCACTTGCCGCGCGAAACACGCGACACGATGTTCCTGCTGGCCGTCATCGCCCTGGCCATCGCGCCCCATGCCAGCCACCTGCCGATGTGGTGCAGCGTCATCACCGGGGCCGTGCTCGCGTGGCGCGCACGGCTCGCGTTGCTCGGCACGGCTCTGCCTGGCCGCTGGGTCCTGGTCGCGGTGCTGACCATCGTCGTCGGGCTGACCTTCGCCACCCACCGCACCCTGCTGGGTCGTGAGGCGGGCATCACCCTGCTGGTGATGCTGATGGCGCTCAAGACCCTGGAGCTGCGCGCCCGGCGCGATGCCTTTGTCGTCTTCTTTCTCGGATTCTTCCTGGTGCTGACGCATTTTCTGTATTCGCAGTCACTGCTGACGGCGCTGCTGATGCTGCTGACGGTCTGGGCCCTGCTGACGGCCGTGGTGCTGGCGCAGATGCCGGTGGGCCATCCGCCGCTGCGGCGCGCCGCCTGGGTGGCCGCGCGTACCACGCTGTACGGCACGCCGGCCGTGGTGCTGCTGTTCCTGCTGTTTCCGCGCATCGGCCCGCTGTGGGGCGTGCCATCGGAGAACGTCGGGCGCACCGGTCTGTCCAACCAGCTCAGCCTGGGCGCGATGTCCGAGATCGCCAATGACGAGAGCATTGCGATGCGGCTGCGCTTCGTCGGCCCCCTCCCACCACCCGAGGCCCTGTATTTCCGCGGCCCGGTGCTGAGCCGCTTCGATGGCAGGCAATGGCTGCCCTCGGAGCGCGACCCCACGCTGCCGGCCGGACGCGCCAGTTGGCGCGCCGACGGCACCAGATTGGATTACGAGATCACGCTGGAGCCGCTGCGGCTTCGGGTGCTGCCGCTGCTGGAGTCATCAGACCAGCCGCCAGGCAGCAGCTTCATCGTGGATGAGCTGCGCGTCACGCGAAGCGCCGACCTGCAATGGCTGGCCGAGCGCACCGTCACCGAGCGCCTGCGCTTCAAGGCCAGTGCCTGGCTGGGCTATCGGGCCGGGCCCTTCCGACCCGACCTGAGCCTGCGCCAGGACGTGCAACTGCCGCCTGCCCTGAACCCGCGCACGCTCGCCTGGGCCAGCGCGCTGCGCAATCGAGCCGACCTTGCGCGGGCCGATGCGCCCGCACTGGCCGCGGCCGTCATGGCACATATCAAGCGCGAGGACTTCACCTACACCCTGGCGCCCGGCCGCTACGGCGAAGACTCGCCCCATGTGATCGACGAGTTCTGGTTCGACCGCCGGCTGGGCTTTTGCGAGCATTTCGCCGCCGCCTTCGTCGTCGTCATGCGCGCCATGGACGTGCCGGCCCGCGTCGTCACCGGCTTCCAGGGCGCCGACCCGCAGCTGCAGGACGGCTATCTGATCGTGCGCAACAGCCATGCCCATGCCTGGGCCGAGTACTGGGCCGAGGGCCAGGGCTGGATACGGGCCGACCCGACCGCCGCCGTGGCGCCCGAGCGCATCAGCATCAGCCGCCAGTTGCAGCCGGCACCTGGCCTGATCGGCAATGCCCTGGGCACGGTCAACCCCGAGATGTTGTTGAGCCTAAGGCGCGGCTGGGAGAATTTGAACAACCGCTGGAACCAGTGGGTGCTCAACTACTCCAAGGCCCAGCAGTTCGAGCTGATGCGCCGGCTGGGCTGGAGCTCGCCCGACTGGCAGGCCTTGACCCAGTTGATTGCCGCTGTGATCGTGATCGTCGCGCTGGGCGGCATGGCCTGGACGCAATGGGACGCGCGCCGGCGCGACCCCTGGGAGCGCCAGCGCAGCCGCCTGATCAAGGCTCTGCAGGCCCTGGGTCTGAACGCCCAGCCCCATATGGGCCCACGCAGCCTGGCGCAGCAGTTACGCACGCTGCGTGGCGCTGCCGCCGAACCATTGGCACAACTGCTGGAAGCGTTGGACAAACAGCGTTATGCCCAGGGTGCACAGCACCTGGTTTCACAGCCCTGGTGGCGCGACTTCAAGGCCGCCGCCACCCGGCTGGGCCCTCCCTCATCCTGACCCCGACTCATGCCCACACTGTCTCGCCTGCTGATTCCCATCACGATCTGCACCTTCGCCCTGCTCGCCCCTGGCGCCGAGGCTGCCGACAAGAAGAAGAGCAAACCCAAGACCCATGCCAAGGCGGTCAAGGATGCCGCCCCCAGGCCCTATGGCCGCCGCGAGGACCTGATGCGCTTTGCGCAGGAGCTGGCCCAGGCCCAGGGTTGGGATGTGGCCGAGCTGCAAACGCAGCTGGCTCAGGCGCAGAAGCACCCGACGGTGCAGCGCCTGATCATGCCGCCGCCGGCCGGCACGGCCAAGAACTGGGCCGCCTACCGGGCGATGTTCGTCGAACCCCGGCGCGTGCAGGCCGGCCTGGCCTTCTGGCGCGAGCACGAGGCCACCTTGAACCGCGCGGCCGAGCAGTACGGCGTGCCGGTTTCCATCATCGTCGGCCTGATCGGCGTGGAGACCTTCTATGGCCAGATCATGGGCGGCTTTCGCATCATCGATGCACTGACGACCCTGGGCTTCGACTTCCCGCCCGGCCGCAAGGACCGCACCGAGTTCTTTCGCGAGGAGCTGCGCCAGTTCCTGATACTCAGCAAGCGTGAGGGTCTGGACCCGCTGGCCGTCAAGGGCTCGTACGCGGGCGCCATGGGCCTGCCGCAGTTCATGCCCGGCAGCTGGAACCGCTGGGCGGTGGACTTCGACGGCAGCGGGCAGATCGATCTGGTCACCAGCCCCGCCGACGCCATCGGCAGCGTCGCCCACTATCTGGCCCGGCATGGCTGGCAGCGCGGCCTGCCCCTCACCTTCGACGTCCGCGTGCCGGTGGACAGCGGTGCCCGCGCCACGCTGCTGGCGCCGGACATCCTGCCCTCGTTCAGCGCCGCCCAAATGGCGGAGTTGGGCGCTGTGCTGTCCGAGACCGGCCAGCAGCATGCCGGGCCGCTGGCCCTGGTCGAGTTGCAGAACGGCGAGGCCGCGCCCAGCTATATGGCCGGCACGGCCAACTTCTATGCGCTGACGCGCTACAACTGGTCCAGCTACTACGCCATGGCGGTGATCGAGCTGGGCCAGGCCATCGCCTCATTGCGCTGACTCCAGCCGCTCCTCAGTCGGCGATGACACGGCGCTGGCCTGGCGCGGCGCATGCCAGTAGCGCCGCCGCCGGTCGCGCTCGCAGATGCTGGTCAGGCCGTCCCAATGCCAGGCGCCGCAATCGGCGCTGGTCACAGTGGTGATGTGCCGCGCCTCGTAGCGCGCCATCACGCTGGCCGCCGGATGGCCGAAGCGATTGCGGTAGCCGGCCTGGAAGATCACCGTCTGCGGTGCCACCGCGTCCAGCAATTCGGCGGTCGATGACGTCCTGCTGCCGTGGTGGGGTGCGAACAGCACCTTGCTGCGCAGCGCCGGGCCCGATCGCGCCACAAGCGCCTGCTCCTGCGCCGCCTCGATGTCGCCCGTCAACAGCAGGCTCTGCCCGCTTTGCGCGCTGCTGACCCGCAGCACGCAGGACATCGCGTTCGACTTGCGAGTGCCGGCATAGGCCTCGGACAGCGGGTGCAAGACTTCAAACTTGACCCCATCCCAGACCCACCTCTGGCCAGCCACGCAGCGCGTGGGCTGCGGCGCCGCACCCAGCAGCGGATGCTCGGTCTCCAGCGAACTGCTCAACGCACCGACATCGAACTCCTTCAGGATGCTGGCGGCGCCGCCAACATGATCGCTGTCGCGATGGCTCAGCATCAGCACATCGATGCGGTGCTCGCCGCGGGCGCGCAGCAGCGGCAGGATGACGCGCTGACCCGCGTTGCTGTCAAAGGCATAGGCCGGGCCACTGTCGTAGAGCAGCAGGTGCTCACGCGTGCGCACCAGCACGGCCGTGCCCTGGCCCACATCAATGGCCAGAACCCCGAATCGGCCTGGCGCGACTTGCGGCAGCACCGGCCACAAGAACGGCACAGCCAGCGGCACGCCGAGGGCGCGTGCGCGCCACGGCAGCGGCAACACCAGCAGCAAGCCCGTCAGCAGGCCGCTGGCCTGAGCCCACAGCGGCGCCACCGGCACTGACCAGACGGCCATGGGCTGGGCCGCGAGCCCTTGGAGGCACAGATTCAGCAACTGCACCAGCCAGGCGGCCACCTGCCACAGCAGGGGCAGCACAGCGCCCAGCAGCGCCAGTGGCGTGACGAGCAGGGTCACCAACGGTATGGCCAGCAGATTGGCCAATATGCCAACCACCGAGACCTGCTGAAACAAGAGCAGGCTCAGCGGCGCCAGGCCAACGGTGGCCACCCATTGCGTGTGCCATGTACTGCGCAGGCTGGTCCTCAGACGCGCCGCCCAGTTCGCCCTGACGTGGAGCAGGGGCTGGTCCGGGCCGGTGGCCATCAACAGGCCCACCGCGACAAAGGACAACCAAAACCCGGCCTGGGTCAATGCCCAGGGGTCGATCACACAAACCACCCAGGCTGCGACCAGCAACATCAGCGGCCAGGGCCACAGACGGCCCAGCGATCGCAGCACCACCAAGGTGGCCAGCATCCAGACCGTGCGCTGGGCCGGCACACCCCAGCCAGCGAACAAGGCATAGGCCAGCGCGGCCACCACGCCGCCCCACAGCGCCGCCTGTGGCGCCGGCAGCCACAGCATCAGATCTGGCCCCATGCGCCACAGCCGCCCGATCAGCGCACCGAAGAGCCAAGCGAACATGGTGATGTGCAAGCCGCTGATGGCCATCAGATGAGCTATGCCGGTCTGGCGGTACAGCGCCCAGTCCTCGCGTGTGATTGCCGTCTGGTCGCCCAGCGACAGCGCCGCCAGCACGCCTGCAGCGCGGCTGTCGGGCACATGACGGTAGATCTTGTCGCGCAGCGACTGCCGCAGCCGATCCACCGGATAGGCTACCGCCGTTTGCAACGGCTCGGCGCCGGGCCGCACCGTGCCAGTGGCGCGTAGGCCCTGCTCCAGCAGCCACAGCTCGTAGTCGAAGCCATGCGGATTCATCAGGCCGTGGGGCCGGCGCAGGCGCACCGTCAGTCGCCATTGATCACCGACACGCCAGCGCGATGGCGCCGCTTCGCCCGGCCCATAGACCGCCAGCAACAGACGCTGCGGCACCTGCGCACCTGGCGTCAGCACCGCCTCAACCTCGAACTGGAAGCGCCAGCCTGGGTCTCCGGCAATGCCCACCGTCGGCTGCGGGAGCGAGGCGACCAGACCCAGCAGCGAGATATCGCGGCCTTCCCAGGCGGCGGTCAGTTGCTGGCTCATCGCCAGCTGGGCGCGCCAGGCGCCGTAACCGAAGCCCAGCAGCGCAAATGCCAGCACCAGCGTGACGGGCCGGCGCCACCGCCATCCAAGGCCCAGCAGCAACACCGCGCCGAGGCCCAGGCCAAGCAGCTCAACCAGGCCCGGCAGATCGGCAAGCAGCTGCACGCAAGCGATGCCCAGCAGGCTGGACAGGCAAGAAGCCATCAGTGCAGTCAGGCCGAGCTTCAAGCTTCTATGCCTCCCTGGTCAGCAGTGTAGGATTACCGCCACTTCGACTCACCCTGGCTTGCCCTATGTCCAACGTCTACGATCGCCTCAAGTCCCTCGGCATTGAATTGCCGCCCGTTGCCGCTCCGGCCGCCGCCTACCTGCCCTTTGTGCAGACAGGCAATCTGGTTTTTCTGTCAGGCCATATTGCCAAGAAGGATGGCAAGCCCTGGGTCGGCCAGCTCGGCAAGAATGTGGACACCGCCACCGGCAAGCTGGCCGCGCGCGCGGTCGCCATCGACCTGCTGGGCACCTTGCACGCCGCCGTCGGTGATTTGAACCGTGTCACCCGCATTGTCAAGCTGATGAGCCTGGTCAACAGCACCGGCGACTTCACCGAACAACATCTGGTCACCAACGGCTGCTCCGAGCTGCTGGCCGAGATCTTCGGCGACAAGGGCAGCCATGCCCGCGCTGCCTACGGCGTGGCCCAGGTGCCGCTGGGGGCCTGCGTCGAGATCGACATGATTGCAGAAGTGAGCGCAGCTTGAGCCTGAGTGACCTTCTCAAGGGCCAGCGCCTGCTGGCGCTGATCTGCCTGGGCAGCCTGGCCGCTGTTGGTGCGGCCCTGGTCGCCCAGCATCTGTTCGATGTGAAGCCCTGCCCCTGGTGTGTGCTGCAGCGCCTGGTGTTCCTGCTGATCGCGGCGGTGGCCGGCTTAGGGTGGCTGGCCGGCCGGATTCGCACGGCACAAGTCGCGGCTTTTGGCCTGATCGCCGTGCTCGCCCTGGGAGGCGTGGCCGCGGCCTACTACCAGCATGAGGTGGCCTCGCAGATGGCCTCTTGCGCGATGACTTTTGCCGACCGCGTGCTGACCGCGCTGTCGCTGGAGTCGGCCGTGCCGGCGCTGTTCATGGTCGCCGCGTCTTGCAGTGAAGCTTCGCAGTACCGGCTGCTGGGCCTGCCCTATGAGATCTGGAGCGGACTGCTCTATGCGCTGACCTTGCTGCTGGCCGTGATGGCCCTGCGCAGCAAGCGCTGATCAAGCACGACGCACAAACAAAAACGCCCTGCATTTGCATGCAGGGCGTTTCTTGTACCTGGCGGACCAGGAATTTGGAGCGGGTAACGAGGCTCGAACTCGTGACCTCGACCTTGGCAAGGTCGCGCTCTACCAACTGAGCTACACCCGCTTATTCACTGCCTGGAGGCGCGACCCGGAGTCGAACCGGGCTAACCGGATTTGCAATCCGGGGCATAACCGATTTGCTATCGCGCCAAGAATCTTTGGTGGGACTCTCTTCAAACTCCAGAAAACTCTTGCGTGCCTGCCAAGCACAAGTTTTCTGGTCACATCTGGAGCGGGTAACGAGGCTCGAACTCGTGACCTCGACCTTGGCAAGGTCGCGCTCTACCAACTGAGCTACACCCGCATTTTCTAACTTTTCGACTTCAACTCACATCACTGTTTCGTTTCCGCCGAAGCTCGAATTATATGCCGATTTCAACGTAGCACGCAAGCCCCTCGCGAGACTTGCGCGCATTTTTCGACTCAATGCTTCAACGAGTCTGAAGCAACCACCGCCGCAGGCGCAGCAGCCTCGCCCTTGGCGGCCTCCGCAGCGGGCTTCACGGCCGCGACTTCCTCGTCCGGCAGGGGCTGAGGCATGGTTTCCAAGGCCAGTTCCAGCACCTGATCGATCCACTTGACCGGGACGATCTCGATCTGGTTCTTCACGTTCTCCGGAATGTCCTGCAAATCCTTGGCATTCTCTTCCGGGATCAGCACCGTCTTGATGCCGCCGCGGTGGGCCGCGAGCAGCTTTTCCTTCAGGCCGCCGATGGCGGTGACTTCACCACGCAGGGTGATCTCACCGGTCATCGCCACCGACGCGCGCACCGGGATGCCGGTCAGCGCCGACACAAAGGCCGTCGTCATCGCCGCACCCGCGCTGGGGCCGTCCTTGGGCGTAGCACCATCGGGCACGTGGATGTGGATGTCGCGCTTCTCGAACAGCTCGTCCTTGATGCCCAGGCGCTTGGCGCGGCTGCGCACCACGGTGCGAGCGGCCTCGACGGACTCCTTCATCACGTCACCGAGCGAGCCGGTGCGGATGATGGTGCCCTTGCCCGGCATCACGGTGGCCTCGATGGTCAGCAGGTCGCCGCCCACCTCGGTCCAGGCCAGGCCGACGACCTGGCCGACCTGATTGGCCTTCTCGGCCTGGCCGTAGTTGTAGCGGCGCACGCCCAGGAAGTCATTGAGGTTGTCTTCGGTGACGACGACCTTGTCGGTGTAGGTCTTGAGCTGCACGCCCTTGACCACCTTGCGGCAGATCTTGGAGATTTCACGCTCCAGCGAACGCACGCCGGCTTCACGGGTGTAGTAGCGGATGATGCCGCGCAGGCCGGATTCGCTGAGCTCCATCTCGGAGTCCAGCACGCCATTGTTCTTGGCCTGCTTGGGCACCAGATAGCGCTGGGCGATATTGAGCTTTTCGTCTTCCGTATAGCCCGACAAGCGAATCACTTCCATCCGGTCCAGCAGCGCCGGCGGGATGTTCATCGAGTTCGACGTCGCCACGAACATCACGTCGGACAGGTCGAAATCAACCTCGATGTAATGGTCGCTGAAGGTGTGGTTCTGCTC
>Ga0187842_1000088_pt1 | contig 46109 bp, 49 predicted proteins | sample SpaLakP09_SKY_41_FD_134514 | JGI IMG/M metagenome (GOLD analysis project Ga0187842, IMG submission 134514) | Oligotrophic lake water microbial communities from Sparkling Lake, Wisconsin, USA - SP09_SKY_41 | ecosystem: Environmental > Aquatic > Freshwater > Lake | place: USA: Sparkling Lake... | reverse complement strand
TGCGGGTCGTGAGGTCCGTGTAGACCTGTCGATCCCGCATAAGGCCGATCAGTCGATCACGAGCATACGAAAACTCCGAAGCGTCGTTCAGCGCGGTATACTCGGAGAGCCGAAAGGTCCGGTTTTCAACGATCGCCCGCGCCGCCTCGATCGAGGTGTAGTGGTATACGACCGGACAGTGGTCCGAGCTGAAGTCCCAAGGCAAGGCCATGCGGAAGTTATGACCTGCCGTTGCTAAAGAGAATATGGCTGGAAGGGATGGGAAGTGTCGCTCACGCAGATCCGGATTTGACATCCGCTATAGAGCCGTCGCTCTTGGTTCGCTTGTGGCGCTCTCCGCAGTACCCAGCGCAATGAAGGCCGCTGCATTGTCGGCCTCCCGGCGGCAGGTCCTTCAAAAACAAGATCGCGCTTCGGGGAGTAGGGCGTCAAACCGCTTCGAGTTGCTGAACCCCGGACTTCCGATGCCTACTCAATCTCCAATTGGACACGGGTGGGTCTACGCTTCAGCTTGACCGTATGTATCTAACTGAAGCTCAAGCCCGCGCTCGCGCTGGCGTAGCAGAGGACGAGCCCGCTCATGTGCTGGCGTTCGCGCTCGCTCTCGACTCCGCGCTGAGCGCCCTGACAGATCGCTTCGACATTTTCCTCTCCCATTCCGTTCGGGACGCTAGTCTCGTCATGGGGGTGAAGCGGATCCTGGAGGAGGCCGGAAAGACCGTCTACGTGGACTGGATCAGCGATCCGAACCTTGACCGAAACGCAGTCACCGGCGCTACGGCAGAGAGGTTGCGGCATCGTATGAGGAAGTGCGACGCCTGCTTCTATCTCTTTTCCCGACATTCGAGGCGGTCGAGGTGGATGCCGTGGGAGCTCGGTTTTTTCGACGGCCAAAACGGCAACGTCGCGATCCTTCCGCTGATCCCTCCAACGGGCGAACTCGACTTCACAGGCGAAGAGTATCTAGAGATTTATCCCAAGATAGACTTCGCAAACCTAAGCGGCAGCCCCAGCATATTCGTGAACCAAGTACGACGGACGGAGATGGGGTCGTACAAGTCCTATGATGAATGGCGGCGTGGCGCTGATAAGCTTAGACCCACGACCTAGCTACCCACCCGTCAGCCATTTCCGGAGAGGCGTTGCGGTGTTCGCTTTGTGATTTAGTACCATCCAGATGTCTTGGTCGCTGCCCTTCATCTGGCCCCAAACGATCCGGCGATAGAGGCCCAGATATTCCCATGAGGCCCAGGTCGAGTCGTGCAGATCGTCCGAGGACGGAAACAGAGCGATTTGTCCGAGGCCCTTGTAGCCGTCAGCCACTCCCAGCTCCCAAGGCACCCAGCGCGATTCCTTACTGTTCTTGCTCGTCAGAAGAACGAACCTGCTGCTCTGCTTGATGCGAGACTTCAGCAAATTGGCGGTTTCGTCCGTGGTGTAGGGAGGCATCTCCGGGTCGATTTCATCGATGTAGACCACGGCGCCGTGGTTCTGCAGGACGATCGTGGCACCCACGACAAGATCCTGGTCCTTGCTGGAGTGGGACAGGAAAGTTGAGCCGGCAGGGCTTCGCGCCGAAGCCGTGCGAAGCACGGAGGCCTGTTCGGTCAAAGTGATGTTCGCGGCGAAACCCCGAAGTTCCGCCCTTGTTACGAACCGGGTCACCTCAGTTGTCGTCCTGTGGCTTCGCCAGCCGTTGGAGTATCTCTCGAACGAGCTTCAGGAGCTTGTCGGGTGTTGTGGCCGAGTTTGACAGGACGGCTAGCTCTTCGTCGGTTGGCCTGGCCGCGCTTGCGCCCTGCGATGGGATAGCGGACCCAGTCAGATCTTGCGCGATTTGCTCGGCCGCGCCTCCGGTCGCACCGATGGGCAGTATGAAGGCCCCGGCCTCGCGCGCGACCTCGAACTCCTTCAACACGCCGTCCGCAACGATCTGAGAGCCGCCCTCGAGCTTTGCGCCGCCTAGGAAAATCACAATCCCGGCCTGTCGCGCCATCTCGGCGCGAAGCGCGGTCCATCGTTCCTGGTCCGGCTCCCTATCCGCCAGCGGTTGAGGGAAGGGTCGGACGATCAGCCGGCGGTCCAGATCCCACCCGCCGTCCTGACGGAGACTGTCGATAAAGCCCCCAATCACAGCTGGGCCGACCAGTAAGCCCGATCCGCTCTCCAGATCCCGCCCGGTCTCCGCGATCAACCCGCCGACCGCCTCGGAAAGGCGATACAGATCGCCGGCGCGACCGTCGTCGCCGTCGAGCGGCCAGCTTCCACTGACCCATACCCGCATCGCGGCGACGCGGCGCTCTACCTGGCGCATCAGTTCGGGAATTTCGTCGTAATGCTCTACCTCGATTGTCCTCAGTCCGTAGCGGCGAAGGTCCTTGGCCCAGTGCTTGTGCTGCGCCGTGCGGGCCCTGAACTCGTCCTCGGAAGAACAGTCCGCCAGGCTGGGCGGCTTCACGATTGCGAAGTGCTCCGGCGGCGCTTCAGTGAAGCTCTCACGAATGAGGGATAGCACGTGCCGGACATTGGGATCGGTCAGGCTGAGCCCGATGAAAAGAACGGACATGCTGCTGAGATGCGCCTGCAGCAGGGGGAGGAAGGCCCCACGCTTGGACCGATAGAGTTCGTAGTCGTCGGTCGAGATGACGATGTCGTCCATTCGGTCGACGGACCCATGCATCTTGTAGAGCCGTGCCGCGCCGGGCCGGGCGCGGAGCGAAAGGTCGGCCGCCCCGGAGACAACATCGACAGGCCGATTGATCGCGGCGAAGGCGCGCTCGACCAGACGGTCGTAGTTCGTCGTCCAGATCTGCCGAACGGGGAGGCGCGCCAGCACCTCCAAGGTCGGCGGAACCGGTCGATCTTTGCCGATCTCTTGCCGGATCACGTTGCGCACGCCGGTCGCGGCACCGCTCTCGCTGATGTGCCACTGGGCCAGTGCGGCGAGGTCCTGGATGTCGCTGGAGCGGACACCGAGTTCCTCGCCGATGTCCTTAAGAAGCTCCGCCCAAGTCGGATATCCCGCGGCCTTCGAAACACCGGCGCCGACGAACACTGCGCCAACGCCTTCGTGGAGGGCAGCTGGAAAATCCTTGAGAAAGCGAGTTCGGCTTGACGTAGGCATCCTACCGTCCGGCCCGCTTGGCCGCCTCTTCAATCCGAGCCGCCAACCGGGCGTGATCGGCATACTTGTAGACGGGCGCCCCGGCCCTCGTAAGAAGAGCCGGGGTAGCGCCGGCAAGATCCGTATTTCCGAGCCTATCCTTGAGCTCGTGAATCTGGATGCCCACTATCCCGTTGCCCCGCGCGATCGATTGGCTGATTTCGTAGTCGATGTACTTGCGGCCCGCTGAGGCCGCGCCGATGCAAACAACCGTAACCGACGTGTTGAGCAGCGCGTCGTCGATCATCTTCTTGATCGCCGTATCGCCCTTCTTTTTGGCTTCTTCCCAGAGCGAGGCGTCATGGAACCCGACCGCCGCGGTGCCCACGATCTCGCCGATGTTGCGAATCTGATTCACACGCCAGATGTCGCGTTGATAGTGAAAACTGAAGAACACCCGACGTGCCATGTTTCCCTCCACGGGTCTGAATCGCCCCTTGCTAACGCTTGGGTTGCGCTCGGCGGTCCTCCGAGTCAACGGCTACGGTTGTCGGATATTCCCGCCACTACGGGTTCGCGATCGGACAGCCAGCCATACGATGAATGTTGGTCCGCCGCCGCGTGCGGACAACTTCGATTTTGTCGAAACATCTAGTTCTCGGCGGCGGACTGATGTCCGCTCTTTGGCGCTTCACCGCAGTCTTCTCTGTCCGTAGCCCCAGGGAGGAGGCGATGGTCATCCGCGGGATATCCGGAGGCGTCGCCATTCGGAACCCCGTCGCGGCGCTTGGGTTGGACTCCGATCAACCAAGGAGCCCTCCGATGCAAATCCAACCAATGATCAGCACCCATCCCGACGTGCGCGGAAGCGTCAACGACAGTCTCGTTCGCGCGATCGAAGCGGCTTACGGCTGCGCCGCGGTGTGCCACATCTGCGCCGATGCCTGCCTGGCCGAGGATATGGTGAAGGATCTCACCCAGTGCATCCGCCTCAATCTTGATTGCGCCGATGTCTGCCTGGCCACGGCCGGCCTCGCCGCGCGTCGCGCCGGCAGCCACGAGACGCTGATTCAGCGGATGCTCGAGACTTGCGCCGAGGCTTGCGCCGATTGCGCGGTCGAATGCGAAAAGCATGCCGAGATGCACGAGCATTGCCGCATCTGTGCCGAGGAATGCCGCCGCTGTGAAGCCGCTTGCCGGGAGGCGGCGACCTCGATCACACCATCACGCCACTGACGCCGATCGCCTTCAACGGCACTCGACCGTCAGATGCCCGAGCTCGTGGACCGGCCTTAGCCGGTCACGCACGGTCGCCGCATCCACGGCCCCGGTCACGCTGACGATAGCCGAATGCGCCTCCGGCCCGATGCGCCAGACGTGCAGGTCGGTGATCCGGGCGTCGCCCGGTCCCTCGACGAACTGGCGGACCTCGGCCTCGATGGCCGCATCCGTCGTGTCGAGCAGGACCGCCGCCGTGTCGCGCATCAGGGACCACGACCACCGCGCGATGACGATGGCGCCGACGATACCCATCAGCGGGTCAAGCCAGACCCAGCCGAGATATCGGCCGGCGACCAGGGCGATGATCGCCAGCACCGAGGTCAGGGCGTCGGCGAGGACGTGGACGTAGGCGGCGCGTAGGTTGTTGTCGCGATGGCCGCTATGGCCGGGTTGGTGTTCATCGTCATGATCGTGGTCATGATGATCATGGTGATGGCCATGGCCATGCCCGTGATGGCCATGGTGATGGCCGCCGCCCGAAAGAAGCAGGGCGCTGACCAGATTGACGACGAGGCCCAGGATGGCGACCAAGGTCGCCTGGCCGAAGGCGACCGAGCGCGGATCGATCAGGCGGCCGATGGACTCGCCCGCGATGCCCACCGCCACGATGCCCAGCACCAGCGCCGAGGCGAAGCCCGCCAGGTCGCCGACCTTGCCTGTCCCGAAGCTGAAGCGGCGATTGGCGGCATGCCGCTTGGCGTAGGCATAGGCGCCGGCCGCGACGGCCAGGGCGCCCGCGTGGGTCGCCATGTGGAAACCATCGGCCAGCAGGGCCATCGAGCCATAGACAAGGCCGGCGATGATCTCGCCGACCATCATCACGGCCGTCAGGCCGACCACCCACAGCGTTCGGCGCGCGCTCTCGTCGTGCGACCGGCTGAGGAAGTTGTGGTCGTGAGTCAGATAATCAGTCTCGGACGCGGACATGGCGCGGGCCTTACTTGGAATAGCGGCGGATGATGGCGATCAGTTCGTCGGCACCGGCCTGCCGGGCGACCTCGCTCAGATCGGGATGGGCGACATGGTGGCGCAGATGGTCCTCGATCAGTTCCTCGAGCAGGCCGCCCATGGCGCCGCGCGCCGCCGCGACCTGCTGAAGGATCTGGGAACAGCCTGCCTCGGATTCGATGGCCCGCTCGATCGCGCCGAGTTGGCCGGCGATCCGCCTGACGCGGGTGACGAGCTTCTTCTTGTTTGTGGCCGTGTGTCCCATGCATACTCCCCTAGAGTATCTTGATCACATCGGCCAGACGGTGAAACCCCGGCTTAGGGAGAGAACAATCACAACTCCCGCTTGTCTCTGCGCCCCAGGCCGCTCTACGCTGGCGATCAGAGACGGGGGCGAGCGATGGGACATTTCCTGCACCGGCCGGAATGCCGGTCATGGCTGTATCCTTGGCAGTGCCCCGACTGCGCCTCGCCGATCTTCGTCTATCAATGCACCTGCGGCAGCGGTGTCTTCTTCGACGGCAACCAGCCGCCGTGGCCTCAGCACGACTGCGACACCGCGCTCGTCAAACAATCCATGGCGGGCGCCGGCGGCTGGCTGAAGGCAGGCCGCGATCCGGCGACGGGGAAGGGCGCGCCGTTCGTGGGTCTGAAAGGGTTTGTGGCGCTGGGCAAAGGCACCCCGGGTGTCGCGGACAACCCTCTGGCCAAGCCGCCGACGCCTGCTGAGGTGGCCATCGGCATCAAGGCCATGGACCCCATGCCAAGCGAGCATGAGAGCTTCATCGGGGTCGTCCGGGACTTGAAGACGGAGACCGCCAAGCTGAGCGCGCTTTACGATGGCCTCGGCGACATCGGTCGAAAGATGCTGGGATTGCCGCCGCGATCCCAAGCGCGGCAGATCACGGTCGAGAAGAACGATCTCGACCCGATTGAAAGCTACACCGCCGTCTTGCCGAGCGATCTCGCGCAAGGGGCCGTGGTCGGTCAGATGGTTTGGATAGAGCTCGAGGCCCGCCATGCGGCGGACCGATCCGCCTGGGTCGCAACGAGCTTTTCGGCTTTGGACTGATCCTCACGAGGGCATCGGAAGAGGTGAGGGCGTGGGAAACAAGGAGTGGCCGGATGATTGGAAGGTGGGCAACGGCGCAGCGCGGGCCGGTCTTGGTTGCATCGTTCTTCCTGTCGTCGCGATCCTTCTCGGTGTTGTCCTGCGTTGGGCGGGCCCGTCGTGACGGGGTGGATCAGGTGATGGCGACGGTTTCCGGCTTGCGGCGCGGACTCCGTTCGGGGAGACTCCGGAGATGAAGACTTCGATCGATCATCTGCCGCCGCGCAAGCAGGTGGAATTGCGCCGGGTGGTCGAGGTGATCCGGGAGTCGTTCGCCGAGGCCATCTCGACCCGCCGGGCGGAGCGGCTGAAGAACGGCAAGATTCTCAAGATCATCCTCTACGGATCGTATGCGCGCGGCGACTGGGTCCACGACCCGGTCGGGCGGTACTTTTCGGACTTCGACCTGCTGATCATCGTCGATCATGAAGACCTGACCGACGGCGAGTTCTGGCACGAAGCCGAGAACAAGCTGATGCCGGGCGAGACCCTGATCCGTACGCCGGTCAGCCTCATCGTGCACAGTCTGGACGACGTGAACGAACAACTGGATCGCGGGCGCTACTTCTGGGCGGACATCGTGCGCGAGGGGATCGTTCTCTTCGACACGCCGGGCGCCAAACTCCGCAAGCCGGCTGACCTGAAAGCTCAAGTCGCCTTAGCTGAAGCCGAGGAATTCTTCGCAGACTGGATGGCGAGTTCGCGGGAGTTTCAGGCCGGCGCTGTTTTCTACGTAGAACGCGACAACAACAAGCTAGCGGCTTTCAGCCTCCATCAGGCAAGTGAGCATCTCTACCACGCCGTCCTGCTGGTGGTGACGCTCTACAGCGGCAAGGCCCACAACCTCGCCTTCCTGCGCAAGAAATGCGAGGCCATCGACGCCCGTCTGGCCGACGCCTGGCCCCGCGAGACCAAGTTCGAGCGCCGCTGCTTCGAACTGCTGCGGGAGGCCTATGTGAAGGCCCGCTACTCCAAGCATTACAAGATCAGCGCCGAGGAACTGGCCTGGCTGACCCAGAGGGTCGAGGTGCTGCGCGCCGTTGCGACGATCGTCTGTCAGGAGCGATTGGCTCAGTTGCGCGAGGCGGCGCGGGACGACCATGGCTAAGGCGGCGATGGACGCCCTTCAGTCTCTGATCGACGATCCGAACGAAGCGTTGGGGACGGAGTATAAGGCCGAGATCGATCTGGAGACGCCGATTGGCCGCGCGAATTTCGCTCGGCACATCGCGGCTCTGGCCAACCACGGGGGCGGCTATCTGATCATCGGCTTTGATGACGACTTGACGCCGCGCGAGCCTCGCCCCTCGCTGCCAACGCGCGATGACGTTTCGCGGGTGGTCAAACGATACCTGGACCCGCCCTTACAGTGCGACGTGCGAACGCTGGATGACGCCGAAGGACGAACCTATAGCGTCGTCGTCGTGCCGTCGCACGGCGCGGTGCCTGTCTGCGCGAGCGCCGATGGACCTCAGGATGCGTCCGGCCGCGTCAAAGGGATTACACGCGGGGTCCACTACATCCGCAAACCCGGTCCAGAGAGCGCGCCACTCCTTACTTCGCAGGAATGGACGCCCCTGATCCGCAGGTGCGCCCTCGCGGAGCGGTCGAGCCTGCTGGGCGCCATTGAGGTGGCGCTGCGCGGCGGCGATCAGGCCCCCGGTTTGGACGCCGTGCTCGCGTCGTGGGCGGAAGCGGCCAGTGTCGCCTATTACCGCGGGGTCGAGGCGAACTGTCCGGACAGCAAGGTCGCGACCGCCCGTTTTCACTTCGCTTATGCGATCGAGACGCAGGGCGAGCCTCTGAAGATGTCCGTTCTCGCCGACGTGCTTCGCCGGGTTGGGCATGAACTGGATCAGCAAGTGCACACTGGCTGGGGCATGTTCCAAGTCTTCGACGGCCCGATCGGGCCGCGTTCCAAGACCGATCAGCGGCTCGAAGATGGAGATCTCGAGTTCCTTGAGATGAACCTGCTCGAACAGGACAGCAAGGTCGGTATGACGGACCTATGGCGTGTCGCGGCCTCGGGATTGGCCAGCATCCAGCGCGGCTATATCGAAGATACCCATTGGTGGAAGGACATACCTCCCGGCCAGGTGTTCAGTCCCAACCAGATGGCTATGTCGGTGACAGAACTCGTCCGACATGCGTCCCTGTTCGCCCGGGAGTTCGGCGAAGCGACCCAGGTCCATTTCCGTTGCGAGTGGCGAGGATTGAAGGGGCGACAACTCCACGACTTCCATCATCCATGGATGTTCAGCGGCCATCCGGCCGAGGACGATGGGCGTCGGTCTCGCGCGAGCGCTACGATCGGCACCTTGGAGACGAGTTGGGCCGAGGTGGCCGCCGAACTGGCCGGACCCGTGGCTCGGGCCTTCGGAATCGATCATGTCGTGACGCCAGCCTGGTTCACCGGTCAAAGCGCTGCTTGGGTTCGGCGGTGACCCTCTCGCGGTGTCAGTGCAGCACTTCACCGCCGACCGGATCGACCTGACGCAACTGGCCGGCCGCGTCCTGGACAAAGACTTCCACCCGCTCGCCCTTGTCGATCAGCGTCGTCGCCTTCACGAGCGCGGACTCTACGGCGTCGACGCTGAAATCGAAATGCCCTGAATTCCGACCATCGCGAAGCACCCGCCAGTCGCCGTCGCCGCGGATCACCGTGAACTGGATCGTATCGGGGTGCGTCGCCAAGGGACTACTCCTTCTGCCGAGGTGGCGGCCGGGGCGCCGCGAACCTACAGGGCTTCGCGAGCGAAGTTCAACCTGCGACCGGGCACTGGACGGTTTCCACAGATACGGAACATTACAAGAACATTCTTCTTGTCCCTAGGCATGCGGACTTCTAGACGGACGCCCGGGTCGGTTGGCTGAACGGGAGCGAACCGTGAGAGAACAGGACACTTGGCGCGTGCCCCGCGAGGACATCGTTCCGGCCGTCGGCCGGCGCCTTGTCGTCCGGTGCGACCTGCCGGGCTGCGGTCGCGCAGCGCTGATCGATCCCCGTCCGCTGTTCGGGGCGGCGAGGCACTGGCCCGCCGTTGGCCGGTCTTACCGGTTCAGGTGTCAGTGCGGGCACCGGGTGGCCCGGGTGTCCTATTCGAACAACGCCGACGCCGCGGAGGGCCCGATCTCGCAGGCTGCGCTCAAGCTCTGGTTCTGAGATGCACAAGCCGGTCGGCCCCCCGGCGCCGCCGCGCCTGACCACGATTCAGGCCGCCCGGCGCCAGGACATGCTGCTGCGCGTCACGTGCGAGCCCTGCGGCCGTATCCAGTCCGTCGAGGGCTCGACCCTGCCCGTGATCCCTCTCGCCGTGGCGCTGGGCGAGCTCTGGCTGGCCGGCCGGTTTCGCTGCGGGTCCTGTGGGCGTCCCGCTTCCAGTCTTGAGGTCATCGAGCGCGGCCAGGTCCAGGTGACGTTGGAGCGGTGGGGCCTCGGCGAGCCCTTCGTGGCCGAGCGGCTGCGCCGGCATTGGCGGCATGATCCCTACGACCGACGTGACTGGCCCGCCTGGTTCAGGCGTCGGTGACCAGCCGTCTCTCCTGCGACGCGCCAAGCCTTGCGCGGCCTCTCAATGGCCTGATCTGACCGAAGCCCGTCCGGCTTCCGCAACCGTTCGCGCGACTTTCTTCCCCGGCCTGACGGCCTTCCTCGCGAGGCAAGCAAGTCGCGCTCCCGGTCCTCCGCTGCGCTGCGGGGCTCTCTGCGCTCGCCTGCGGGCCGTCCCGCCTCCGGTCCGCCGATCGCCATCGAGGCCGCGGCAGGCGTGGCCCGAGATCAGCAAGGAGAGACTACCATGGCCACCATCGGTTCCTTCACCCAGCAAGCGGACGGCAGCTACAGCGGTTCGATCAAGACCCTGACCCTCAACGTCAAGGCGGCCCAGCTCCGGGCCAACGAGAAGACCGACGACAAGGCGCCCGACTTCCGCATCTTCTCCGGACATACCGAGTTCGGCGCCGCCTGGAAAAAGACGAGCCAGCAGAACCGCGACTACCTGTCGGTCAAGCTCGACGATCCCAGCTTCCCGGCGCCGATCTACGCCTCGCTGGTCGAGATCGAGGGCGGACACAGCCTGATCTGGTCCCGCTGATCGAGCCGCGGCGGCGCTGAGGCAGCGCCGCCGCCCCTTCTTCAAATCCCATCTGAGGAGGCCGCCATGTCGCGCCCCAACGACCCTTCACGTCCCGACCTCTACAGCCGCATCACCGACCAGATCGTCGCCCAGCTCGAGGCCGGCGTCCGGCCCTGGACCCAGCCCTGGGCCGCTTCCGAAAGCGTCAGCCGACCCCTCCGGCATGACGGCACGCCCTATCAGGGCATCAACGTCGTCCTGCTGTGGGGCGAGGCCGCAGCCCGAGGCTTCCAGTCCTCGACCTGGATGACCTTCCGCCAGGCGCTGGCGTTGGGTGCTCATGTCCGCAAGGGCGAGACGGGCTCCACGGTCGTCTATGCCGACCAACTGGTCCGCAGCGACGATGACGACGCCGGTGAGGAGACGACCCGGCGCATCCCATTCCTGAAGGCCTATACCGTCTTCAACGTCGAACAGATCGAGGGTCTCCCGGCGTCCTACGGTCCGGCGCCCACGCCGATCCTGAACGTCGGTCAACGCATCGCCGCAGCCGAGGCCTTCTTCGCCGCGACCGGCGCCGAGATCCGTCACGGCGGCGGCTGCGCCTTCTATGCGCCGGGCCCCGACTTCGTGCAGATGCCGGTGTTCGAGAGTTTCCGCGATCCGGAAGCCTACTACGCCACCCTTGGCCATGAGCTGACGCACTGGACGCGGCACCCCAGCCGGCTCGACCGCGACTTCGGTCGCCGCCGACACGGAGACGTCGGCTATGCCCGGGAAGAGCTGGTGGCCGAACTCGGCGCCGCCTTCCTTTGCGCCGATCTCGGGCTGGCCCTGGAGCCGCGCGAGGACCACGCCGCCTATCTGGCTTCGTGGCTGGAGGTTCTGCGCGACGACAAGCGGTTCATCTTCTCGGCCGCCGCCCACGCCCAGCGCGCCGTCGCCTGGCTGCAGGCGCTGCAGACCGAATGAGGCTGGCCTCCCGCTTCAGCTTACGCCAGCCTCCGATCCGGGGGCGGCGATGGCGGACAACAAGAACCAGCATTTCGTTCCGAAGGCTCATCTGAAGCCGTTCTCCGTCGATGGCGAAGGCAAGGCCATTCACCTGTTCAACCTCGACGCCGACCGCGCCATTCCGAACGCCGCGGTGAGAAAGCAGTGTTCCCACGACTATCTGTACGGACAGGACCGGCAACTGGAGACAGCCATCCAGACCATCGAAGGCGCCTATGGTTCCGCGATCCAACGTCTGGTCACCCAGGCGGCCGAGCCGACCGGTCTCGATCGTCTCGTGCTTCGCCGGTTCGTTCTTCTCCAGCATCTCCGGACCGAGGCGGCGTCCGTCAGCGCCAGTCAGATCACGGCCGCGCTGGCGCAGCTGCCGGGCGTCCTGCCTGAAGGGGAGGCGTTCGATCCGAAGACCGCGATGCTCGAGGCGGTTCAGGCGGCGATGCTCTTCTACGCAAGGTCGATGAAAATCGTGGACGACCTGCAGGTGACGCTGGTCCGGAACCGAACCGCGACGCCCTTCGTGACGTCCGACGATCCGGCGGTTCTCACCAATCGGTGGCATCTGCAAAACCCGCGAGCGGACGGCCTGGCGTTCGGTGTGCGGAGCGGCGGCGCGATCATGCTGTTGCCGCTGTCTCCGGAGCTTCTCGCCGTCTTCCACGACCCGAACGTCTACGCCGTTCCGCATCGAGGAGGCGTGATCCAGCTGAGACGTGACGAGGACGTCCGGGCGCTCAACGATCATCAGATCCTGAACTGCGCGGCGAACCTCTATTTCAGGAGGTGGGACGACCGGGAGGCCATTGCGGCGGCCGCGAGGGAGACGGCTCCCCACCGCCGCGACCCGCGACACCGTACGACCTATGCCGTTCGGGACCAGGTCATCGGCGAGCACATCCGGTACGAAGCACGACCCCTGGCCGACATCCTTCCGCAGGCCGAGGGAGACGTGCTTGTGCACACCGAGACCCTTCGGGCGCGGCCCGTCCGCTGGCCCCGGTTTCTGCAGTATCGGCGAGACGGCCGCATGTACTCCAACGGAACGCGGACCGGGTTCGTGCGCGAAGGATGTCTTGCGGCAGGCTTCGTCGAGGGCGCGGGCTACCGACGCGTAAGGGTCTGATCCGCCCGGCTGGGGCGCCCTTCAGGGCGGCGGGCGAGCGGCCGGCTTCGGTCGCCGAGGGGAGGGCGGCAGCACAGGAGGCCTACGGGGCGAGGGGGGTGACGGTCTAGGGCAGGATAGGCTTTGCGCCGGCAATGTCTGACAGACCCGCTCTCCAATGGACCGCATCACCCTTCGCCTCCCGCCCGATCTGACCCGCCGTTTCGACGCCGCCGCGGCCGGCCGGGGCGGCCGCTCGCGGTTCCTGCGCAGCCTGATCGAGACGGCCGCGCAGACCCCCTTTCCCGCGGCGTCGACACGGCCGCCGAACAACGGGACCGGCAAGCTGACCCTGCGCCTGGGATCTGGCGATCTCGCCCTGGTCGAGGCCGAGGCCGCCCGCCTGGGGCTGTCCCGCACCCAGTGGTGCGTCGCTCTTATCCGCCGCCGTCTCCATTCGACCCCGCAGTTCACCCGACCCGAGGCGATCGCCTTCATCGAGGTTCAGCGCGAGCTGCGGCGCATCGGCGTCAACATCAACCAGATCGCCCGGGCCCTGAACACGGCGGTGATGGAGGGAAAGGTTCTCGATCTGGAGACCGCGCAGCTGGCCGCCTTCGCCGACGAGATCCGCGGTCATCTGCTCGGTCTGCGCGACGCCGTCGAGGGCAATCTCGCCTATTGGGCGGTGGAGCCTTGAGCGATCTCAGAACGCCCGTCGGGTTCGAGGAGGCGCTGCGGCCGCCGGTCGACATCCGGCGCGCGCGGCTGACCCCGGCGGTGCTGGGACGGTCATCGGCGAGGTCCTCGGGCGGCGCGCGCGCCCAGCTGCTGCGGGTGGTTCGCGGCGCGCCCGAGGTCATGGTCAAGATCACCGGGCGCACGCGCGACGGCGGACATCTCGCGCGCCATCTCGACTACATCTCCCGAAACGGCGCCCTGGTCCTGGAGGGGGAGGACGGCGAACGGCGGGTCGGCCGCGACGCGGTCAGGGCCCTGGCCGAGGACTGGGCCGCGGAACTCGCTCTGGAGCCGGGCCGCCGCAAGGACTCGCCGGTCTCCCTCTCCGTGGTCCTGAGCATGCCGGCGGGGACCGAACCCCACCGGCTGCACGACGCGGGGCGGGCGTTCGCCGCGGCGACGTTCGGCGACCGGTTCCCCTATGTCTTCGCGCTCCACGACGAGGGCAGGCACCCGCACGTCCATCTCACCGTGCGGATGCTGGGCCGCGGCGGAGAACGGCTCAACCCCCGCAAGGCCGACCTGCAGGCCTGGCGGGAAGGGTTCGCCCGAACGCTGCGCGACCGGGGCGTGGAGGCGGAGGCCACGCCGCGCCGGGCGCGCGGGGTGGTCCGCAAGGCCGACCCGATCGCCGTCCGGAAACTGCGGGACCGGTTCACGGCCGGCCAGGCGGACATGCCCCGCGTCCTGGCCTCGGCCTGGCGCGAGGCGGTCGAGGGCGCGGGCGGTCCGTCGCCGTGGCGTCAGCCGATCCGGGCGCGCCAGCTGGCCGTTCGTCGGGCCTTCGTGGCCGAGGCCGTCGCGCTCCAGCAATCCGGCGACCTTGAGGATCGGCGGTTCGGCGCCGCGATCGAACAGTTTGTCCGGGCCTTGCCGAAGGTCGAAACCCGGCAGGACCTGCTGCGGCGGCGGATCGAAGCGGTGCGAGAACCAACCGGGCGACAAAGGGACATCGAGCCCCCGCCGCGCGGACGCGCCCGCTAGGACGTGCCGGAGAGGAGGCCTATCGGTCGCGGCTCGCCCTGGATCGGCGGTCGTCCGGATTCCGGGTCCGATCCAGATGGGGCGCGGCGCGCGTCCAGGCGCGCGCGATCAGCCGCGCCTGCATCTCGGGGTCGGTCACCACGGCGCGGACTACCTGGGCCGCCATCGCCAGTCGGGCTTCGACGGTGCGGGACGAGGGCTTGCCGTCCGTTGATCTGTCGCGCCCGGGCGACGGAGACGTCGACGACGCGCGCTCGGGCGGCGCGGCCGCGGCGCGGTCACGCTGGGTCGGGCGATGACCCTTGATGTCCAGTCCGAGCGCCTGGCCCTGGACCCAGACCTCGCGCCGAAACGCCTCGTCGCCGGCGACCCGGACCGACGACCATCCCCGGTGGCGGGCGATCCTGAGCATGTCGGCCACGGTGTCGGGATAGGCCTGGCGGGTTACGAGCGAGCGCCCCCGGTCCTGGAACATGGGCTCCGTCGCGCGGTGATCGCGAAAGAACCGTTCGGCGCGGCCCTGCCGGTCCCGTTCGACGAGATAGCGGTCCAGCAGGCCGGGGGGCACATCGCCCTTGTCCAGCGACCGCGCCCGGCGCGCGCCCGCTTCGCCGTCGGGCGAGAGGCGGTTGGAGGGTGCGGGGCTTTTGTCCGGGGGCGCCATCAGCGATCATGCGCCTCCTCGCGGGCCGTCCGCGACGGGGCGGCCGTGTCGATCATCCGGTCGATCCAGTCGCCGAACTGGGCCTCCGAAGCGCCGGCCGGCGGCGGGGCGAGGCCTTCGGCCGCGAGCTGGGCGGCGAGACTGTCGAAATCCATGTCGAGATCCGATGAGGCCGGCGGCGTGGCGGAGGAAACGCCGGTCAGGCCGGGAGCCGGCGGGATGACAGGCGCCGGCCGAAGACGATCGGTGAAGGCCCGCTCGCGGTAATAGAGGATCTTGCGGCCGCGGACGGGAGGCAGCCCGGCCTTGAGGATCAGCAGGGCCTCGGCCGGCAGCTGCATCAGCTCCTGCGGCAGCATCAACGCCCGGCGCTGGTCGGAGTCCGTATGGCTGCGCCGGCCTTGCGCCAGACCGCTCGGCCGGCTGCGGCTGCGGGCGCTGTAGGTGTAATAGCCGAGCCGTTCGCTGAGATCCTGGGCGACCTTGAGCTCCTTGGGCGCGAAGACGATTTCGATGCCGCAGTTGGTCAGGATCTCCTCGGTGACGTCCGCGCCATAGAGGCCGCGCAACTGGGACGGGCTCTGGATCACCGGCAGCAGCCTCAGGCCGTAGCCGGCGACCCAGGCGAAGGCATGGGCCAGGACCGGGGCGCGTCCGAGCCGGGCGAACTCGTCGAGCAGGACGAGGACCGGCCGATCCGCGGGCCCGGGCAGGGTGCGGCTGTTGAGGTCGACGAGCTGCTGAAACAGCAGGGCGTAGAGGGGCGCGACCCGCAGCAGATTGTCGGGCGAGGCTCCGAGATAGAGCGACAGGCCGCCCTCTCGCACCGTTCTGAGATCGAAGTCGCTGGTGCTGGTGGCGGCGTCGACGGCGGGGTTGAGCCACAGACCCATCCGGCTCGTGATCGACTGACGCACCGAGGCGAAGGTGTTCTCGCTCGAGGCGCAGAAGTCGGTGAGCGCGGAGACGCAGCCGGTCGACAGGGGACGGCCTTGCCGCCGGCGGTCCTCGATCAGCGCCGGGAACCGCAGGCGGGGGTCGCCTTGGGTCAGCTGGCGATAGATCTCCCCCAGGGTGAAGGGCCGTTCCGGCGTTTCGGCGACGAAGGCGCCGACGCCGATGAAGCCGATGCGGGCGGCCTCCGACCAGAACGGGTCGGCGTGATCGCTGCCGGTGAACAGCATGGCGGCCATGCGCTGCAGCTCGTCCAGGACGGCCACGGGGTCGCTCCGGTCGATGTGGTCGAGCGGATTGAAACGCGCCGTGCGCCCGTCCTTCGCCAGCGGATCGAACAGCAGGACGCGCTGGCCGGCTTCGGCGCGGTAGCCGGCACTGGCGGTGAAATTCTCGCGCTTGATGTCGAGGACCACGACCGAGCCCGGCCAGGTCAGCAGGTTTGGAATGACGACGCCCACGCCCTTGCCGGTGCGGGTCGGCGCATAAAGGATGACGTGGTCCGGTCCGTCGGCGATCAGCAGGCCGTCGCCGGCCCGGCCGAGAAGGACGCCCTGGCGCGCGCGCAGGCCGGCGCGGCGCTGCTCCGAGGCGGACGCCCAGCGGGCCGCGCCGTGAAGCGGGCGGCGGCGACTGAGCCCGATGGCGGCGGACAGGATCAGACAGACCAGGCTGCTGGACGCCGAGCCGATCCCCAGCCAGCGGCGAACGTCGGGATCGTGCCGGTAGTAGAGAAACCAGCCCGGCACCCGGACGGGATCGATGTCGCCCGAAAACCGGCCCAGGCCGATCAGGGCGATGGTCATGGCGCCGATGGCGACCAGGCCGAGAACGAGGACCGCCGCGGCGCCGACCAGCGCGGCCCTAGCCGCCGGGCTGGCGCTTGCGAACCGGGTCATGCCAGACCTCCGTCATCCGGAATTGGCCGTCGACCTTCTTCATCTGCACCACCACATCGACAAGCAGGTGGAGCAGGGCGCGGATGTCCTCGCGCGGCAGGTCTCGCCCGCCTTCGGACTCGCGCACCAGCAGGGTGAGTTGTTCGAAGGCCAGGGCGGCGGAATCCGCGTGCACCGTCGTGATCGAGCCGGGGTGGCCCGAGTTGACGTTGCGCAGGTAGAAGAAGGCCGTGCCGTCGCGCAGTTCCTGCAGCAGGATGCGGTCCGGCCGCATGCGCAGGGCGCTTTCCAGAAGCTGTTTGGGGCCGATCCGGGCCAGCCCCTGACCGTCCTTGGAATAGACCAGGTGGACGACATTGCGATGCGGCACCACGAACTCGCGAGTGTCCTCGATGGTCAGCAGGCGCTCGTGATCCGGGATCAGCTCGATCAACCCCTTGGCCAGGGTGGTCTTGCCCGACCCGGTCGCACCGGAGATCAGAATGTTGCGCCGGGCCGCGACCGCCAGGGTCAGAAAACCCGGCCAATCCCCGGCCTGGCGCAGCCGCACCAGTTCCGCGTCGGCGGGGTCCGTGGCCTCCGCCTGGGCGTCAGCGACCTGATCGAACAGGCCGGCCGCCGCGAACTCCTTCAGACCCAGGCGCCGCCGCGACGGCTTTCTCAGGGTCAGGGACAGACCGCCGTCGGCGGCGACCGGCGGCAGCACGATCTGGCAGCGAATGTCGCCGGGCAGGGTGGTCGAGCAGATCGGCTGCTCGGGGCCGACGTCCTGACGGGTATAGGCCGCGGCCGCCACGGCCAGGGTGCGAAGCCAGGCCTCGGTCAGCTCCGGCGCTTCGGACCAGCGCCAGGCTCCGTCGGCCTCGACCCCGACTTCGCCGGGTCGGTTGATCACTACCTCGGTGACGGACGCCGGCTCCAGGAAGGGGCGGAGCGGCGCGAGGTAGTGATCGAGGACCGAGGTGTCGTCCATCAACGCGGCCGCAGCTGATAGACCCCGGCGAAATCCAGGTCCTGGGCCACGAAGATCGACACCTCGGCCCCCTGGTCCGTGCGCAGCGTCGGCGGGATGTCGACCGAGCCCTGCAGGGCGACGCCCGCGGCGTCGGACGGCAGACGCGCCGTGGACGAGGCTCCGCCGCTGTCTCCCAAGGCGGCATAGACGCCGTCATCGACGATCGAGAGGAGAAGCGCGCCGCCGAAGCGGTCCCAGAAATGGGTGTCGACGACGCCGTCGAATCCGGAACGTCCGAGCGCGTCGGCGGCCGGCGAGGCCAGGGCGACGGCGACCCCGGTCGGCGTCACCGCGCGGGTCCACAGGACGAACAGCCGGCGCCGGCCCTGCTGCAGGCCGCCGCGATACTCGCCCAGAACCCGGGTGCCACGCTCCATCAGGACCACCGCGCCGTTGTCGGACCAGGCGTCACGCGGCAGGACACAGGTCACATAGCCCGGCGTGGTGCTGTCCATGGCGGTCTGCAGGATACAGGGCACGCTGGTCCCCGCGGTGATCAGCAGATTGCGGTCCGGCAGTCGGCCGGCGCGTGCCTGGCCGACAGGCGTCACCTGCCGCAATTGGTCGGGCGAGTTGGGGGCGCCCGGCGCGGCCGGAGCCGCCGCCAGGGCCGATGGCGGGGCCGATGGCGGGGCGGATTGGCCGCCGCCGGCCCGGCTGTAGGCGAGGACCGGGGCGCGGCGGGCGCTTTCGGCCAGGGCGCGCCGTTGTTCCGCCGGTGAAGGACCGGAGGAGGTCGACGGCCGGCCCCCCGGACTCGGCTCGAGCGGCGGGATGACCTCCGCGTCGGTCAGGGTCGGCGCACCCGGATCGGCGGCGGCGTCGGCCAGCAAGGGAGGCGTTTCGCGGCGGGCGGGCTCGAACGGCGCGCTTTGCCGGGGAGGCTCGTCGCGCCGGCTCGGCTCGGCGCCGTCAGCGTCGCCCCGATCCCAGCTGGCGACCAGGAAGACGCCGCATCCGACGGCCAGGGCCGCCAGGGTGATGACCTTGCCCTGCCGTCCGCCGAAGCGTCCGGCTATCGGCGAGACGCCGCGATCGCGCGCCGGCGACGGCGGCGCCGGATCGTCGGCGGGCGGGGTCTGATCGAGAGGGCTCATGACGGGGCTCCGACCGGCGCGCGATCGACGGCGGGCGAGGCCGTGCCGGTGCCGAGGCCGACGCCCCGGGCGTCATAGGCGTCGTTGAACAGGCACAGGACCGATCGGCCCCGCCTCAGCCGCAAGCCCCGGACGACGCCGTGGATCACGACGAACTCGCCACGCACGTCGTAGGGGATCAGGCGTTCCGATCCATCCTCCGCGACCTCGAACAGGGCGGGGAGCGCCTGGACGCCGGGAAAGCGCAGCACGGTGAAGCGGCCGTTGTCGCTGACCTCGCTCGGCTGCAGGCCGGCGTCGCCCTGGGCGGACCAGGCCAGATTTCGGGCGCCCTCGACCACCCCGCGTTCCAGCTCCAGACCGATCAGGCGCTGTTCCACGGCGTCGGCCTGGACGGCCAGCGCCCGGGCCGCCTGCGCCTGTTCGTCGGCCGGGTAGCGGAACCGGACCTGATAGGCGATCGCGGTGCGGTCGCCGGGGTCGCGGGCCAGCAGTTCGAAGGCGTAATGCCGGGCCACGCCGGCGCGCTCGGTGACGACCAGAAGGTTGGTCGCCTGGTGGCGTTCGCGGGGCTTGACGAAGAGCACCGACCCCTCCGCGGCCACCTCCCAGGCGACGCTGTCACCGATCGCGGCGTGACGGATGGTCTCCTCGGGCGAGAAGATGATCTGGGTGGCTGTCCGGAAGGCCCCGGCGATCCGGTAGACCGCCGCCGGGTCATAGGTGAGCTCGTGGATGCGCGGGTCCGGCGCGGTCTGCGCCGCCGCCGGGACGGCGAGAGCGAGGCCGGCGACCAGCGTCAGAAGACGAAGGGGGCGTTTCATCGGATGACCTCCGGATCGGCGCGGTAGGACGTCACCTGGAAGCCGAGGGGGTTCCTCAGCCGGTCCGGCTCGGACATCGGCGCGCGGGTGTAGGTGAAGGCGATGGTGGCGATCCAGTCGCTCTCCACGGTCTGCTGGGCCTGGCGGACCGTGCGGTGGAAGCGGACGTTGGCGACGCTGTCGTTTATGAAGCCGATGGCGCGGATCGAGATGATAGCCTCGCCGTCGCGGCCGTAGAGGTTCTGCGGACTGTCCGGATTGGATCCGCGGAACAGGTCGGCCCAGCGCCGCTGTTCGGCGGGCGCCGACAGGATGGAGACGAGGCGGAAGGCGTCTTCGGCGGCGGGATCGAGATAGCCCTCCCGCTGGCGCACATACTGGCCGAGGAAGTATTTGCTGATCGCCTCGTCATAGCGGACCGGCCCATCCTCGGCCGAGAGGCCGCGCACGACGTCGACCGCGCCGGTCGTCCGGTCCACCCGGATGACGAAAGGTTCGGTGGACTTCAGCGGCGTCAGCATCGCCACCGCGCCTGTTGCGATCAACGCCAGACCCGTGGCCAGGGCGGCGGCCGACCAGGCCAGACGGCGCGACCGGAGCGCGGAGGCCAGGCGGTCCTGGTCCCAGCGCCGCGCCTCGGCTAAGTAGCGCTTCAGCTCGGGGGAGGGCACGCCGCTCATGCACAGCCTCCCGTGTCCGAGGTTACGGCCTCCGGGGCGGGTTCAGCGTGGAGCGCGAGCACGGATCCATGGGGATTGGCCGGCCGGCGGGCCAAACCGTCGCAGGTCGGCAACGCCGGATCGCCCCGGTGGGCGCAGGCGCCCAGCAGCATCAGGCCGGCGAGCAGGAGGGAGCGATAGGTCATGTCAGGCGCCTCTCGGTCGGATGGAGCCGCCGCCCCTGGGCGGCTGACGGCTGGATTCCTGGGGGCCCTGGGCGCGGCCCGAGCCGCTCCCGCCCAGGGCCGCGGCGTTGGCGAAGTCGGCGAGGCCGGCGCTGGCTCCGCCCGCGATGCCGGCGGCGATGGCCGGGGTCTGCAGAAAGAAGATCGCCCCGAGCAGGCACAGGGCGATGAAGATCAGCCCGCCGATCATCGGGTCGCCCCCCTGGATCGCGCCCCATTGGTCGCGCACGAGCGACAGGACGAGCTGGAAGATGACGATGATCAGGGCGAACAGGACGAGATAGTTCACGGCCTGGCTGAGCCAGCCGAAGAAGAAGCGGCGGGTGGCGTCGAACAGGGCGCAGGCGATGAAGATGGGGCCGAGGGTGACGAGCAGGGCCAGGGCCAGCTTGGCCACCAGCACCACGCCGAAGCCGAGCGCCGCGGCCAGGGCGCCGATGATGAAGACCGCCGCCGACACCACCCACGGCCCGGGATTGAAGGCCGAGCCCTCGCGCGAGATATCCTCGCCCAGCCAGGCCGCATAGGCGAAGAACTGGTCGAAGGCCGCGCCGACGCTGGGGGTGTCCGCGCCGCTGACCGCCCGGGTCAGGGCGTTGGGCAGGCCGGTGAACAGCGGCTCGGTGACGAAGGTCGAATAGGCGGCCGTGGTCGCCAGCAGATAGAGGAAGGCCAGCTTCAACGACCGGACCGCGAAGTCCATCACTGGCTCGCTGATCGCGCCCCTCAGGATAGCGACGCCGTAAAGGACGACATAGAGGACGAGGGCGATGCGCAACGGCCCTTCGACCTCGGCGATCACCGAGGATAGACGGTCACCGAGGAAGACATTGAGCCGTTCGTCGATGAAGTCGTAGCTGGGCTCGAAGACGCGAAAGCTCATCGTCGGATCCTCAGAAAGCCCGCTCATAGGCGCGCATCCGCGCCTGCCGGCGCGCTTCGGCCAGACCCCGCCGCGCCGCCTCGCAGTCGCCATTGGTGCGGCCGGCGTCGCAGTTGGCGACCACCCTGGCCGCCGCCTCCAGATCGGCGGCGAAGTCCGCGGCGGTGCGCTCGGGCGCGCCGCATCCGATGAGGCCGAGGACGGCGAGGAGGGTGATCCGCGTCACTGGAAGGCCCGCTGATAGACATCCATCCGCGCCGCCCGGGCGGCCTCGGCCCGTTCCCGGGCGCGTTGCTCTTCCAGACGCGCCTCGGCCGCCTGGGTCAGGGCGAGGCCCTGAAGCCGGACCTGTTCGTTCTGGATCAAGGCCTGTTCGGCCGCGAGGCGGGCTTCGAGATCCATGACGGCGCGGGCGTTGGGCGCCGTGTCGAGGGCGGAGCGGAGCGTCTCCAGACCCTGCAGGCGCCGGTCCGCCGCGTCGCCCACCGCCTCGCCGACCGCGAGGTCCCGCGCGGTGCGGGCGCCGGCGCGTTCGAGGCTGTCGCGATAATAGGCTTCCGCCGAGCCCGGATCGCCCGCGGGCGGCGTGTAGAGCCGGGTCCCGCGGCGGATGGCGTCGGCGCGGTCCGCCAGATCCCCGAGTGCGGACAGATCGCCGTCAGCCGCCGCGCGCAGCGAACGCATGTCCGGCAGCGGATTTCGGACCGTCGGCAAGCCGAGCTCGCTGGCCAGGGCGTTGACGCCAGACAGGTCGTTCAGGCTGTCGAAGAGCTGCTGGCCCTGCTCGACCTGGGCCTGCAGGGCTCTGAGCTGTTCGAGCGTGGTGCGCGCCTCCTCGACCATCTGGGCCAGGGCCCGGGGGTCGTGGACAATCTGCTGCGCCTGGACGGTCGGCGCGATGGCGAGGAGGAGGGCGGCGGCGGCCGCGGCGAAGGCGATGCGGGGTCTCACAGGAACCTCCTCTGGTGATGAAAGGGGTCGCGCCACAGCGCATAGTCGTCGCCGACCTCGGCGCGGAGCCGGTCGAGCAGGGCGGTGGTCTCGGTGCGGCCGGACAGGACCGACAGGGCGTCGTCCATGCCGCTCAGGTCCAGTTCGACGACGACGCTATCGTGGCCCTGCTTGACCAGGAAGCGGTGTGACTCGGGGGTCAGAACCTCGCGGACCAGGCGGAACTCCTCCTGGGTGAGGCCGAAGCCGTCGATATAGTCGCGCGCCTGGCCGTGGGCGTTGGGCAGGAAGATCTTGGTCGCGCACTGCTCGAGGATGGCGTGGGCGATCGGGGAGCGCAGGGCGTCGGCCGGGGACTGGGTGCCGAACACCATCAGGGCGTTCTGCTTGCGCCAGGTCTTGAGCCCGTCCCGGGCCAGTTCGGTGAAGGCCGGGTCGCCGAGGACCTTCCAGAACTCGTCGATGTCGAGAACGAGGCGACGACCGTCGACCCGCTCGGCGATGCGGTGGAACAGATACAACATCGCCGGCGTACGGACCTCGTCGTGGTCGAGCACCTAGGTGATGTCAAAGCCGGCGAAGCGGGCCTCCAGGCTGAGGGCGTCCTCGTCATTGTCGAGCACCCAGCCGAGCGGTCCGCCCCTTTGCCAGCGCTCCAGCCGGGCGCCCACGCCGCCCGCGTCGCCCTGGCCGAGCAGGCTGCGCAGGGCGGCGATGGACCGCCGCTCGCGCGGCAGGGCCTCCAGCGCGGCGACGCCCTGATCGATGGCGCGAGCTTGGGGGACCGTCAGGGTCTCCTCGGGACGGGCGACGAGGGTCCGGACCAGGCGGACCAGGAAGGCGCGGTTGGCGGGACTGGGGGCGAGCGCCTTGAATGGGGCGAACCCGGTCGGTTCGCCGTTGCGCAGGGCGAGATAGGTCCCGCCGCAGGCGCGGACGAAGATTTCGGCGCCCCGGTCCTTGTCGATGAACAGTTGCTGGGCGTCGAAGCGCTCCAGTTGGGCCAGCATGAAGTTCTGGACCACGGTCTTGCCCGACCCGGACGGGCCGCAGATGAAGGTGTGGCCGAGATCGCCGACATGGAAGTTGAACCAGAAGGGCGAGCCCGCCGTGGTGCGCAGCACGGCGACGGCCTCGCCCCAGTGGTTGCCATGGGCCTTGCCCACCGGATGGGCGTGGAACGGCGCCAGGGCCGCGAAATTTCGCGAAGTGATCGCCGCTGGCCGGGTACGGCGCGCGAAGGCCCCGGGGAACTGCGACCAGAAGGCCGCCTCGAGGCCGAGGTCCTCCCGCGCTACAACGAGGCCGGAGTCGGCGAGGATCGCCCGGGCCTTGGACAGATGATCGGCAAGCGCCGTCGGTGTGTCGCCGTGGACGAGGATCGAGGCCTGGTGCTCGCCCATGACGAAGCGGTTGCTGACGAGGTCGTCGAGCGCGTCCGACAGGCCGGTGATCTGCGAGGCCGCGCGGTCCCGCGCCGAGACCATCTGGTTCTGCTTGCGCTCCATTACGGCGCGGTCCGAGGCCTTGGACAGGAAGGCGAAGGATTGGCTGATCACGAAGCCGAACCGGACGCTCAGCAGTTCGTCCCACAGTCCGGGCCGGGTCGTCGCCGGATATTCCTTGACGGCCAGGACGCCGGCGTAGCGCGCGTCGGCGGCGTCTCGCAGCTCGAGGGTCTCGCGCCCGAAGATGGCGCGCACGGTGTAGACCGCCGCGCCGAGGTGGCCGAACACGATCGGGACCGACGACCGGCGCCCGGTCAGGACCAGCCGCATCACCTCCATCGGCTCGGAGAACCACAGGCCGCCGCGCTCGTAGAGACCAAGGCCGCGCGGCGCATAGCGGGCGAGGTACTGAACCAGGTCGCGCCCGGCCTCCTCGATGCGCTGAATCTGGGCGACCTCGACTTCGGCGTCGCTGCGCCGGGCCGCCTTCAGACGGCGCGCCAGGGCCGCGGCCCGGTCGCCGGCGTCCCGGCCGGGATGCAGGATCAGGGTGACGAAGAGTTCGTTGATCCAGAGTCGCCGGCCGGCGACCCGGTCGTCGTAGAGGGCGCCGAGCTCCCCGGCGAAGGCCGAGCGGTAACCGGTCGAGCGCTCCAGCTCGACGGGGCGGCGGATCACATGATGCCAGACCGCCAGGCGGTCGTCGGCGAGATTGCGCCAGGCCTGGTTGAGCTTGACGTGCCAGTCGTTGAGGTCTCGCGCGTCGGCGGTTTCGAAGCTGGCGCCGTCGATCTGGAACACCATCATCAGGGCGCCGCTGTCGAGGGCGACTACCTGATCGGAGACGTGCCGGGCGTAGGGCAGGTGCGGCCGGGCGTCGGCCTCCCGCCGCAGGCGCGCCACGCTGGCGGCGCGCTCAGCCACGGGACAATTCCCCGACACGGTATCGGCGCACCAGGGGAAGAGGCGTCGCCGAGCTGCCGCCCCAGAGCGCCGCGTTGCGCGACCGGCCCTTGGTGTCGACATAGACGAAGAGCAGCCGGAAGGCGTTGTGGTCGGCCCGGCAGATCGCCCGGAACACCAGGTGCAGGGCCGGGGCCACGAGCAGATAGAGCAGGCTGCCGCCGACGAGGAAGACGACGCCGGAGACGATGACGTTGACGCCCATGGCCTCCATGGGCACGCCGAGGATCATCGCCGGGCGTGTGCAAGCCAGGAACAGCGGGTCCTCGGTCAGGCGCTCTTCAGCCATGAGGTCCTCCCGCGGAGACCTGCGACAGGGCCAGGCCGAGGGCGAGCCCCGAGCCGAGGCCGGCGAGGATCTGGGCGAAGCGCTTGGGCGAGATCAGCTTCAGGCCGAGCATCAGGCACAGGGCCAGAAAGGCCGACGCCGACCCGATCCACAGCCAGGGCGCGGCGGCGGTCATCAGGCGCCGCCCGTGATCAGATTGACGATTTCGGCCGCGCCGAAGACCACGACGATGCCGAGGACCACGATGGCCGCCCGGCGCAGGTCGAACAGGCCGAACATCCACAGGATGCCGACGACCACGACCGCCAGCACCGCCAGCAGCCGGGCCGTGTTGCCGGTGAGCATGTCGACGACATTCTGGAGCAGGCCTTCGACATTGGCCGAGGCGAACGCCGGCTGAACCAGGAGAAGGCTGGCGGCGAGGGCGATGGCGCCGGCTGCGCCGAGCCGGCGGACGGTCGCGGGTGCGGTCATCTCAGAACTCCCTGTCTGGGGCGGCTGTGAAGGTGAGGACGGTGCTGATCCGGGCGCGCGCGAAGACGTCCCAATCGGGCGGGGGCGACCGTGGCGCGGCCGGCTGCGGGGGGCTGTCGTCCGCGACGGGTAGGACGGCGCCCAGGGGCAGGACCCCAAGGGTCGCTGCGGCGGCCTCGACCCGCTCGACGTAGCCGTTACGGAAGCCGCGCTCGGGATGGCCGGTGTTGTAGCGGGAGAGCGCGACCCTCAGTGTCGTCTGCCGATCGACCCCTTCGGCCGGACGATAGCCCGCGCGCAGGACGACGCCGGCGGCGGCGAGGTTGCGGCACGGGTCGAACGCCGCCTCGACCGACAGGCCGAGCCAGTCCAGATTGTCGCTGTTGATCTGCGCCACCCCCAGGTCGAGGTTCGCGCCGCGCGCCAGCAGGCCGCGGGCGATGCGCGCCGCGTCGGCGGCGTCACGCGGCGGCCGGGGTGGGCGCGGACCCCGGTTCACCCCGATCGCGACCGGGTTGAAGCGGCTTTCCGCATAGGCGATGGCGGCCAGGGTTTCCGGAGCCACCTGCGGCGCGCAGGCCTGGGACAGGCTGAGGATCAGGTTGAGGTCCAGCCAGACGGGCTCCATCGAGAGCGCCAAGCAAACCCGATCGGCCCGGGAGCCGACGACCCGTGAGCCTCCCGCCGGGAATCTACGGTAGAAAGGTCCGGGGTTCGGCCAGGCGCTGCGGCTGGCGCGCGAGGCGCGCCACAGCCTGGATGCGCGTTCGAACGCCGAGCGCGCGGCAGGCCAGCATCAGATGCTCATCGACCGTCCGCGCCGAGATGCCGATCCGCCCTGCGATGCGAGCGGAGCTCAGACCCTGGGCGGCCAAGGCGAGACATTGGCGCTGCCGGTCGGAGAGACGTTCGGTCAGATCGGAAGCGGGGAACGAGTTACTGGCTGAGTACGCGGACATGGCCCCAAGCACAGACGCAACGGTGGGTTTGCGGCAAGCCCGCAGGTTCTCGGCGGGGCGTCTACGGTGTCGGATTCCCGGAGGATCCTCCATCCGCGTGGTCGCCAGGCGCAACCAGCTTTCCCAACCTTTGCTGCAACCATGCATTGGCGGCGCTGTCTCGCCTCACGGACTGCAGGGCCAGGTCCTTCAGCGCCTTGGTGAAGGTGTTGATGATCGTGCGGGCGTCGAGCTCGCCGAGCACGTCGCCCACCTCGGCGTCGAACTCTTGCAACGCCACCATCAGAATGGTCATCAACTTGTTGTCGATGGTGCGCAGGGCGAAGTCCGGCGATCCCAGCGCCAGGGCGGCCAGGATGGCGTAGGGATCGGAATCCGTCGCCTCGGCGAAGCGATGAATTCGTTCGAGATTCACGCGCCCGCCGCCGGACTCGAAATGTTCGTAAGATCGTAGAGCCATGCCCATTGCCTGAGCGATCTCGGTTGTCTTCATCCGACGATGGGTCCGGATCAGGCGAAGCGCAGCCGACAGGGTTTCGCTCTGGGACTGGCGTTCGGCACGATCCATCGGTCGGCTTTCCTCGTCGTTCTCGAGGCCGCCGGACTTACGCCTCAGAACCCCTACTGGTTGAAAAATGCGCCAACGACGCTTCAAATGAAAGGCGCCAAGGAAACGGTGCCTAAAGCTTGCGGAGAGGCGCAAACAACATGCGGGTTGCTAACGAAATCTGTAGAATTTCCGTCCGGTCCACCTCCGCCAAGGGACGAGCGGGATGATCGGTCATGCCGAGAGCCTCCCGAGCACGGCGATTCCGGAGACAGGAGGCGGTACGTCGTGAAGACGAGGGATCCCTATCACCTCGCCCTGACGGCCCTCGCCCAGTTCGCTGGAGCCGGCAGGTTCGGCTGGGGCATGCCGCTGGTCACGACAGCCGTCGCCGAGGAACTGGGGCTGAGCCCAACGCCCGTACGGGAGGCGCTCGCCCGGCTGGCGGGAGAAGGCGTCATCGAACATCGACCCGGGCGCGGGTATTTCGCTCCCAGTCCCAGTTCATCGGATATCGTTGAACTTTACGAGTTCCACGGGCGATTGACGACCTGGGCGCTCGTCGATTTCGGGAGCCGCGACGTCTCGCCGGTGATGGATAGATCCGGCGCCCCGCAGAAGCGCCTGGAAACACTGTTCGCCCAACTGGTCGAGGCGTCCGGAAACGGAGCTCTTGTCCGCGCTCACCGCAGGACGGCGGCGCAACTGCGGCCGATCCGCGTGGTTGAGGAACGGGTGGCGCCCCTGTCCTCCCAGGTCGTCGATCGCATGGAAGGTCTGATTTCTCAGGCGCGGCTCGATCTCCTGGCCCCTGTAATCGAGACCTACCACACCGAGAGAACGAAGCATGCGCAGCTGGTGTTCTCCATGATGCGGAAATCAGCTGAAAGTATTGACCAAATATAGATTGAAAATAGAGATCGACGGAGGACTTGCTGCCCAACCGGAGCATTCCGTTCCGGCTTTAGGAGGCAATGTCATGTTGAAGACCCTGACCGGCCTGATCCGTCTCGGATCGGCCGAGAGCCAAACCCGCGCGGAGGCCGGCGTCGAGAAGGCCGAGCTCAACCCGATCTATCACTACGACGACGATGGCGGTCGCGTCGGCCTGCAGCGCCTCGGCGCCGCCGGTCGGGAAACCCGCGCGACCGGTCCGGGCCCGAAGACCGAGCTCAACCCCGTCTTCACCTACGAAGACACCGGGGTGCGCGCCGAGGTCGTTCGCCTGGGCGCCGCGGAGATGCGGACCCGGGCTGACTCAGAAGAAGGTCAGTTGGAACTGATCCCGGTGCAGCGCTGGGAGATGGGCGGCGCTGCCCGCTGACCTGTCGCAAGGCGTCGGCCCGAGAGGCCGGCGCCTTGTCGCTTTGAGGGATTGACGATGGGCTCTGATTTGAGAGGCGACGTTCACGTCGCCTGTGTCGGCGACGCGATGGTTCTGCTCGACCTGCCAGCCGACAGTTATTCGTGCCTGCCCAATGGCGCCGCGGAGCTGGTCCGTAGCGCGGACGGCGCCCCGATTTTTGGCGCGGGGGTGGTCGGGCGCGCCCTGGCCGAGGCAGGACTTCTGGCCGAGGAGCCCCGACCGCGCGTGCCGCCGCCTCCGCCAAGACCGACCCTGACTGTGATCCACAGTCGGCCGGCCCGGGCAGCCGGCCTTCTCGACTGGCGGGCGGCGGTGTCCGCCACGGCGGAAATGCATCGCATCAAATCCGGAGCAGGTGTCGAGGCCTACCTTGCAGGCTCCGCCGACGACGAGAATGACCGGACGCCGGAACGGGTCGCTGAAGCGGCGCGGACCTTCTGGCGGCTCGCGCCCTGGCTGCCGATCGAAGGGGAGTGTCTTGTTCGATCGGCGTTGTTGATGCGTTTTCTTCGCCGACGCGGGCTGCGGGCCGATTGGGTCTTCGGCGTGAGGCTTTTCCCGTTCATGGCCCATTGCTGGGTCCAGGCCGGCGATCTGTGTCTGAACGACGACGTGGAACGGCTGACCGCCTACAGCCCGATCTATTGCCGATGACCGGGGCCGACCGGGGCTATCTCGTTGTTCAGGCCAGTCAACCCAGCGCCGAAGACGCCGCCGTCCTCGATCAGGCGCGCGGCGCGCTTCAGGCGGTCGGCTGGCGATGCGCGATCTTGGTGGGCGGTTTGGAGGTCCATCTGGGGCCGCGCTCGCCGCTGAGGGTGCGTCTCGTGCACCGCCGTCATATTCTGATCGGGGAGTACCGCTGGCGGGATCAGGCCCTCTCCGCCGTCATCGGCGGCAGCCGCGGTGCGATCGACCTGGGACGCAGCGCCGTGCGCGCCGGTTGGGGTCGATACATCCTCGCCTGGGTCTCCGAAGATGACCGTCTTGGACTGCTGCGGGACCCGAGCGGGGCGATCGACTGCCTCGCCTGGCGCCGCGCGGGACTTCGTATCGCCGCTGATCAACTGCCGCCTGAAGTCGATCTGCTTTTGCCGGACTCGCTCGCGATCGACTGGCCGGTGTTGGGTGAGATCGCCGACCAACCCGGCTTGCTGAGCGACAGCCCGCCTCTGCACGGAATAAGGTCAGTCACGCCAGGTGACGTCGCCCTGATGGGTGATCAGCTAGAGACGCACGCCGTGTGGCGCCCCGCTGAGGCCTGCCGGGCGAAGTCCTGGGACGACTCGCCGGACGCACTGCGTCGCGTGGTCGACCACGCCGTGGCCGGCGTGGCGGAAGGGCACTCGATCCTGCTCGGTGAAATCTCCGGCGGGCTGGACTCCGCGATTGTCTCCAGCAGCCTTGCGGCCGTCGGTGCAGGGGCCAAGGCAACCTACGTCAACTATTTCGGGGACTGGGCCGAAGGCGACGAACGCGCCTATGCGAAGGCTGCGGCGGAGAAAAGCGGCGCGCGCCTGACGATGGCGCGCAAGCCGGTCGCGCCCATCACGCCGGAGAAGCTCGGGCCCCTCGGCTGGGGCTTCCGGCCCGCGCTTCATGGCGTCGATGTCGCTTACGACGAGGACGTGGCCCGACGGATCGGCCGCCTCGGCGCCACCGCCTTGATCACGGGACAGGGCGGGGACGCTGTATTCTTCCAGGCTCCGGATCCTCAGGTGGTCATCGACCGGCGCCGCAGCGAAGGGCTGCGGGGTCTGGACCCGCGCTACTGGGCCGAGGTCGGACGCTGGACGCGCCATTCGGCCTGGACCCTGGGCGGTCTGGCGCTCTGGCCGCCCCGGCCTTCGACGCAAGGCCGCCGCTGTCATCCGTGGCTCGCCGACGCCGATGACATACCGCCTGCAAAAAGAGGGCAGATCCTGCGGCTGGCGAATTGCCAACTGTTCTGGGGTGACTGTCGTCGGGCGCGGGCGGCCCAGCTGCTGCATCCCCTGCTCACCCAGCCGGTGATCGAGCATGTCATGGCTGTCCCCGCGGATCGGCTCATCCTGGGTGTAAGGGACCGGGGACTGGCTCGCGTCGCCTTCGCCGAGCGACTGCCGGCGTCGATCCTTGAACGCCGGGACAAGGGCGACCTCAGCCAGCTTTATGGCCGGGTCGTCCTCTCCAGTCTCGCCGAGCTTCGTCCGTTTCTCCTCGACGGCCTGCTGAGTGAACACCGCCTCATCGATCGGGTCGATCTGGAACGCGAACTGACGCCGGAGCGTCTGGTGTGGAGTCCCCTCAGCAACCGCCCCCTACTGCTGGCGGTCCTCGAGACCTGGGCCCGGCACTGGACGGAGCGGATCGAGCGGCGTCGGTGGGCCCAGATAACGCGCCAGCCATTCGAGGATTCGACCGTGTAGGTCTCGCAGGTTCCCGGGACTCGCATAGGTGTGGCCCTCCCCGAAATAGGTGAGCAGGGCCGCTTCCCGGTCGAGCCGATAGAGCGCGCCGAACAGCGATCCCATCCGGGCCGTATCCAGGTCTGACTCGATCAGGAGAACCGGCGCGCGCAGATCAGCCACACGGTATAGCGGACTGGCCTCGACATAGGCTTCGGGCCGTTGCGCGAAAAAGCCGATGGAACCCTGGCCGGTCTCGCCCCAGCCCGCCATCTGGCCGACCGGAACGCCCTCGTCAGGCGCGACGCGATAGAAGGCGGGCAACTCCATGGAGCGGCTCAAGTCCGCATAGCCGTTCGACGCGATCACAGCGCGGAACCGATCGCTCTGGGTCGCGGCGCTGAGGACGCCGTATCCGCCGAAACTGTGTCCGATCAGGGCGACCCGATCTGCGTCGATCAATCCCCGTCGGCCGGCCTCGTCAACGATCGCGAGAATGCGGTCGGCAAGGCCCTCCGCCGCCGCAGGTCCGCCGGGCTTGAGAGGAAGGCTGACCACCAGGACGGCATAGCCGGCCCCGGCAAGCACCACAGGGTTGTTCTGGAGCTGTGTCGTGCCCGGCGACAGGGCCGCCGGCGGCGAGCGTGGCGCGGAGCCGGGATAGACGACCACGACCACAGGCGGCCGGGCGCCCTCCGGCAACCCCGGCGGCTGCAGCAGCCAGCTGGTCAGGGGTTGCCCATCCGGGCCCGGGTGCGGCACCGGCACCATCCGGCCCCAGTCGATATCCCGCCACCCGGCGTTCGCCGTAGCGATCGCTTCAATGCCGCTCGCCCGGTGGACGCGCAGTCCGCTATCTCCCCGATCGGTCAGATAATGCGTCACGAGGAAACTGGCGTCTGGGCTGGCCGCGAGGATCCGCTCGTCGGGCTGCAACGGCGTCACGCACGTCCGGCCGCCGCCGGCGAGGCGTGACAGGCACGCGCCGTCGACGACAGTGGACGAGCCCGCTTCGAGCGCACTGGGATTCCACCGCTCCGGATTGCCGCCGTCTCCACCCGTACCCAAACCCCAGAGCCGCCCGCCGACGAGGCGGGCGTCGTCGCCGCCGAAGCGATAGACGCCGTCTGACCGTTGGATCGCCGCGCGTCCGTGAAGCGACACGAGGCGTTCCGTCGCCTCGACCACGGGGACCCCACGATCGCCTGGCGACTCCGGCCGCAACCAGACCCTGGCCCCAGTTCGCGAACGCGCCTGGACGACAGGTTGAGCGCCATCCCAACTGGCCAAGGGCACGGCGACGCCGTCCCAGGTCCGCTCGATCCAGGGCGTGTTCTCGCCCATGGTCAACGGTCGGGCGCGGCCGTCCGCCGGGACCAGCCAGTAGCGCCCGTCCTGGTCGAAGTCGCCGCCAGAGGGACGGCCGAAGACCAGAAGGCGGGTCGAGTCCGGTGACCAGGACAGCAGATACATGGCCAGGTCTTCGTCTGACAGCGGCTGTCGAGTTGCGCCTGTCTCGAGATCGACGAGCGTCAGCCGACGGCGGCGGAGAGGATCGCCGACCCTCAGTGGTCTACCGGGACCGGGTTGAAGGTCTTCGCCGTCCTCGAGGAGGGCCGCATGGCCGCCGTCCGGCGAGAGCCGCAGGTCGAACCATTCCCCCGCAGCCAGAATTCGCGAATGTCCGCTGACGACGTCGAGGGCGACAAGATGGGACGCCAGCGCCTGGGACCGGCTGTCTCGCTGCCGACCGCTGGGGATGTAGATCGAGCTGGCGCCATGGCCGCTGGCGGCTGTACGCCACAGTTGCTCGATCCTTGCCTGGGCCTTGTATCCAACGCGCATCGCGACGGGCGGATCGTCCGTGGGCCGGGCCACGAAGACCAGTTCGGTGGGCGAGCGCCAGGCGACCGTCCGGCCGAACTGGATCCATTCCGGCGTAAACGGATGCCAGTCGATGGCGCCGGTTTCGAGCGTCAGGACGCCCAGGCGCACGCTGGTTTCGGCGACGCGGAAAACCACCATCCGTGAACCGTCCGGAGAGAACGGGCCGGATACGTAGCCGATATCGTGGCCGGAGGCCGCGAGCCGGATCGTGGGCTCGCCGCCCATAGCGGGGCGAACCTCGAGTTCGCTCAGCAGCCAGTTGACCGCCGTCGATAGCGCATAGGAGCCGGCCTGATCATAGGCCGCCTGCCGCTCTACGGTGATCCACCGTCCGTCAGGACTGATGCGGACAGAGCCGATGTCTTCGTGTCCGACGAGGTCCTCGACGGTGAACGGACGACCTGTCTGGGCTGACGCGGGACAGACTCCGGCCAGGCTCGCCGCCAGGGCGAGCGCCATTAGCGAGCTGCGCATCACCAGCTCCGGGTCAGCTGCAAGGACACGAACCGGCCCAACACATTGGTGTTGGCCGCGTCGTAGGCCACGCCCTGGGGTGCGTCGTAGAAGGGGGGATCGCGATCGAATAGGTTCTGGACCGTGAGCGAAAGTGTTGCGCCGGCGAGGAGGCCTTCCTCCGGCGCATATCGGACCAGCAGATCGGCGGTCGTCCAGGACCCGATCCTGTCGCCGACGAGGTCCTGATAGGAGCCGACATAGTTCAGGGACGGAGCCACGGTCCAGGCGCCGCGCGACCAACTGCCCGAGGTCCGGCCCCGAAGCCCGACCGGGAAATTGGGGCGATTGACCTGAGAGACGATGGGCGATGTCGGTGTCGGCTGGGCGTCGAACCGCTCCAGCCAGGTCAGGTTGACGGCGGCGTTGAACGCGTTCGGACCGAGATCGAAGCCGTAGTCGGCGGTGATGTCGGCGCCCTGGACCTGGACCCGCGCGGTGTTGACGTATCGCGCATCGACGATCGCGCCGTACGAGGTGGCGGGAAAGAGGTCGCGCAGCCCGGTGGTCGGCAGATCGAGGATGGCCTGGATCGCCGCCCGATCGTCGGCGTTGGTGGTCGGGTCGAGCGTGCGGACGAACGGCGCCAGCGAGGGGTCGCCCAAGGCCGTGAGAATGCTCTCCAGCGCGGGCTGGCCGATCCTGTTGTCGAAGTCCGTTCGAAAGAGGTTCATTCCGAACTCAAGGCCGGGGATCGCCTGCGGCCGGATCTCGAAGCCGCCGGTCCAGGTGTCGGCCTCCTCAGGCTCAAGGTCCGGGTTGCCGCCGTAGAGGATCATCGACAGAATCTGTTGCGATCCGCGCGGCAGGATCGATGGACTGGCGCTGGGTGCATCGTTCAACTCCCGCAGGGCGGGCGCGCGAAAAGACCGGCCATAATTGGCCTTGAAGATCAGTTCGTCGGTGGGCTTCCAGAGAATGCCGACCTTGGGACTGGTCGTCTGCCCCACGTCGCCATAGTCCTCCAACCGCGCCGCAAGGGACAGTTCGAGGCGTTCCAATCCCGGTCGGGCGTTCTCGGCGCCGAAGAGCGGCAGGCGCACTTCGGCGAAGGCCGCCGAGACCTGACGGCTCGTTTCCGTCGCGGCGCCCACGGCCGGTGCGCTCCCGGACGTGAATCCGGTGAACTGGCGCTCGAAGGTTTCTTCCCGGAACGCCAGGCCCGCAGCCAGCCGCACTGGGCCGCCCGGAAGATCGAGGACCGTGCCCCCGATCTGGAGATTGGCGGACGATACGGTCGTGCGGCTGTGGGTCCGCGTGTAGCCGGAACTGATGAAATCGAGCACCGTGCGGTTATTGATGAGCCCGTCGCCAAAGGGGTTCAGATAGCCGTCCCGCACCGCGCTGAAAGGCGTGGAGGGATTGTCCGCTACGGCTCCGAGCGCCTCTCGCAGATAGGTCGATTGAAGCGCGCCATCCGTTGCATTGCGGCTTTCCTCGGATGAATAGGCGACATAGGCGTCGAGCTTCCAGTCCGCGAAGAGGTCCGCCACGCCGCCCAGGGTGGCGCCGAGGCTTTCCACCTCGCCACTGATGCGCGGAGCCGGAATCTCCTTCTGGAACGAGTAGGCGATGGTGTGAGACCGTGCGCCGGTCGGCGACACGAAGAACGGATTGGCCGAGGTGACCGTCAACAGAGTGCTGATTGGAAAGGACACCGTCTCGTAGTCGCGTCGTCCGTATCGCGCATCGCCGCTGATCTCGAAGCGGTCGCCCAACTCCTGCCGCGCGGCGGCGTAGACGCTCTCCCGGGTTTGACGGGGGAGAACATTGACCCCCGCCCGGTGGTTCTCGAGGTTGGTCTGCCCGGCGAGAAAATCCCCGGGCCGAAGGCCGACGCCGCCCTGTCCCGGCGGGATGGCGTAGGTCGGGACATAGCTGCCCGAGGCCGCGTCGAACACCACGATGTTGCCGGGGTTGCTGTAGTATTGTCGGCGGTCAGTTCCACCGCGCCAACGCAGGTCCGCGTCGCTGGCGAGCCGCCGTTCCGATCCCGCCAGCGCCTCCCGATCGTAATATTCGTAGGTGATCATCGCGCCGCCGCCGGTCCATCGCCGGCCGATCGTCTGTCCGAACTGATACTCGCCGCTCGCGCCGTCCCAGGTGTCGCCCAGCCGTACCCGGGTCTCCGCCCCGTCGTAGTCGTCACGCAGGATGATGTTCACCACGCCGCCCACTGCGTCGGCGCCGTAGAGGGCAGAGGCCCCGTCGAGCAGAACATCGACGCGAGCGATCGCGGCCGTCGGGATCGAGGAGACATCGGCGAAGTCGCCCTTGGCCCCGGTGCCGGCCAGGCGTCGACCGTTGATCAGGACGAGCGTGGCGTCGCTGCCCAGGCCGCGAAGGTTCACGCCGTTCGCAAAGGTCGAGTTGGTGCCGGACCGGTCGGCGCCGTTGTTCAGTGCGCCCTCGTTGGCGGTGCCGCCGAAATTCTGAGGCAGGCTGGCGAGCAGTTGGGCGACCGTCGCCCGTCCTTCGCGGTCCATCTGGTCTCGGGTCACCGTCACCACGGGCGAAGGGCCATCGCCCGCTCCACGGATCAGGCTTCCCGTGACGACCACTTCTTCCAGCTCGGTCGCTTCGGCCGCCTCCGCTTCCCGCGCCGAAGGGTCATAGAGGACGAATACATTGGGCCGAGCTCGCCGATGCGACAGGCCGGTGTCGCGGAGCAACGCCGCCAAGGCGGAGTCGGCCTGATAGCTTCCGCTGAGGCCCGGCGATCGGCGGCCGGCGACGAGAGCGGCCGGGTACAGAATCTGTTGCCCGCTCTGCTGGGCGAAGGCCGTCAGAGCGCGATCGAGCGGGCCTGCGGCGACGTCGTAGCGTCTCACCGCCTCCGCGGTTTGCGCGATCACCGGCGTCGCCGACGCCAGGAGCAGCGCGGACAGCGCTGTCGAACCCAGACCCATACGCATAACTCTTCCCCCCTTAGGTTACCCGCGCGTTGGCGGGACGGGGAAGAGACGATGGGGAGGGCGGATCACCCTAAGTCCGCCTACGAATTATAATTCAAGCCGGCGGCCCAGACAGGATCACCGTGCCATCGGGCCGCCGCTCGGCTTTCATCGAATAAAGATCCTGCAGCGCGGCGATGAAGCCATCGGTGTCGCCCGTGTCGAAGACACCGCTGACGGGAATGTCGGCGATGTGGGAGGCCTGCAGCTCAATCTTCTCGTCGCTGTAGCGATTGATCTCCGCAACCGCGGTCCGTATCGGCGTCGCCTTGAAGATCAGGCGGCCGGTCGTCCAACTCGTTTCCTGGGCGATGTCGACGGTCGCCACCGCCGGACGCGCCGCCGCTGTAACCACTTGCTGGCCGGGGTTGAGAGACCATCCGGAGTCGCCTTGGTCGGTTTCCCGCACCGACACGCGACCCTCGACCAAGGTGACGCGCGCGCCGTCGTCCATGCGACGCACGTCAAAACGGGTTCCGATCGCGGTCACGTGTGTGTCTCCTGCCGTGACCACGAAGGGTCGGGCCGGGTCGCCGGCCACGTCGAAGAAGGCCTGGCCCGACAGGAGCGCCACCGATCTTCGGTCGTCGCGCAGCCGAATCTGGATCCGCGTTCCTGTGTCGAGGGTCACGCGCGATCCGTCGTCCAGACGCACGGTGCGCTGCTCGCCGACGGCGGTCGCATAGTCGAGCGGCCGGTTGACCGTCCAGAGGGTTCCGGCGGCGATCACTGCAACGGCGGCGAGCGCGACGCTGCCGAGCGGTTTCCAGAGCCGTGACACCATGGCCCGCGCCCGAACCCGCGGCGGGGCCTTGCCCAGCGCTTCAGCCGTCAAGGCGCTGATGTCGGGATCGCCCGCCAGGGTGTTGGTGGCGCTCCACACGGATTCGACGCGTTCGTAAGCGCGCGCATTGCCGGGGTCGCGGCGCCAGGCGCTGAACGCCTTGATGTCGTCCGTGGAAACGCGCCGCTGGCTCAGGCGGGCAAACCAGGACGCGGCTTCCTGCCGCCGGATGTCGAGGTCGCTGTCGACCGTCATCATACCTGCCTAATCGTCCAGCCGAGCGACGCAGTGCTCCAGCGCCTTCGACATTCGCCACTCGACTGTCTTGACGCTGAGGCCGCGCGCCGCGGCGATCTCGGGATAAGTCATACCGCCAAAGCGGCTCAATACGAAGATGTCCCGATAAAGCGGAGGCATGGAGAGGACGATCTGCTTCAGCATCAACTGTTCCGCCTGGGACGCGGACTCGCTCTGATCTTGGCCGAAATCGCCGGACGACTCGTGCTGCCGCTTCAGGCGTCGGCTTTCGTCGCGGACCAGATTGAGCGCGATCCGCAGCAGGAAAGCCTTTGGATGGCGTATGTCGGCGCTCTGATAAGGCGCCACGCGAAGGTAGGTTTCCTGCACCACGTCTGCGGCTTGGTCGGGTCCCACATGCGTCCTCAGCCGCCCGTCGAGCCAGCCGGCATAGCGGCGATAAAGGCCGTTCAGCCCCTCCGCCGCTTCCGGTTTCAGCTCTTTGGCATCGGTCAATGCGTGTCTCCGGCCTCCGGGGAAGGACAGGGAATCCGCAGACGAGATCGCGCAGGCTCCGCATCCCGCGCGAGCGCACGGGTTCGGGCCGCTGACAAGCGACAGGCGCATAGGACGCGCGTCGTTCAGTTTGACTTCGCACAGGGGATTCCAGGCCCCTATCGGCGCGAACGCCGACGCCGGAGCATGAATCAAACGGAATCGCGACGCAAGGTGGAGGGGTCGGGCGTTGGAATCCTCTGCGAACGAGGCCCGCTACTTCGGCGTCCAGCGCCGCCTCCGCCACAGACGAACCCTGGCTCCGGCTGCACGTCTATCTCACGGCGCCCGACGCGCCGGCTGTAGTCGGCCCCGGCGCCGCGTTCAACCGCCCGCAGGGTGACGAGGCCGCAAGAAACCTGCGGGTAAACCGCAAAACATTGACGTTGCCCACCTCCGAACACGGCGTGTACGGATGGGTCGCAACAACCAGTGGTGTACGATGGAAGCCGTTGCCGAAGATCCGGACCGACAGCCGGCCGCTGTCTCGCTGAGCCCTCGCGAACAGGAGTGCCTGCAGTGGGTGTGTCGTGGGAAAAGCTCCGCCGACATTGGCACGATCCTGTCGTTGTCCCCCCGGACGGTGGATTCCTACCTGGAGAAGGTCTGCTCCAAATTGCGGGTCCGAACGAGGATCGAAGCGGTCGCTTCGGCGGTCCGCCAGGGGCTGATCGAGCCCGGATAAGGGGAGGGGGCGGGCCAGGAACTTCTGTGAGGAAGCCCGGCGTTTCGCCGCCGATCGCCGCCGACGCTCGCGCGTCCCCTGGCTCTAGATCGGCGCCTATCGTTCCCGGAACCCGCCGCTGGCGATACTACACCGCTTATCGCCGGTCTCGCGAGTCGGGCTTAACCAACCGCGGTGAGGGAGAAAAACACCCCGATGGCCAAATACGCGCCCCTCGCATCTTTTCTTCGCCGGCAGAAGCGGGCTGAAGTGGATCTGACCTTTCGGGACATCGAAAGGATTGTAGGCGGCATCCTGCCCAAGGCTGCGGCCGTGGACGGATGGTGGCGACCGGATCCATCCGGGCCGGTGATGCCCCAACACATCGCTTTCGCAGACGCCGGCTTCGTGGCCGAGCCGCAAACGCGAGCCGAAACCGTCCGCTTTATTCGAATGACGGCGGAGGGCCGGACTCGGGAGGTGGCTTTGACGGACCTGCCAGACGCGCCCCGCTGACGCCGGGCGCTTTTCCGCTCCAGCGAGCGCAGCCCGACGCGGCGGTCAACCCTTGAATCGGCGCCGGATCCAGATCCGGCCGGGCTTCTCGACGAACAGATGCAGCGCGGCCGCGATGAGCGCCGTGGCGACGAACAATCCCGTCAGTTCGACGGGTGTGATGCGGAAGGCGCTATCGACGCCGCGCAGTTCGGCGACGACGCCCTTGAAGGCGACGATGACAGGCATGTGCACGAGATAGAGGGCGAAGGACGCCTCGCCGGCGAAGACGAGGGCCGGGGCGGCGAGAGGGCCCTCGCAGTTCGCGCGCGCGAGCAGGGACCAAGTCAGGACCATGGGAGCGCAGAGGGCGACGATGATGCGATCGTCCAGCGCCAGCTGCATGGCGCCGAGTAGAACGAGGGTGGTGAACAGGGCCGCCGCCGCGGCGACGGGCCGGCTCCAACGCCAGCGATGGCCCAAGGCGTAGAGCGCCATGCCGATCAGGAATTCCGGTGCGATCCGGAGGATGCCCAGAGAATCCTCGGCCCGCGGCAGGACCTTGCCGAACGCCTGGACGTAAAGGGCGTCGATCGCGATGAACCCTGCGGCCCCGATCACCAGCAAAATCCAGGGGCGGGCCCGGAATCTCAGGGCCAGCCATGCGTAGGCGGGAAACAGCAAATAGGCGAACCATTCCGCCGACAGGGACCAGCTCGGTCCGCTCCAGTTGAGGTCGGCGTTCGTCGGAAACCAGGCCTGGACGAGGAACAGGGTCTGGAAGAAGGCGAGCGGCGGATAGCTGTCGGCGTCGAACCGGACCCCGGCCGCGGTCGCGCCCAGGACCATGATCAGCACTCCCGCCAGCACCGTCACATGGAGGGGGTAGAGCCGCGCCAGACGAGCCACGATGAAGCGCCGGTAGCTGAAGGTCCCGGCGGCGAAGGCCGGTCCGTAGACATGGGCCAGAATGAAGCCCGACAGCATGAAGAAGGCGTCCACCGCCAGTCGGCTGCGCTCGATGATCGGACTGAAGCCCAGGGCCGGGTCCCACTGGAGCTGGTAGTGGAACAGCACCACGCCAACCGCCAGAAAGGCCCGCAGACTGGTCAAGGCCCTCAGCTCGGCGGGGTAGCCGTCGCGGGTCGGCGGCACGGACGTCATGAGCGATGGCCCCCCAAGGCAGGCGGGACAGGATGGCCCGCCTAATTCGGATTACGCACCGGGTGCGGACATCCCTCATGCGGACGGCTGCGGGGGTCAGCGCCGCCGGACCGCCGGCGCCGATATCTTCGGCGACCGGCCGAACCGTTCCGACAGGGACATCGGGGGAGCCGTCCCGCGTCAGCGCGAGGCGCGGCCGAGAAGCGCGATCAGTTCGCTCGCCTTGGCCTTGCGGTCGGCGAGGTCGTCGCCCGTCATCGCCCCCATGACGCAATGGTCGAGGTGGTCCTTCAAGACCTCGCTCTCGACGCGCAGTAGGGCCGCGCGCACCGCCTGGAGCTGGGTCAGGACCTCGACGCAGTAGCGGTCCTCCTCGACCATGCGGGCGATGCCGCGCACCTGGCCCTCAATCCAGTTCAGGCGGTTCATCACCTTGGGCTTCGTTTCCGTCTGCATCCAATTCCTCGTTCTGACCGTTCGCCTATACCCCAGGACGGTACCTTGCGAGATACCCCCATAGGGTATATTTGGCGTCCAGCCGTTTCAAGGAGCCCGCCATGTCCACGCCCGCCCATTCGCATCCGGCCGGTCACAGCTGCTGTTCGACCAAGCCGACCAACAGCGCGGCGACGGCTGTCGATCCGGTCTGCGGCATGACCGTCGATCCAGCGACCGCGGCGAATCGGGCCGCCCACCGGGGCCACGACTACTTCTTCTGTTCGGCGGGCTGCCGGACGAAATTCGTGGCCGAGCCGGACCGCTACCTAGGGGACAAGCCGCAACCCGCGCCCGTGGTCCCGGGCGCGATCTACACCTGTCCGATGCATCCTGAGGTGCGTCAGGAGGGCCCCGGGTCGTGCCCGATCTGCGGCATGGCTCTCGAGCCGGAGACGGTGACCGCAGAGGCGCCGGTCAATCACGAACTGATCGACTTCACGCGCCGCTTCTGGGTCGGCCTGGTGCTGACCGTGCCGGTGTTCGCCCTGGAGATGGGCGGTCACCTGACCGGGCTGGCGATGCGGATACCGGGCCAGACGTCGAACTGGATCCAGTTCGCCCTGGCCACGCCGGTGGTGCTGTGGGCCGGTTGGCCCTTCTTCCAGCGGGGCTGGGCCTCGATCCGCAACCGCAGCCTCAACATGTTCACCCTGATCGCCATCGGCGTCGGCGCGGCCTGGATCTACAGCGTGGTCGCGGTCCTCGCGCCGGCTCTGTTCCCGGCGGCGGTGCGGCGGATGGACGGCAGCGCGCCGGTCTATTTCGAGGCGGCGGCCATCATCACCGTGCTGGTTCTGGTCGGCCAGATTCTGGAACTGCGCGCGCGCGAACAAACCTCCGGGGCGATCCGGGCGCTGCTGGATCTGACGCCCAAGACCGCGCGGCGGGTGCGCGACGACGGCGGCGACGACGACGTCACGCTCGATCTGGTCGCCGTCGGAGACCGGCTGCGCGTCCGGCCCGGCGAGAAGGTGGCGGTCGACGGCGAGATCCTGGACGGCCGGGTGACCATCGACGAGTCGCTCGTCACGGGGGAATCCATGCCGGTGACCAAGGAGGTTGGCGACAAGGTGGTCGCCGGATCCCTCAACAAGACCGGCTCGTTCGTGATGCGGGCGGACAAGGTGGGCGCCGACACCCTTCTGGCGCAGATCGTCCAGATGGTCGCCCGGGCCCAGCGCAGCCGCGCCCCGATCCAGCGGCTGGCCGACAAGGTGTCCGGTTGGTTCGTGCCGGCCGTGATCGGCATTGCGGTTCTCGCCGCCGTCGTCTGGGGCCTGATCGGTCCTGAACCGCGCCTGTCCTACGCGCTCGTCGCCGCGGTGTCGGTGCTGATCATCGCCTGCCCGTGCGCGCTGGGCCTGGCGACGCCGATCTCCATCATGGTCGGGGTTGGGCGCGGCGCCCACGCCGGGGTGCTGATCAAGAACGCCGAGACGCTGGAGCGTTTCGAAAAGGTCGACACCCTGGTGCTCGACAAGACCGGTACGTTGACGGAGGGACGGCCGTCGGTGACGGCCGTCCGGCCCGCCGCCGGATTTGACGAGGCCGAGCTTCTGAGACTCGCCGCCAGTCTGGAACGGGGGAGCGAACATCCGCTGGCCGACGCCGTCGTCCGCGCCGCGACGGATCGCAAGCTCGTGCTGTCGGAGGCGTCGGAGTTCGACAGCCCGGTCGGGCGTGGCGTCACCGGGGTGGTCGACGGGCGCCGCGTGGCGCTCGGCAACGGTCGCTATCTGCGCGAGATCGGCGTCGATGTCTCCGCTCTCGAGGCCGAGGCCGAGGCGCTTCGCCAGGACGGCGCCACCGCCATCTTCGTGACCGTGGACGGCGCCGCGGCCGGCGTCCTGGGCATCGCCGATCCCGTCAAGGCAACGACCGCCGGGGCCATCCGCGATCTGAAGGCGGCGGGCTTGCGCCTGGTGATGATGACCGGGGACAACCGGACCACGGCCGAGGCGGTGGCGCGCCGGCTCGGCATCGACGACGTCCAGGCCGAGGTCCTGCCCCAAGACAAGGCGGCGGTCGTCGAGCGGCTGCGCGCCGAGGGCCGGGTCGTGGCCATGGCCGGCGACGGGGTGAACGACGCCCCGGCCCTGGCCGCCGCCGATGTCGGGGTGGCCATGGGCGCCGGGTCGGACGTGGCCATCGAGAGCGCCGGCGTCACCCTGCTGGGGGGCGACCTCCAGGGCATCGTGCGGGCGCGCAAGCTGTCGAAGGCGGTGATGAGCAACATCCGCCAGAATCTCGTTTTCGCCTTCGGCTACAACACCCTCGGGATTCCGATCGCGGCGGGGCTGCTGTATCCGGTCTTCGGCCTTCTCTTGTCGCCCGCCCTGGCGGCCTTGGCGATGGCCCTGTCCTCGGTCAGCGTCATCGCCAACGCGCTTCGGCTTCGGGCCGTCCGGCTCTGACCGGCATCTGGCGCCCCCGCGGGGGGAAAACCCGGTCCGCCGTCGGCGCCAATACGCATCCCGGAGGCCAATCCCTCGCTTCAGCCCACAGCGTTCGGGTATATTTGATCAAGGCGGAACCGTGGCTGAGGGTCCGGATTACGCTGGCGTCGATGTCCGGCGTGGACAGGCGTCGGGACGAACGCAAACGCCCGCCCCTGTCGCAGCGTCGCCGGCGTCTTCTCACTCTCTGGCCGCCTGGCGATCCGGCTGGCGGCCGTCTCAAGCGGAGATCCTCGATGTTCAACCCGATCGTCACGCGCTCGTCCCTCCTGCTCGCCGGCTGTTCCGCGCTCGTCCTGACGGCGTGCAGCCCCGCGGCCGAGCCGCCCGCAGCGTCCAAGGCCGAAGAGCCCGCGCGTGCTTCAGAGCCCATGGCGATGGCGCAGACGCCGTTCTCGGCCGCCGAAACCAAGATGCACGAGGCCATGATGGCGGCGACGGGAGCCGATGCGGGCGAAACCTGGGCGCGCAAGATGATCCCGCATCACCAGGGCGCGCTCGACATGTCCCAGATCGTGCTGCGGGACACCCGGGACGCCGACATTCGCCGGATGGCGCAGAAGACCGTCGAAATGCAGACCGCGGACATCGCCGAGCTTCGGCGCTGGCTCGAGACGCGGGTGGGAGCCGCCGCCGGTGCCGCCGCGCCGGGCGGACTCGCGGAAAATCCGTACGCGCAGGCCGAGGCCAGAATGAAGGACGCCATGATGTCGGCGACCGGGGCGAACACGGACCGGATGTGGGCCAGCAAGATGATCGCTCATCACCAAGGCGCGCTCGAGATGTCCCAGGTGGCGCTGCGCGAAAGCCAGGACGCCGGCATCCGGCGGATGGCGCAGAAAACAATCGAGATGCAGACCGCCGACATCGCCGAGATGCGCGCCTGGCTCGCGGCCCACCCGGTCGGCGGGTCCTGACGCGGGTCTCACGGGCGGAGCGTGTTTGACTGAAACAGGGTAGGGACATGGAAAAGACGACGGGCATGGATCACATGCAGGCCATGAAGGGCAGCTATCGATCATTCGCGATCGAGCTCGTCCTTGATTTCATCATCATGTACTTGGTGATGTACACGATGATCGCGTCCCTCGATCACTTCTACTTGAATCTCAACAACGTCTACATGACCCTGATGATGGTCTCTCCCATGGCCATCCTCATGCTGGTGTTCATGCGGTCGATGTATCCGTCGAAGCGGACCAATCTGCTGATCGGCGGGGCGGCCGCCCTGGTCTTTGCCATCAGCTTCTGGGGCATGCGGACCCAGGCGGCGGTCGGGGATACGGAATTCCTGCGTTCGATGATACCCCACCACTCCGGCGCCATCCTGATGTGCAACGAAGCGGAGTTGAAGGATCCCGAGGTGCTCGGTCTGTGCGAGGAGATCGTCAGCTCCCAGGAGCGGGAGATCGCCCAGATGAAGGCCCTTCTGGCGCGGCGGTGATCCGGCGGGCGGCCGAGGGCCGCCGGCGCGGTCGGCTCTGCGGCAGCGTGTCGCGAGGGCGGGCCGCGCCGCCTGCGTAAGACCCTATAGATCGCGCCTCGGGAGGCGCGAGCATGACTTTCAGGAGTATCCCATGAAGCTGGATCGTCGAGTGCTGCTGCGCGGCGCCGTCGCCGGAGGCGGTCTTGCGGCCTTGCAGGGCTTGATGCCCGCCTGGGCCCAGACGGGGTCTCCGGGGCTGCGGGCGGACCTGCCGACCCTTACCGGCTCGAACATCGACCTGACGGTGGGCCAGACGCCGTTCACCGTGAACGGGCGCACCGCCATGGCGACGACGATCAACGGCGTGCTTCCGGCTCCGGTCCTGCGGCTCCGCGAAGGCCAGAACGTCCGACTCGCGGTGACGAACCAGCTCGACGAGGACACCTCGATCCACTGGCACGGCATCCTACTGCCGTTCCAGATGGACGGCGTCCCCGGCATCAGCTTCCCGGGGATCCGCCCGCGCGAGACCTTCGTCTACGAGTTCCCGGTCCGGCAGTCGGGCACCTTCTGGTACCACAGCCACTCGGGTCTGCAGGAGGCGCTGGGCCACTACGGGCCCATCGTCATCGACCCGGCGGGAGCGGATCCGGTCGCCTATGACCGCGAGCATGTGCTGGTCCTGTCGGACTGGAGCTTCATGCACCCCCACGAGATCTTCGAGAAACTCAAGAAGAGCCCCGGCTACTTCAACCGCCAGCGCACCACCTTGGCCGGCCTCCTTGACGGGAGCGACCGGATGAGCCTCGAGGAGCGGCGCATGTGGGGCGAGATGCGGATGGATCCGCGCGACATCCTCGACGTCAACGGCTCGACCTATACCTATCTGATCAACGGCCACGGGCCGCAGGAGAACTGGACCGGCCTGTTCCGGCCCGGCGAGCGGGTGCGGCTGCGCATCATCAACGCCTCGGCCATGTCGATCTTCAACGTGCGAATTCCGGGCCTGCCCATGACGGTGGTCCAGGCCGACGGCGAGAATGTGCGCCCTGTCGAGACCGACGAGTTCCAGATTTCAGCCGCGGAGACTTATGACGTCATCGTGCGGCCGACCGAGGACCGCGCCTACACCATCGTCTCCGAAGCCATCGACCGCTCGGGCATGGGGCGGGCGACCCTGGCACCGCGCCTGGGGATGACCGCCGAGGTTCCGCCGCTACGCGAGGTTCCCAACCTGACCATGAAGGACATGGGCATGGGGGACATGGGCGGCATGGGCGGAATGGACCACGGCGCCATGGGGGCCCAGCCGGGCGGAGCGATGGCCGGAATGGATCACGGAGCCATGGCGGGCATGGATCACGGCGCCCAGGCCCCCGCTGGGACGATGGCCGGAATGGACCACGGGTCGATGGCCGGGATGAACATGCGCGATCCCGAGAATGCGCCGCCCGACATGGCGGTGGGGGTGGGGGTCGACGCCATCGCGATGGCG
>Ga0187842_1000087_pt1 | contig 46451 bp, 40 predicted proteins | sample SpaLakP09_SKY_41_FD_134514 | JGI IMG/M metagenome (GOLD analysis project Ga0187842, IMG submission 134514) | Oligotrophic lake water microbial communities from Sparkling Lake, Wisconsin, USA - SP09_SKY_41 | ecosystem: Environmental > Aquatic > Freshwater > Lake | place: USA: Sparkling Lake... | reverse complement strand
GGCCACGGCCGTGGCCATCGCGCACCGGCTGGGCATTGTTGCCAGCGCGGATGCCCCGGTGCTGACCGGGCAGCAGCTGGCGGCGATGGACGAAGCCACACTGCGCGCGCAGGTCAGTCAGGTCCGCGTTTATGCCCGGGTCGACCCGGCGCAGAAGATTCGTATCGTCGAGGCGCTGCAGGCCGGCGGCCAGTTCGTGGCCATGACCGGCGACGGCGTCAATGACGCGCCAGCGCTGAAGCGCGCCGACATCGGCGTGGCCATGGGCCGTGGCGGCACCGACGTGGCCCGCGAGTCCGCCAGCCTGGTGCTGCTGGACGACAACTTCGCCAGCATCGTCGGCGCCGTGCGCGAGGGCCGGCGCATCTACGACAACATCCGCAAGTTCGTTCGCTATGCGATGACCGGCAACTCCGGCGAGGTCTGGACCATCTTCCTGGCGCCGCTGTTCCTGCTGCCGATTCCTCTGCTGCCCATCCACATCCTGTGGGTCAACCTCGTCACCGACGGCCTGCCCGGCCTGGCCCTGGCCGCCGAGCCGGCCGAGCCCGGCGTGATGCAGCGCCCGCCGCGCCCGCCGACCGAGAGCCTGTTCGCGCAAGGCATGTGGCAGCACATCCTCGGCTTCGGCCTGCTGATCGCCGCGCTGTGCCTGGGCGTGCAGCACTGGGCCATCGCTAGCGGCCACGCGCACTGGCAGACCATGGTCTTCACCGTGCTCACCCTGGCGCAGATGGCCCATGTGCTGGCCATACGCTCCGAACACCTGCCGCTGTGGCACATCGGCCTGCGCAGCAATCTGCCGCTGCTGGGCGCCGTGCTGTTCACCTTCGCGCTGCAGCTGGCCATCATCTATGTGCCGGTGCTGCAGGGCATCTTCAAGACCGAGGCACTGAGCCTGGGCGAACTGGGCATCTGCATCGCCGCCGCGGCCGTGGTGGGGGTTGTGGTGGAGCTGGAGAAGCTCTGGCGCAGGCGTGCCCGCCTCAGCTGAGGCGGCGCCGCACAAGCCAGCCGACCAGGGCCAGACCGCCCAGCATCAGCGCCTAGGTCGCGGGTTCGGGCACCGGCTCCGCCACCAAGCAGGGCAGCAGGGTGCTGGCGCGGAGGAAGGACCAGGTGCCGTTCGGGTTGCCCCCCGAAATGCGGGGTTCGGCCCCATCACACCCTGCTCCGGGGATGGACCGCAGTAGTTGCCCCACCGACAGTCGCCGGGCGCACTCGCGGCGCGAATCCCTTGGAAACCCCCGGCAATCCGCCGGACAGCATCACAGAAAGCACTCATGAAAACAAAAACCACCTTGGCCCTCGTGGCCGGCCTAGCGCTGCTTGGCGCAACGGCCGCCCAGGCAGCCGTCGTCACCGTTGATTCGGTGGTGCACGGTGCCTGGGGCTACAGCCACAGCCCCAGCAGCGGCGCTCCCAGCAATCTGGGCGCGCTCAACACCGGCATCAACGTCGCCATCGGTGACACGGTGACGATCTCCACGGCGGCGACCGACACCTGGAAGATCAATGGCCTGACCGTCAACGCCCGCGGCACCATGCCGTTCTACGGCGCCGGCAACAAGACCGATCTGGGCTTTGCCGGTCAGACCGCCTTGCAGTACGGCTCGCTGGCCTACTCGCTGGACGGCCTGCTGTGGGGCTCGACCTTCGATGATGTCAACAATGTGGCCAGCACCGACACTGACGTGAGCTTCGTCGCCACCAAGGCCGGCACACTGCGCCTGGCGATGTGGGACAGCATCGTCAGCGACAACGGCGGCACCGACACAAGCTTGCTGGCCACGATCAACGTCGTGCCCGGCGCAGCAGGCAACGTGCCCGAGCCCGCCAGCCTGGCACTCGTGGCCGCGGCCCTGGCCGGCGTCGGCCTGAGCCGCCGCAAGCCCAAGGCCTGATGTCTTTGGCAACCCGTCGGTGACGACGCGGGGCCCCGCAACGCGGGGCCCCGACCGGGCGTCGCGGCCTGCCACTGTCAGCACATCGGCGACTGCAAGCACAACTATCATCATCGACATGCAGCCAGGCCTTGCCGCGGCCGGCCCGCGCAACGCCGAAGACCTGCACCGCGTCGCCCTGCCCAATCTGCAGGGTGAGTACGGGCAGGTCTGCCTGAGTGCCGAACTGCTGTAGTTCAGCCGTCCGGAGCCTCAGGCGAGAGGCTTACCAGCCAACGCCGTAGTAGTCATAGACCTTGCGGCCGTACTCGTCCGAATAGACTGGCTCGTTGCTGGACTCATAGCGCGGTGCCTTCTCGAGCTGATCCTGGCCCAGCGGCACGACATAACCGTCTAGCGTGGTGTCGTACTTCAGCATGCTCCACGGAATCGGATAGCGGTCGGTGCCGATGCCCAGAAAGCCGCCGAACTCCAGCGCGGCATAGCGCACCAGACCGGAACGCTTGTCTATCATCAGGTCGTCGATCGAGCCCAGCTTGTCGCCGTTGCTGTTGTAGACCGACGTGCCTTCGACCTTGTCAGAGGAAATGACGGGATTGCTGCTCATAGTGAGCCTCCTTGAATGATCGTGAATGAAGGGAACAGACTGCGGCGGACGGTTGGATTCCTGCAGCCTGCGACCAATTTTTGACCTCGCGTCGGCCTGGACTCCATCAGCCTGCATCCAGACTTGGTGTAGGGCGGGGCCTACGGCAGCGGTGAGGCGCGATTCGGCTCAAGCAACGCCAGCGCGGGCTGGAACCCTTTACTTCTTCTTGTCGATTTCATTGCCGATCACACCGCCAACAACGGCACCGACGGCCGCGCCGGTCGGGCTGCCGCCCGTCATCACGGCGCCTGCGACGCCGCCAATGCCCGCACCGGTCACTGTGTTCCTGCTCATGCTCGAGCAGCCGGTGCTTGCGACGGCAATGATCAATGCAGCAAATGCGTAGGGAATAGTCGTGCGGTTCATGGGATCTCCTGAAAGTGGAGCGGCTGGATCACCGCTAAGCCCAAGGTATCCGAAACCCGGTGGACAGGGAATCGGCAGGCGTCGCGTGCTGATGTAGGACGGCAGGCCGCGGGCTCCAGGGCCTGTCTGCTACCTGGCCCCCAGATGCGCCAGCGGCATCGCCGCCCCGCCTTGACCTCACCCAGCGAGAAGCTGGTGTGGATGTCCTTCACATTCGGAAGGTGCAACAGCGTGTCAATCGAGAAGCGCGAAAACGCATCCAGATCGGTGGCCAGCACCTGCAGCTCGAAGGTGCCCGCGCCCGAGATGTAGTGGCAGGAGATCACCTCGGGCAGCCGGCGTATCGCCTCTTCCAGCTCCTTGGTCGCGGCGCCGGTGTTGCGGTCAGCGTCCAGGCGCACAAAGGCGAGGACGCCCAGCCCGACCTTGCGGCGGTCGATTTCGGCGCGGTAGCCGGTGATGTAGCCCTGCTCCTCCAGCCATTTGACGCGGCGCCAGGCCGGCGCGGCCGACAGGCCGATGCGGGCGGCCAGCTCGGCATTGGACAGGCGGGCGTCGAGCTGCAGCTCGTGCAGGATGGCGATGTGGTAACGGTCCAGCGTTTCAGGCAGACTGGCATCATCGGCGGCGGCCGGCGCATCGGCACGTGGCTTGCCGCTCGCCAAACGTCTAGTGGTTTGCCCGGATTTAAGGGTTCTGGATGCCAATCGTCACTCCTATCTGGATTTTGAGCAAGATTCTTGCGTCAGACCCCATTTTGCAGCCACAGAAAGAAAGCACCCCGCGCAGGCCTTTGCCTACACTCGCGGCACCGCCTTTTTCTTCCTGAAGCCGCGCCACGGTCACAAGCCAGGCCCGCGACCTCTGCCCCGTTTGCCGCTCACTCTCTGGAGCCTCATCGATGAATGCACCCCTGCCCGAATCCGTCCGCCGCGCGCTGGAACTGGTCACGCTGGACGACAAGTACAGCCTCGACGCGGGCCGCGCCTTCATGAGCGGGGTGCAGGCGCTGGTGCGTTTGCCGATGTTGCAGCAGCAGCGCGACAAAATGGCCGGGCTGAACACCGGCGGCTTCATCAGCGGCTACCGCGGCTCGCCGCTGGGCGGCTATGACCAGGCCCTGGTCGCAGCCAAGAAGCATCTGGACGCGCACAACATCGTGTTCCAGCCCGGCGTCAACGAGGAGCTGGGCGCCACCGCCGTGTGGGGCTCGCAGCAGCTGGACCTGTTCCCGCAGTCGAAGAAGTTCGACGGTGTGTTCGGCATCTGGTACGGCAAGGGGCCGGGTGTTGACCGCACCTGCGATGTGTTCAAGCACGCGAATATGGCCGGCACGGCCAAGCATGGCGGCGTGATCGCCATTGCCGCCGACGACCATGTCTCCAAGAGCAGCACCGCGCCGCACCAGAGCGACCACATCTTCAAGGCCTGCGGCCTGCCGGTGTTCTTCCCGTCGAATGTGCAGGACATCCTGGACATGGGCCTGCACGCGATTGCCATGAGCCGCTTCTCGGGCGTCTGGTCGGGCATGAAGACGATCCAGGAAGTGGTGGAGTCCTCGGCCTCGGTGTCGGTCGATCCGCACCGCGTCAAAATCATCATCCCAGAAGACTTCCAGATGCCGCCCGGCGGCCTGCACATCCGCTGGCCCGATGCGCCGCTGGAGCAGGAAGCGCGGCTGATGGACTACAAGTGGTACGCGGCACTGGCCTATGTGCGGGCCAACAAGCTGAACCACAACGTCATCGCCACCGCCAACGACCGCTTCGGCATCATCGCCACCGGCAAGGCCTTCAACGACACGCGCCAGGCGCTGGCCGATCTGGGCCTGGACGACGACACCTGCAACCGCCTTGGCATACGCCTGCACAAGGTCAATGTGGTCTGGCCGCTGGAAGCGACGATCACCCGCGACTTCTGCCAGGGCCTGCAAGAGGTGCTGGTCGTCGAGGAGAAGCGCCAAGTCATCGAGTACCAGCTGAAGGAACAGCTCTACAACTGGCGCGCCGATGTGCGCCCCAATGTGCTGGGCAAGTTCGACGAGGCCGGCGGCAACGAGAGCGGCGAATGGGGCCTGCCCAACCCGAGCGACAACTGGCTGCTGCGCCCCAAGGCCGACCTGACGCCGGCCATCATCGCCAAGGCGATTGCCAAGCGGCTGAAAAAGCTGGGCGTGGACCGCGACATCGTCACGCGCATGGACGAGCGCCTGGCGGTGATCGAGGCCAAGGAGCGGGCTCTCGTCGAGCTGAAGACCGACACCGGCGAGCGCGCCCCCTGGTTCTGCAGCGGCTGCCCGCACAACACCAGCACCCGCGTGCCCGACGGCTCGCGCGCGCTGGGCGGCATCGGCTGCCACTACATGGCCACCTGGATGGACCGCAGCACCATCACCTTCAGCCAGATGGGCGGCGAGGGCGTGGCCTGGGTCGGCCAAGCGCCGTTCACCACCGACACGCATGTGTTCTCCAACCTCGGTGACGGCACCTACTTCCACAGCGGCCTGCTGGCGATTCGCCAGAGCATCGCCGCCGGCGTGAACATCACCTACAAGGTGCTCTACAACGACGCCGTGGCGATGACCGGCGGCCAGAAGGTCGGCGAGCGCGCCGAGGGCCACACGGTGCTGCAGATCATGAAGAGCCTCACCGCCGAGGGCGTGATGAAGCTGGTGATCGTGACCGACGAGCCGCAGAAGTATGAGGGCGTGGCGCTGGAGCCCGGCGTGACCGTGCACCACCGCGACACGCTGGACGCGATCCAGCGCGAGTTCCGCGAAATCAAGGGCACCACCGCCATCATCTACGACCAGACCTGCGCCACCGAGAAGCGCCGGCGCCGCAAGCGCGGCACGATGAAGACGCCGGACAAGACCGTCATCATCAACGAGCTGGTCTGCGAAGGCTGCGGCGACTGCTCGGTGCAGAGCAACTGCCTCAGCGTCGAGCCGGTCGAGACCGAGTTCGGCCGCAAGCGCCGCATCAACCAGAACACCTGCAACAAGGACTACTCCTGTGTGAAGGGCTTCTGCCCGAGCTTCATCACCGTCGAAGGCGGTGCGCTGAAGAAGGCGAAGAAGGAAGCCAAGGGCGACCTGAGCACCCTGCCGGCAATACCCGACCCCGCGTTGCCGCTGTGCGAGCAGGCCTGGGGCATCGTCGTCGGTGGCGTCGGCGGCACGGGCGTGATCACCATCGGCCAGTTGCTGGGCATGGCCGCGCATCTCGAAGGCAAGGGCGTGGTCACGCAGGATGCCGGCGGCCTGGCGCAAAAGGGCGGCGCGACCTGGAGCCACATCCAGATCGCGAACCGGCCGGATGCCATCTTCACCACCAAGGTAGACACGGCCAAGGCCGACCTGGTGATCGGCTGCGACCCCATCGTCAGTGCCAACAAGTACACGCTGGCGGTGATGCAACCGGGCCGCACCTTCGTTGCGCTGAACAACCACGGCACGCCGACGGCCGCCTTCGTCAAGAACCCGGACTGGCAGTTCCCCGGCGGCAACTGCGATGCAGCAATTGCCGCGGCGGCGAGCCCGGAGCTGATCGGTTCGTTCGATGCCGAACAGGTGGCGGTGCAGTTGGTCGGCGACTCGATCTACACCAACCCTCTGATGCTGGGCTACGCCTGGCAAAAGGGCCGCGTGCCGCTGAGCCATGCCGCGCTGATGCGCGCCATCGAGCTGAACGGCGTGCAGGTCGCCAACAACAAGTCGGCCTTCGAGTGGGCCGTCGCTGCGCCCATGATCTGGGCGCCGTGCAGGCCCTGTTCAAGGCCGCGCAGGTGATTGAGTTCGTCAAGAAGCCTGGCCTCTCGGAGATGATCGCCAAGCGCGTGGACTTCCTGACCGAGTATCAGGACGCCGCCTACGCCGCGCAGTACACGGCCTTTATCGACAAGGTGAAAGCCGCAGAAGCGAAGCTAGGTACGACGACGAAGCTCAGCGAGGCCGTGGCCCGCTACCTGTTCAAGGTCATGGCCTACAAGGACGAGTACGAAGTCGCCCGCCTGCACACCGACAAGAGCTTCACCGACAAGGTCGCCGGCATGTTCGAAGGCGACTACAAGCTGGTGCATCACCTCGCGCCCCCGCTGACGGCCAAGAAGAACGACAAGGGCGAGCTGATCAAGCAACCGTTCGGCCCCTGGATGCGCAGCGCCTTCGGCGTGCTGGCCAAGCTGAAGGGCCTGCGCGGCACCGCCTTCGACGTGTTTGGCTACACCGAAGAACGCAAGATGGAACGCGCCCTGATCGCCGAGTACCGCGCCAGCATCGACGAAGTGCTGCAAGGCCTGAGCGCCGACAAGCTGGCCCTGGCCTGCGACATCGCCCGCATCCCCGAAGACATCCGCGGCTACGGCCACGTGAAGGAACGCCACCTGGTCGCGGCCCGCGCCAAGTGGGCGGGGTTGATGGGACAGTGGCGTGGGCAGGACGTCAAAGTGGCGGCTTGAGGTCCCAGTAAGGTTTTTCGGCATCGAAGCGCTGCGCCAGAAAGTCAACAAAGGTCCGCAGCAGCAGCGGCTGATGCCGCCGGCTGGTATAGACGGCATGTATGCCCAGCTGCTCGGGCTCCCAGTCGGGCAGCAGGCGAACCAGGGCGCCGCTGTCGAGCAGCGGGCCGGCCAGATAGGTGGGCTGCAGGCCGATGCCGGCGCCGGCGAGCAGCGCCTGCAGCAGCACCATCGCCTCGTTGGCGCGCAGCCGCGGCGGGGCCAGCGGCACGCTGACGCGTTCGGCGCCGCGCTGCAGCAGCCATTCGTCGCTGCCGAAACGGGCGTGGCCGACGCAGGCGTGCGCTGACAGCTCCGCCGGTTCGGCCGGCGTGCCCCGCGCTGCCAGATAGCCCGGCGCGGCGCAGACCACCGAGCGGCAGACGGTCAGCCGCCGGGCAATCAAAGCCGGGTCGAGCTGGTTGCTGATGCGCAGGGCGAGGTCGATGCGGTCCTCGACCAGGTTCACCGCGTGTTCCGAGGCCAAGAGCTCGATGCCGGTCTGCGGATGCAGGGCCAGGAATTCGGCCACCGCCGGGGCGATGTGCTGCTGGGCAAACGACATGCTGGCCGTGATGCGCAGCCGGCCGCTGACGGTCTGGTGCCGGGCGCCGGCGATCTGACGCGTCTCCTCGGCCAGCTCCACCATCTGCCGGCAGCGCGGCAGGGCCTCGGCCCCGGCGTCGGTGAGGCTCAACCGTCGGGTGCTGCGCTGCAGCAGGCGCGCGCCCAGCCATTGCTCCAGCGCCTCCAGATGGCGGGAGGTCATCGCGCGAGACATGTCCAAGGCCTCGGCGGCGGCCGTCAGACTGCCGCGATCCACCACCTCGACGAATACCTGCATCGCTTTCAGCTGGTCCATGGCGCTGCTCGACTCATTTGCTCAAATTCTGCAACAAACAGTCTCGCAGACTGCTGTTTATCAATCAAGTCGGCGCAAATAAAGTTCGATCCATCGCAACACGAATGGAACCACCATGAACCACCTGCCCCGCCTCTTCAAGCAACTCGGCCTCGGCGCCGCCCTCGCCACCGCCATCGTCGCCGCTGACGCGCAGACCGCCGCACAGGCCCCGCTGGAACTGAGGGTCATCAACCACGGACCGGCCAGCTTCCATGTCAACTCGGTGCTGGTCAGCGGCGCCAAGGAGGCCATCCTGCTGGACGCCGGCTTCACCCGCGCCGACGCGCTGCGCGTGGCCGCCGCCGTGCTGGACAGCGGCAAGACGCTGAGCACCATCTACGTCAGCGCCGCCGATCCGGACTACTACTTCGGCCTCGAAGTGCTGCGTCAGGAATTCCCAGAGGCGAGGATCGTCACCACCGCACCCACCTTGAAGAAGATCGAGGCCTCGCTGCCGACCAAGCTTCAGGTCTGGGGCCCGCGCCTGGGCGCCAATGCGCCGCGCAAGCCGGTGCTGCCCGAGCTGATGACCGGCAACACCCTGCAGCTGGAGGGCCGCACGCTGGAAGTGCGCGGCCTGGACGACAGCCTGGCCCACCGCAGCTATGTGTGGATCCCGGCTATCAAGGCGGTGGTGGGTGGCGTCAATGTGTTCGGCGGCCTGCATGCCTGGACGGCCGACACGCAAACCGTGGCCGAGCGCACCGCCTGGGTCACCAAGCTGGACGCGATCGCAGCGCTGCAACCCGCCATCGTGGTGCCCGGCCATATGCTGCCCGGCACGTTGCAGGATGCCTCGACTGTCGCCTACACCCGTGCCTATCTGCAGCGCTTCGAGGCCGAGCTGCCCAAGGCCGCGAACGCCGCGGCGCTGATCGCCGCGATGCAGGCAGCCTATCCGCAGGCCGGCCTGGGCATTGCGCTGGACATCGGCGCCAGGGTCAACAAGGGCGAGATGAAGTGGTGAAGGCAAACCCGGCTTGACCGGCGGGCTGCGCAGGCTCAGCATCAGCGCATGAGCACCGCCGCCCCGCCCACCCTGCCCTCCGCGCGCCCCTGGCGAGACGGCAAGCGCTGGTGGTGGCTGCTGTCACCGGCCTTTCCGGGCCTGGTGTGGCTGAACCTGATCCAGTACCAGACCACGGGACAGGAATACTGGCTGTGGGTCAGCAGCGCGGTGATGTACATCCTGATCCCGCTGCTGGACCTGCTGCTCGGCGCCGACGCCCGCAACCCGCCCGCCGAGGCCACGGCCGGCTTGGAGCGTGACTTCTGGTATCGGGCCATCGTCGTGGCATTTATTCCCTTCCAGTTCGCGCTGACGGTTCACGGCGCCTGGATCGCAGCCACGCACGACCTGACCCTCATCGGCTGGGCGGGGCTGATACTCAGTGTCGGCGGCATCAACGGCGTGGGCATCAACACCGCCCATGAGCTGGGGCACAAGCTGCCGCGCTGGGAACGCTGGCTGTCGCGCATAGCGTTGGCGCCGGTGGCCTACGGGCATTTCTACGTCGAGCACAACCGCGGTCACCACCTCAATGTGGCCACGCCCAAGGACCCCGCCAGCGCCCGTATGGGCGAGAGCTTCTGGGCCTTTCTGCCGCGCACCCTGATCGGCAGCGTGGCCTCGGCCTGGGCGCTGGAAGCCGCCAAGCTGCGCGCCAGGAACCTGCCCGCCTGGCACTGGCGCAATGAATGCCTGCAGGCCTGGAGCATGACCTTTGTGCTGTTCGGCGGCCTGTGCCTCTGGCTGGGCTGGGGCGCGCTGCCGTTTCTGCTGATCCAGGCCTTTTACGGCGCCTCCTTGCTGGAGGTGGTGAACTACATCGAACACTACGGCCTGTTGCGCGAACTCGAAGCGCGGGGCCGACCGGTGCGCTGTGCGCCCGAACATTCCTGGAACTCCAGCCACGTCGTCTCGAATCTGTTCCTGTACCAGCTGCAGCGTCACAGCGACCACAATGCCCACCCGGGCCGGCGCTACCAGCTCCTGCGCCACTTCGAGCAGAGCCCGCAGCTGCCCTCGGGCTACGCGGCGATGCTGCTGCTGGCCTATGTGCCGCCGCTGTGGTTTGCGGTGATGGACAAGCGCGTCATGGCGCATTACGGCGGCGACGTGAGTCGCGCCAACCTGCAGCCCTCGCGCCGCGCCGCGCTGCTGCGCCGCTACGGGCGGTAACTTCTTTTTCCACGGCAGCGGAACCGCCGGGCCCATGCCCGGTCGGAGCCCATCGTTCAAATCATGTGAACCCAGGGGTCAAGCAGGGTGAACCGCCAGCAGCCGGCCCCGGCCGACACTTCAGTCATCAAACGAGATCGCCCCAGGCCCCCACCCCGATGAACACCATCTCCACTCAGTCAACGCGCTACACGCCGATTGCCATGGCATTTCACTGGCTGCTGGCCGTGGCCATCGTGATCTCGCTCAGCGTCGGCCTATACATGGTGGAGCTGCCCTTCTCGCCCAGCCGGCTCAAGCTCTACAACTGGCATAAATGGGCCGGCGTGACGATCCTGACCCTGTCGGCCCTGCGGCTGCTGTGGCGCCTGACGCACCGGCCACCCGCCGATCTGCCCGCCCCGGCCTGGCAGAACAAGGCCGCGCACATCACCCACGGTCTGCTGTATCTGCTGTTCTTCGCCGTGCCACTGTCCGGCTGGGCCTACAGCTCGGCGGCCGGCTTCCCCATCGTCTGGTTCGGCCTGCTGCCGCTGCCCGATCTGCTGGGCGTGGACAAGGCTCTGGCCGAGACCATCAAGCCACTGCACGGCATTCTGGCCAAGGGCCTGGCCGCTCTGGTGCTGCTACACATTGCGGCCGCGCTGAAACACCGCTTCCTCGACCGCGACGGGCTGCTGCAACGCATGTTGCCCGGCCGCGGCTGACTCCAAGAAACACCTCGCAAAGGATTGTCATGAGCTCACTGAATTCCAAGCTGCTGTTTGGCACCACCCTGCTGCTGGCCCTGGCCGGCGCCGCCTGGGCCCAGGCCAAGCCCACCGTGCTCGTGCCCGCACAGAGCGACGTCAGCTTCACCAGCAAGCAGATGGGCGTGCCGGTGGACGGCAAGTTCAAGCGTTTCGATGCGCAGATCGCCTTCGACCCGAAGAAGCCCGAGACCGGCAAGGTCGCCTTCACGATCGACATCGCCAGTGCCACCCTGGGTGCGCCCGAGTTCGACGCCGAACTGGCCAAGCCATCCTGGTTCGATGCCAAAAAGATTCCGCAGGCCAGCTTCCAGAGCAGCGCCATCAAGGCCAGCGGCCCGGGCAAGTTCGATGTCAGCGGCAAGCTGAACATCAAGGGCCAGACGCGTGACATCACCGTGCCGGTGACGATTGCCCAGGCCGGTGCCGTCAGCACCGCCACCGGCGCCTTTGCCATCAAGCGCCTCGAATTCAAGATCGGTGACGGCGAATGGGCCGACACCTCGATGGTGGCCAATGACGTGCAGGTCAAGTTCAAGCTGACCCTGAACGGCCTGGCCCCGCTCTGATCCCTTTTCCGTCCCAACCCTCCAGCAAAGAGAACACCCCATGAACAAGACCCTGATCGCCGCCGCCCTGCTGGGCCTGGCCACCCTGGCCCAAGCCCAGACCGTTAACTACACGATAGACCCGACGCACACCTTCGTCGGCTACGAGATCTCGCACTTCGGCACCTCGACGAATCGCGGCCGTTTCGACAAGAAGGAAGGCACCGTGCAGCTGGACCGCGCCGCCAAGACCGGCAAGGTCGAGCTGACCCTGGACATGATGGCCGTCAACACAGGCGTCGCGCCGATGGACAAGCATCTGCAGAGCGACGACTTCTTCTCGTCGGCCAAGTTCCCGACCGCCAAATTCGTTGGCGACAAGTTCACGTTCAACGGCGACAAGGTCAGTGAAGTGGCCGGCACCCTGACGCTGCGCGACAAGACCCTGCCGGTGACGCTGAAGGCCACCAACTTCAACTGTTACCAGAACCCGATGTTCAAGCGCGAGGTTTGCGGCGGCGACTTCGAGACCACCATCGTGCGCAGCCAGTACGGCATCAACTACGGCCTGAACTGGGGCTTCCCGGACGCCGTGCGCCTGGTGATCCAGGTCGAAGCCGTTCGTCAACAGTAAGCCCCGATGACGCGCGGGCCGGCCCGGCTGCTGTTCTGCCTGGCCTGGCCCTGCGCGCTCGCGGCGCAGCCGGTGAACTACCGGCTCGACCCGCTGCACAGCGCCGTGCAGTTCGAGGTCATGCACTTCAATACGTCCACCCTGCGTGGACGTTTTGCCATGTTGAACGGCCAGGTCACCCTGGACGCGGCCGCCCAGCGCGGCGAGGTCGGCCTGAGCATAGACACGGCCACGGTCGACACCGGCCTGAAGGTGCTGGACGCCCGTCTGCGCCAGCCCGATCTGCTGAACAGCGCCGGCCACCCCCAGGCCTGGTTCGTGGCCAGCCGCTTCGCCTACCGGGACGGTCAGGTGAACGAGGTGCGCGGTGAGTTCACACTGCGCGGCATCGGTCAACCGCTGGCCCTGAAGGCGCTGCGCTTCGCCTGCCGCCCGGACGAACGCCTCAAGACCGAAGTCTGCGGCGGCGACTTCGAGGCCACGCTGTTGCGCAGTGACTTTGGCGCCACCTTCGGCCTGCCATTCGTGGGCGACAGGGTCCGGCTCTTGATACAAGTCGAAGCGATACGAGAGATGGCTTCCCCGTAAAAATGACAAATTCGTGACGCGAAAGGTCTGTGCGCCCACCGCCTGTCTGCCGTCCGTGCAGCCTACCCCCTGTCCTGGGCACTACATCGCCTGCCCGTCGTGCCGGGCTGGCCCTGCCGGTACAGTGCAAACCAGTCCTGATGACACCAGCTCCCGGATTGCAATGAACAAGGCCCCGCTTCGATGAACGCGCAGTACCCCTCCAAGCCAGCACCGGTGCACGGTTGGCAGCGCTTCGCCAGCACCGTGATGCGTGGCTTCCATGTCTATGCCAACTGGCTGGTCAGCATCACCTGGACGCGCTTTGTGATGCTGTCGCTGCTGCTGCTGATTGCCACCGCCATCCTGCAAGACCTGCCGCCGTTCACCTGGCGCATCGATGAACATGTGGAAGAAGTGCCGGCCAAGGCACCCAAGGCGCCGCCCGCCGCCAAGCCCGCCAAACCGGCCAAGGCGGAAAAGCCCGCCAAACCCAGCGGTCCGGCGGTGCACTACGACGTGACGATAGACGAGCGCGGCATCCGCGTGCTGCCGCGTGGCGCGGCCAGCGCTCCCGAAGGCGTGGCCTCCGACGCATCCAAGCTGCCATCGATCCGCATCGATCTGCCCAGCTCGGCGGACAAGGAGGCGATCAAGGACGCTGTCGAGGAGGCCCGCCAGGCGGTCCAGGAGGCGCTGGACGACAAGCGACAGGCCATTGAGGACGCCCAGCAGGCGCTGGAGGAGAAGCAGCGCAGCTTCGAGGAAATGCAGTCCGCCGAGCCCGGCCCCCGCCGCCGGGTGCGGGTGGTGCGCATCGGCGACTTTCTGGTACAGCTGTCTTTTCTGCTGATACTGGCCTCGGTGATCATCAAGGTCACCTACAAGGGCCGCATCCAGGCCGAGGTCAAGGCCGCCCAGGCCACCGAGACGGCCGAGGCCGAGTCGCTGAAGCGCCAGGTCGTCGAGGCGCGGATGGCGGCGATGCAGGCCCAGGTCGAGCCGCACTTTCTGTTCAACACGCTTGCGTCGATCGACCATCTGATCGAAACCGACCCGCCGCGCGCCTCGATCATGCAGAAGAACCTGATCGCCCTGCTGCGCGCCTCGATGCCGACGATGCGCGAGGCCAATGCCACTGGCGTGCGTGACCTGGGCCGCGAGCTGGCCGTCATCAAGCCCTATCTGGAGATCCTCAAGGTGCGCATGGAAGAGCGGCTGATGACCGACCTCCAGGTGCCTGACGGTCTGCTGTCGGCCGAGTTCCCGCCGATGATGATCCAGAGCCTGGTCGAGAACGCCATCAAGCACGGCCTGGAGCCCAAGGCCGAGGGCGGCACGCTGACCGTCAAGGCGGAGATCGTGCATGGCAAGCTTTGCGTCACCGTGGCCGACACAGGTCTCGGCTTCGGCAAGGCCGCCACCGCCGGCACCGGCGTGGGCCTGGCGAACATCCGCGAGCGCCTGCAGCTGCTGTACGGCAACAAGGCCACCCTGGCGGTGACCGAGAACTCGCCGTCGGGCACGGTGGTCAGCATCAGCGTGCCTTATAGCGCGAGAGAAGGGACTTTTGCATGAAATCACTGCTCAAATTCATCTTCGGCGCCGCCATCGTGATGGGGCTGCTGACCCTGGTCTTCGGCCTGCTGGTTGCCGTCAATCTGTTCAGCACGCCGGACATGAATGTGACCATCAACGGCTGGGATGTGCCTTTCACCGAGCTTCACCCCGGCCATCTGCTGATGGGTGCAATGGGCATCGCCATCGCCGCCGTGGTCATCGTCGTGGTCGTGCCGCTGTCGCTGATACTCGGCCTGGCCCTGCCGCTGCTGATGCTGTCCCTGGGGCTGGCCTTAGGCGTGCTGGCGCTGGTGGGCGTGGGTGCGCTGGCCTTGTCGCCGGTGCTGATACTGCTGTTGCCGCTGATCTGGCTGGCGCGACGCAATCGGGTCAGGCGCTGACCCGGATTGCCAACCGGGCTACGAATGCGACTACGATTCGGCCATGAACGACGTACTCCAATCCAATTCCGCCCCGCGCGCCGTGCTCGCCGACGACGAACGGCTGATGCGCGAGCAACTGCGCGCCCGCCTGGCCGAGGTCTGGCCCGAGCTGGAGATCGTGGCCGAGGCCAAGAACGGCATCGAGGCGGTGCAGCTGGTGGCCGAGCACCGGCCGGACCTGGTGTTCCTGGATATCCGCATGCCCGGCATAACCGGCGTCGAAGCGGCTCGCGAGATCGCCCAGCTGCCTGATAACGAGCAGAACGAAGGCGGCGACTGGCTGGGTTGCGAGATCGTCTTCATCACCGCCTACGACCAGTACGCGATCGAGGCCTTCGAGCAGGGCGTGGTGGACTATGTGCTGAAGCCCGCCGAGCGCGAGCGCCTGCTCATCACGGTGGAGCGCATCCGCAAACGCCTGGCCCAGCGCCATGCACCTGAAGCAGCCGCTGCAGACGCGCCGCCGCCGCAGTTGCAGCAGCTGCTGCACCGCCTGTCGCAACAGCTCAAACCCGCGGGCTCGCAGCAGCTGAAGTGGATACAGGCCACCGTCGGGCAGGCCATACAGATGATTCCGGTCGACGATGTGCTGTTCTTCATCTCCGACGAAAAGTACACCCGCGTGCAGACCGCCACCGTCGAGGCCCTGATCAGAAAGCCGATCAAGGAGCTGGTCGATGAGCTCGACCCTGAGCAGTTCTGGCAGATCCACCGCTCGACCCTGGTCAACACCAAGGCGATTGCCGGCGTGACCCGCGACCTGCGAGGCAGGCAAATGGTGGGCATCAAGGGCTTGAACGAAAAGCTGGAAGTCAGCCGCAGCTACACCCACTTGTTCAAGGGCATGTGATGGTGGCCGCGACGCGCCGCCAAGCCTTGTTGACCCTGAGTTCCGTGCTGGCCCTGCCGCTCCAGGCTGTGGCACAAACGGCTGAGGCCTCGCTTGCGCCGACTTTCGACGACTGGGCCGAGAACCTCGCGCTGGAGCGCATGCGGGCCGATCCGGTACAGGCCACTTCGCGCCAGTACCTGCCGCCGGCCGAGCAGGAGCTGCTGGACGCCAAGCTCACGCCCAATACCAAGGCCCATCGCGCGGCCCGTGTCGCGGCGGCCCGGACGGCGCTGCAGCAGATGCGCAGCTTCGACCGCAGCGGCTTCAGCGCTCAGCAACGCACCTCGGCGGCGGTGATCGAATGGTCACTGCGCAACCAGGTCGAGGCCGAGGCGTTCGCCGACCATCAGTTCGTCTTCCACCAGTTCCGCGGCCTGCACATCAGTCTGGTGAACTTCCTCAGCCAGTCGCACCCGTTACGCAACGCCCTGGATATCGCCAACTACCTGAGCCGGCTGGCGCAGGTTGCCGGCCAGATCGACAACGGCATAGCCCAGGCCTCCGACGCGGCCAAGCGCGGCTTTCTGATGCCGCGCTTCATCACCGAGGCCACCCTGGGCCAGCTGCAGCGCTTTCTGGGCGACACGCCAGCAAATAATGTGCTGGTCAGCTCACTGGACGAACGCACCGCCAAGCTCGGCAGCGTCACGGCCGAGGCCCGCGCCACGGCGGTAGCCCAGGCCGAGAAGATCACCGCCGACGCCATCATCCCGGCCTACCGCCGTGTGCAGGCGCTGTTGCAGGCACAACTGCCACAGACCACCGACGACGCCGGACTGTGGCGCCTGCCAGGCGGCGACAAGGCCTATGCCTTCGAGCTGAAGCGCCAGACCACCACCGACTACACGCCGGCCGAGATCCATGCGCTGGGCCTGAAAGAGGTGGCGCGCATCGAGGGCGAGATGGACGGCCTGCTGCGCCAGCTGGGTTACGCGGATGGCAGCATCAAGCAGCGCATGGACAGGCTGGAACTTGACCAGCAACCGAAGGAGGCCGATCCGCGGCCGGCACTGCTGGCGCGCTACGAGGCCATCGTCCGTGAAGCCGAGCTGCGCGCCAAGACGGTGTTCGAGATCACGCCCAAGGCGCCGGTGGTGGTCAAGCGGGAGCCGCCCTTCACCGAGAAGACGGCCGCGGCGCACTACTCGGGCCCGGCCCGCGATGGCACGCGGCCCGGTACCTTCTGGGTGCCGCTGCCCGGCGCCCCCTACCGCATCGCCGGCATGCGCACCCTGGCCTATCACGAGGCCGTGCCCGGCCATCATTTCCAAATCTCGCTGCAGCAGGAGAACAACGAGCTGCCGCGCTACCGACGCGACGCCGTGTTCAGCGGCGGCCCGGCCTACTCCGAGGGCTGGGCGCTCTATGCCGAGCAGGTGGCGGCCGAGGACGGCTGGTACGAGGGCGATACCCTGGGCCGGCTGGGTCAACTCGATGCCGAGCTGTTCCGCGCGCGTCGCCTGGTCGCCGACACCGGCCTGCACGCAATGAAGTGGACGCGCCAGCAGACCATAGGCTACGGCCTGCCGCCGTCCGAGGTCGACCGCTACGTCGTGATGCCCGGCCAGGCCTGCGCCTACAAGCTCGGCATGCTGCGCATCCTCGATGCACGGGCCAAGGCGCAGCAGGCGCTGGGAGCCAAGTTCACGATCAAGGCCTTTCACAGCCTGGTGCTGGGCACCGGCAATGTGCCGCTGGCCGTGCTGGGTCAGGTCGTCGACGACTGGAGCGCCGCCGGCCGTTGACGGCGCCTCCGGGTCGGCGGTGTCACGGCTCAGGACGCCGGTCGCCGCCGGATCGATGGCCAGAAGCGCTGCACCAGCAGCCGCCCCAGCCAGAACAGCAGGATCAACGCCACCAAGGCTTCCGGCACGGACAACAGGGCGGAGCCGCGCCAGGCCTCTGGGAACAGCTTGACCCCGGGCCCGGTAAACAGCGAGCCGTGGGCGATGTAGAGCGCAAAGCCCATGCGCCACAGATGGCGGGCCAGGCGATGCCGGCCTTCGACTCCGCCCCTCGCCAGCAACAGGCCATCGAGGACGGCTGCCAGCAAGGCCATGCCGCCAAAGAAGAAGTAGGCCTCGGCCGGGAATCCATCCTTGAGCGCTGACGCGCTGCGCTGAGCCTCGAGACCAAAGACGACGCCGGCCAAGCTGACGGCAAGGGTCAAGGCCAGCAGCGCCCACTCGGCCGGCCCCGGACGGTGCCGTCGGATCGCAAGCCATGAGCTCAGCACCAGATAGACGGTGAACACGCCCGCCAGCACGCTGATCATCATCGGTTTGAGCCAGGCGATGACGGCGCCGGCCGAAGCCATGGCCAGCATGGCGACCACGAACAACCGGCCGGCCTGCCGGTGCAGGCCCCGCCCCTTGGGCGCGAACAGGGCCGTCATGCCGGCCAGCACGGCAATGCCACCGGCCGTGACGTGAAAAAGCATCAGCAAGCTCATCTGCGTTCACCCTGGTGGTTGGCCGACTCTGTGCCTGCATGCTAGGCAAGACAGGTCACGCCGGACCATGGCGATGCGATGAAACGACGCCTGGCCGGTACAGGTGGCGGACTCAGCGCGAAGAAGGGGCCAGGGCGGAAGCGATGCACCACTGCGCCATCCAGTATGTCGTGAGCACCCAGACACTGGCCAGCGGCAGCGGGCCGGCGAATTTGTTGGTGGCCAGCAGGGCGTCCGAGATCACGAATAGCAGGCCGCCCAGCGCCAGCACCGCGTGGCGGCGCGCATGCTCGGTGCCGCGCGAGCGCCAGCCGACCACCGCCGCCTGCGCGCCCATCGCGCTTAAGGCAACCACATAGGCCAGCACCGGCACGCGCAGTGCATCCGGCACGCCGGACCACAGGCCGCTGAGAATGCCACCGGCCAGCACGGCATAGAACACAAACGGCCAGGGCCAGGCAGCCAGGCGTTGCAGCCGCGTGAAGGCCCACAGATAGCAGAGATGGGCGATCAGGAAGGCCACCAGGCCGGGCAGAAAGCCCTCCCTGGGCCAGAGCAGCGCGATGTCGCCGGCCAGGGACCACCACAGCCCGGCCAGCACCCAGCGACGCAGCTGCGGTGTGGCCTGGCCGCGCTGCATCGCATGGCCGATGATGAGCAGGGTGGTCAGCGGCTCGGCGGCAAAGCCCCACTCGTGTGGCAGCCACAGCCCGCTCAGGGCGAGCATGGCGACCAGGGCGCTGAGCGCGGTCAGCAGGGCCAGTGGCTGGGCCGGTGGCAGCGCAATTGGCAGGGCAGACTTGGGCATGCGCCATTCTGCCGCCTGCCGTGCCGTCCATGCGTCGCAAATGACAGCCTATTCGCAAATTGAGCCCGTCCCTCGCAAGCCGCTCGCGCGCAACGGCAATAGCAAAGAAACTCGCCATCTTTAGGTCTGGCGGGTCAGGCCTTGCCGTACCCGGCAGGCGCTGTTCGCCACTGTTCAAAACATCACAGGAGGAACCCCATGCTCAAGCTCACCGGCCTGACCCATGTCTATGCGAATGGCACCAAGGCGCTCGACAACGCAACCCTCGACATTCCGAAAGGCATGTTCGGTCTGCTGGGCCCCAATGGCGCCGGCAAGTCGACCCTGATGCGCTGTATCGCCACGCTGCAGACACCCAGCGCCGGCACGATCCAGTTCGGCGACATCGATGTGATCAAGCAGCCCGAGCGGCTGCGCGCCACGCTGGGCTATCTGCCGCAGGATTTCGGCGTCTATCCGCGCGTCTCGGCCTTTGACCTGCTGGACCATCTGGCCGTGCTCAAGGGCATCGCGGGCAAGGGCGAGCGCCGCGACACGGTGGAAACCCTGCTCGCCCAGGTCAATCTGTGGGACGTGCGCAAGAAGGCCGTGGCCGGCTACTCGGGTGGCATGCGCCAGCGCTTCGGCGTGGCCCAGGCGCTGATCGGCAAGCCGCAGCTGATCATCGTCGACGAGCCCACCGCCGGCCTGGACCCCGAGGAGCGCAACCGCTTCAACAACCTGCTGGCCGAGATCGGCGAGAACGTGGTGGTGATTCTCTCGACCCACATCGTCGACGATGTGGCCGATCTGTGCCCGCGCATGGCCATCATCAACCAGGGCCGTATCGTGCAGACCGGCGCACCGCAAGACCTGACCCGGACGTTGCAGGGCCGGGTCTGGCGCCGCGCCATCGAGTCGGCCCGGCTGGGCAGCTACCAGGCCGAGATGAATGTGATCTCGAACCGCCTGCGCGGTGGCCAGACGGTCATTCATGTGCTGGCCGACACCGTGCCGGCGGCCGGCTTCGAACCGGTCGAGGGCGGGCTGGAGGACCTGTACTTCGCCACGCTGGTGCAGTCGCGTCGCGCCACTGCGGCAACTGCTGCGGCCACGGCCTGAAGGGAACCAGACCATGCTCACCAAAATCGCCGCCTTCGAGGCGCGCTACCAGCTGCGCTCGCCGCTGTTCGCGGTCGCCTTCCTGCTGTTCTTCCTGATGACCTTCGGCGCCGTCACGATCGAAGACATACAGATCGGCGCCAAGGGCAATGTCAATGTCAACGCGCCCTACGCAATACTGCAAACCGTCGGGGTGATGAACTTCCTGGCGATTTTCGTCGTCACCGCCTTCGTCGCCAATGTCGTGATCCGCGATGACGAGACCGGCTTTGCGCCGATCCTGCGGGCCACCCAGATCAAGAAATTCGACTATCTGGTCGGGCGCTTCCTCGGCGCCTTCGCGGTTGCCTTCCTGGTCACCTGCGCCGTGCCGCTGGCCATGATCATCGGCTCGCTGATGCCTTGGCTCGATGCCGAGAAGGTAGGGCCGATGGTGCTCGGCCACTACGCCTGGGCGCTGCTGGTGTTCGGCCTGCCGACCCTGCTGGTGATGAGCGCCGGCTTCTTCGCGCTGGCCACGGCCACCCGTTCGATGATGTGGACCTATGTCGGCGTGGTGGCCTTCGTCGTGCTGTTCGCGCTCAGCCGCGGCCTGCTGAACGAGCCGCACCTGGACACGATCTCGGCCATGGCCGATCCATTTGGCGTCGGCGCCCTGACCCGCATCACCAAGTACTGGCCCGCCGCCGACCGCAACACCCTGCTGCCGGCGCTGGCCGGCGTGCTGCTGTGGAACCGCCTGCTCTGGCTGGGCATCGGTGCGGCGTTGTTCGCACTGGCCTATGGCCTGTTCCGCTTCGAGGTCAAGGGCAGCAAGACCGACTCGGCCCCGCCGAAGAAGAAGCCGGCCGCCGATCCGGCGCCGGCGCTCAAGCCCCTGGCCGGCGCAACGGCAAGCGGCCGGGCGCGTTGGCTGCAGTTCATGGCGCTGACCCGCTTCGACATGGCCTTTGTGTTCCGCAGCCCGGCCTTTTTCGTGCTGCTGGCACTGGGCATCTTCAATGCCGTCGCCGGCCTGAGCCTGACCGGCGAGACGCGCGGCGTGCACTACCTGCCGGTGACCCGCGCCGTGGTCGAGGCCCTGCTGGGCAGCTTCAACATCATCCCGACCATCATCGCCGTCTACTATGCCGGCGAACTGGTCTGGCGCGACCGAGAGCGCCGCATTCACGAGATCGTCGATGCCACGGCCGCACCGAGCTGGGCCTTTCTGGTGCCCAAGGTGCTGGCCATCACCCTGGTGCTGCTGGCCACCCTGCTGGTCGGCACGCTGACCGGCGTGCTGTTCCAGCTCTTTCACGGCTACACGCACTTCGAGCCGCTGGCCTATCTGCTGTGGTTCCTGCTGCCCAGCCTGATCACCGCCTTTCTGCTCGGCGTGCTGGCGGTGTTCGCACAGGCCCTGGTGCCGCACAAATTCGTCGGCTGGGCGCTGATGCTGGTCTATTCCGTGATCGGCACCAGCCTGGCCGCGATGGGCTTCGAGCACAAGCTCTACAACTATGCCGAGACGGCCGCCGTGCCGCTGTCGGACATGAACGGCATGGGCCATTTCTGGATCGGCCGGGCCTGGCATCAGGGCTACTGGCTGGCCTTCGCGGCGATGCTGCTGGTGCTGACGCATCTGATGTGGCGCCGTGGCGCGGCCACCGAGCTGCGGCCCCGCCTGGCCCGTCTGCCCGCACGGCTGAGGGGCGTGCCCGGCGCCCTGCTGGCACTGAGCACGGTGGCCTGGATCGGCAGCGGAGCCTGGATCTTCTACAACACCAATATCCTCAACCGCTACCTGACCCAGCCCGATCGGGAGCAATGGCAGGCCGACGCCGAGAAGGCCCTGCTCGCCTACGAGGACCTGCCTCAGCCGACGATCACCCATGTGACCTTGAAGGTCGATCTGTTCCCGAAGCAGATACGCGCCGTGGCCGAGGGCAGCTATCTGCTCGAGAACCGCAGCGGCAAGCCACTCGATGCCGTGCATGTGCGGCTGGACCCCGATCTGAAGCAGCAGCTGCTGCAGCTCGAGGGCGCCACCCTGCAGAAGGAGTACAAGACCTTCGGCTACCGGATCTACAAGCTGGCCAGGCCGATGCAGGCCGGCGAGCAGCGCCGGCTCACCTTCAAGACGGAGCTTGAGGAGCCCGGCTTCGTCAACGGCCAGCCGCTGACGCAGATCGTCGCCAATGGCAGCTTCCTGAACAACTTCGCGCTGACGCCGGTGCTGGGTGTGAACCGCCAGATCTTCTTGCAAGACCGCAGCAAGCGCCGCAAGTTCGGCCTGCCGGCCGAGTTGCGCGTGGCCAAGCTTGAGGACGCCGGCGCCGATGCGCATCACTATCTGCGCCATGACAGCGACTGGGTGACGGCCGACATCGCGCTCAGCACCGATGCCGACCAGACCCCGGTGGCACCCGGCTACACGGTCAGTGACACCACATCGGCAGGCCGCCGCACCCTGGTGACCAGGACCGAGGCGCCGATCCACAACTTCTTCTCGCTGCAGTCGGCGCGCTACGAGATCCTGAAGGAGCCCTGGGTCGGCAAGGACGGCAAGCCGGTAGAGCTGAGCGTCTACTACCACCCGCCCCATGCCGGCAATGCGCCGCGCATGCTGGCGGCGATGAAGACCTCGCTGGATCTGTTCAACCAGTCCTTCTCGCCCTACCAGTTCCGCCAGGCGCGCATCCTGGAGTTTCCGGCCTACGAGCGCTTTGCCCAGGCCTTCGCCAACACCGTGCCCTACTCGGAGGCAATCGGCTTCATCCAGGACTTTGACGAGAGCAAGAGCGACGAGAACATCGACCTGGTGACCTACGTCACCGCCCACGAGATCGGCCACCAGTGGTGGGCGCATCAGGTGGTGGGCGCCGACAAGCAGGGCATGACCCTGCTGTCGGAGTCCTTCGCCCAGTACTCGGCGCTGCTGGTGATGGAGAAGCTCTACGGCCGCGACCAGCTGCGCAAATTCCTGAAGCTGGAGCTGGACCGCTATCTGCGCCTGCGCGCTGCCGAGACGGTGGAGGAGCTGCCGCTGGCCCGCGTCGAGAACCAGGGCTATGTGCATTACCGCAAGGGTGCGCTGACGATGTACTGGCTCAAGGAGGTGATCGGCGAGGCCACCGTGAACCGCGCGCTGCAGAAGCTGATTGCCCAGTACGCCTTCAAGTCGGCGCCCTATCCGGCCTCGACCGACTTCCTGCGCATCCTGCGCGCCGAGGCCGGCCCCCAGCATGAGCAGCTGATCACCGACCTGTTCGAGAAGATCACGCTCTACGACCTGAAGGCGACCGACGCGAAGGCGAAGAAGCGCGCCGACGGCAAGTACGAGCTGAGCTTCACGGTCGAGGCCAAGAAGCTCTATGCCGATGGCAAGGGCAAGGAGACCGAGGCGCCTCTGGCCGAGGGCTTCGAGATCGGCGCGTTCACCACCGAGCCGGGCAAAAAGGGCTTCGGCAAGGCCTCGGTGCTGATGCTGGAACGCCGCGCATTGAAATCAGGCAAACAACAGTTCACCCTGGTGCTGAACCAGGAGCCGAAGTGGGTGGGCGTCGATCCGTACAACATGCGCGTCGATCGCAACTCGGACGACAACCTGAGCCGGGTGGAGATGAACTGATCACCCCCACCCTTCCTCCGGTCAGCCGCAAGCCGCCCGGTTCTCCGGCGCCACATTGGCGGGATAGTCAAGGGTCCCGTTCAAGGTGATGCCGGCGCTGCCGGTGCCGATCAACAGGTTGGTGAAACTGATGCGGCGGTTGGCGGTGTCAATCGCGACACCGCTGGCGGGTTTTAGCACCCGCGCCAGGGTGGCGAAGCTGGCGTCGTCGCCAAACTTCAACAGGCCGACTTCCTTGTTGTCCTTCCTGAACGGAATCTCGAGATAGTACTTTGCGCCGCCGTTGGTCAGGCCATAGACCGCCACACGGCAATAGGGCTGGGTGGACTGGAACTGGCCGGCCGTCTCGTCACTGCTGCCATGCTCGAACTGGGCCTGGGCCTTGTCCAGCGTGCCGTTCCAGGCGGGGGTGGTGGCCAGCGTGACCACCAGCGGCGCCGCGGCAGGCGGTGGCGGATTGGCGGCCGCGTTGTAGGCGGCTTGCAGCTGGCTCGGCTGCGCGGTGGCCAGAATCTGCGCCAAGGTCAGGCCATTGGTCACCATGCGCGAGATGTTGAGCAGGGCCTTGCCATAGTCATTGCCGGAGGCTCCAAATGTCGGCAGGGTGGTATTGATGTTGAGCGTTGAGGGCAGGCCAAAGCTGCTCAGCAGTTGAGCCGCCGCTGTCGCATAGGCGGCCGCATCGGGCTTGCCGGTGGCGCCGACATTCGCTCGGGCGGCATTGAGCGCCAAGGTCGTCAACGGGGTCAGCAGACTGGTGACCTCGCCGCCATCGGCCATCACCAGGGCCGTCAGCGGCGAGCCCGGCGGCAGTGCGGTCACGGCCCCGCTCGCCTCATCGGTGAAGTTGCCGCCATTGGCCTCCAGCCACAGTGCCTGACTGGCCACCGACAGGGTAAGGGTGTACTTGCCGCTGGCATCGGTGGTGGTGCAGGACCCCAGCGCAGCGCCCCGGCCACCGACGGCGACCGAAAAAGCGCAAATCTGCGCCCCGGCAACCGGCCCCTTGACCACTGAGCCGCTGATCGTCGTGGGTGCTGGTGCTGGTGCTGGTGCTGGTGCTGGTGCTGGTGCTGGTGCTGGTGCCGGTGCCGGCGGAGCCGCTGTCGTGGGAGCGCTGCCGTCGCCTCCACCGCCGCAGGCCGCCAGAGCCAAGCAGGCAAGCAGCAGGCCTAGCCTGCCACGGGTATCGAGATTGCCATCCATGCGCTTCATGCTGGGTTCCTGCCTTGAGTTTGAGTCGTCGGAGAGCCACCAACCGGTGGTCCTGTGGACTAGCGCAGGACTGCGCGCTCAAAAGGCTCATGCCAGTGCCCGGCATCCGACTGAAAAAGTGGAATCGCTACCGGCAATGGCCCTGGGCGGCCCGGCCGCGAGGTAGATCAGAGACCCACGTCTGCACGCACAAGCCCGGCCGGCATCAGCAGCAGCTCCGGGCAATAGCTGCTGCGCCTGAACAGCAGCGGCCATTGGCTTTGGTAATGCCGTAGCGCCGCGCGCTTGGCCGCCGACATCGCCTTGATGCTCCAACGGGTCCGCACCAGCTGGGACCAGTCGGACCGGACCCAGTTCGAGGGGGAGCGGGCATAGGGCATATCGGCGTAATAGGCCAGCCGCCCGGGCGCGACCAGTCGCTCGCAGGCGGCCCGCGCGATCAAATGGTCCACATGCCCGCCCAGGCCCATGGGGCAGAGCACGAGTTCGGCCTTCCCCAGGTCGGCCAAGGCATCCAGCATGTCGTCGACCAGCCGGCGCTCGCGGGGGCCCAGGCGCCCGGAGCGCAGGTCGCTCAGGCTGTCGTAGTCCGCCTGCCCGCCCCGGCCGCGAAAGCCGGCGTCGCTGAAGCCTAGATCGCGGGCCTTCAGGCCCAGCGCCAGCAGGCAGCGGCGATCCTCGGCGCGGCGCAGATCGATGTACTGCGTGGCCGTGTTGACGCCCGCCGCGCTCAGATTCGCGGCCATGAAGGCTGGGAAGGGGTGGGCGTCGCCGGCCGAGGTGAAGACATTCATCACCAGCACGTCGCGCCGTGCGGCCACCCAGACCCGGGCGTGATCGGCGCAGCTCAGCGCCGCATCGTCAAAATGTGGGGACAGGATGCAGATCATGCGCCGCGGGCTTCGTGCACCCGGCGGTAGGCGGACAGGGTGGCCAGCGCCGTGTGCTTCCAGTCAAACATTCGCGCCCGCGCCAGGCCCAGGCCTCGCAAGCGCGCGTGCAGGCCCGCTTCCAAGTCGACCCGGTGCATGGCGGCGGCAAGGTCGACCGTCGATCGGGGGTCGACCAGCAACGCGGCGCCTCCCGCGATCTCGGGCACGCTCGCAAGATTGGAGGCAATCACCGGCGTGCCGCAGGCCATCGCTTCCACCACCGGCAGGCCGAAGCCCTCCCACAGGGTCGGAAACACGAGGGCCCTGGCCGCGTTGTACAGGGCCGGCAGGGCAGACTGCGGCTGGTGGCCAAGCAGGCGCACCCGCTGGGTCAGCCCCAGGCGCAGAATGGTTTCCATGATGCCCTCGCTGCCCCAGACCTGACGCCCCACCAGGGCGAGCAGCGCCTCGCTGCGGGTTTCGCAGATGAACTGGTGAAAGGCTTCGATCAACCGCACGATGTTCTTGTTCTCGTGCAGCTTGCCGACGTACAGAAAGTATGGCCGATCCAGGCCCTGATCCCGCCGCACCTGCTCCGCCGCCGCCGCCCCATGCATGGGCACAAACTCCTCCGATACCCCGTGATGAACCGTCACCAGCCGCTCTGCGGGCAGGCCGAAACATTCCATCCCCTCCTGCTTGACGAACTCCGAGACGCAGACCGTCAGCCTGGCCCGCTGCAGGCCTCGACGTAACAACGTGTTCAGGCGCCAGACCACCGCTGGCGGGTAGAACTGCGGGTGCTTGAAGGTCACAGCTCCATGCATCGTGAACAGATAGTCCACCGGGCTGAAGGGCGGCGGCGTGAAGGTCGCGTGCAGCAGCTGCACACCACTGCGTCGAATCGCCAGCGGCAGGCTGCACGACATGCTGACCCAGCGGTTGCTGGGCCACAGCACATGGAAGATGAAGTTGGGCTGCGTGATGCCCAGGGCCGCCACCGCCGCCTCATCGAGGCAGAAGACGTGGTATTCGTTGTCGGTGTCCACCTCCGCCAGCGCGCGGATCAGGCGGTGCTCGTAAGTCTCCGGACCCGCGGCCACACGCCCCACCATCACCGGAAAAACTCCCATCTTCATGCGTCGGTCCCTAAGCCAGGAAGGGATCCTGGCACGAACGGCCGATCACCTGCGCGGCAGTCTCCAAGACTCCGGGCGAATCTGCAATCCCTCGGTTCTAGGGATGTGCGGCAGGCTCCGGCGCGTGGCGAACGGGGCGTCCGCCTTAGGCTTGCGTGGCCTGGGCCGCCTTGTCGGCCAGCTTCTGCACCATCTCGGCACGCAGGCGCTTGAGCTTCTCGCGCGGGTCTTCGCGCGTGCTGGCCTCGTGCAGCTTCATCTCCAGCACAAAGCGGCTGGGGATGCCTTGCACCGTGTCGCGGCCCTTCTTGCGCCGGCGCAGCACGCTCACCGCCAGGGTGGTGCGGGCGCGGGTGATGCCCACATACATCAGCCGGCGCTCTTCTTCGAGCCGCTCGGCGGTCATGTCCTCGTCTTCGCTCTTGAAGGGCAGCAGGCCCTCGTTGACACCGGCCAGCACCACATGCGGCCACTCCAGGCCCTTGGATGCATGCAGGGTGGACAGGGTGACCTGGTCCTGATCGTCGCCGCGCTCGGCCAGCGAGATGATGACGCTGATGGTCTGCGCCACCTCCAGCACAGTCTGCTTCGGCGACTCGAAGGTGCCGCTGTCCTGGGTGATCTGGCCGCCGCAGCGCTTGGCCATCCAGTCGATGAAGTCGAGCACGTTCTTCCACTTGGCGCTAGCGACCTTCTCGCTCTCCTCGCCGTCGTAGAGATGCTGCTCGTAGCCGATGTCCTTCAGCCACTCTAGCAACAAGGCCCGAGCGTCCTCGGCTCCCGAGGTATGGCGGGCGCGGTATTCGAGGTCGTTCACATAGCGGCCGAATTCGTGCAGCGTGCCGATGGCGCGCGCGTTCAGCGCGGTGCCCAGCGACTCGGCAAACAGCGCCTCGTACATGCTGAGCTTCCACTTGCCGGCGAACTCGCCCAACGCACCCAGGGTCTGGTGGCCAATGCCGCGCTTCGGGGTGGTGACCGAGCGCAGAAAGGCCGGGTCGTCGTCCTGATTGACCAGGAGGCGCAGCCAGCCGCACAGGTCCTTGATCTCGGCCCGGTCGAAGAAGCTCTGACCGCCCGACACCTTGTACGGAATCTCGGCCCGGCGCAGCGCCTGCTCAAAGATACGGGCCTGGTGATTGGCCCGGTAGAGGATGGCAAAGTCGCTGAACTGCACCTGGCCGCCCTGGGCGCGCTGGGCCTGGATGCGGGCCACCGCACGCTCGGCCTCGTGCTCCTCGCCGTCGCACTCCAGCACCGCCACCGGCTCGCCGTCGCCGAACTCGCTCCACAGCTTCTTCTCGAAGATCTTCGGATTGCTGGCGATGACGTTGTTGGCCGCACGCAGGATGGAGCTGGTCGACCGGTAGTTCTGCTCCAGCGGAATCACCTTCAGATTGGGCCACTCGGTGGGCAGGCGCTTCAGGTTCTCGATCGTCGCGCCGCGCCAGCCGTAGATGCTCTGGTCGTCGTCGCCCACGGCGGTGAACATGCCGCGCTTGCGTTCATCCGGGTTGTCCACCAGCGCGCGCAGCAGTTCGTACTGCACGGCATTGGTGTCCTGGTATTCGTCGACCAGCACATAGCGCAGCGTGTCCTGCCATTTGCCGCGGGCCTCGGCATTGGTCGTCAGCAGGTGCAGCGGCAGGCTGATCAGATCGTCGAAGTCCACCGCCTGAAAGGCGGCGAGCCGGTCCTCGTACAGCTTCATCACGCGCACGGCCACGCGCTCGTCGTCATCGGCGGCAACCTTGGCCGCGCGCTCGGCGTTCAGGCCCTGGTTCTTCCACAGGCTGATGGTCCATTGCCAGCGCTTGGCCTGGGCAATGTCGGTGCTGCCACCGGCGTCCTTCAAGACATTCAGCACATCGTCGCTGTCGAGAATGGAGAACTTCTCCTTCAGGCCCAGGTGCACGCCGTCTTCGCGCAGTATGCGCACGCCCAGCGAGTGAAAGGTGCTGATCGCCAGGTCCTTGGCCGCACGCGCGCCGACCAGGTTCTTCGCCCGTTCGCGCATCTCCTGCGAGGCCTTGTTGGTGAAGGTGATGGCAGCGATGTTCTTGGCCGCGTAGCCGGCCTGCAGCAGCCGCGCGATCTTGTGCGTGATCACGCCGGTCTTGCCCGAGCCTGCGCCGGCCAGCACAAGGCAGGGGCCGCCGAGGTAGTGCACCGCCTCCATCTGGGCGGGGTTGAGAGAGTGGGGAGCGTTGGCCATGGTCTTCCTGAAGGGCCGCGCATGATAACGAAGCCTCGGGCGGCGCGATGTGGTAGGAGGTTTCACGGTAGCCCGGATGCAATCCGGGATCTTGGCCCCGGATTGCATCCGGGCTACGCTAGGGGGATGAACGCCACCCGCCGCCACCTGCTCAACAACGCGCTCCAGACCGCGCTCGCCCTGGGCGCCGCGCCCGCCTTCAGCCGCTTCGCCTTCGCCGCCGATGTGGACCGCTTCGCTCTCGGCGTGGCCTCCGGCTGCCCGCGCCCGGGCGGCATGGTGCTGTGGACAAGGCTGATCGGTGCCGACCTGCCCGAGCAGGTGGCCGTGCAGTGGGAGCTGGCGGCCGACGAGGGCTTCAGGCAGATCGTCGCCAAGGGCACGGAGACGGCCGAGGCGGCCTGGGCGCACAGCGTCCATGCCGAACCCACCGGCCTGAGCCCCGGCCGTTGGTACTGGTACCGCTTCACAGCCTTGGGCGCGCGCAGCATCACCGGCCGCACCCGCACCGCGCCGGCACCGGATGCCGCCGAGCCGCTGCGCTTCGCCACCGCATCCTGCCAGCGCTGGGACCATGGCGAGTACGCCGCCTGGCGCGATATGGCCACACAGGAGCTGGACCTGGTGCTGTTCCTGGGCGACTACATCTATGAATACGCGGGTGGCTCGGCTCCGGCCGACGCGACCCGTCGCCACAGCGGCGGCGCGGCGCGTGGCCTGGACGCCTACCGCGCGCGCTATGCGCAGTACAAGAGCGACCCGCATCTGCAAGCCATCCATGCCCGCGCGCCGTGGATCCTGGTCTGGGACGACCACGAAGTCGCCAACGACTACTCGCCCGGCCGTGCCCAGGATCTGGAGCCCAACTTCGACCTGCGCCGCGCCGCCGCCGCCCAGGCCTATTGGGAGCACCTGCCCTTCCCGAAGGCCGTGCGTCCGCGCGGCACCGATATGCGCATCCACGAGCGCTACGACTGGGGCAGCCTGGCGCGGCTGATCACGCTGGACGACCGCCAATGGCGCGACCCCCAGGCCTGCCCCAAACCCGGTCGGGCCGGCTCCAACACCGTTTATCTGAAGGACTGTGAAGCACTCAAGGACCCGCGCCGCAGCCTGCTGGGCGCCGCCCAGGAGCGCTGGCTGGCGCAGAGCTGGGACACCGAGCGACCCTGGAACCTGCTGGGCCAGCAGACCTTGATGGCGCGCAGCAGTTGGACCGATCCGGCCGGCCCCAACGGCCCGCAGTACTGGACCGAGGCCTGGGACGGCTATCCGCTGGCCCGCCAGCGTCTGCTGGGCGACATGCTGGCCGCCAAGGCGAACAACCCGGTCGTGCTGGGCGGCGACGTGCATGCCAACTACATTGCCGACCTGAAGCTGGACTTTGACGAGGGCAAGGCCGTGACGATTGCCACCGAGTTCTGCGGCACCTCGATCAGCAGCCATGGCCTGCCCAATGACCGCGTCCAGGCCGCGATGGCCTGGAACCCGCATCTGCGCCATGCGCGCAGTGACAAGCGCGGCTACACCCTGCTCGATCTCAACAGACAGCGCCTCACGGCCGAGCTGCGCACGGTGGACGACGCGAGGAATGCGCACAGCCCGGTCAACATCGAGAAGCGCTTTGTGGTGGAGGTCGGCAAGCCGGGAGCGCAGAGCGCCTGATCACTGCGCCCGGAACAGCCCCTGGAAGTGCCGCGACACCGGCAGCCGCTCGTCGCGCCCGCGCAGCGTGATCACCATGCTGCCCTCGTCGATGCGCAGCGCCGAGGCGATGCAGCGCTGGTTGACGACCACCGAGCGGTGGATTTGCCAGAAGCGCTCGGCATCCAGCTGGGTCAGCAGCTCCTTCAACGGCGTGCGTATCAGTGCATCGCCGTCGGCATGCACCACCCGCGTGTAGCGCGTGTCCGACTCGAAATACAGCACCTCCTCGACGCGTATCAGCCTCACCTCGCGGCCCACGCCGGCCTGTATCACCTCCAGCGGCGCCGGCCTGCGGGCCTGCACGCCCAACTGCTGCAGCAGGCGGGCAAGGTCCGGCGGCGCCTGGTTCAGGCGGGCGCGCACCCGCTGCACCGCCTGGGCCAGGCGCAGGCCGTCCACCGGCTTGAGCACATAGTCGACCGCGCCGGTGTTGAAGGCCTCCAGCGCATGGTCGCCATGGGCGGTGACGAAGACCACATGGGCGCGCCCGGCAATGCGCTGCGCCACTTCGATACCGGACAGCCCCGGCATGCGCACATCCAGAAAGCAGACCTGCGGCTCGTGCTCCAGATAAGCATCCCAGGCATCCGCGCCGTTGACGGCGCGGGCCAAGATGCTCAGCTCGGGCCATGCCGTCTGCAGGGCCAGCAGCAGCTGCTCGCGCGGGGCTTCTTCGTCGTCGGCCACCAGGGCGGTCACAGGCTCACTCATGTTTGCTCGGCACGAAAGGGAATTCAAGACGGGCCACGCAGCCGCCCTCGGCAGCATTGCCCAGGCTCAGCCTAGCGGCATCGCCATAGGCCTGCCGCAAGCGCTCGCGGCTGTTGCTCAAACCGGTGCCTTCGGCGGCGCCGGGCGCGAGTCCGGGCCCGGTGTCACGCACCTCGATCAGCGCCCGGCCGCCCTGCACCCGGCCCAGCAGTTCGACGCCGCCACCGTGAAGCGCCGCCTGCACGCCATGCTCGACGGCATTCTCCACCACCGTCAGCAGCAGTGCCGGCGGCAGGGTCAGCTCACGCACCGCCTCATCGACATCGATGCGCCAGCTCAGCCGCGCCCCGAGTCGCGCCTGCATCACCTCCAGATAGTGCTGCACCGCCGCCAGCTCCTCGCCAACCCGCAGCTGGCGGCGGTTGAACAGCGGCAGGGTGGCGCGCAGATAGCCGGTCAGCGAGGCGAGCAGCGGGCCGGCGCGCTCATCCTTGGTCTGCACCCAGTGCTGCAGCGAAGCCAGCGAGTTGAACAGGAAGTGTGGCTGGATCTGCGCATCGGCGAGTTGGCGGCCCAGTTCCTCGGCGCGCTCCCGCTCGTCGAGCTCGCGCAGGCGCAGCTCTATCTGATGGGCACGGTAGATGGCGACGAACCAGAAGCAGACCGTGACCACGGCCATGCTGCCCAGTAGCAAAGCGACGGTCCAGTTCAGCCGCACCGGTTCGCTCACGGTGCGCTTGACCGCAAACGCGCAGACGGCACAGACCAAGGAAAAGCCCAGAGCACATGCCGACATGACCCGCCGCGACGGCCTGCGCCAGACGATACTGCCCAGAGACAGTGCCAAGGTGACCAGGCACAGCAGCCAGGCGCTCAAGACGCTGCTCAGCTGCGGCGGCGCCGCTTGCAGCAGGGTGAATCCCAGCACGCCGGCATTGATCATCAGCACCATCGACAGCGTGGCGCTGGGTGCTTCGTTGCCGGCCCGCCTGATCTCGGCCGGGGTGAAGCGCCTCGTCGGCCCGGGATACCAGAGCTGCGACCAGTCGATATTGTCGAACGGGGTCATCTCGGTTCTCCCTCAACGCGCAGGCAGGCCTGCGTGCCCGGCTGAAGCGCAAGCAGACTGAGATCGGCACGCTCGCCGAACTGGTGGCGCAGGCGCTGGCGGCTGTTGGCCAGGCCCATGCCCTCCTGCCAGCCGGGCTGCAGGCCGACACCATCGTCACTCACCCGCAGCTCGAAGCCGCCGTCGGCGAGGCCTGTTGCGCCTATGCGCAGCAGACCACCGCTCAGGCTGGTCGCTATGCCATGCTCCAGTGCGTTCTCCACCAGGGTCAGCACCAGGCCCGGCGGCAGCTGCTGCTGCAGGCAATCGGGGGCAATGTCCAGCTCGAAACGCAAGCGCTCGCCCAGGCGTGCGCTCATGATCTGCAAATAGCTGCGCGCCAGCTCAAGCTCCTCGCCCAGCGGCACCAGCGGCCGCTCCAACAGCTCGGCGCTGCTGCGCAAAAAGGCGGTCAGCGAGCGCAGCAAGGGGCTGGCACGGGCATCGCCGGTGTCCACCCAGTGCTGCACTGCCGACAGCGTGTTGAAGATGAAGTGCGGCTGTACCTGGGCCTGCAGGAGCTTGAGTTTGGCCTCGGCCGCCTCGCGTGCCGCCGCGTCGCGCTCCTGCTGAAGCAGGGCCGAGCTCAGGGCCTTCTGCAGTTGCTCCCGCCGCACCACCGTCACCACCAGATAGGCCGTGCCGCCGGCCAGGCACAGACCGGCCACCACCGGTAGCACCAGCACGACAGCACGCAGCAGCAGCGGGCCCAGGGCTTGCGGCTCGGGTCCTGCCAGCTGCGCCAGCACAAATGCCGCGATGCCCAACAGGCCGAAGACGATCATCAGCCGCACACCGCCGCGGACTACGCGCCAGATCGACGGCAGCCTGGCGGGCAGCAAAAAGGCCGCGCCGGTGCCCACCATCAGCACGAGCACCAGCAACAGGCTGACGACCACGGCCCAGGCCGGCGGCATATTCGCTGCCAGCAGCCCCAACGTGCAGCCGGTGGCCGCCCCCAGGGCGCCCAGCCAGGCGCCCATGCCGCGGCGGCTGTACAGAAACCGGTCAATGGCGCGGGCCTGTTCCTGCTGCTCGACCGGCAGCATCAGGTAATAGCGCTCGGCCCAGTCGAGGTACCTACGCTGGAAACGGTTCGGCGCGGGCTGGCGTGCTGTGGCGGTGGGGGCAGGCTTTTGCATGGGCCGCAGTGTAGGCAGGCCGACCGCCGGCCCGCGCTGCTAGCGGGCCAAGGGTCGGATCGGTGTCATGAACGGTGCCCCGCCCCCGCTCAGCCAGATGGCTTGTATCGCCATCTGGCCCTCGCCAGCCGGGCCAAGGCTTCCGCCGTGTCCGTACGGGCTCAGCCTTGCGGCTGGTATCGCCGCAAGTCCTTCGCCAGCCGGGCCGGCCCTTCCGGGTCGTCCGTACGGGCTCAGGGCGCTGCGCAGAAGCAGTGCGACACCGCGCCGAAGGCTTTCCGGCCCTCGCTCAGCTCGCCCAGCCAGGCAAAGTCCTTCCGCACCTCGCGTGTCAATGCCGCCGGCACGCCCACGCCTCCGAGCTTGTGCTCGATCTGCCCCAGCACCACATCGGCGGCCGTGCCGCTCAGCATGTCGAGCAGGCGCTCGACACGACCACGCTCGCGCTCGATATAGACGACGCGGGAGTCACCCCCCAGCTTGCCCCGGGTGGCCGCCGACTTCAGCGCATCGCCATAGCTGCCCAGGGTGTCCACCAGCCCGCGCTCCTTGGCCTGGGCGCCGGTCCAGACCCGGCCCTGGGCGACCTCGTTGATCTTCTCCGGCGTGGTCTTGCGCGCCAGTGCAGCCTTGCCGGTGAAATCGGCGTAGATGTGTTCGATGCTGCTCTGTACCAGCGAGGCAAAACGCGGGTCCAGCGCGCGGCGCGGGTCATAGACGCCGGCCAGCCAGGTGGTGGTGTAGCCGCCGGTGTGGACACCCAGCTTGTCCAGCGCCTTGTCGGCCGAGGGCAGCATGGCGAACACGCCGATCGAGCCGGTGATGGTGGCCGGGCTGGCGATCACCTCGTCGGCGGCCATCGAGATCCAGTAGCCTCCGGAGGCCGCCACATTGCCCATGGACACCACCACCGGCTTGCCGGCCGCTCTCGTCAGCTCCAGCTCGCGGCGCACCAGCTCGGAGCCGAAAGCGCTGCCGCCGGGGGAATCGACGCGCAGCACGATGGCCTTGATCTTGTCGTCGTCACGGGCCTTGCGTATCAGCTCGGCGGTGGAGCGACCGCCGATAGCGCCGGAGGGCGCCGCGCCGTCGCTGATGCCGCCCTGCGCGATCACCACACCGACCGCATCGCCGGTGAACTTGGGGCTAACATGGCTCAGATAGGCGCCCAGATTGATTTGGCGGAACGTCTTGTTGACCTCATCCTTGGCGCCACGCTCGCTGAGCGCGGCCCGCATCTCGTCGCGGGTCTTCAGCGCGTCCACCAGCTTGGCATTCAAGGCCAGCTTGGCGGCGTCGCCACCGGCCGCAGCCAGCTGCTCGGGCAGGCTGTTGATGCCCTTCATGATGCTGCCCTCGGGCAGCTTGCGCGCCTGTTCGACCTCGTCGGTATAGGTCTTCCACAGCGCGTCATACAGATAGCGGTCGGACTCCGTCGTCTCCTTGGACGGGCCGTTGGCCGAATAGACCTCGCCGAAATTCTTGAAGCTGCCGACGCGCAGCACGTTGGCGCTCAGGCCCAGCTTGTCCAGCGCATCGCGGTAGTAGGTGCGCGGCCGTCCAAAGCCCTCGATCATCAGCATGCCCATCGGATGCAGCCAGACCTCGTTGGCCTGGGCGGCAAGGAAATAGCTGCGCTGGTCGTAAGACGAGCCCCAGGCGAACACCGGCTTGCCGCTGGCCTTGAAGCGGGCAATCGCGCCGGCGATTTCGCGCAGCGTGCTCAGGCCAGCGCCCTGGAAGTCATCCAGCGCCAGCACCAGGCTGCTGATCTTGTCGTCCTTGGCAGCAGTCTCGAGGCCGGCCAGCACATCGCGCAGCTGGGTCTCGTTGGTTTCCTGGCCCTTGGCCTGGTTGAGCAGGTTGTCTCGCGCATTGCCACTGTACTGCTCGACCACGGTGCCGCCGAGGTTCAGCACCAGGGCGGTCTTGTCGTCCAGCCTGGCCGGGCCGCGGCTGAGCAGGCCATAGATCAGCAGGCCCAGCAGGGCCAGGAAGAGCAGATTGAGCAGAGTGCGCCGGCTGGCGTCCAGCAGCCACCACAGACGGCCAAAAAAGCGCCCGACCGGCGCGAAACGAGACGATGACATGCGCACTCCCAATGTTTTGTGCAGCCCGCAGCTTACGGTATCGCCCCGGCCCGGGCCCACGGCCTGCGACGAACGGTGCGCCGACGGGCCCGATCGACGGTGTGCCTGTTGCGGGCGAATGGCGGCCAGCTGTTCAGCGGGTTTCAAGCCGGCCCTGGGATACTTGCCGCACGATGCAAGCGATCCTGTCCGTCACCGTGCCCTTTTTCGCGCTGATCCTGTGCGGCTACCTGGCCGCCAAGAATGGCGTGCTGGCCGAGAGCGCGATTCCCGGCCTGAACGGTTTCGTACTGTTCTTCGCCCTGCCCTGCATGCTGTTCCGCTTCGGCATGAATACCCCGGTGCTGGAGTTGCTGAACCCGGTGGTGCTGACGGTCTATCTGGCCGCGGCGTTGGCTGTCGTGTTCTTCACCATCGCCGTGACGCTGTCGCCCCGGGTCCAGCTGAAGGACGCCGCCTTCGGCGCCCTGGTCGCCGCCTTTCCCAACACCGGCTTCATGGGCGTGCCGCTGCTGGTGGCGCTGCTGGGCCAGTCGGCCGCGGGCCCGGTGATCTGTACCATCCTGGCCGATCTGTTCGTGACCAGTTCGCTGTGCATCGCCCTCGCTCGCGGCCATGAAGCACTGAGCGAAGGTGGCAGTGGCTCAACCGCCCAGGCGGCGCTGCAGGCGGTGCGTGGCGCGCTTTCCAACCCCTTGCCTTGGTCGATTGCCCTGGGCGCGCTGGCCTCGATCAGTGGCCTGCGCCTGCCGGGGCCTGTCGACACGGTGGTCAAGATGCTCGCCGATGCGGCCTCGCCGGTGGCCCTGTTCACCATCGGCGCGGTGTTGTGGCGGGCAGGCCAGCATGCGCACACGCGCACGCCGGTCAAGCTCTACCTGCCGGTGGCGCTGATCAAGTTGTTCGTGCACCCGCTGCTGGTGTTCCTGCTGGGTGCCGCCGCCCATGCGCTGGGCACGCCGATCAGCAGCGCCCAGCTGCTCGTGCTGACCCTGGCCGCCGCCCTGCCCAGCGCCAGCAATGTCTCGCTGCTGGCCGAGCGCTATGGCGCCGACAATGGCCGCGTCGCCCGCATCATCATGGCCAGCACGGTGCTGGCCTTCGTCAGCTTCACGCTGCTGGCCTGGGGCTTGGGCGTGCGGCCCTGAGGCAGGCACGGCTCACATGGCCTCATCGATCTGGGTGTCGCCCGACACCCGGGCGGGCACGTAGATATGGAACACCGCACCGCCACCGGCGCGGTTCTCCGCGTGAATGCGGCCTTCATGGATCTCGACAATCTTGCGGCAGATCGCCAGGCCCAGGCCGGTGCCGCCCGAGCCATCCTTGGTCTGACTGGATTGCACAAAGGCCTCGAAGATCTTGCCCACCTCGGCCTCGGGAATGCCCGGCCCATGGTCGGCAATGGCGAGGTGGATCTCGGCCTCGGCCGTCAGCTCGCCCGTCACATCGATGACCCCGCCATCCGGCGAGAACTTGATCGCATTGGCCAGCACATTGCGCAGCACCTGCTGGAAGCGCAACGGGTCGACCTTGGCGCTGAGCGGCCAGCTGGGCAGTCGCAGCTGCGGGCGCAGGCGTTTGCGCGCCAGCAGCGGGCCCAGTTCGCGCACCGTCTCCTGCAGCAGCGCCCGCAGATCGCAGCGCTCGAGGTCGAAGGTGCCGACCGGGCTCTCGATCTTGGCCACGTCCAGCAAATCGTTGACCAGGGCCAGCATGCGCTGGCCGGAGGCATGGATGTCGCCGAACATGCCGGCCAGCTTGGGCTGCTCGCGACCGCGCACCAGCCCCAGCTCAGAGAAGCCGAGGATGGTCTGCAGCGGTGTGCGCAGTTCGTGGCTGATGTTGGCGATGAACTCCGATTTGGCGCGTGAGGCCTCCTCGGCCACGTCACGGGCCTCTCGGGTGGCGCGCTCGGCGTCACGGAACTCGCTGACGTCCATCAGGGTACACAGCACGCCGGCAATACCGCCCTGCTCGTCGGGCACGGCCACCTTGGTGATCAGCATGTCGCGGCGCGAGCCGTCGCGGTGCAGTACCTGGGTCTCGTAGCGCACGCGACCGCCCATGCGCAGCAGCCGCTCGTCCTGCGACTCGTGCAAGTCGGCTTCGTCACGTGGCGCGAAGAAGCCCACCTGCCGGCCAATGACCTCGGCACGGTTGCGTCCGGTGAACGCCTCCCAGGCCTGATTGACCGTCACATACTTCAGCTGGGCATCGAACATCGACACCGGCAGCGGGCTGATTTCCAGCAGCAGGCCGGTGAAGGCCAGCTGATGCTGCAGGCTCTGACGAGCGACGAAGCGCTCGGTCACATCGACGGCGCTGCCGGCAAAGCCGACGATCTGGCCGTGATTGCGCAGGGGCACGACGGCAAAGTCGAAGCGCCGCAGCTCGCCATCGCGGCCGGGCACCGAGGCCTCGGCCTGGCGCACGCCGCGGCCGTCGCTGGTGCTGAACAGCGCGGCCACGACGGCCCGGTCGGCCGGGTCGACCAGATCCTGCAGCTTGCGGCCCAGAGCGTGATCCGCTCCGTCGGCGCTGATGACGCCCCAGCGCGCGTTGACGAAGCTGATGGCGCCCGCGTTGTCGGCGCGGAAGATCAGTTCCTGCACGCTCTTCATCAACACGCTGAGCTCGCGCTCGCGCCGCGCCACCTGGTCATGGGCGGCGTCCAGCTCCGCGCGGCCGCGGTCGCGCGCGCGCAGGCTGCGACGTACCACGGCGGTGGCCACGGCGATCAGCAGCAGGGCCGCCAGCCCGGCGATCACGGCGCCGCCGAGCACGCCGTTCAGCCGCGCCAGCACGACCTCGCGAGGCTGCTCGACGATGACCACCAGCGGCCTTGTGCGAGAGACCCGGAAGGCCACCACCTGGGGCCCGTCGAGGGCGCCAGGCCCAAGATAGCTGCCGTGCTCACGGCCGGGCAACCACTTGCTGAAGACCGGATGGGTGCTGAGCCGGCTGCCGGCAGGCAGACTCAAGGCCTCGGTGGCTGCCAGCAGTTGCGCGTCATAGCTTGTCAACAAGGCCGCACCGTGCATATCGGCCAGCGCGGTCTGCTGGTAGTTGGCCAACGCGTCGGTGTTGATCAGACCCAGCAGCAGCAATTGCTGGCCGTCCGGCGCCTGCAAGCGGCGCATCAGCGGTAGCACATTGACATGGCGTGGCACGGCGCCTGCGCGCCCGCGGCTCAGGTCACGCAGTCCACGGCCTGGCACCAGTGCCAGCAGGCGCTCGGCGCCGGCCTCCGGAATGGCCCCCAGCATGCCCAGATCGACGATCAGGCCGATCTCGGCTGGCGCCGAACTGGCGATCACCTGGCCCCGCAGATTCAGCATCGCAACGCCGCGCAGAAAGGGCAGGCCGACCAGCGCATGAGCCAGCTGAGGTTGCAGCCGCTGCGGATTGAAATCCGGCTGCAGGATGATGGTCTCGGCCAGCGTGCCCAGGGCGGTGCCGGCGGCATCGACGGTGCGGGTCACATGATCTTCCAGCACCCGGGCCAACAACTCGTTGCGTTCCTGCGCCGACCCCAACGCCTCGCGCCGTTCCAGCCAGACGAAGGTCGCCGTCGCCGCCACCACGGCGCAGGCCAGCGCCAGGCCGGCTGCCAAGGTCAGGCTGCTGTACCACCCAAAGGCTCCGCGGTCGTGCTGGCTCATCGCGCTACTTGACGACGATATCGGCCAGGCCGTTGCGCTTGGCCGCGGCCAGTAGCCGGCCATCGCGCTTGATGCGAGTGACGAAGTCGTCGATCTGGCCCAGCCAGGCGGCATCGCCCTGCTTCACCGCATAGGCATAGGGCAGCACAAAGAAGGGTTGCGGCGGCGCAATCTGCTTGGCCCAGTCGGCGTTGTCCAGAAGGCGCCGGCTGTAGGGATAGTCGGTCATGAAGACATCGATGCGACCAGCCTCCAGTTCGCGCTCGCGCGTGGCCGGCGGGCGCACCACGGCGATGGTGGCCTGCTTCAGGTTCTGCGTCATCACCGGCTCCATGAAGGTGCCCGCCTGCACGCCAACCACCACGCCCGGCTGGTCGATATCACTCCATTGGCGCACCGTGCGGTTGGCGCGGGTGGTGACGCCATAGATGTCGCTCTGCAGATAGGGCTGGCTGAAGTTCAGCTGCGCCGCCCGCTGCGGCAGCACGCCGACGGCGAACATGGCCACATCACAGCGTTCGGTCTTCAGGTCGTCGACCAGGGTGATGAAGGAGGAGTCGACGTACTGCAGCTTGACCTTGAGCTCGCGCGCCAGCTCGGACGACAGCTCGATGTCGATGCCGCTGAGCTGCTGGGTATGCGGATTGCGCAGGGTCACGCCGTAGTAGTCCGGCCAGATGCAGACCTTCAGCGTCGCGCTGCTGCGCAACCGCTCGGCCACCGGGCCGGCCTGCACGGCGATCGAGACCTGGGTCAACCACAGGGCGGCCAGCAGGCCCAGGCAATGCTTGTTCATCCTGAGGGTCCTCGGGTCAGGTCGGGTCGACCAGCGACTCGAAGCTGGGACGCTGTTGATTGATGCGATCCCGTATGGCCACCATCTCGGCCAGGTGCTCGACGAACACATCGACCACCCGCGGATCGAAGGCCACGCCGCGCTGCTCCAGCAGCATCTGCAGCGCGACCTCGTCGTCGAAGGCCTTGCGGTAGCAACGGTCCATGGTCAGCGCGTCGAAGAAGTCGACCACGGCGACGATGCGGCCGCTGAGCGGGATCTCGGCGCCAGACAGCCCCTTGGGGTAGCCGCCGCCATCCCAGCGCTCGTGGTGCGTCATCGCCACCTCGGCGGCGAGTTGAAACAGCGGTATGCGCGACTTGCCAAGGATCTTGGCGCCCATCTCCGGATGCTGATTCATCACCGCACGCTCTGCGACGGTGTAGCCCCCGGGCTTCTTCAGCACATCGTCGGGCACACCGATCTTGCCGATGTCGTGCATCGGTGCAGCCTTGCGCAGCATCCGGGCAAACCGCGCCGGCTCGCCCAGACGCAGGGCCAGCGCCTCGGCCAGGAAGGCGATGCGCATGATATGCACGCCGGTATCGTCGTCGCGGAAGTCGGCCGCCAGCGACAGGCGCAGCAGCGCATCGTGATGGGCGCGCTCGACCTCGCGCAGCGCCTCGTTGCGCTCCCGGTACATGCGACCCAGGTCGGCGATGATGCATTCCATCTGCTCGGAAGCGGCATCGTCGAAGCGATTGCCCTCGACGGCAAGGGCGGCGCTGGATAATTCTGTCTGCATGGTACTTATCCTCAGGCGGTGACCCATTGGGCCGCAATCCGGTCGATCAGCTGCAAGGGGCTGAACGGCTTGACAAGATAGGCATGGGCGCCGGCCTGCATGCCGGCCTCGCGGTCGCGGGCCTGGCCCCGGGCACTGAGCAACATCACATGCACATGGCTCAGCTCGGCGTCGGCGCGGATCGCGGCGCAGACCTTCAGGCCGTCGAGCGCGCCAGGCATCATCACGTCCAACAGCAGAAGGTCCGGGCGCAGTTCGCGCGCCATGCGCAGCGCCGACTCGCCATCGGCCGCCTCATGCACCTCGTAGTCCTCGAACTCCAGGGTCATGCGTATCAGGCGGCGTATGTCGGCATGGTCATCGACCACCAAAATCTTCTTCATCGTCGAACTCCGGTGCGACCCGGACTTCCGAGTGCGTGATGAATTATCATTCCTATCATTTATAAAAGCATTAATGCCGTTTCAATTTATAGAGAAATTCGGCAAAATTGCGCATATGCCCAATCGAACCCAGGTCCCGGCCCCTGCCGACGACGCCCCCACCGACTACAGCAGCATGGAAGTGGCCCGCATGCTGGGCTTGGCCGTGCGCTCGGTCCAGCTGATGGTCGACCGCGGCGAGCTGTCCGCCTGGAAGACGCCTGGCGGCCATAGACGGATTTCCGGTGCCTCGGTGCAGGCCTGGCTGGCCGGCCGGGGTGCGCCGCAGGGTGCCGTCCAGGAGGCCCCGGCCCCGCGTCCGGCAGCGCCGCAGGCAAACCGGCGCGTGCTGCTGATCGAAGACTCGGTGCACTACCAGAACCTGACCCGCCTGCTGCTCCAGCAGCGGTTCCCTGACGTGGAGCTGCACATGGCCCACGACGGCATCGTCGGTCTGGCCATGTACGGCCAGTTGCAGCCGCAGGTGCTGATCGTCGACATCCTGCTGCCGGGCATCGACGGCGCCACCTTGATCACCAGCCTGCGCTCGCAGCCGCAGTTCGCGCACAGCCGGCTGATCGTCGTCACCTCGCTCGATGAGGCGCAACGTGCACCCTATGCCTTTGCGCTGGGCGGCGTGGCGGTGGTGCACAAGCCGCGTCTGGTGGCCGACCTGCCGCCGCTGCTCGAGCTGGCCCTGCAGCAGGCGGGTGACTGAGCATGCCGCTGCCGCGCGTGCTGCTGGTCGAGGACGACCCCTCGCTGCAGCGCTTTGTGCAGCTGGCATTGGAAGAGCTGCCGATCACCCTGCTGATCTGCGGCAGTGTCGCCGAAGCGCTGGCCGAGCTCGCGCGCGCGCCCGTGGCCCTGCTGATCACCGATCTGATGCTGCCCGATCGCTCCGGGCTCGAACTGCTGGAGCAATTGCGGCGCGAGCCGGCGCTGCGCGGCGCTGCGCGGCTGGCGGTATTCAGCGCCGGCCTGCTGCCGGACGTGCGGCTGCAGCTCCGGTCGCTGGATGTCTGGCGCATGCTCGCCAAGCCCTGCTCGATCATGGCACTGGAAGCCTGCGTGCAGGAGGCCCTGCAGGCCTCGACGGGCACCGCGGCCGCGCCGAAGAAGCCAAGGCCCGTGGTCGTGGACAGTCACTTCGGCGGCAATGCAGCGCTGTACGAAGCCTTCCGCGCCAGCTGCCAGCAGCAGTTCGTACACGATGTCAGAGCCGGCGATCTGGCCTGCGAACAGGGCGAGTCACAGGCCCTGCGGCGCTTGGCCCACAGCCTGAAGAGCGTGCTGGAAAGCCTGGGGCACGACGAAGCGGCCGACCTGGCACGCGCCCTCGAGACGCGGGCCCACCAGGGCGACTGGGCGCTCGCTCGGCCGCTGTGGCAGGCACTGCGCGGTGCGCTGCAGGCGATTGCTTAGGCGCTGGCCACCGGCAGGCTCAGGCTGACCTGCAGGCCGCCGCCGGGCCGGTTGGTCAGCGCGATGCGCCCGCCATGGGCCTCGACGATCTCGCGCGCCAGGGCCAGGCCCAGGCCGGTGCCCGCGCGCTTGGTCGAGTAGAACGGCAGCAGCGCCTGGGCCAACACCGCCTCGCTCATGCCGGGGCCGCGGTCGGCGACCTCGAAGCGCAGCTCCTGGCGAGCCAGGCTCACGGCCAGGGTCACGTCTTGCGCGTCCGCCTCGCCGGTCGCTTCGCGGGCATTCTTCAGCAGATTGATCAGCGCCTGCTCGATCTGCGCGGCATCGAAGCGGGCCGGCTCGGTGGGCAGTTCGCCCAGCAGCCGGAACTCGCAATGGGCGGCCAGACCGTCCAGAAACACCGGCCAGTCCACCGGCTCCAGGCGCGGTGCGGGCAGCTTGGCAAAGCGGGCGTAGCCGTCCAGAAAGCCATGCAGGTGGGCGGCGCGCTCGCCGATGCTGGCAAACACGCGGCCGGCGCGCTCGGTGTCACCGCGCCTGAGCAGCTCGGCGCCGCTGTGCGCCAGCGACGAGATCGGCGCCAGCGAGTTGTTCAGCTCGTGGCTGATGACCCGTATCACCCGCTTCCAGGTCGCCACCTCCTGGCGCGACAACTCGCGCGTCATGCGGCGCAACAGGTGCAGCCGGTGCGGCCGACCCTGTAGACGGAAAGCCCGCTGCGACAGGTGGAAGGTCTCCTCGGCGCCGTCCAGCACCAGGCCGAACAGGCAGTCATCGCCGGCGGCCAGCGCGCGCTGCATGGCCTCGGGGGCCTGGGCCAGCAGCTCGTTGAAGTCAACGCCGACCAGGCTGCGGCCATCGCCCAACAGCTGGCGCGCGGCGAGGTTGGCAATGGCGACCCGGTCCTGCGCGTCTGTCAGCAGCAGGGCCACCGGTGTGTTCTGCACCACAGTGTCGAGCAGCAGCTCGCGCTGGGCCAGGTGCTGGCGCTGCTCACGCAAGGCATGGCCCAGCTCGCTATGCAGGCGCACCAGCTGGCTCAGTTCGCCGGCCTGCTGGGGCGCGATCGACATGCTGTAGTCGCCATCGCGGTAGCTCAGCACCGAGCCCTCCAGCGCGCGCAGCAGCCGCGCCAGCGGCGCCATCACCAGGGCGGCCGTGCACAGCAGCAGCGGCAGCAGCAGGGCCGCGGTCAGCAGGGCCGCCTGCAGGCTCCAGACCGCGGGCGCCTGCCAGCCCAGGCCGGGCAGCGAGGCCAGCAGCTGCGGCAGCGGCCAGACGGTGAGGCCTCCATGAATCAGCCCACCGGCCAGCGCCGCGGCCAGCAGCAGCAGGGCCAGGCGCCAGTAAAGCGTGTTCATCGCCGGTATCAGCCCTGGGCCAGCCCGTAGCGTTCCATGCGCCGGTACAGTGCCTGGCGCGACAGGCCCAGCGCCTGTGCCGCGCGGCTGACCACGCCATCGGCCCGGGCGAGCGCGGCCAGCACCGCCTCGCGGCTGGGTTCGTCCAGGCTGCGGGCGACGGCCGGCGGCGCGGCGGGCAGGCCCAGCAGCTCCGGCGTGATCGCAGCGTCGCCGGCCAGCAGCGCCGCGCGGGCCATCACATTCTTCAGCTCGCGCACATTGCCCGGCCATCGGTGAGCGAGCAGCGCCTCGCGGGCGGCGTCGCTCAGGCGCGCGCGGTCGGCCAGAAAATGCTCGGCCAGCGGCAGCACGTCATCAAGCCGTTCGGCCAGCGCCGGCAGGGCAACCTCGATCACATTCAAGCGATAGAAAAGGTCTTCGCGGAAGCTGCCTGCGCGCACCATCGCTGCCAGGTCGGAGTTGGTGGCGCTGACGATGCGCGCCCGCGTCTGGCGCGTGCGGCTGGAGCCCAGGCGCTCGAAGCGGCCGGTCTCGAGCACGCGCAAGAGCTTGACCTGGCCGGCCAGCGGCAGGGTGCCGATCTCGTCGAGAAACAGCGTGCCGCCATCGGCCGCCTCGAAGCGGCCCTCGCGGGCCTTGTTCGAGCCGGTGTAGGCGCCGCTCTCGCTGCCGAACAACTCGGCCTCGATCAGCTCGCCCGGCAGGGCGCCGCAGTTGACGGCCACGAACGGCCCGCTACGTGCAGCCGAGTTGGCATGGACGATGGCGGCGATGCGCTCCTTGCCGCTGCCGTTGGGCCCGCTGATCAGCACCGGCACCTCGGACCGTGCCACCTGGCAGGCCAGCTCCAGCGTGCGCAACATCGCGTCCGAGGCATAGACCAGGCCGTCAAGCTCATACCGCGCGGCCAGCGCATCGCGCCTGGCCCGCTGGGCCTGCCGCAGGCGCACGACCTCCTGCGTCGATTCGGCCAGCTCGAGCAGATTCTCGACCGTGGCCAGCAGCTTGCTGTCGTTCCAGGGCTTGGCCAGGTAGTCGGCGGCGCCGGCCTTGACCAGCTCGACCGCACTTTCCAGCCGCGTCCAGGCGGTGAGCAGAATCACCGGCAGGTCCGGATGGCGCTCGCGCAAGCGCCGGAACAGGGCGATACCCTCCTCGCCCGAGGTGGTGTCGGCCGTGAAATTCATGTCCTGGATGACCAGGCTGACCGGATGCCGGGCCAGCAGCTCCAGTCCCTCGGCGGGACTGGCCGCATACAGCGCGTGGATGTCGCGCAGCGACAGCAGCAGCGAGAGGGCCTCGCCGACGCCGGGGTTGTCATCAATGATCAGTACGGTGCGCATCAGGCACCGAGCATATCAATCACGCACCCCGCAGTGCCACCACCGGCGGCAGGGCCGCGGCGCGGCGGGCCGGCGCCCATACCGCCAACTGGCCCAAGGCCCAAAGCACCAGGGCGCCAATGGGCAGATAGACCCAGGGCAGGCGCGGCAGCTCGTAGTGCTGCATCAAGGCCAGGCTCAGGCCGTAGGCGCCCAGCATGCCCAACGCAATGCCCAGGCTGGAGAGCAGGAAGTTCTCGGCCTGGAAGTAGCGCAAGATCTGGCCCCGGGTGGCGCCCAGAGCGCGGCGCGTGCCTATCATGCGGGTGCGCTGCTGGACCCAGAAGCTGGCCAGGCCGACGATGCCGAAGGCGGTGACGACCAGCAGGGCCAGACAGACGCCGCCGAGCAGCCACAGCATGGCGAAGTCCTGACGGTAGTACTTGCTGCGCATGTCCTCGAAGCGACGCTGATCGCGCACGATGCGCTTGACGCCGCCGCTGGCCTGCTCCAGTGCTGCCACTGCCGCCTTCAGCACCGCATCGCGCTGCTCGGGCGCGACGCGCAGCACATAGCTGCCGCCGCGGTAGCTCGACTGGATCGGC
>Ga0187842_1000086_pt1 | contig 47937 bp, 45 predicted proteins | sample SpaLakP09_SKY_41_FD_134514 | JGI IMG/M metagenome (GOLD analysis project Ga0187842, IMG submission 134514) | Oligotrophic lake water microbial communities from Sparkling Lake, Wisconsin, USA - SP09_SKY_41 | ecosystem: Environmental > Aquatic > Freshwater > Lake | place: USA: Sparkling Lake... | reverse complement strand
TGCGCACATTGGACAGCGCCTCCTGAATGACATGCAGCACCTGGATCTGGATGTCGGGCGGCAGCGGCACACCGTGGCCCTCGGTCTGCAGTTCGGTGCTCAGGCCGGTCTGGTGCTCGAACTTCTGCATTGTCGTGCGCAGTGCCGGCTCGATGTCCTCAAGGCTGACCCGGGTGCGGAAGTGCATCAGCAACTCGCGCACATCGCCATAGCTTTCAAGCACGCCGGTTTCGATCTCGGCGAGGCTGCGCTCGGTGGCCGACGCGTCACCCTTGCGAAGTGCCCCGCGCAGCAGCTGCACCTGGATCTTCAGAAAGGCCAGCGACTGGGCGATCGAGTCGTGCAACTCCTGCGCCAGCAGGCTGCGCTCGCTGGCCACGGCGGCCTCCTTTTCCGACGCGGCGGCGCGCAGCCCTTCCATGCCGCCGGCCAGGTGGCTGGCCAGCAACTCGACCAGGGACTGATCGTCCTGCGACACCGCCTGTGGCTTGCGGAAGAACAGGTCGATCTCGCCGTGGATGTGGTGGTGCAGGCTCACCGGCACGGTGAGCAGGGTCTCGAAGCCGGCGCGTCCGCACAGGCCGTGCGGCCCGGGCTCGGCGCGGATCTCGATCACGCGGGTGCGTGCGGTGGCCGCGCTCTGGCCGCAATGGCAGTCGCCACTGGGCACGCACTGCTCCGCTTCCTTAAAGATCGCCGGCAGCCCCTCCTGGGCCAGCAGCAGATAGCGCTTGTTGGCGGCATCCGACCAACGCAAAGCGACAGCGTCGGCGCGGGCTATGCGGCGGATCTTGCCGACGAAGCCGCGCGCCATGTCGTCCAGGTTTTCGGCCTCGGCGATGAAGGCGCTGACCTCGTACAAGGCACCCAGACGCTGGCGCTGGGCCTCGATTTTTGCCGTCTTGTCGCGGACCTTGTCCTCCAGCTCGGCGTACTGCGATTGCAGTCGGGCGGCCATCGCATTGAAACCCACCGCCAGCTCGCCGAATTCGTCATCGGCCCTGACCTTGACCCGGGTGCCGAAGTCCCCGGCCCGGATTGCGCTGAGCGCCTGGCCCAGCCGTTTCAGCGGATCCAGCACCATCAGATGGCTGGCATAGAGCAACATCAGCGCGCTGCCGATGGCCAGTGCAATCAGCGCCAGCTGGAAGCCCCGCAGCACAGCCGTCCAGTAGGACAGCCGTTGCTCGATCACGGTCACGAATTGGTCGATCCCTGCCACCATGGCCTCGATCTGGTCGGCGCTGACCGGCATGCGCTTGTCCAGCCAGGTTTCGCGCAGGCCCAGCCATTGCTGGCGCACCAAGGCCAGCTCGCGGCGAGAGGCATCGCCCGAGGGCACGAACAGCGGGCGCGAGGGGTCGCCGCTGTGCAGGAGGTCCAGCGTGGCGTCAAGTGCCGCCGCCTGCGGGGCCAACCCGTTGCGCTGGCCGGTGGAGATGTCCAGTGCCATGCGGTAGGTCATCATGCGCATGCGGCCGGCCTCGTTGACCGCCGCGGCACCGCCCTCTAGCTGCCACGTCACCCACAGCGTCAGGGCGATCGAGGCCAGCGCCAGGACCAGGCAGGCGACCCCGCTGGTGGTGAGCTTGAAGGCGAGGCTGTGGCGGACTTGCATGGACCGATGCTAGCCACCCGGGGTAGATGTGGCTTGACCGAAATCAAGCCGGCGGGCTGTCCAGCGGCGCACGACCTGACAGACGCAGCAGCGCCGGCACGTCATGGACGCGGATGCGGTAGCGGTCGATCTCCACCGCGCCGATCTCGCGCAGCTGACGCAGCGTGCGCGAGAAGGTCTCCGGCGAGGTGCCGAGCTGCGAGGCGATGAAGCGCTTGTGCTGGTGCAGCACCAGTTCGTTCGGGTCTTCGCTGCTGCTCAGCGAGTCCAGCAACCAGCCGGCGCAGCGCGCCATCACATCCTTGGCCAGCAGATCGTGCACATCGCTGGTCAGCCGGCGCACGTTGGCGGCGATCGAAGTCACCAGCCAGCGCGACACCTCGGGATGGGTGGCGGCGACAGCGGCCAGCTCGTCGACCGGAAACTCATGCACCCACACCGCCGTCTGCGCCTGGGCCGTCTCCAGATAGGCGCCGCCCAGCCAGGCGCTGGCCAGATCGATCCAGCCGTGGGCCTCGACCGTGTGCGTCTGCCACCAGTGGCCCTGCGAATCATGGTTGCCAACGCAGACCGTGCCCTGGGTCAGCAGCCACAGCGCATGGGCCGGCTGTCCGCGCTGGACCACACAGGCCTTGGGCGCCACCGCATGGGAGTGACCCAGCCGGGCCAGTGCCAGCAGCGCGGACTCGCCGACCGACTGGGCACCGCAGGCCTGGCGCAGCCCGGCATAGAGACCGTCGTGGGCAGGCAGGGGCGGGGCCGCAACGAGGCCGGTGCTCAAGGGAGGCATGGCGGATGAGTAGCCAAACGGCTGCGGTGCGATGTCCATGGCGTGCTCGATGAATGCAGGTGTCGCCACTGTGGCGCGGCGAGACGGCAAAGTTTTTGCGTCAGCGCAAGGCGTCCGGACTTTGGCATTTGAGCGGGGTCAATGTTTGCGTGCGTCTGCTGGCGATGATGCTCAAGCCGGCGGCACGCCAGCTTGACCTGGGTCAAGTTCGCAGCGCCGACCGCGTCCACTTATCATCGGCAGACCGGCAATCCGCTGGTGAGAGGGCAACGCAAGCATGGAAGACCTGCCTCCCGAGGCCTTGCAACAGGTGGCGGCCTATTTCCAGGCGCTGTCGGAGCCGACGCGGCTGCAGATACTGAATCTGCTGCGCGGCGGCGAGCGCAATGTCGGCGAACTGGCCAAGGCCTGCGGCTACACGGCCGCCAATGTCTCGCGCCACCTGGCTCATCTGCAGCAGCAGGGCCTGGTCGAGCGCGAAGGACGGGGCACCTCGGTCTTCTACCGCATTGCCGATCCGGCGGTGTTTGCCCTGTGTGACCTGGTCTGCGGCAATATCGCCCGCACGCACGAGCGCAATGCGGTTGTGCGCCAGGTGTTCCCGCGCACGGCCGGTACCGGCCCGCTCAGCAAGCCCTGAAGACGGGTTGGCGCTTCTCGGTCCAGGCGCGCACGCCCTCGGCCAGATCCTGCGAAGCGACCGAGCGGGCGATGTCGGCCTGTAGCGCCGCAGCATCGAGCGTGCCGCGGGCAATCGCGTTCAGGTGCTGCTTCATGCCCAGCAGGGCCAGGGGCGCCATGGCCAGCAATTGCTCGGTCATTGCGTCGGTGGCGCTGGCGAGTGCCTCGGGCGTGTCGTGCAACTGATCCAGGAAGCCGCACTCCAGCATTTGCTGCGAGCGCAGCGTCTCACCCGCCAGCAGCACACGCTTGGCCATGCCCAGACCCAGGCGCGTGACATAGCGCTCCAGACCGCCACGGTAGAAATGCAGGCCCAGGCGGGCGGCCGGCACGAACATCTCGGTGCTGCGTGCGCCGAGTCGAAAGTCGCAGGCAAGGGCCAGATCGGTGGCGCCGCCGTAGACGCCGCCATGGATTTCGGCCACGGTGATGGGCCGCGCCGCCTCGAGGTCATTGGCCAGCGCCTCGAACAGCGCGCCAGCATCAACACCCGGCACGCTGCCGATATTGAAACCGGCACAGAAGTGCTTACCCGCGCCGCGCAAGCGCAGCACGCGCACCTCGGGGCGGGCATTGACCTGCGCGATCTGCCCGCGCAGTACGGCGATATCGTCTATCTCCAGCCGGTTGGCGAGGCGCGGCCGGCGCAGCCGCAGGGTGGCGACGGGACCATCAAGACTCAGTTCGGGGGCAAGGGTGGGCATGCCCTAGTCTATCCACCCGATCCGTCTGCGGGGGGGGGCGCCAGGGATTTGGGCCGTTTTGGCTTGGCCGACAGGGCTTGGGCGACTGCGGCGAAATCGAGACACTTGATTCGACCGATCGGTCGGGTTTGCTGCCTATGGTTTAGAGTGCCGTGCGGCCCCGCGTCCGGACGGGGCCTGAGGTATGCCCTGTATGGATCTGTCAATCGCAAGCATCCTGATGCTCGATGGCGTCACCAATGGCGCGATCTACGCCTTGCTGGCGCTGGCCACCGTGCTGGTGTTCGCCGTCACCCGCGTGATCTTCATTCCGCAGGGCGAGCTCGTCGCCTTTGGCGCGCTGACGCTGGGCATGCTGCAGCTGGGGCAGACGCCGGGCACGATCTGGTTCCTGCTGCTGATGGCGGTGCTGGTGGCCGTGCTGGACCTGGTGGCCGGGCTGCGCCAGGGCCGGCCGCTGACCCGCGTGCTGGGCGGCGTGCTGAAGGCGGCGGCGTTTCCGGTGCTGATCGCCCTGTTTGCCCTCTGGGCCGCGCCGCAGAAGTTTCCGCTGTTGGTGCAGGCCGGGCTGACGCTGGCCTTGGTCACGCCGATGGGCCCGCTGCTGTATCGCCTGGCCTACCAGCCGCTGGCCGACGCGACGGTGCTGGTGCTGCTGATCGTCTCGGTGGGCGTGCACTTCGCGCTGACCGGCCTGGGCCTGGCCTTCTTCGGCGCCGAGGGCTTTCGCACCCCGGCCTTCTGGGATGCCAGCTTTGCCGCCGGGCCGCTGATGCTGTCGGGCCAGACGCTGATCATCTTCGCCGCGTCGATCGCGCTGATCATCTCGCTGTGGCTGTTCTTCGAGCGCTCGCTGTATGGCAAGGCGCTGCGCGCCACCGCGGTGAACCGGCTCGGCGCGCGGCTGATGGGCATTTCGAGCACCACCGCCGGCCGGCTGACCTTCACCATGGCCGCCTTCATGGGCGCGCTGTCGGGCCTGCTGATCGCGCCCACCACGACAATCTTTTATGACAGCGGCTTCCTGATCGGCCTGAAGGGCTTCGTCGCCGCCGTGTTCGCCGGCCTGGCCAGCTACCCTGGTGCGGCGCTGGGCGCCATCCTGGTCGGGCTGCTGGAGTCGTTCAGCTCCTTCTATGCCAGCTCGTACAAGGAAGTGATCGTGTTCACCTTCATCCTGCCGGTGCTGCTGTGGCGGTCGCTGCGCGACCCGCACAGCGAGGAGGAGTGATCATGTTCAACACACGCAAGATCTTCCCCCTCGCCGCGCTGGCCCTGCTGGCGGTGCTGCCGCAACTGCCGGTGCCGGAGTTCTGGATCACCCAGCTCAACTACATCGGCCTCTATGCGATGGTGTCGCTGGGCCTGGTGCTCTTGACCGGCATCGGCGGGCTGACGTCGTTTGGCCAGGCCGCCTTCGTCGGCGTGGGCGCCTACACGACGGCGGTGCTGAGCACGCGCTTCGGCATCTCGCCCTGGCTGGCGCTGGGTGTGGGTATTGTGCTGACGGTGGCCGTGGCCCTGGTGCTCGCCTGGCTGACCCTGCGCATGTCGGGCCACTACCTGCCGCTGGCCACCATCGCCTGGGGCCTGAGCCTGAACTACCTGATGGGCAATATGGAGTTCCTGGGCAAGTACGACGGCATCCAGGGCATACCGCCGCTGGAGGTCTTCGGCATCAGCCTCAATGCCGGGCGCAGCATCTACTACCTGATCTGGGCCTTTGCGGTGCTGGCGGCGATCGGTGTCAGCAATCTGCTGGACTCTCGCCCCGGCCGGGCGATACGCGCGCTCAACGGCGGCGTGACGATGGCCGAGGCGATGGGCGTCTCGACCTTCCGCTACAAGGTCGTGATCTTCGTGCTGGCGGCCATTCTGGCGGCCGTCTCGGGCTGGCTGTACGCCCACTTCCAGCGCAGCGTGAACCCCTCGCCGTTCGGCATCAAGCTGGGCATCGAGTACCTGTTCATGGCGGTGATCGGCGGCGTGGGCGGGGTCTGGGGCGCCTTCACCGGTGCTGCGGTGGTGAAGATCGTCGAGGACCAGCTGCAGACGCTTCTGCCCAAGCTGATGGGGGCCAGCGGCAATTTCGAGATCATCGTCTTCGGCGTGGCCCTGGTGCTGGTGCTGCAGTACGCGCCCAAGGGCCTGTGGCCGGCGATCGCGCGCTGGTTCCCGGCCGGCCCGCGCCTGCGTGACTGGGGTGATGCGCCGCCGCTGGAGTCTCGCAGCAAGCCCAGGCCTGGCGAGCTGCTGCTGGAGGTCGACAAGGTGCGCAAGGAGTTCGGCGGCCTGGTGGCGGTGAACGACGTCAGCTTCCAGATCCGCGCCGGCGAGATCGTCGGCCTGATCGGCCCCAACGGCGCCGGCAAGTCCACCACCTTCAACCTGATCACCGGCGTGCTGGGCCTGACCTCAGGCCAGGTGCAGTTTCGCGGCGAGGCGGTCGGCGGCCTTGCCTCGCGGCTGATCGCGCGGCGCGGCATGTCGCGCACCTTCCAGCATGTGAAGATGATTGCCGACATGACCGTGCTGGAGAACGTCGCCCTGGGCGGCTATCTGCGCAGCCACGCCGGTGCAGCACGCGCGATGCTGCGGCTGGATCGGGCCGAAGAGAAACGCCTGTTCGCCGAAGCCGAACGCCAGCTGCAGCGCATCGGCATGGCCGGGCAGATGCACGAACTGGCCGGCAACCTGGCCCTGGGCCCGCAGCGGCTGATGGAGATCGCCCGCGCCCTGTGCACCGACCCGGCCCTGCTGCTGCTCGACGAGCCCGCCGCCGGCCTGCGCCACAAGGAGAAGCAGGCGCTGGCCGAGGTGCTGCGCCAGCTCAAGCGCGAGGGCATGAGCATCCTGCTGGTCGAGCATGACATGGACTTCGTGATGGGCCTCACCGACCGCCTGGTGGTGATGGAGTTCGGCACCAAGCTGATCGAGGGCACGCCGGCCGATGTGCAGGCCAGCCCCGAAGTGCGCGCCGCCTACCTCGGAACGGAGCACTGAAGCATGACGATGCCACTTGATCACGATCTGCTGCTGAGCGTCAGCGATCTGCACGCCGGTTACGGCAAGGCCGAGGTGCTGTCCGGCCTGAACCTGCGCCTGCCCCGGGGCAGCGTGGTGACGGTGATCGGCCCCAATGGCGCCGGCAAGTCCACCACCCTGAATGCCTTGATGGGCGTGCTGCCGGCCAGGGGCCAGGTCTTGTTCGATGGCGAGGACATCGCCTCGCTGAGCCTGGAAGAGCGGGTCATGAAGGGCCTGGCCCTGGTGCCCGAGAAGCGCGAGCTGTTCTCGACCATGAGCGTCGAGGACAACCTGGTGCTCGGCGGCTTCAGGCCGATGCGCCTGGGTGTGCGTGACTGGCGCGGCGGGCTTGAAAAGGTGTTCGAGCTGTTCCCGCGGCTGAAGGAGCGCCGCGCCCAGCTGGCCGGCACGCTGTCGGGCGGCGAGCGCCAGATGCTGGCCGTGGGCCGCGCGCTGATGAGTCAGCCCAAGGTGCTGATGCTGGATGAACCCAGCCTGGGCCTGGCGCCGCTGATCGTCAAGGAGGTGTTCCGCATCGTCCAGCGCCTGCGCGACAGCGGCGTGTCCATCCTCCTGATCGAGCAGAACGCCCGCGCCGCGCTCGAAGTGGCCGACTACGGCTACGTGCTGGAGACGGGCGAGGTTGCGCTGGAGGGCCAGGCCTCGGATCTGGCCCGTGACCCTCGGGTGATCGAGACTTATCTGGGCGCGGCGAAGAAGGCGGCGCAGGCCGACTGAAATGGGCCGCGAAGCGCAATGTCTGTGCCAGATCGGCGATGAGATCGCCGAGGTCAAGACTTTGCTGGAGAGCGATGCGCTGCTGTTGCGCGGCGCCATCAAGCGGCGCTATGCCCTGACCGATTTGAGCCGTTTACGCGTCGAGGGCGAGCGGCTGTGCTTCGATGCCGCGGGCGAACCGGTCGCGCTGACGCTGGGCGCCAAGCCGGCGGCCAGCTGGCTGAAGAAGATCGCCACCCCGCCGCCCAGCCTGGCCGAGAAGCTGGGCCTGAGCCCGGCGCATCGGGGCCTGGTCATCGGAGACATCGATGAACCCGCTTTGCTGGAGGCCTTGCACGGCACCCGCACCGAGCTGCCGGCCGAGGCCCACATCGCCCTGACGGTGGCGGGCAGCGAGGCCCGGCTGCAAGCCGCAATCGCTGCCCACGCCAGACTGCCGAATGCCCGCCACCTGTGGGTCATCCACCCCAAGGGCCCCAAGGCCAGCCTCAAGGATGCGACGGTGCGCCGGCTGATGACAGCGGCTGGCTATGTGGATAGCAAGACCAGCGCTGTCTCGGCGGAATGACGGCGACCCGATACAGCAGGCGTTGAGGCCCTAGAATCAGCGCCAAAGGGAGAGGTCGGGGTGCCCACGCCACCTTGAACGAAGCGACCCATGCGCTGCTTTGGCTGGCTTCACAAGAACGATCATGGCTGCCGCATGCTGTGGCTGCTGGTGCTCGGCGTGTTGATGTCGGGTGCCGCCGCGGTGGCCTCCGCCGCCGATGCACCCCCCGAAATCCGCGTGCTGTACCTGAACTCCTACCAGCGGGGCAATGCCTGGAGCGATGGCATCGAGGAGGGGCTGCGCCAGCGCTTGACGGAGGCGGGCAAGGCGATCGATCTCTCGGTCGAGTATCTGGACAGCCGGCGCGCGACCTATGGCCGACAGACCGAGTCCATGGCACGGGCACTGGAGATCAAGTACGCGAAAGACCGGCCGCGGCTGTTGGTGGTGTCGGACAACGCCGCCTTTGACTTTGCCTTGAAGTACCGCGAGCGCCTGTTCGCCGGCCTGCCCATTGTGTTCTGCGGCTACAACAGCTTCCGGCCCGAGGCGCTGCAGGGGCAGGCGAACATCACCGGCGTCAACGAGGAAATCAGCATAGCGGACACGGTGGCCATGGCGCTGAAAGTCCATCCGCGGGCCCGGACGCTGGTCTTCATCACGTCCACCGCCGACGCGATCGGCCGTCGTATTGTCGAGGCGGCTGAGCCGACGGTGTTTCCTTCATTGGCTCAGCGCTACCCGCTGGTGCAGCTGAAGGACGCCTCGTTGGAGGAGATCCGCCAGCGCCTGGCCGTTCTGCCGAGCGACGCGGTGGTGTTTCTGGGTGGGCAAGCCAGCGACAGCGAACTGACGCCGGCCGAGAGCGGCCGACTGATCGCGGCCGCCAGCCCGGTGCCGGCCTACACCTTCTGGGACTTTCATCTGGGCAGCGGCGTGGTCGGCGGCCACATCCTCACCGGCACCAGCCAAGGTCAGATGGCGGCCGACCTGGCGCTGCGCGTGCTGGGTGGCGAACCGGCCGACCACATTCCGGTGGTGATGACCTCGCCGACAAGCGATGTGTTCGACTACCCGGTGATGCAGCGTTTCGGCATTGCCGCCGAGGCGCTGCCGGCCGGCGCGCGCATCATCAACAAGCCTGTTTCGGCCTGGGAGCGCTACCGGGACGAGATACTGCTGGTGCTGGCCCTGCTGCTCTTGCAAAGCCTGCTGATCGGCGGCCTGGTGCGCAGCATGCTGGGGCGGCGCCGTGCGCTTCGGGCCCTGGCCGAGGAGCGCGCGCTGCTGGAGCAGCATGTGCGCGAGCGCACCCTGGCGCTGGAGGCAGCCAACACTCAGCTGGCGACCTTGAGTTTCACGGATGGGCTGACCCAGCTGCCGAACCGCCGCCGCTTCGACGAGACCCTGGCGGCCGAGTTTGCTCGGCACCGGCGCTCCGGCGTGCCGTTGTCGCTGATCATGCTGGACATCGACCATTTCAAGGCCTTCAACGACACCTATGGCCATGTGGCCGGCGACGAATGCCTGCGCGAGGTTGGGGCGGCGATGGCCAGGCTGGTCAGCCGCAGCAGCGATCTGGCGGCGCGCTTCGGCGGCGAGGAGTTCGCCGTGATACTGCCCGATACCGAGGCCCCCGGCGCGGCCCAACTGGCCGAACGCCTGCGCGCCGGCATCGAGGCCTTGCGGATTCCCCATACGAACTCGCTGGTCGCCCCCTGTGTGACGGTGAGCCTGGGCGTGGTCACCGTGCTGCCGGCCAAGCTCAGCAACGCACTGGAGGCCCTGAGCCTGGCCGACGCCCTGCTCTACCAGGCCAAGAGCGGCGGGCGCAATCGGGTGGTGGCCCACGCCTTGGAGTAAGTCCTCCAGTCAGTTGGTGCCCGAGCTTGATGAGTACATCAAGGTCCGGCACGCAAGGATCCGGTCAGTTGGTGCCCGAGCTTGATGAGTACATCAAGGTCCGGCACGCAAGGAGTTATAGGAAGCAACTTAGCGGTGCCGGCTGCAGCGGCTCGCGCAGGCCGCGGCCGGCGGCCATCGGCCAGCCCAGCACATCGCGGGTGATGGGGCCGCAGATACGCCCTTGGCAAGCACCCATGCCGCAACGCGTTTGCAGCTTGGCCTCGCGCCAATCGGGCCAGGCCTTCAGCTCGCCCAGTGCGACATCTTCGCATCGGCAGATCAGGGTCTTGGCATCGGCCAGCTTCAGCAGCTCGGGGCGCAGCGCGAAGTGCCGGGCCAGCAAGGCGGCGAAGGCCAGCGCACGGGCATGGCGCTTGGCAAGCGGGGCCAGGTCGTGACCTAACATGGCCTGCGCGGCCAGTTCGCCTTCCAGCAGTGACTTTTCCACTCCGCCGATACCTGTGCATTCGCCGGCGGCAAAGACCTGGGGCAGCGATGTCTGCAGCCTGTCATTGACTGCGATGGCCCCGTCGTGCAGCCGGCAACTCAGCAACTCGGCCAGCTCGGTGTTGGGCAAGAGGCCGAAGCCCAGGCCCAGCGCGTCGCAGGGCTGCTCCCAGTCGCGCCGGCCATCGGTGAGCACCACCGCGCGTACCTGGCGATCGTCAGCGGTGCCCAGCGCCCGAAGGGGCCAGCAGCCGGTACGGTAGGCCATGCCCTTGAGGCGCCAGCGCAGGCCCAGGGCCTGCATCAGCTTGGCCGAGGGTAGGCCCGCAGCGAAGGCGCTCAAGTGCCCAAGCGAGGCCTGCTCGGCCACGCAACTGATCCGGGCGCCGGCCGCTCGCAAGGTGTCGGCCGAGGCCAGCAGCAGCGGGCCCGAACCGGCCAGTACGACGCGCTGGCCCTTGATGGGCCAGCCGCCCTTGACCAGCGCCTGCAGGCCGCCGGCGCCGGTGACGCCGGGCAGGGTCCAGCCGGGGAAGGGGATGAAGCGTTCGCGGGCACCCAGGGCCAGCAGCAGCTGCGTGGCGCCCACGCGCAGCGAGCCTCCGCCTTGGCTGTCGTGCAGCAGCAGTTGCTGCGGCCCTTCGGCGGCAATCACCGCATGGCCGGGCAGATGGGTCAGCCGCGGATCGGCCAGCATCTTTCCCAGCGGTTGTGCCCAACTGCGACCCAGGGCGCTGCCATGCCGGGCCGGGCCGCCGCGCCAGATCTGCCCCCCGGGCCGGGCCTGGTTGTCGACCCAGACCACCCGCTGTTTCCCGGCCAGCAGGGTGCGTACGGCAGCGATGCCGGCCGGGCCACCGCCGACGACGATCTGGTCTGCGGCGATGCTCATGTCGCGAGCTCCACCCGCATGCCCTCGGCAACGAAGGTCATGCAGGCCAGGCGCTGCGGCTGGCCGTCTATGGTGACGCGGCACTCCTGACACTGGCCCATGCCGCAGAAGGCGGCACGCGGCTGGCCACCGACCGAAACGCGGGTGGCCGTGAGTCCGGCCTGGGCCAAGGCCGCGGCGACGGTAATGCCCTCGGCCACCTCGCAGGCCTTGCCGTTGATGTGCATCTGAGTCATGCGGCAAATCTCGCGGGCGAAAAGGGTTGCGGGTCCAGCGTAGTCGCCTGGCCCAGGCTCAGCTCGGCCAGCAGCTCGGCGCTGGCCAGCGAGGTGGTGATGCCCAGGCCCTCATGGCCGGTGGCCACCCAGACGCGAGGCAGTGTCGGATGGGCACCGATCAGCGGCTGACCATCGGCGCTCCCAGGGCGTATGCCGGTCCAGCAGCGCAGCAGGCCGAGCTCGGCCAGGCCCGGCAGATAGCCGGTGGCGCATTGCAGCATCTGGCGCAGCATGGGCAGGTCCAAGGCCTTGTCATCGCGACCGACCTGGCGCGAAGAGCCGATCAGCAGCTGGCCACCGGGCCGGGGCTGGACGTTGAACGACACCGTGTCCTCGTCGACCAGATGGGCCTTCTTAATATAGCCCAGCTCGACCAGCTGGTGCTTGACCAGCCCCGTGTGGCGCTGTGTGATGGCCAACTGGCCCTTCTTGGGCAGCAGGCAGCCGGGCGGCAGAAAGCGCTGGCTGGCCAGGCCGGCACAGAGCACCACCAGGGCGCCCCATAGCTTGCGACCGTCGGCCAGGCGCAGGTTGCCGCCGTCCAGGGCGACGACCTCGCCGCGTATCAGCTCGGCACGCGCCTGCTCCAGCCAGCGCTGGGTCACCTTGGGCGGATAGACGCGGGCATCGCCGGGCACGCGCAAGGCGCCGGCCAGGCCAGGGCGCAGCATGGGCTCCAGCTGTGACAGCGCTTGCGCATCGACCAGCTCGGCCTTCAATCCACGCGCCGTCAGCCAGGCCAGCTTGCGCGCGGCAAGTGCCATCTCCTCGTCATCCGCGGCCACCCACAGCGTGCCGCAGGCCTGGTGCTCGGCCTGGGCAGCATGGTCGCGGGACTCGTCCAGCCAGTCCTGCCACAGCCGCACCGAGCGCCGCGACAGCGCGAACTCGGCCTCGTCGGCGCTGCCCTCCGCATCGACCACCAGCAGATGGCCCATGGACGCCGCGGTCGCGCCGCCGCCCACCGCCGCCGGCTCGACCACGGCGACCGACAGGCCCTGGCGCGCATAGGCCCGCGCGCAGGCAGCGCCCACGATGCCGGCGCCGATGATGACCACATCGGCGGTTCTCATCGGCCGGACTTCAGGAGGACGATGTGATGCCCCAGGCGAACGGATCGCCGGGCTGGAACACCAGGGTGGCGTCCATATTGACGAAGGCGCGGCCCTGGATGGTAGGCAAGACATGGCCCTCTGGCAGGGCGGCGCTGCGCTCGAAGCTGCCGGTGAAGACGCTGCCGATCACGCTTTCCTGCTGCCACAGCGCACCGGGCTGCAGCTTGCCGTCGGCCGCCACGCAGGCCAGCTTGGCGCTGGTGCCGGTGCCGCAGGGCGAACGGTCATAGGCCTTGCCGGGGCACAGCACGAAGTTGCGCGCGTCATGGGCCGGGTCCAGCGCCGGGCCCACCAGCTCGATGTGATCGATCTCGGCGCCGCCGGCACCGGTCACGCCCTGCTCGGGCAGGACCTGGCGGATGCGCCAGCTCAAGTCGGTCAGCGCGTCGATATGCGCGCGGTCCAGGCTCAGGCCGTGGTCATCGCACAGAAAGAACCAGTTGCCGCCCCAGGCCACATCGCCATGCACGAGACCATGGCCCGGCACCTGCACGGCCACCTTTCGGGCGTGGCGGTAGGAGGGCACATTGGCGACGCTGACGCGGCCGTCCTCGTGCAGGGTGACGCTGACTTTCCCCACGGGTGTCTCGATGCTGTGCACACCCGGTGCGATGCGGCCCAGATAGGCCAGCGTGGCGACCAGGCCAATGGTGCCGTGGCCGCACATGCCCAGAAAGCCGACGTTGTTGAAGAAGATCACGCCGCAGGCGCTGTCGGCCTCCACCGGCTCGCACAGCAGTGCGCCGACCAGCACGTCCGAGCCGCGCGGCTCGTTGACGATGGCGCTGCGCCAGCCATCGTGCTGCTCGCGGAACACCGCCAGGCGCTCGGCCATGCTGCCGCGGCCCAGCGCGGGGCCGCCGCTGATCAGGATGCGCGTCGGCTCGCCGCCGGTATGGGAATCAATGAATCGCATGGCTTGGCAGTTTGGATGTGTTTGATGTCAGTTTTCCGCTCCGCGACCGTGGTGGCCGTGGCTCGGGAGCCTTGCGGGCCGAGCGCCGGGCCGCTCCCAAGCCGGCCCGTTGGGCGATGTGCGTGCCGGTCGATCCGGCACGCATCGCCGTCCCCTTGGGGGACCGACTGGGCTTGCCCGCGTTCAGCGGGGCGAGACTGGGCGAGGGGCAGTTTCATCAGGCGATGACCTTCTGCGCATAGCCGCGCAGATAGTCCATCAGCGCGTCGGAGGCGGCCGCGGCCGGCTCGGGCTCGCCCTGGGCAATCGCCTGGGCAAGCTCCATATGGCAGCGGGCGCCCTCGGTCATGTCGCCCTGGTGCTGGTAGGCGTACCAGAAACGCCGGCACTGGATGGCCATCGGTATCACGGCCGCCACCGCGAACGGGTTGCGGCAGGCTGCGTGGTTGACGTGGTCCAGGGCCTGGTCCGAGCTCATATAGGCCGTCAGGTCCGTGGCCTGGCTGGCGCCGACCATGGCCTCGGCGCAGGCCAGCAGGTCCTGGCGCTGCTGCGGCGTGGCGCGGCGGGCCGAGGTGGCGGCGATCAGGCGCTCGAGCACGCGGCGCGCCTCGATCAGGTCCAGATGTTCGGCCAGTCGGATCTCGCTGACGCGCAGGCCGCGGCGCGGCTGCTGCACGATCAGGCCGTTGGAGACCAGGCGCATCAGCGCTTCTCGGGTGGGCGTGCGCCCCAGGCCGGTTCGCTCGATCAGCTCGGCCTCGACGATGGGCGCGCCGGGCTTCAGCGCCAGGGTCGAGATCATCGCCTCCAGCGCGTCATAGGCCTGGTCGGCGACGCGCCGCTTGTCGGGCTCGGCAGTTTCTGGGGGGGTGTCGTGGGTGCTCATCTGGCGTGCATCATCGCAGGGGAGGCCCGGTCGGGGTATCGGGCGTTGCCTCCATGCCCGGAGTGCACTTGAAGCCGGCCGCATCGACCGGATATAGAGCGGGCCGGATTCGCGATGATGGGCGGCTGTAGGGTGCGCATGGATTGCCCGATAAGTCTTTAATATATTTATAGAATATCGACGCCCGGGGCGGCTGTCAAGCCGGGTCTCGCTTGGGGTGAACCCTTGGTCAGCTGCTTCCGGGCGTGCCAGGCCCGCCGCATACAATGCGCGATTCCGTTTCGGGCTGGCTTGCTGCGACAAGCCAGCGCTGTGCCTTGCTTATTCCGCCGCCGGCGGACTCTTTCCTCGAGGACTTTCATGTTTATTTCCGACGCTTTTGCCCAGGCCACGGGTGCCGCCGCCGGTGGCGAGTCCAGCCTGCTGAGCATGCTGCCCCTGGTGCTGATGTTCGTGGTCCTCTACTTCGTGATGATCCGCCCGCAGATGAAGCGCCAGAAGGAGCATCGCGCGATGATCGAGGCGCTGGCCAAGGGCGACGAGATCGTTACATCGGGCGGCCTGCTGGGCAAGGTCACCAAGATGGGCGAAAGCTTTCTGAGCCTGGAAGTGGCCAATGGCGTTGAGCTGCAGGTACAGCGCTCGGCCGTGGTGCAAGTGCTGCCCAAGGGCACTGTCAAGTAAGCCAGACCAGGCCGCAGGCTGCTGCGGCCCCACTCGGGCGGCGTGATCCGTCCGAGCCTGCAGGGCATGAGAGCCCTGTACGCCCGCTGAGGAAGTTCCCATGAACCGTTACCCGCTGTGGAAGTACGCGATGCTGTTGATCGCGTTGCTCGTCGGCCTGATCTACTCCTTGCCGAATGTGTTCGGCGAGGCGCCTGCCGTGCAGGTGTCCAGTGGCCGCGCCACCCTGAAGCTCGACGCCAGCGTCGTCGCGCCGATCGAGAAGGCCCTGGCCGCTGCCAATATCAAGCCCGACTTCGTGCTGTTCGAGGGCAACTCGGCCAAGGCCCGCTTTTCCGACACCGACACCCAGATCAAGGCCAAGGACGCGATCAGCAAGGCGCTGAACCCCGATCCTGCCGACCCGAGCTACATCGTCGCGCTGAACCTGCTGTCGCGTTCGCCGACCTGGCTGGCGCAGCTGCATGCGCTGCCCATGTACCTCGGCCTGGACCTGCGCGGCGGCGTGCACTTCCTGATGCAGGTCGACATGAAGACGGCACTGACCAAGAAGGCCGAGTCGCTGACCGGTGATGTGCGCGCGCTGCTGCGCGACAAGAACATCCGCCACGCCGGCATCACCCGCGATGGCAACACCGTCGAGGTGCGCTTCAAGGAGCAGGCGGTGCTGAACCAGGCCCGCGACCTGCTGACCTTGCAGGTGCCTGATGTGCAGTGGACGCCCATCCCCGACGGCGGCGAGTTCAAGCTCAGCGGCGCGCTGAAGCCCGCCGCCGCCGTGGCCGTGCAGGAAACCGCACTGAAGCAGAACATCACCACCCTGCACAACCGCGTCAACGAGCTGGGCACGACCGAGCCGGTGATTCAGCAGCAGGGCCTGGACCGCATCGTCGTGCAACTGCCCGGCGTGCAGGACACCGCCCGCGCCAAGGACATCATCGGCCGCACCGCCACCTTGGAAATGCGCATGGTGGACGACAGCGCCGAGGCCGCCGCGGCGGCAGTGGGCTCCGGCCCCGTGCCCTTTGGCACCGAGCGCTATGTCGAGCGCGGTGGCGCACCGCTGATCGTCAAGCGCGCGGTCATCATCACCGGTGACAACCTGACCGATGCACAGGCCGGTTTCGACGGCCAGAACCAGGAGCCTGCGGTGCATCTGACGGTGGATGCCAAGGGTGGCCGCATCCTCAAGGATGTGACCCGCGAGAACGTCGGCAAGCGCATGGCCATCCTGCTGTTCGAAAAGGGCAAGGGCGAGGTCATCACCGCGCCGGTGATTCGCAGCGAGCTGGGCAACAAGTTCCAGATCTCGGGCCGCATGAGCACCACCGAGGCGGCCGACACGGCCCTGCTGCTGCGCGCCGGTTCGCTGGCCGCACCGATGGAAATTATCGAAGAGCGCACCATAGGCCCGAGCCTGGGTGCCGAGAACATCGCCAAGGGCATCAACAGCGTGATCTTCGGCTTTGGCGCCGTGGCCCTGTTCATGTGCCTGTACTACCTGCTGTTCGGCGTGTTCTCGTCGCTTGCCCTGGCCTTCAACCTGCTGCTCCTGGTGGCGCTGCTGTCGATGCTGGGCGTGACCCTGACGTTGCCGGGCATTGCCGCCATCGCGCTGACCCTGGGCATGGCGATTGATGCCAACGTGCTCATCAACGAGCGGGTGCGAGAGGAGTTGCGCAATGGCTCGGCGCCGCAGTCGGCGATATCGGCCGGTTACGAGCGGGCCTTTGCCACCATCCTGGACTCGAATATCACGACCCTGATTGCCGGCCTGGCCCTGCTGGCCTTCGGCTCGGGCCCGGTGCGCGGCTTTGCCATCGTGCACTGCCTGGGCATCCTGACCTCGATGTTCTCTTCGGTGGTGTTCTCGCGCGGTCTGGTCAACCTCTGGTACGGCCGTCAGAAGAAGCTCAAGTCGGTGTCGATCGGCCAGATCTGGCGCCCCGACGGCGACACCACCCAAGCTTAATCGAGCCCCATCATGGAATTCTTCCGCATCAAACGGGATATCCCGTTCATGAAACACGCGTTGATACTCAACGCGATTTCATTCATCACCTTCATTGCCGCGGTGTTCTTCATCGTCACCCGCGGCCTGTATTTCTCGATCGAGTTCACCGGCGGCACCGTCATCGAGCTGGAGTACGCGCAGGCGGCCGACATCGTCAAGACGCGCGAGGTGGTCGAACACATGGGCTTCGGCGAAGTGCAGGTGACCAAGTTCGGCACCTCGCATGATGTGCTGATACGCCTGCCGCTGCGCGGCGAGGCCAAGGCCACCGACGTCGTCACCCGCGTGTTCGGCGAGCTGTGCAAGGCTGAGAGCGGCACCGTGTCATCGAAGCAGTTCGTCAGCGACAAGGGCGAGGCGATTGCCAAGCAGGTCTGCACGACGGCCGCCAATGTCGAGCCGCTCAAGCTGCAGCGCAGTGAGTTCGTCGGCCCCTCGGTCGGCGCCGAGCTGGCTCAGGACGGCGCCAAGGCGCTGCTGGTCACGGTGATCGGCATCATGATCTACCTGGCCTTCCGCTTCGAATGGAAGTTCGCGGTGGCCGGCATTGTCGCCAATCTTCACGACGTGGTCATCATCCTGGGCTTCTTTGCCTTCTTCCAGTGGGAGTTCTCCCTGTCGGTGCTGGCAGCGGTGCTGGCGGTGCTCGGCTATTCGGTCAACGAGTCGGTGGTGATCTTCGACCGTATCCGCGAGGCCTTCCGCAAGTTCCGCAAGCTGAACACGCACGAGATCATCGACCATGCGATCACCAGCACGACCAGCCGCACCATCATCACCCACGGCAGCACGCTGATGATGGTGCTGGCAATGCTGTTCTTCGGCGGCCAGACCCTGCACTACTTCGCGGTGGCGCTGTCGATCGGCATCCTGTTCGGTATCTACTCCTCGGTGTTCGTGGCTGCAGCCATCGCGATGTGGCTGGGCGTCAAGCGAGAGGACCTGATCAAGACCGGTGTGAACAAGGAAGGCGACCCGGATGATCCAAATGCCGGAGCCGTGGTGTAGAGTCGAATCGAGACGCAACCCGAGACAGACCCAAGCCCATTCATGCTGAACGCCGCAAGTTCCAAAGCCCTGGCCACCCAGGCGCGGCGTGTCTACATCGAGGCGCTGCTGCGGGCGCTGCCCGGGCTGATACAGACGCTGAGTGAAACCACCCGCCAGCTGCTGATGCAGCCAGCCGAGTATGCGGTGCAGGTCGCGCGGCGTGACGGCGTCAACACCTGGCAGCGCCACCATGCCACCTGGCATATCAAGTTGGCCGACGCGCTGCGCCAGGCCGCCCAGCATGGCGTCAATGTTGCCCATGCCCCGGAGCTGACCACCGGCCGCGACCAGATGTCGCTGGTCGATGACGACACCATCGAGCGCGAGATCCACAGCTCGCGCCTGGCCCTGTCCATCATGGACAAGGCGACCTGGGAGTTCAGCGACCTCCGCAACCGTATTGCCATGCTGGAACAGCAGGAGGAGCTCAGTGCCCAGGATCTGCTGCGCGCCCATGTGGTGGCCCGCATCGTCCTGGACACCTGGCATAGCAGCGGGCTGACCAATGCCGAATGGCAGATGTTGCAAAACGTGCTGCATGAGGAGCTGTCGCTGCTCACCGGCGAGGCCTATCACGAGACGAATCGCTGGCTGGTTGGCCAGAAGGTGCTGCCCGAGGTGGACCTGCGGCCGATGATTCGTCGTACCGGCGCGTCATCCGGACCGAGTTCCGGCACCAGCGGGGCCTCGGGTGTTGGTGCGGCGTCGCGTTACAACAGCCAGCCCGGGCCTGACACGCAGCCCTCTGCCCATGTGGCGGGCGAGGAGACCCGGGTCATGACGCGCGCCGGCGGCCTCGGCGGCCGCGCCACCGCCCACGCCGAGGCAGTGCTGGGCCGGCTGAACCGGCTGATCGGTCGCCAGCTGCCCGAGTTCGTGGCCACCCAGGCCCATCCGAACCAGCGCCAGCCCATGTCACCCAAGCTGACGGCGGCGATGGACCTGGCCGAGGAGATGGCACGCAAGCGCGTGGCCTTTGGCGATGTGGCGGTCAACAAGGGATCTTCGCTGCTGGAGGAGTTGCAGCAGCGCAAGCAGACGCTGAAGAAGGCCGCGGAGACGCCGGCCGAGCGGGCCACGATCGAGATCGTCGCCCTGCTGTTCCAGGCCATCCTGACCGAGGAGCGCATTCCGGCCTCGATGCGCGTCTGGTTTGCCCGGTTGCAGATGCCGGTGCTGCGCGTGGCCGTCAGCGAACCCGATTTCTTTGCCACCACCGACCACCCGGCACGTCGGCTGATTGACCGTATGGGTGCCTGCGTGATGGGCTTCAACCCCTCAGCGGGCGAGGTCGGTCAGTCACTGGAGAAGGAGATCAAGCGGGTGTTGCAGGTCGTCGAGGCCTATCCGGACACCGGCCGGCGCGTGTTCCAGACCGTGCTGACCGAGTTCGAGAAGTTTCTTGACCACTACTTCAAGAACGAGAACCAGACCACCCGGAAGGGTGTGTCCCTGGCCCAGCAGGTCGAGCAGCGCGAGACGCTGGCGATCCAGTTCACCATTGAGTTGCGCAAGATGCTCAACGAGGTGCCGGTGCAGGACGGCGTGCGCGAGTTCCTGTTCCAGGTCTGGGCCGATGTGCTGGCCGTCACCGCCGTGCGTTCGGGGCCCCAGGCTGATGCCACCCGGGTGATGAAACGCGCTGCGGCAGACCTGATCTGGTCGGCCAGCGCCAAGGTGTCGCGCGAGGAGCGGGCCGAGGTCATACGCCGCCTGCCGCCGCTGCTCAAGACGCTGCGCGAAGGCATGAGCCATGCCGGTCTTCCTGCACCGAAGCAGGATGAGTACATCCGCACTCTGAACAACTCGCTGGCGGCGGCCTTCACCGCCAAGGCTGCTGCCATCCCGCGCGAGCGGCTGGAAGAGCTGATGGAGCAGCTCGAGGCGCTGGAAGAGATGCTGCCCGAGTCGGAAGACGTGCAGATCAACGAATCGATGGTGCGCGACCTGTCCGGCCACGAGAGCGAAGACCTGGAGGTGGTGGCCGATGGCGGCACGCCGCCGACGTCCGCCATGCTGGCCTGGGCCCGCGAGCTGCAGGTCGGCAGCTGGTACATGCTGGACTACCGGGGGCGCAACGAGCCCATGCAGCTGGCCTGGCGCGGCATGCGCCGTCAGCTGGCGTTGTTTGTCTCGCCACAGGGGCGCGGCGTGCTGTTCCAGCTGAACCGGATGGCGGCATTCCTGCAGGCGGGCTTGCTGCTGCCGGCGCAGGATGAGTCGCTGACGGTGCGCGCGACGCGTACCGCAATGGAAAAGCTTGAGGTCGATCCGACCCGACTGCTCAATTGATTGCGGGACAGACCTTGAGATCCACGCGCAGCGTGGCCGAAAGCTCTGAGCCCGGACTCAAACAGTTCTGAGGACTGTTTGAGCCTGGCGAAGGCCCAGTTGCCTACCTGCAACTGGGCTGTCCCCAACTGACCGTAGCTGTTTGGTAATTAGTGAATCAGCCGATCTTCCGGCGCCACAAACAACTCGTCCAGTATCAGCGCATCCGGCTCCTCACCCAGGCTCCAGAACACCATCAGCACGATGATCTTCAGGTCTTCCAGGTCCAGCGGGTTGCCGGGAATGGCCATCGCCCGGTCTATCACCGTCTCGCGCATCGGTGGGGGCAGCACGCCGGCTGATTCGAGGAAGCTGATGAAGCCGACCGAGTCTTCACCCAGGTGCTCGGTCTCCAGCGGCGAGTAGACGCGCAGGCTCTCGGCACCCTGCTCGCCGTGGTAGCTCTGCGCCGCCACGGCCAGGCCATCCAGCCAGGACAGTGCTTCCTGGATCTCGTCGGTCTCGAAGCCAATGGCCGACAGTTTGCGTCGCAACTGGGCCTGATCCGGGCAGGCATCGGGGCGCCAGTAGGTTTCGTAGAGATAGACGAGCACATCAAACATGAGTTCACTATACCCCAGGGCCGGAAGCCCTTTTGGGGCAAAAGGCCGGGATTTGGCTCAGTGATTGCCCTGGCTTCGTCCGGGTTCAGCCGGTCGCCCGGCGCTGGAACAGCTGGCCGGGCAGGCGCTGGATCTGACCCTCCAGCTCCAGTTCCAGCAGCCGGGCGTTGAGGTGGGCGGCGTCCTCGCCGGTGCGCGCCATCAGCGCGTCCAGACTCACCGGGTCATGCCCCAGGGCCTGCAGCAGGCTGCTCTCCGCCGCAACCGGCGCGGGCGGTGCAAGCGCACGAGGCCGTGATTCGTGGTGCAGTTCGTCGAGGATGTCCTGTGCCGTGGCCACCAGCTTGGCGCCCTGCTGTATCAGCTGGTGGCAGCCCCGGGACAGCGAGGCGTGGATGGAGCCGGGAATCGCAAACACCTCGCGCCCGGCCTCGGCCGCCAGCCGGGCAGTGATCAGCGAGCCTGACTGAAGCGCGGCTTCGACCACCAGGGTGCCTCGGGTCAAGCCGGCGATCAACCGGTTACGTTGCGGGAAGTTGCCAGCCAGAGGCGCCGTGCCAAGTGGGTATTCGCTCACCAGCAAGCCATCGTGAGCAATGCGCCGGGCCAGTTTCTGGTGGCGCTTGGGATAGTCGCTATCCAGGCCGGTGCCCACCACCGCAATGGTGCTGCCCGGGCCCAGCAACGCGCCCTCGTGGGCCGCGCCGTCGATCCCCAGGGCCAGGCCGGAGACGATGCACCAGCCGGCTTGACTCAGCTCACGGGCCAGGCCGCGGGCGTTGTCACAACCTTGCGGGCTGGCGCTCCGGCTGCCGACGATGGCAATGCCAGGCCGGTTCAGCAACTCCCGGTGGCCGTTCAGATAGAGCAGCAGGGGCGGATCGGCGGTCTGCAGCAGGGCATCGGGATAGTCGCCGTCGCCCAGCGCCAGCACTCCGCGCGGCGTGTCGCCGGGCGCGACCAGCCAGTCCCAGGTGCTGTGCAGCAGCACCTCCCAGCGCTCCGGTACTTGAGCCAGAGCGGCCGCGATGGGCGCCCCGACCACGCTGTGCCAGGCTCCCGACTTGGCGGCGAACACCGCCTCGGGTGAGCCGAAGGCCGCCAGCAGTCGGCGCGCGGACTCCCGGCCAACGCCGGGCGTTTCCAGCAGGCGCAGCCATGATCCGAGCTCGTCGCGGTCCATCGCTGCCGCCGCGCAGAGGTGGGCTAGGGTTGGCTGAAGGCGTCGCCGGGTTTGACCGGCTCCTGGACCGAGAGTATCAGCGCGTACGACACGCGCTCGAACACCCGGAACACGAACAGCAGACCATGGCGCTCGTCGGGCAGCTTCAATTCAGGCCGTTTGGCATCGGTGGTGTCGATCACCGTGCGACCCGCGCGCCACAACGCCAGCACATGACCGCGCTCGACGCCATCGCGGGCGCCGCGGTTCAGCGCCACGATCTGGTTCTGACCGGCGGTCAGTGCCTCGCCGTAGATCGACACCAGCTGGCCGCTGATCGGCTGGGTCGGCGAATGCGGCGCGTAGCTGGTGAACTCGCGCGGCGGAATCGGCGCCAGGCGGTCACCGACGCCCACTTCCTGGCGGACGCTGGTGATCGTGATGGTGGCCGGCACTTCGCGGGTCTTGCCGTCGGGCAGCTTCTGCTCATCGGCTGCGCGGGTGTGCTCGGCCGTGCCCAGATAACCGGCCTCGTAGCCGAGGATCTCGCGCGTGATGGGGTCCAGCAAGGCCTTGGGTTGGCGGAACAGCCGGTACTCGCGGGCCTGGCTCAGATCGCCGCGCACATAGGCCACGTCGCCACGGGAGAGCAGCACGCGGCCCTCCTGGGCGGCCACGATGCGGGGAGCCTGGTTCAGCGCGTCGCTGTCGAACACCACGGCCTCGTTCAGAAACGGGGCGATCAGGTGCAGCGGCAGCGAGGTGATCGGGCTCTTGTCCACCACCGACGAGCGGATCTGCGGGCTCAGCTTGACGATGTTGCTGCCGGCGGCGCCGCCCAGGTTTTGCGCCAGTTGCAGCCGCGCGCGGCCGTCCACCTTGACCAGCAGCAAGACCTGGCCCGGGTAGATCAGGTGCGGGTTGCGGATCTGCTCCATATTCATGCCCCACAGCTCGGGCCAGCGCCATGGGCTCTTCAGGAACAGGCTGGAGATATGCCACAGGGTGTCGCCGGCCTGCACGGTGTGCGAGTCGGGCGCATTGGGCGAGAGCTCGGACAGCGGCACGCCGGCCTGGGCGACCCGGCCGGCGGTGTCGCGCTGTTCGGTGGTGATGGGGAAGTTGGCAGCAGCGGCGGGGGCGCTCAGCAGGCTGCTTCCTATCAGGGCGCCCAGCAGGCTCAGCATCAGGTGTGAGCGCTTCGGGGCGGCGACAGGCTTGCAACAGGTCATCAGGGGCTCTCCCGCGCTTGCAACCCGGTGGGATCCGGGTCTTGCGCCGTCTAGGGTCATGGGGGAATCAGGGCCGAATTGAGGCAAGCTCGGCAAGCTGCTCCAACTTCGGCGAAAATCCTCATTTGATTTCACAGATTCTGCCCCTAAACCCTTGATGTCGCAAACAAATGCGCCGCTGCAGGCGGTTCTTGTGAGGCCTGTCACAAGTGCTCGCCCTGTGTTGCGGCGATGCCGCAACAGCGTCCCGTTTCCCGCGACATCGATCGTTTTGACATCACACCCATGGCGCTACTGAACATACTGAGATTCCCCGACCCCCGCCTGCACACCGTGGCCAAACCGGTGGCCGAGGTGGATGAGCGCATCCGCACCCTGGTGGCCGACATGCTGGCCACCATGTACGCGGCCGACGGCGTCGGCCTGGCAGCGACCCAGGTGGATGTGCATCAGCGCGTGGTCGTGATCGACGTGTCCGAGCAACGCGACACACCCCTGGTGCTGATCAATCCGGAGCTGATCGCCAAGAGCGACGAGATGATGACCGGCGACGAGGGCTGCCTGTCGGTGCCGGCCATTTATGACGCGGTGCAACGCCATGCCCGGGTCACCGTGCGCGCGCTAGACCGCGACGGCAAGAGCTTCGACCTGGCTGCCGAAGACCTGTTGTCGGTCTGCATCCAGCATGAGATGGACCACCTGATGGGCAAGGTCTTCGTCGAATACCTGAGCCCGTTGAAGCGCGAGCGCATCAAGACCAAGATGCTGAAGAAGACGCGCGACGAGCAGGGCAAGCAGCGCTGATGAGGAAGTTGATCTTCGCCGGTACCCCGGAATTTGCCGCCGTCGCGCTGGCGCGGCTGCATGCCGCCGGCTTCGAGATCGCCCTGGTGCTGACCCAGCCCGACCGCCCGGCCGGCCGTGGCCTGAAGCTGCTGCCTTCGGCGGTCAAACAGTTCGCACTGGACCATGGCATCCCGGTCGCCCAGCCGCGCAGTCTGCGCCTGGATGGCAAATACCCCGATGACGCCCAGGCCGCCCGTCAGGCCTTGCTGGATGCACAGGCCGATGTGATGATCGTCGCCGCCTACGGCCTGATCCTGCCGCAATGGGTGCTGGACCTGCCGGGGCGGGACGCACGCAAGGCCTGCGGGGCTGCCTGAACATCCATGGCTCGCTGCTGCCGCGCTGGCGCGGCGCCGCGCCCATACACCGCGCGATCGAGGCTGGTGATGAGCAGACCGGCATCACCATCATGCAGATGGATGCCGGCCTGGACACCGGGGAGATGTTGCTGAAGGAAGCGGTGGCGATACACCCCGATGACAGCACGACCACCTTGCATGACCGCCTGGCGGATCTGGGCGCGAAGCTCATCGTCGAGGCGCTGCAAGCCAGCGAGCTGCCGCCCACGCCGCAGCCGGCCGAAGGGGTGACCTATGCCCGCAAGATCGAGAAGGCCGAGGCGGCGATCGACTGGGCGCTGCCGGCGCGGCAGATCGAACGCCGCCTGCGCGCCTTCGACCCGTTCCCGGGCGCCAGCACGGTCATCAACGGCGAAATCGTCAAGGTCTGGCGCGCCGAGCTGATTGATCAGATGGGCCCTGCCGGTACCCTGTTGTCGGTTGACGACACCGGCCCGGTGGTCGCCTGCGGCGAGCAGGCACTGCGCCTGACCGAGCTGCAGCGCCCCGGCGGCAAGCGTCAGCTGGCTCGCGCCTATCTTCAATCCAAGCCACTGGCGCCTGGGGTGATTCTGGCTGGCAGTTGAAATTGCCGGGAACGGCCCCCATCTCGGCTACTCAACCACCAGGAGGTTTGCACCATGTTCAACCTGCTCAAGACCGCGGTCTTGATGGCCGCCATCACCGCGCTGTTCATGGCGCTGGGCGCCATGATGGGCGGGCGCCAGGGCATGATGCTGGCGCTGATCGTCGCGCTGGGCATGAATTTCTTCAGCTACTGGTTCTCCGACAAGCTGGTGCTGAAGATGTACAGCGCGCAGGAGGTCGACGAGACCTCGGCGCCGCAGTTCTACCGCATGGTGCGCGACCTGGCGCAGCGCGCCGAGTTGCCCATGCCCAAGGTCTATCTGATCAACGAAGACGCGCCGAATGCCTTCGCCACCGGGCGCAACCCAGAGCACGCCGCCGTGGCAGCGACCACTGGCATCCTGCGTGTGTTGTCCGAGCGCGAGCTGCGTGGCGTGATGGCGCACGAGCTGGCCCATGTGAAGCACCGCGACATCCTGATCAGCACGGTCAGCGCGACGATGGCCGGTGCGATCTCGATGCTGGCCAATTTCGCAATGTTCTTTGGTGGCCGCAACAGTGAAGGGCGCAGCACCAACCCTATCGTCGGCCTGCTGGTGATGATTCTGGCGCCGCTGGCCGCCAGCCTGATACAGATGGCGATCAGCCGTGCCCGCGAATTCGAGGCCGACCGTGGTGGCGCCGAGATCTCCGGCGACCCCCAGGCCCTGGCCTCGGCGCTGCAGAAGATCCACCGTATTTCCCAGGGCATACCGATGGAGGCGGCCGAGCGCCACCCCGAGACGGCGCAGATGATGATCATGAACCCGCTGTCCGCGGGCGGGCTGCGCGGCCTGTTCAGCACGCACCCGTCCACCGAGGAACGTGTGGAAAAGTTGCTGGCCATGGCCGCCGGCCGGGCCTGAGCATCAAGTCCGGGCGCTTTTCGACCGATATGCCCCAGATGAAGACGGCACTCACCTCCCTTACCCTGGCCGCGGCCTTCATGTTGAGCGGCTGCGACCTGCTAGGGCTGGAGTCGCCCGAGAAGATCGCTGCCGTCAAGGAGGCCGATGGCAAGGCCATAGGCGGCGCCTGCCGTCATGCCTCGCGAGCGATCGAGGATTGCTACGCGCTGAATCCCAAGGCACTGCGGGCCGCCGTGTTCACCGGCTGGCGCGAGATGGACGAGTACATGCGCGAGAACAAGCTGGAGGGCATCACCCCCCAGGTCGCCAAGGGCCCAGCCGCCGGTAAGGGTGAGGCTGAGGCGGAAGAGAAGCCTGCGGTCAAGGAGCCGGCCAAGGCGGGCTCCACCAAGCCCACGGCGGTGCCGGCCGCCGCCAAACCCAAGGCTTGATCGACGGCGAGGCCCGGCTTTGACGCCTCGGCCCGCGATTCCGGCAGTTCATCGCAAGGGGCTTCGGCCCTGTGGTTTCAGGCACGATCATGCGGTCACTGTTTGATTCGTCCGGTCACCACCCCGAAGAGGAGCCCACCATGCTGAACCGCCGCCTTGCCCTTTGCGCCGCCCTGATCCCCCTGTTCGCCAGCTCCACGGCCGGCGCCTGGGGCAATGAGTCGATACGCGGTTCGGGCAACCTGGTGACCGAAACTCGCGCCATCACCGGCTTCGACGCCATCAGCACCCGCGGCGGCATTGACGTGCTGGTGCGTCAGAGCGGCAAGGAAGCGGTCGAGGTGCAGGCCGATGACAACCTGCAGTCGGTGCTCGAGACGCAGGTCGTCAGCAACGCCAAGGGCCGCACCTTGGAGATCTCCTTCAAGAAGGGCTACAACGTCACCAACCATCGCAAGACGCTGGTCACGGTGGATGCGATTCAGTTGCGCGCGTTGGCTATCGCAGGTTCCGGCGATGTGCGTGGCGATGCCATCAACAGCCCGCAGCTGAGTCTGTCGATTGCCGGCGCCGGCGATATGCGGCTGGCCAAGCTCAATTGCGACGAGATCAAGATCAATGTCGCCGGCTCGGGTGACGTGGTGGCCAGCGGCAAGACGCAGCGGCTCAGCATCTCGATCGCCGGCAGCGGCGACGTCAAGACCGAGGGCCTGGTGGCCGAGGATGTCAGCGTCAGCATTGCCGGCAGCGGCGATGCGGTGGTGGCAGCCAACAAGAATTTGACGGTCAAGGTGGCTGGCAGCGGGGATGTCAAATATGTTGGGAATCCCGCCAACATCAAGAGCTCGATCATGGGGAGTGGATCCGTCAACAAACTCTGACGTGCGCACACCGCGCCCTTCAGGCGCGGGCACCACTCGCCTCGTACGACAATTGAGGCATGACTACCGCAGCACAAACCCCGCTTTGGCGCCATCCTGAGTTTTCCCGAGGGGCCGGCGATATGGCGGGCATCTCGCTGGGCATTTCGGCCTGGGGCCTGGTCACCGGCGTGGCCATGATCAAGAGCGGGCTGAGTGTGCCGCTGGCGCTGGCGATGTCGCTGCTGGTGTTTGCCGGCAGCTCGCAACTGGCCTCCCTGCCGCTGATTGCCGCCGGCGCGCCGCTATGGGTGCTGTGGGCCACGGCCTTTTGCGTCAACCTGCGTTTTGTCATCTTCAGCGCCCATTGGCGACTGTATTTCGGCCATCTGCCGTTCTGGCAGCGGATCCGGCTGAGCTATTTCGCGGCCGATCTCAACTACGTGGTCTTTCTGCGCCGCTTTCCCGACATGAAGCCGGCGCCCGAACAACTGCCCTACTACTGGGGCGGGGTGGCGCTGAACTGGAGCGCCTGGCAAGTGCCGTCGATTGCCGGCATTTTTCTGGCCAACCAGGTGCCCACCGAGTGGGGGTTGGGCTTCGCCGGCATCCTGGCGCTGCTGGGGCTGAGCTACTCGCTACTGTCCGACAAGGGCACCTGGATCTCGGCCGGTGTGGCCAGCTGCGCCGCTGTGGCCGCCTATGCGCTGCCGCTGCGCCTGAACATCGTTGTGGCCATTGCCGCCGCCGTGGCCGTGGGCCTGCTGCTGGAACATTTCGTGCCGCCGCCGCCCAAAAAGACGGAGGCAAGGTCATGAGCGCCTGGGAAACGTTGCTGGGCATCGTCGGCATGGGCCTGATCACGGCCCTGACCCGTGGCTTCTTTCTCTTTCCGAAGCGCGAGCTGCCGCTGCCCGACTGGGCGCGTCAGGGCCTGCGCTACGCGCCGCTGGCCGCGCTGGCCGCCGTCGTGGTGCCGGAGATCGTGATGACGCAGGGCCATCTGATCAGCACCTGGAAAGACGCACGGCTTTTTGCCGTGGCCGTCTCCACCGCCTATTTCTTCTGGCGGCGGGGCATTCTGGGCACCATCGTCAGCGGCACCGCGGTGATGCTGGCGCTTCGCCTCGGCCTGGGCTGGTAAGGTTCGGCTTGTTCACTTCAACTGCACCACCCTCCCATATGAACGTCATCCGCTTCTCCGATCTCGTGGCCGCCGGCAAGGTGGCCGGCCAGCGCGTCTTCATCCGCGCTGACCTCAATGTTCCGCAAGACGACGCCGGCCGCATCACCGAAGACACCCGCATCCGCGCCTCCATCCCCTGCATCGAGCTGGCTTTGAAGGCCGGCGCCGCGGTGATGGTGACCTCGCATCTGGGCCGCCCGACCGAAGGCGCATTCAAACCCGAGGACTCGCTGGCCCCTGTGGCCAAGCGGATGAGCGAGCTGCTGGGCCGCGAGGTGCCTGTTGTCGCCGACTGGGTCGATGGCGTGACGGTCGCGCCGGGCCAGCTGGTGCTGCTGGAGAACTGCCGCGTCAACAAGGGCGAGAAGAAGAACGACGAAACCCTGGCGAAGAAGATGGTCGCGCTGTGCGACATCTTTGTCAACGACGCCTTCGGCACCGCCCACCGCGCCGAGGGCACGACCTATGGCATCGCCCAGTTCGCGCCCATCGCCTGCGCCGGCCCCTTGCTGGCGGCCGAGATCGATGCCATCACCCTGGCCCTGGCAAAGCCGAGGCGCCCGCTGGTGGCCATCGTTGCCGGCTCCAAGGTCTCGACCAAGCTGACCATCCTGAAGGCGCTGTCCGGGAAGGTGGACGGCCTGATCGTCGGCGGCGGCATCGCCAACACCTTCATGCTGGCCGCCGGGCTGAAGATAGGCAAATCGCTGGCCGAGCCCGATCTGGTGGCCGAGGCCTCCGCGGTGATCGACAGCATGCGCGCCCGTGGCGCGGCCGTGCCGATTCCGGTCGATGTGGTGGTGGCCAAGCGCTTCGCGGCCGATGCCGAAGCCACGGTCAAGGCCGCCGCCGACGTGGCCGACGACGATCTGATACTGGACATCGGCCCGCAAACGGCCGCGATGCTGGCCGAGCAGCTGAAGTCTGCCGGCACGATTGTCTGGAACGGCCCGGTCGGCGTGTTCGAGTTCGATGCCTTCGCCAAGGGCACGGAAGCCATCGCCCGTGCGATTGCCGCATCACCGGCCTTCAGCATTGCCGGCGGTGGCGACACGCTGGCAGCGATCGCCAAGTACGGCATCGAGAAGGATGTGGGCTACATCTCCACCGGCGGTGGCGCCTTCCTGGAGATTCTGGAGGGCAAGACGCTGCCGGCGTTTGAAATCCTGGCGAAGCGCGCGCAAAGCTAGAGGCTGACGAAGTGCGAGTGACGGCGCCCTCGTGGCGCCGTTTTTCATTGCCTTCCTTGCAAGACAGTTGTAACTCTGCGCATGGTTGATGGCCCATTCGCGGAGTAAGCTGCCGCCACAAAGAAACTGATGGAGACCCGGATGAGCAACACGCCCCTGTCCCCGGCCGAAGCGGCCCTGCGCGAAGCTGCCCTGGAGTACCACCGCTCACCGACTCGCGGCAAGATATCGGTCAATGCGACCAAACCGCTGTCCAACCAGCGCGATCTTTCGCTGGCCTACTCGCCGGGCGTTGCCTATGCCTGTCTGGCGATTCAGGAGGACCCGAACCTGGCGGCCGACTACACCTCGCGCGCCAATCTGGTCGGCGTGATCACCAATGGCACGGCGGTGCTGGGTCTGGGCGATATCGGCCCGCTGGCCGGAAAGCCGGTGATGGAGGGCAAGGGCTGCCTGTTCAAGAAGTTCGCCGGCATCGATGTGTTCGACATCGAGCTGGCCGAGCGAGACCCCGACAAGCTGGTGGACATCATCGCGGCGATGGAGCCGACGCTCGGTGGCGTGAACCTCGAAGACATCAAGGCGCCCGAGTGCTTCTATATCGAGAAGAAGCTGCGCGAGCGCATGAACATCCCGGTCTTCCACGACGACCAGCACGGCACGGCCATCATCTCCAGCGCGGCCCTGCTCAATGGCCTGGAGCTGGTCGACAAGAAGATCGGCGAGGTCAAGGTGGCGGTGTCGGGCGCTGGTGCGGCGGCCATCGCCTGCCTGGACGTGATGGTGGGCCTGGGTGTCGATCGCAACAAGGTCTTCGTCTGCGACTCCAAGGGCGTGATACGCGAGGGCCGCGGCGATGTGCTGGACGAATCGAAGCAGCGCTACTGCCAGCGTACCGAGGCCCGCACCCTGGCCGAGGTGGTCAGGGATGCCGATGTCTTCCTGGGCTGCTCGGCCGCCGGCGTGCTGACCGCCGAGATGGTGGGCACGATGGCGCGCCAGCCCATCATCCTGGCCCTGGCCAACCCGGAGCCCGAGATCCGCCCCGAACTGGCCAAGGCGGTGCGGCCCGACTGCATCATGGCCACCGGCCGCTCGGACTATCCGAACCAGGTCAACAACGTGCTGTGCTTTCCCTACATCTTCCGCGGGGCGTTGGACTGCGGCGCGACGAAGATCACCGAGGCGATGAAGCTGGCCTGCGTGCGCGAGATCGCTGCCCTGGCCAAGGCCGAGACCAGCGACGAGGTGGCGGCGGCCTATGCCGGCCAGGAGCTGGCCTTCGGCCCCGAGTACCTGATACCGAAGCCCTTCGATGCGCGGCTGATTCTGCGTATCGCCCCGGCCGTGGCCCGCGCCGCCGAGGAGTCGGGTGTTGCCACGCGGCCGATCAAGGACCTGGACGCCTACCGGCAGTCGCTGGAGCGCTTCGTCTATCAGACCGGCATGTTCATGCGCCCGGTGTTTGCTGCGGCCAAAGCCAAACCGGCGCGGGTGATCTATGCCGAGGGCGAGGACGAGCGCGTGCTGCGCGCCGTGCAGGTGGCGCTGGACGAGGGCCTGGCGCGGCCCATCGTCATCGGCCGCCCCGAGGTGATCGCAATGCGCGTGCAACGCGCTGGCCTGAGACTGAAGCTGGGCGGCGATGTCGATGTCATAGACCCCGCCAATGACGCGCGCTTCCGCACTTACTGGGAGACCTACCACCGCATGCTGGGCCGCGAGGGCATCACGCCCGAGATGGCCAAGGCCGATGTGCGGCGCTCGTCCACCACGATAGGCGCGCTGGCCCTCAAGCTGGGCGATGCCGACGCAATGATCTGCGGCCTGGTCGGCCGCTACGACAAGCATCTGGACCATGTGGCCAAGCTGATCGGCCTCAAGTCCGGCGCGCCGAGCTTTGCGGCGATGAACGCGCTGATGCTGGACAAGCACACCCTGTTCATCACTGACACCTTCGTCAATGACGACCCGACGGCCGAGGAACTGGCCGAGATCGCCGCGATGGCGGTGGATGGCATGCGGCGCTTCGGCCTGCCGCCCAAGCTGGCCTTTCTGTCGCACTCGATGTTCGGCTCCTCGACGCGCCCCTCGGCGCGCAAGATGCGCCGTGCGCGGGACTTGTTCGTCGCGGCCCATCCGGACATCGAATGCGACGGCGAGATGCATGGCGACGCGGCGCTGTCCGAGGCGGTGCGCAACACCTTCCTGATGGGCAGCAGCCTGACCGGCTCGGCCAATCTGCTGGTGATGCCCAATCTGGACGCCGCCAACATCCTGTTCAACGTGCTGAAGGTGACCGGCGGGCAGGGCGTCACGGTCGGGCCCATCCTGCTCGGCGCGGCAGCGCCGGTGCATATCCTGACCCCGTCGGCGACGGTGCGGCGCATCGTCAACATGACGGCGCTCGCCGTGGCCGATGTGGCCGAGGCGCAGCGCTAGGCGCTGGTGCGGGACGTTTCGTACCTGCGTGTAACCCATTGGCGCTGATAATCATCGTTTACTTGACCCGAGTACCGAGAGCCACAACATGTCCCGTGCCACCAAGATCGTCGCCACCCTGGGCCCAGCCTCGTCAACCCCTGAGGTGCTGGAACGCATGATCCGGGCCGGCGTCGATGTGGTGCGGCTGAACTTCTCGCACGGCAAGGCGCAGGACCATATCGACCGCGCCACGATGGTGCGCGAGGTGGCCAAGGCGGCCGGCAGGTCGGTGGCCATCATGGCCGATCTGCAGGGCCCGAAGATCCGCGTCGGCAAGTTCGCCAACGGCAAGATCGAGCTGGTCAACGGCACGAAGTTCGTGCTGGACGCCGATCGCACCGAGCTGGGCGATGAAGACGCCGTGGGCCTGGACTACAAGGAGCTGCCGCGCGATGTAAAGCCCGGTGACACCCTGCTGCTCAACGACGGCCTGCTGGTCTTGATCGTCGAGGCCGTGCGCGGTGCCGCGGTGCACACCATCGTCAAGGTCGGCGGCGAGCTGTCGAACAACAAGGGCATCAACAAGCAGGGCGGCGGTCTCACGGCCCCGGCGCTGACCGGCAAGGACATGGAGGACATCAAGACGGCGATGAGCTTCCAGGCCGAGTATGTGGCGGTCAGCTTCCCGAAGAATGCCACCGACATGGAGATGGCCCGCCAGCTCTGCAATGTGGCCGGCGAACCCTACCGCCACAAGCCGGGGCTGATCGCCAAGATCGAGCGCTCCGAGGCGATTCCGCATCTGGAATCCATCCTGAAGGCCAGCGACGGCATCATGGTGGCGCGTGGCGATCTGGCCGTCGAGGTCGGCAACGCGGCCGTGCCGGCGCTGCAGAAACGCATGATCAAGCTGGCCCGCGAGCTGGACAAGGTGGCGATCACGGCCACGCAGATGATGGAGTCGATGATCGTCAACCCGGTGCCGACCCGCGCCGAGGTGTCGGACGTGGCCAACGCGGTGCTGGACGGCACCGATGCGGTGATGCTCAGCGCCGAGACGGCGGCCGGCAAGTACCCGGTCGAAACCATCGAGCAGATGGCCGCCATCGCGCTGGAAGCCGAGCGCGCCGAGTTCGTGAGTCTCGACACCGACTTCGCCGGCCGCCAGTTCGGCCGCATCGACCAGTCGATCGCCATGGGCGCGCTGTTCACCGCTTTCCACCTCGGCTGCAAGGCCATCGTCGCGCTGACCGAATCGGGCTCCACCGCGCTGTGGATGAGCCGCCACCGCATCCAGGTGCCGATCTTCGCGTTGACCACGCAGCCGCTGAGCCAGACCAAGATGACGCTGTACCGCAATGTGCGGCCGCTGCTGATGCCCAAGTTCGAGGATCGAGACGCGGCGCTGGCCGCCGCCGAGAAGCTGCTGGTGGACCAGGGCGTGCTGATGCCGGGCGACACCTACGCCATCACCTGCGGTGAGCCGATGGGCTACCCGGGCGGCACCAATATGTTGAAGGTCTGCCGGGTGGGGTGAGGCCTGACAGGCCACGAGCCCCCGCATTCCGAGGTGTAAGGATGACGGCTGTCCGGTGCCCGCGCCGGTAGAATCGGCCAGCGTTACGGCGCGGTTACGGGGCTGAGGCCTTCGCCCCTGAGCGCGCGCACCGGTTTTTCAACTTAGGGGACTCTCATGGCACTCGTTTCCATGCGCCAGCTGCTGGACCATGCCGCCGAACACGGCTACGGCATTCCGGCTTTCAACGTCAACAATCTGGAGCAGGTGCAGGCCGTGATGGCCGCCGCCGATGAGGTTGGCGCACCGGTGATCCTGCAGGCCTCGGCCGGGGCCCGCAAATACGCCGGCGAAAGCTTCATCAAGCACCTGATTCAGGCCGCCGTCGAGGCCTATCCGCACATCCCGCTGGTGATGCACCAGGACCATGGCACCAGTCCCAAGATCTGCGAAGGCGCGATCAATCTGGGCTTTGGCTCGGTGATGATGGACGGCTCCTTGATGGAGGACGGCAAGACGCCAGCCTCGTTCGAGTACAACATGGAGGTAACCCGCAAGGTTGTCGAGATGTCGCACCGGGTGGGTGTCACCGTCGAGGGTGAGCTGGGCTGCCTGGGCAATCTTGAAACCGGCGAGGCCGGCGAGGAAGACGGCGTTGGTGCCGAGGGCAAGCTGGACCACAGCCAGATGCTGACCGACCCCGAGGAGGCCGCGATTTTCGTCAAGGCCACCCAGCTGGACGCGCTGGCCATCGCCATCGGCACCAGCCACGGCGCCTACAAGTTCTCGCGCAAGCCCACCGGCGACATCCTGGCCATCGGGCGCGTGAAGGAAATCCACAAGCGCATTCCCAACACCCATCTGGTGATGCACGGCTCGTCGTCGGTACCGCAGGATTTGCTGGCCATCATCAACCAGTACGGCGGCAAGATGAAGGAAACCTTCGGTGTGCCGGTCGAGGAGATCCAGGAAGCGATCAAGCACGGCGTGCGCAAGATCAATATCGACACCGACATCCGCCTGGCGATGACCGGTGCGGTGCGCAAGTTCCTGGCCGAGAACCCCGAGAAGTTCGACGCGCGCGAATGGCTGAAGCCGGCGCGCGAGGCGGCCAAGGCGATCTGCAAGCAGCGCTATATGGAATTCGGCTGCGAAGGCCAGGCCGGCAAGATCCAGGCACGTTCGCTGGTCGACGTGGCCGCGGCCTATGCGCGCGGCGAACTGGATCAGGTCGTGCAGTAAAGCGCATCCATAACAAGAAGGACCTTTCGCGAATCTTGCCCGCCGCGCTGTCTCAGCCCGGCGGGCTTTTTTGTATTGAGCAGCGCCTAAAATCCAGCCTTCTCCGACGGAACCCCACCATGACCGCTGCCCTGCTCGAATCCTCGCTGACCTCGCTTCCCCTGATCGCCCGTGGCAAGGTGCGCGAAAACTATGCGGTGGGCACGGACCGCATTCTGATGGTGGCCAGCGACCGGCTCTCGGCTTTCGACGTCATCATGGGCGAGCCCATCCCCGGCAAGGGCGCGCTGCTGACGCAGATGGCGCTGTTCTGGTTCAAGCAGCTCGATGGCATCGTGCCCAACCACCTGACCGGCGATGATCCGCTGTCGGTGGTCACCGAAGGCGAGAAGGTCCAGGTGCGCGAGCGCTCGATGCTGGTCAAGCGCTTGAAGCCGTTGCCCGTCGAGGCGGTGGTGCGTGGTTATCTGGCTGGCAGCGGCTGGGCCGAGTACCAGAAGAATGGTGAAGTCTGCGGCGTCAAGCTGCCGGCCGGCCTGAACAACGCCAGCAAGCTGCCCGAGCCCATCTTCACCCCGGCCACCAAGGCCGAGATGGGCGACCATGACGAGAACATCTCGTTCGACAAGATGGTCGAGCTCATCGGCGCCGACCTGGCGACGCGGATACGCGACATCTCGATCGCGCTGTACCGCCGCGCCGCCGACTTTGCGCTCAGCAAGGGCATCATCATTGCCGACACCAAGTTCGAGTTCGGCCTCGATGCCGATGGCACCTTGACCCTGATGGACGAGGTGCTGACGCCCGATTCGTCGCGCTATTGGCCGGTCGAGAGCTACGCCGAGGGCATCAATCCGCCCAGCTACGACAAGCAGTTCGTGCGCGACTGGCTGGAGCAGGCCACGGTGGACGGCAAACCCTGGGGCAAGGTGGCGCCGGCCCCGGCCCTGCCGGCCGACGTGATTGCCAAGACCTTGGCCAAGTACCAGGAAGCGCTGGCGCGCCTTACCCAATGAGCCCCACGAGCCCGATGAGCGGAGCCCCGTCATGCTGCTGACCTCCCGATTGAGCAAGAGCCTTGAGCGCGAGATCGCCAGGGCCGGCAACCCGATCGAGCTGGCCTGCCTGAAGGCACAGCGCGCCATCCTGCTGATGCGCCATGGCCATCTGCCCGAGGCGCGCGAGGTGCTGACCGCCTTGCATCAGCAGGCTTTCCAGTACCCGAATCCGGCGCTGGGTGCCTGGCTCCATCTGGCCGAGGGCCTGATGAGCTATTACACGGATTTCAGCAGCAGCTCCCGCGACAAGGTGCTGCGGGCCCATGCCATCAGCCGTGGTGCCGCCATGCACCCGCTTCAGGCCCTCAGTGCGGCCTGGCTGGCCCATATCCACTTTGCCGAGCATCAGCTCGAGCCAATGGCGCTCTATCTGGCCGAGACCCTGCGACTGGCCGCACCCGACCACCATGCCGCACGCAGCCGTGCCTGCATGGTGGCGGCCCAGAGCTATCACTTCGCTGATCGCATGGGCGAGGCCAGCAACTGGTATATGCGGGCGCGCACCCATGCCAATGCCGAGGGTGACGACGCGACCCTGTCGCACCTGATACACAACATGGCCCAGCTGCGCACCGCCCAGGCGCGGCGCGCCCACCTCACGGGCCGGCCGACAGCGGCCGATGGTGGGTTGATGCTGGGCGCGGACTCGATCCAGCACTACGACGAGGCCGTCGGTGGCTCGGCCATGGAGGGGCTGGTGCCGATCTTGCGCGCCCAGGTACTGGTGGTGGAGGGCGATTTCGCCGGCGCCCAGGCGCTGTACGAAGAGCATCTGCCGCGGGCCATGTCGCTGGGACTGGCCCGGCTTGGCAGCAGCCTGCTGGCCGATCTGGCCTGGTGCCGGGTCAATAACGGCCAGAAGGAGCATGCGCTGCAGCAGGCCCATGAGTCCGAGGTGGAGCTGGACCCCGACTGCGATGTCGATGACCGCGCCGCCACGCACGCGCGTCTGGCGCAGATCTACGCGGCACTGGGCGATGTGGCCGCAGCACGGCGCCATACCGATCTGGCCGAAACGGCATGGCATGAGTTCAGTGTCCAGCAGCGCCAGTGGGCCGTGGCGCTGGATGAGGGCCTGAGTGGTCTCTAGACGGCCTCGGGCGTCGCCTCCATCGCAGATCGGAACAGAGGCCCATGCCCACACTCCCGCACTCGACGCCCGCCCTGCGGCAGGATCTGCGCTTCGCCCATCTGCGATCCGGCGCCCGCCTTGCCTGGGCCTCCAGTGGCCAGGGGCCGGCCCTGGTGCGAGCGGCGCACTGGATGACCCATGTCGAGCATGACCTGAACTCTCCGATCTGGCGGCCCTGGCTGGAGCGCCTGGGCCGCGAGGTCCGCCTGATACGCTATGACGAGCGCGGCTGTGGCCTGTCGGGTCCGGACGATCAACCCCTGGGCCTGGAGGCCGCCGTGGAGGAACTGGAGGTGGTGATCGAGGCCTCGGGCTTGGCGCGGGTGGCCCTGCTCGGCATGTCGGGTGCGGCGGCGCCGGCCGTGGCCTACGCCGCGCGCCACCCCGAGCGCGTCTCGCATCTGATACTGCTGGGCGGCTACACCCATGGCCTGATGCATCGCAACCCTTCGCCCAAATCGCTGCAGTGGCATGAGGCCATCGTCAAGCTGGTCGAGCTCGGCTGGGGCCAGCGCGACGCGGCCGTGCAGCAGTTTTTCACCGCCCAGATGATCCCCGACGCCACGCCCGCGCAGGTGCATGCCTTGAATGAGCAGCAGCGCCTGTCCTGCACGGCCGAGCGCGCGGTGGCGATTCTGCGTGCCCGCGTGGCGCTGGATGTGCGCGACTGGCTGCCTCTGGTGCGCTGCCCGACGTTGGTGCTGCATGCGCAGGGTGATGGCATGGTGTCGGTGGAGTTGGGCCGCGAGTTGGCCGCCGCGATTACCGGGGCCCGTTTCGAGACACTGACCTCGCGCAACCACCTGCCGCTGGCCGGCGAGCCCGCATTCGAGCGTTTCTGTGAGGTGGTGGGCGGCTTTGTCGCCGATCGCCCGATCATTGCGCCGGGGAGCTTCACGCGGCGCGAGCGCGAGCTTTTGGCCCTGGTGGCCCAGGGTTTGGACAATTTGCAGATCAGCGCCCATCTGGGCCTGGCCGACCAGACGGTGCGCAATGCGCTGTCCAAGCTCTACGCCACCCTGGGCGTGGAGGGCCGGCCGCAGGCGGTGGCCCGGGCACGCGACCTCGGTTTCGGCTGAAGCGCCAGGACGCGTGTCCCTGGTCAAACCGATCCGGGGGGCGATTCGGTACCGCCGTCCCGTCGCCTCGCAGGCCATGGCCGCGCCCAATGGCTGCACGGGCATCTCGCTCGATCCAAAGGACAGACCATGAAATTCCCTGCGCTCCAGGCCGCCCTGCCATTTGCCCTGGCCTCGATGTCCGCAGTGGCTGCGCCCCAACCGTTCAGCGCCAGCTACACCGGCACCGCCCAGGTGGTGGAGGTGCTCAACCCGGCGGGCCCGGTGCTGCGATTCGAGACCGTGGCCGCGGGGACCGGCACGTTTGATCTGGGCAGCTACTTCTCGACCGATGTGATCAACATGGCCACCGGCGCGGGCACCGGCACGAACCGCTTCGTTGCCGGCAATGGCGACGAGCTTTTTGGTTCGTTCAGCGTGCAGGTGATTCCCACCGCGGTGGCCAATATCGTTGATCTGCTGGGCCAGGCTACCTTCACCGGCGGCACGGGCCTGTTCAGCGGCGCCAGCGGCAGCGCCGCCTTCACCGGCTCGGGCGTGTTCAGCAGTCAGACAGTGGCGACGGCCACCTTGAACTACAGCGGCAGCATCGCCCTCGTGCCGGAGCCCGGCAGCGGTCTGCTGATGCTGGGCGGGCTGGCGATGGCGGTGCCGTTGGTGCGCCGGTGGAACAAGCAAAATGCCTAGACAGTTGGGGACAGAGCGCTTCGCGCTCTGGCACTCAGACCCAGTCAGTTGGAGCCAGAGCGCTTCGCGGTCTGGCACTCAATGTCAGAAGAGGGCCATGCTCAGCTTGCGCCGGTACTGATCCAGCACCGGATCGCTTGGCTCGACATGGGCGCGGCCGGCCAACTCCAGCGCGCCCTTCTTGACCTCGGCCGCTGCCACCTTCGGCGCGGGCTTGGCCATCAGTTCGAGGATCGCGACATAGGTCTTGCGCGCAAGCTCGCCGTTCCAGGCCTTGTCGCGCATGATGATTTCCAGCAGTTCGTCCATTGCGGCGGTGAATTGCTGGCTGGCCAGCAGTGACTGGGCCAGCTCGAAGCGGGCCTCGAAGTCGCGCTTGTTGGCGGCAATCGCCTGGGCGAGCGTGTCGATATCGCGCGCTTGTGGGGCGGATTGGCAGGCGCGCAGCCAGGTGGCCAGCGCGGCCAAGCGTGGATTGGGGGTCAATGTGTCGGCGGCCTTGGCGGCCAGCGGCGCGAACGCCTCGATGGCGGCGGCCGTCTGGCCGATCTCCAACAGCGCACGGACGAAGTCAAAGCGCGCCGTTTCGTTGCCGGGATCCTTGGCCAGGGTGTCCTGCAGGCGCTGCAGCGCGGCCTCGGTGTCGCCCTCGGCCAGCAGCTCCTCGGCCTCGGCCAACTCCTCTTCGGCCTCCAGCGCCTCGGTGCTGGGTACATGCTTGTCCAGGAACTCGCGGATCTGCGCCTCGGGCAGGGCGCCGACGAAACCGTCCACCGGCTGGCCGCCGACAAACATGACGCAGAACGGAATGCTGCGCACGCCGAAGGCCTGACTCAGCTGGCTGGAGATCTCGGGCTGTTCGTCGCTGTTGAGCTTGGTCAGCTTGAAGCGGCCGGCATAGGCGACTTCGAGCTTCTCCAGCAGCGGGCCCAGGGCCTTGCAGGGGCCGCACCAGGGGGCCCAGATGTCGAGCAGGACGGGTTGCTGCATCGATGCCTGCAGCAGTTCGGATTCGAAGTTCTGGATCGTGATGTCGGTCATGGCCTGCACTGCAAAAGAGAGCGTAAGGAGGAACGTGGCGCTCGCCGCCTACAATTCAAGGCTTACTAGCAATGGAGCGAGCCTTGACGAGCGCCTCTCCCGTGGTTGGTGTGGTGATGGGATCCAGCAGCGACTGGGAAACCCTCAAGCACGCCGCCGACATTCTCGCCGAGTTCGGCATCGCCTTCGAAACGCGTGTGGTTTCGGCCCACCGCATGCCCGACGATATGTTCGCCTATGCCGAGGCTGCGGTCGGCCGTGGCCTGAAAGCCATCATCGCCGGCGCCGGCGGTGCCGCCCATCTGCCCGGCATGCTGGCCGCCAAGACAGTGGTGCCGGTGCTGGGCGTGCCCGTGGCCAGCCGCCATCTGCAGGGGGTCGATTCGCTGCATTCGATCGTGCAGATGCCCAAGGGCATTCCGGTGGCCACCTTTGCCATCGGCACGGCCGGCGCGGGCAATGCGGCGCTGTTCGCGATTGCGATGCTGGCCAACGAGCAGCCCGAGCTGCGCGTCAAGCTTGAGGCCTTCCGAAGCCGGCAGACCGAGGTGGCGCGGGCGATGACCCAGGATCTCAAGTGAGCGCTGTGTTCCTTCCCGGCGCTGGGGATCAGCAGGGCCGACCCGCCGCAGTCGGTGTGATGGGCGGCGGTCAACTGGGCCGCATGTTCGTGCACGCCGCCCAGACCTTGGGTTTCGAGGTCGTCGTGCTCGATCCGGATGCCAACAGCCCGGCCGGCGCCGCAGCGCAGACGCAGATCCAGACCGCCTACCTGGATGCCGGCGGCCTGGCCGAGCTGGCGCAGCGTTGCGTCGCCATCACCACCGAATTCGAGAACGTGCCCGCCGCTGCTTTGAAGACGCTGGCCTGGCAGCGCCCGGTCGCGCCCTCGGGCGAGGCTGTGGCCGTCTGCCAGGACCGCGCTGCCGAGAAGGCACATTTCGCCGGCTGCGGCGTGCCCTGTGCCCCCTACGCGCTGGTCGAAACGCCCGAGCAACTGGCCGCCGTCGATGAGGCGCTGCTGCCCGGCATCCTGAAGACAGCCCGTCTGGGCTATGACGGCAAGGGGCAGGTGCGCGTGCGCACCCGCGTCGAGCTGGCCCAGGCCTGGGCCGAGCTGAAGCAGGCACCCTGCGTGCTGGAGCAGATGCTGCCGCTGCAGCGTGAGATCAGCGTGATCGTCGCGCGCTCGGCCGGCGGCGAGATCGTCCACTTTCCGGTGCAGCAGAACCTGCACCGCGATGGCATCCTGGCGCTGACCCAGGTGCCGGCGCCCGATGTGGCGCTCGCGCTGCAGCAGGAGGCGGTTGCCTGCGCCCAGCGGATTGCCGAGTCGCTCCACTATGTCGGCGTGCTGTGCGTCGAATTCTTCGTGCTGCGCGATGGCCGCCTGGTCGCCAACGAGATGGCGCCGCGGCCGCACAACTCGGGCCACTACAGCATCGATGCCTGCGATATGTCGCAGTTCGACTGCCAGCTGCGCGCGATGACCGGCCTGCCGCTGGTGCAGCCGCGCCTGCATTCGCCCTGCGCCATGGTCAATCTGCTGGGCGACCTGTGGTTTGACGATCAAGGCCGGCTGCGCACACCGGCCTGGGACCGGCTGCTGGCCCTGCCCGGCGTGCATCTGCACCTCTATGGCAAGACCGAGGCACGCCCCGGCCGCAAGATGGGTCACCTGACCCTGACGGCAGCCACCGCCGAGCAGGCTCTGGCCACCGCGAATCGCGCGGCGGCCTTGCTCGGTCTGCCGGGGTTTTGACTCAGGCCATGCTGCTGCCCGGAATCGATCCTGCTGCGCTGGCCGAGGCCGCCACACGCCTGGCCGCCGGTGAGCTGGTCGCCTTTCCGACCGAAACGGTCTATGGCCTGGGCGCCCGTGCCGACGACGACGCGGCCGTGGCCAGAATCTTTGCCGCCAAGGGCCGGCCCAGCGACCATCCGCTGATCGTACATGTGCTGGATGAGGCCGACGCCGCGCTGTTCGCCAGCAGCCTGCCGCCGGTGGCCCGAAAACTGATGCAGGCCTTCTGGCCCGGGCCGCTGACGGTGATTGTGCCGCGTGCTCCCGGTCGCGCTGCGGCTGCGGCGGGAGGGCAGTACAGCATAGGCCTGCGCTGCCCGGCGCACCCGGTCGCCCGCGCGCTGCTGCAGGCTGCGCGTGCGCAGGGCGTGCTCGGCGTGGCCGCGCCGAGCGCCAACCGCTTTGGCCGCGTCAGCCCGACCAGCGCCGCCCATGTGGTCAGCGAGTTCGAGCCCGGCCTGCTGGTGCTGGACGGCGGCGAATGCGAGGTCGGCATCGAATCCAGCATCGTCGATTGCAGTCGCGGCCATCCCGTGCTGTTGCGCCCCGGCGTGATCACGCGGGCGCAGATCGAGGTCGCGGCCGGTGAACCGCTGGGTCAGCTTGACGCCACTGCGCCGCGCGCCTCAGGCACGCTGGAGGCGCACTACGCCCCGTCCGCCACGGTGCGCCTGCTGACCCTGCCGGTACTGCGTGACGCGCTTGCAAAGACGCAGCAACAGGGTCTTGAGGGTGTGGCGGTATATTCCCGGACGCTGGGCCCACGTGCGGGCTCTCTCGACAGGGCCATGCCTGACGACGCAATTGCCGCCGCGCACGAGTTGTTTGCGGTGTTACGCGCGCTGGATGATGCCGGCGCGCGACAGATCTGGATCGAAGCGCCCGAGCAGGAGCCGGCTTGGGATGGCGTGCGTGACCGCTTGACGCGGGCCGCGGCCGCCACCCCTGGTGCCTAGGACGGCGATGACAAGTGTGATGATGGAGCGAGTGTTCTCATGAAGATGTTCAAGCAAGGCGCGCGGCTACGTACCCTCTGGTGTGGCGCTGCGGCGGTCCTGATGTTGTCGGCCTGTGGTGGCGGCGGCGGCCAGGTGGAGCCCTTCAAGCCTACGCGCATCATTGCGCTCGGTGACGAGACCAGTCTGATCACGGCGGCCGGCAAGAAGTACTCGGTCAATGCGCTGGTGGCGCAGACCGACGCCACCCTGTCCGACAAGCTCGACTGCAAGACCAACCCCATCTGGGTGCAGACGGTCGCCACCAACTTCGGCCTGGTGTTCCCCCAATGCAACCCTGACAACGTGGTCACCACCAATGGCTTGATGTATGCCCAGGTCGGCGCCAAGACGGCCGATGTCAAGGCGCAGATCGATGCCCATCTGGCCAGTGGCAGCTTCAACCCCAAGGACCTGGTGACGGTGCTGGCGGGCATGCATGACGTGCTGGAGTTGTACCAGCAGTTCCCGGCACAAAGTCAGGGCACCTTGCTGGCCCTGGCCGAGCAGCGGGGCCAGGCCCTGGCCGAGCAGGTCAACCGTGTTGTCAATTCCAATGGTCGCGCGATCTTTGTGCTGATCCCCGATATGGGCCTGACGCCTTTTGCACTGACTGAAAAGGCCAGCAAGCCGGCCACCGGCAGCGACCTGAACCGGGCGGCCTTCCTGACCAGCCTGAGCGCACGCTTCAACAGCAAGCTGCGGCTGAGCGTCATCAATGACGGCCGCTTGATCGGCCTGGTCAATGGCGGCGAGATGTCGCAACTGATCGTCGCCTTTCCAGGGGGTTATGGCTTTGCCAATATCGACAAGCCGGCCTGCAATGTGGCGCTGCCTGACTGCACGACCAAGACGCTGACCTCGACCACCGATGCCGCCGGCGTCGTGACCAAGGCCGATGCGCTGACCTGGCTGTGGGCCGATGACACCCGCTTCGGCGCGGGCATGCACGCGCGCTTGGGGTCGACGGCCTACCAGGCCGCCAGCATCCACCCGTTCTGATCCGCCGGCGGGTCTTCGTCCGCCTCTACAAACCCCGCCACCGGCGGGGTTTTTTCATGGTCCGCAGATCGCCTTCTAGACCTGTGCGCCTAAGCCGGGTTTTCCCGGAACGCAGTCGGAAAGGGCCCGCCTATAGTGAGCGCCTGCCCACCAAGCACTTGCTTGGCGGATTCGGCATCAAGGCTTTGGCCAAAGAGACATAGGGGCATAGGATGAAGCGGATTGTTGTGTGGGGTTCGGCCCTCGGTTTTGCGGCGTTCCTGGCGGCTTGCGGCGGCGGTGAGGGCACGATTGCCGGCAGCGGCACGCCCACGGGCGCGCCTACCACCAAGGGCACTTTCACGGCCCTGGTGTCCTTCGGCGACAGCCTCAGCGATATCGGCGCCTACGCGCCTGCCACTTCGCTGACGGGCACTGGCGCGCCGCCTTACTTCGGCGGCAAGTTCACCACCAACAGCGCCACCGGCACGGTCTGGGTCGAGAACCTGGCCAAGACCATGGGCGTGATCGTCACGCCGGCGGAAGTCGGCTTCGGTGCCAGCTCGGTGAAGTGCCCGGCCGCCGCAAATCCGGCCCTGGCCGCGACCTGCACCGGCTACAGCCAGGGCGGTTCGCGCGTCACCGATCCGAACGGCATCGGTCGCGCGGGTGGTGCCCTGACGGTGCCGATGAAGACCCAGATTGCCAACCACCTGGCCCGCTTTGGCAGCTTCAAGGCCAGTGACCTGATCCTGCTCTATGGCGGCAACAACGACGTCTTCACGCAGTTCGGGGCGTTCACCACGGCCGCCGCCAAGGTGCAGGCCGATGCGGCGGCCGGCAAGCTGACCGCCGACCAGGCCAATGCGGACCTGTTCGCGGCCCAGCAGCTGGCGCAGGAAGAGATGAAAAAGGCCGCGCTCGAGCTGGCGACCTATGTGAAGGGCGACATCCTGGCCAAGGGCGGCAAGTATGTGGCCGTGATGACGCTCAGCGACATCGCCGACACGCCCTTTGGCAACTCGCTGCCGGCCTCGGTGCGCCCGGTGCTGACGGACCTGTCCCTGGTCTTCAATCTGTGGTTGCGCGAGGGCCTGACTGGTCAGGCGGTCCAGCTCATCGACACCTGTCCGATCTTCAAGGATGGTTACTCCAACCCGTCCAAGTACGGCATTGTCAACAACACCGTGCCTGCCTGCGACGCCACCAAGATCGCCGCCATCACCGGCGCAAAGGTCACCGACGGTTCCTCGCTGTTCTGCAACGCGACCGCCGGCGCACCCTACAACGGCCTGCGCACCGGCGCCGATGTGAACACCTGGCAGTTTGCCGACGGCGTGCACCCGACCACCGGGGGTCACAAGATCATCAGCGACGCGTTCACCACCCAGCTCAAGGCCTTTGGCTGGCTGTAAGGCATCAGGCATTCAGGAGAGACTCCATGAACAAGAAACTCATTCCGCTGCTGCTGGCGGTCCCGGCCCTGCTGTGCGCCCAAGGTGCCGTGGCTCAAATGAACAGCTTCAAGCTGGGCCTGGCGTCTATCGACGTGAATTCCCGGACCACGGGCCTCAGGGGCATAGGCGTGCCGGCAGGTGGTGACCTCGAGATCAAGGACGCCAGCACGCTGACCATCTGCTACGAGCGGTCCCTGTCGCCCCATCTGAGCGTGGAAGTGGCGCTCGGCGTGCCGCCTCGCCATGACGTGATGGCCAAGGGCCCGATCGCCTTTCTTGGCAGGGTGGCCACGGTCAAGCAATTCGCACCGACGGTGTTCCTGAACTACAGTTTCCTCGACGAAACCTCGGCGTTTCGCCCCTTCGTCGGCATCGGGGTGAACTACACCCGCTTCATCGGTGCGAAGTCGATGATTGGTCAGAAGATCGAACTGAGCGACTCGACCGGACTGGCCGGCCAGATCGGCGCGACCTATGCGATCAACAAGCAGTGGGGGATCTACGGGGCCTTCATCATGGCCAAGGTGGAGAGTGATCTGGTCGCCACGGCCACCACGGTGCAGACCACCACCATCGATTTCCGACCCAAGGTGTTGACGATGGGCGTGAGCTATAGATTCTGAGCGCGGCCCCGCGCGGGGGCGCCGCTACACTTGAGCCATGACTGTGATGCTGGCTCTGGATACCTCGACCGAAACCATGGCGCTGGCGCTGATCAGCCCGGCCGGTCTGTTCACGCATGAAGGCGAGTCGGGAGCCAAGTCCTCGTCCCATATGGTGCCGCAGCTGATGAAGCTGCTGGCCGCGGGCGGCCTGCAGCTTGCCGATGTCGATGCGATCGCCTTCGGCCGGGGGCCCGGCGCCTTCACCGGCCTGCGCACGGCCTGTGCCGTGGCCCAGGGTCTGGCCTTTGGTGCCGGCAAGCCCGCGTTGCCACTGGACAGCCTGATGCTGGTGGCCGAGGATGCTGCCGCGCAGCTGGGCGGAGACCCGGCCGCGCTGGGCACTGTCTGGGTGGCGATGGACGCCCGCATGCAGGAGATCTATGCCGCCGGCTACCGCTGGCAGGGTGGCCATTGGCAGGCCGTGGCCGAGCCTGGCCTGTACGGGCCAGAGGCCTTGCAGCAGTGCTGGCGCGACGAACCTCCGGCCGTGATCGCCGGGTCGGCCCTGCCGGTCTTTGCCGGCCTGCTGGACACCCAGGGCGCCCGCCTGCTGCCCGCCTGCGCGGCGCGGGCGCCGAGCTTGGCGCGGCTTGCGCTGCAGCAATGGGCGTTGGGCCTGGCCGTTGATCCCGCGCTGGCGCTGCCGGTCTATGTGCGCGACAAGGTCGCCCACACCACCGCCGAGCGCGAGGCGCAGCGCAATGCGCAAGCCGTGCCATGAACGTCGCGCCGAGCCGCCCCAAGCAAGTTCGCTCCCGCTTGGCGGGACAGGCCGCAGGCCAAAGGGTGCACCAATGAACGCCCGATTGCAGCCGCTTCAAGCCCAGCCGCCGCGCTGGTTGGCCATGGGCGTGCGCGATATCGCCGAGGTGCTGGCGCTCGAGCTGCGCGTCTATCCCTTCCCCTGGACCCGCGGCAATTTTGAGGACTCGCTTGCCGCCGGCAACTATGCCCACGTACTGCGCAGCGAACAGGGCCTGCTGCTGGGCTATCTGCTGGCCTTGCCCGGTTATGACGAGATGCATTTGCTGAACATCACCGTGCTGCCGCAGCAGCAGGGTTGCGGCCATGCGCGCCGCATGCTGGACGCGTTGGCCGAGGTCTGCCGCGAACGCGCGTTCAGCCAGATCTGGCTCGAGGTCAGGCAGAGCAATGCGAATGCCCGCCGGATCTATGCGCGCTATGGTTTTGCCGAGGTCGGTTTGCGCCGGGCCTACTACCCGGCCGACGGCGGCACGCGGGAGGATGCGATTCTGATGAGCCTGGATCTGGCGGGGCGCGCGGCATGAACTGGTCCGCACGCCAGGAGGAGATGCTGGAGGCGATGGGTTTGCGCCTGTGGCAGCGCCCGCCCGAGCTGATTGACGCGCCGGTGCCGCCCGTACCTGCCAAGGTGGCGGCCCCGGTGCAACTGCAAGCAGCCGCCGTTGCGACCAGGCCGGTGGCCGAGCGGCCCGTGGCGCTGCGCCCCAGCCAGCCGTCATCGGCCGTGTCTTCGCTTGTGTCTTCGCTTGATTGGACCGGCCTGCGCGAGGCCGTGGCCGGCTGCCAGGCCTGCAAGCTCTGCGAGGGCCGCACACAGACGGTGTTCGGCGTTGGTCATGAGCGCGCGCACTGGATGGTGGTGGGCGAGGCTCCTGGCGAGCAGGAAGATTTGCAGGGTGAGCCCTTTGTCGGCACCGCCGGCCGTCTGCTCGACAGCATGCTGCGCGCCATCGCCCTGAGCCGTGGCGAGGCGGCGCCGGAGCGCTCGGTCTATATCGCCAATACCCTGAAGTGCCGCCCGCCGCGCAACCGCAATCCGGAGCCCGAGGAGCTGGCGCGCTGCGAGCCTTTCCTGCTGCGCCAGATCGAGCTGGTGCAGCCGCGCATCATCCTGGCCATGGGGCGCTTCGCCGTGCAGTCGCTGCTGCGCAGCAGCGA
>Ga0187842_1000085_pt1 | contig 48040 bp, 39 predicted proteins | sample SpaLakP09_SKY_41_FD_134514 | JGI IMG/M metagenome (GOLD analysis project Ga0187842, IMG submission 134514) | Oligotrophic lake water microbial communities from Sparkling Lake, Wisconsin, USA - SP09_SKY_41 | ecosystem: Environmental > Aquatic > Freshwater > Lake | place: USA: Sparkling Lake... | reverse complement strand
TCGAGAACGGCGGCATCGAGCCGGGGGAGATACCGCCGATGTCGGCATGGTGGCCGCGCGAGGCAACGTAGAACGATGGGGCCGCTTTAGGAGTCACCACCGAGGCCGAGCCCGGCGCCGGGCCGCCCCAAGGCGGGCGAACGCCCCCTTGGGGGGCAGGGTGCGCAGCACCCGTGGGGGCAGACAGGAAAACCGGCGTGATGACCGTCACGTCGGGCAGATGCGTGCCGCCGTGGTAGGGGTCGTTCAGCACATAGACATCGCCCTCCATCATGGCCGGGTTGCGGGCGATCACCGTCTTGATCGACTCGCTCATCGAGCCCAGGTGCACCGGCATATGCGGGGCGTTGGCGATCAGGTTGCCGCCGGCGTCGAACAGCGCGCAGCTGAAGTCCAGCCGCTCCTTGATATTGACCGAGAAGGCGGTGTTCTGCAGCCGCAAGCCCATCTGCTCGGCGATGTTCATGAACAGATTGTTGAAGACCTCCAGCATCACCGGATCGGCCTCGGTACCGATGGCGTGGCGGGTGGCGCGGGCGCGGGTGCGCTGCAGCTCCAGCGCGCCCGAGGCGGTGAGCTTGGCCTGCCAGCCGGGCTCCAGCACCGTGGTGGCATTGCGCTCGGCGATGATGGCCGGGCCGTCGATCAATGCTCCGGGCTGCAGGCTCTCGCGGATGAACAAGCCGGCGGGGCGCCAGCCGGCGTCCTGCTCGTCGGCGGCGCAGTACATCTGCACCTGCTCTGTGGCTGCGGCGCGGTGTTCTTCGGTCTGCGCCATGCTCACGGCGGCGGCAGACTCACCTGCGGCGATCGCCTCCACCGACACCGCCTCGATGACCAGAGGCTTGTCACTCATCAGGAAGGCAAAACGCTGGCGATAGCCCGCCTCGAACTCGGCACGGATGGCGTCCATTGCCCCTGCCCCATCGTCCGGGCAGTTGATCAGCAGCGCCGTGTCGGTGCCCTGGTAGCGCACATGCAGCTTGCGGCGCGTCTGCAACTCGGCCGCGGCCAGGCCCTGGCCGGCCAGTTCGCCGCAGGCGGCTGAGGCCAGCGTGTCCAGACTGTCACGCGCTGAGGCCAGTCCGGCCTCATTGAGCGGCAGCTCGATCGCGGCCTCCCGCATCGCAATTTGGTCGGCCATGCCCATGCCATAGGCACTCAACACGCCGGCCAGCGGATGCACAAATACCCGCGTCATGCCCAGGGCGTCGGCCACCAGGCAGGCATGCTGGCCGCCGGCGCCGCCAAAGCACTGCAAGGTATAGCCGGTGACGTCATGGCCCCGCGCCACCGAGATGCGCTTGATCGCATTGGCCATGTTCGCCACGGCGATCTGCAGCGCACCGGCCGCCACCTCCTCGGCAGTGACGGCGCGGCCGGAGGCCTCGCGCATCTGCTGTGCCATCGCCTCGAAGCGTTGCACGACCACCTCGCGATCCAGCGCCTCATCGGCCTGCGGGCCGAACACCTTGGGGAAATGGGCCGGCGCGATCTTGCCCAGCATCACGTTGGCGTCGGTAGTGGCCAGCGGTCCGCCCCGCCGGTAGCTGGCCGGCCCGGGATTGGCCCCGGCCGACTCGGGGCCGACGCGCAATCGTGCGCCATCGAAACGGATGATGGAGCCGCCACCGGCCGCCACCGTGTGGATGCTCATCATCGGCGCGCGCATGCGCACGCCCGCCACCTGGGTCTCGAACGCGCGCTCGAATTCGCCGGCAAAGTGCGACACATCGGTGGACGTGCCGCCCATGTCGAAGCCGATCACCTTGTCGTGCCCAGCGGCGACGGCAGTGCGCACCATGCCGACGATGCCGCCGGCCGGGCCGGACAGGATCGCGTCCTTGCCCTGAAACTGATGCGCCTCGGTCAGGCCGCCGGACGACTGCATGAAGAACAGGCGCACCCCGGGCATCTGGCCGGCCACCTGCTCGACATAGCGGCGCAGAATCGGCGACAGATAGGCGTCAACCACGGTGGTGTCGCCGCGCGCCACCAGCTTCATCAAGGGGCTGACCTGGTGCGAGACCGAGACCTGCGGGAAACCGATCTCGCCAGCGATGCGGGCCGCCGCCAGTTCGTGGGCGGTGTAGCGGTAGCCGTGCATGAAGACGATCGCGCAGGCCCGTATGCCAGTGTCGAAAGCGACCTGCAACGCGATGCGCAGCGCGGCCTCGTCCAGCGGTGTGACCAGCTCGCCCTGGGCACCGACACGCTCGGCGGCCTCGATCACCCGCTCGTACAACAGCTCGGGCAGCTGGATATGGCGCTCGAACAGCTTCGGGCGAGCCTGGTAGGCAATGCGCAGCGCATCACGGAAGCCAGCCGTCGTGACCAGCACCGTGCGGTCGCCCTTGCGCTCCAGCAGTGCATTGGTGGCCACCGTCGTGCCCATCTTCACGCAGTCCACCCGCTCGGCGGTGATCGCCTCGCCAGGCTTCAGCCCGAGCAGCCGGCGTATGCCCTCGACGGCCGCGTCGCGGTACTGCTCGGGGTTCTCGGACAAGAGCTTCAAGGTGTGCAGCTCGCCGTCGGGAGCACGGCCGACCAGGTCGGTGAAGGTGCCGCCGCGGTCGATCCAGAACTGCCAGCGTGGAGGGTTGTGGTCCATGGTGTGTCTCTTGTCCTTGATACTTCAGAGCGAGGTGGCCGCGCGGGCGGCCTGGTCGTAGAGGCCCGACATGCTGCGCAGCAGCCGCGCCATCTCGCCGATGTCATGGTTGCGCTCGACGTCCAGGTTGTCCACCAGGCAGGCCTCGCGCACCTCGCGGTAGCGGCTGGCGGCGGCCTCGCCCTCGGGCGTCGGGCTGTAGAACACTTCCTTGCCCTGCTTCTCGGCCAGCACCAGACCGGCGGCCACCAGCTTCTTCAGGCCGTAGGCCACGACGTGGGTGTCTTCGTAGTTCAGCACGAAGCAGATATCGGCCAGCTTCTTGTTGCGCGCGCGGTGGTTGACGTGATGCAGCAGCAGCACATCGGTGATGGTCAGGTCCGGGCAGCCACTGGCGGCCATGCAGCGCACCGCCCAACGCGAGAAGGCGTTCCAGGCCACGATCAGGCCGAACTCGAATTCCGACAGCTCCAGGCTGCGCGGCGACACCAGGTGCGAGGACGAAACGATGCCACGCCCGTTGCCAGGTGCTGGCGCCTCGAGCTTGGTGCATTTTGCATGGCTCTGGGCCGCGGCCTTCCTGGGGCTGTTCTGGGTCTTGCTGGCCATGGCCGTCTCCAAGGGTCGTGTTGACACTTTATCTACAAATTATCGTCAATCTTCAAATATTTTGGAATCCTGGGGTCAACCACTATCGGCAAGAGAGTCAACACGGCGCATGCTTCGCAGGTCGTTCTACCCCACCCACTGGAGTGATCATGAAAGCTTCCCGTCGTCTTATCCTCGCCGCCGTCCTGCTGGCCTGCGGGGCCGGTCAAGTTGCCCAGGCTCAGGTGAAATGGGATCTGCCCTCCGCCTATCCGGCCACCAATTTCCACACCGAGAACCTGATGCAGCTGGCCGCCGACGTCGACAAGGCCACTAGCGGCAAGCTCAAGATCACCGTACACGCCAATGCCTCGCTGTTCAAGGCGCCCGAGATCAAGCGCGCCGTGCAAGGCGGCCAGGCGCAGATGGGCGAGATCCTGCTCGTCAACTACCAGAATGAATGGCAGACCTTCGGCGCCGATGGCCTGCCCTTCCTGGCCGACAGTTATGACGAATCGGCCAAGCTCTACAAGGCACAGAAGCCGGCGCTGGAAAAGAAGCTGGCCGAGCAGGGCATGATGCTGCTGTACAGCGTGGCCTGGCCTCCGCAAGGCATCTTCAGCAAGAAGCCGATCAACTCGGCGGCCGATCTGAAGGGCATCAAGTGGCGCGCCTACAGCCCGGCCACCGCACGCATTGCCGAGCTGGTCGGCGCGCAGCCGGTCACCGTGCAGGCAGCCGAGCTGTCGCAGGCCATGGCCACCGGGGTGATCGAGTCGTATATGTCCTCCGGCGCCACCGGCTATGACACCAAGACCTACGAGCACCTGAAGTATTTCTATGACACCCAGGCCTGGCTGCCCAAGAATGCGGTGCTGGTCAACAAGGCCGCCTTCGACGCGCTCGACAAGCCAACGCAGGCCGCCCTGCTGAAGGCCGGCGCCGAGGCCGAGACCCGTGGCCTGGCCATATCCAAGCAGAAGAACACCGAGTACCTGGACCTGCTGAAGAAGAACGGCATGAACATCCTGCCGCCGTCGGCCCAGCTGAAGGCCGACATGAAGAAGGCCGGCGACACCATGCTCAAGGAGTGGCTCGAAAAGGCCGGCCCCGAGGGCAAGGCCGTGGTGGACAGCTACGGCAAGATGTGATGGCAGACGCCGCAAACACAGCGCCGAGCGCAGCGCCGGGCCGCCCCAAGCAAGCTCGCATCCCATTGGGGGATCGACCGCGGTACGCCGCGAGCGAGGGGCTGACATGAGCCGCGCGGCGCGCCGTCTGCTTGACGGTCTGTTCGATGGCGCTGCGGCACTCGGCGCGCTGTGCATGGTCGCCCTGCTGCTGATGGTGCTGCTGTCGGTCGTGCAACGCCAGATGGGCTTCCATGTGCCGGGCACAGACGCCTATGCCGGCTATCTGATGGCGGGGGCCGGCTTCCTGGCGCTGGCCCACACCCTGAAGCGCGGCGAGCACATCCGCGTGACCTTGATCCTGGGGCTGCTGAGCGGGCCTATGCAGCGTGCATTGGAGCTGTTCTCGCTCACCGTGGCCTCGGCGCTGGCCGTGACCATGGCCTGGTTCAGCGCCAGGCTGGCCTACCAGTCATGGACCTTCCATGACATCTCCACGCTCAGCGACGGCACGCCGCTGTGGCTGCCGCAGCTGAGCATGGCCGCGGGCACGCTGGTGCTGGCGATTGCCTTTATCGATGAGCTGCAGCTCGAGTGGCGCGGTCTGCGTGTCGCCACCGGCAGCGAGGAAGCCCTGCACAATGAATGACATTGCCATCACCCTGCTGTTGATCGTTTCGCTGTTCCTGATCCTGGGCAGCGGCGTCTGGATCGGGCTGGCACTGTCGGGCGTGGCCTGGGTGGCGATGTCGCTGTTCAGCTCCCGCTCGGCCGGCGACGCGATGGCCGTGACGATCTGGGGCTCGGCCTCGGGCTGGACCCTGACCGCCCTGCCGCTGTTCATCTGGATAGGCGAGATCCTGTTCCGCACCCGGCTGTCCAGTGATATGTTCCGCGGCCTGGCGCCCTGGCTGCAACACTTGCCGGGCCGGCTGTTGCACACCAACGTGGTGGGCTGTGCGATCTTCGCCGCCGTGTCGGGATCGAGCGCGGCCACCTGCGCGACGATAGGCAAGATGACGCTGCCCGAGCTGAAGCGGCGCGGCTATCCGGACGATATCTCGATCGGTTCGCTGGCCGGCGCCGGCACCCTGGGTCTTTTGATTCCGCCGTCCATCATCATGATCGTCTATGGCGTCACCGCCGACGTGTCGATCTCCGACCTGTTCATTGCCGGTGTGCTGCCCGGCATCATGCTGGCCGGCCTGTTCTCGGGCTATCTGATCTATTGGGCGCTGCGCAACCCCGAGAAAGTGCCACCCGCCGATGCCGCCATGACATTCATGGAGAAGCTGCGTGCGTCGGGGAGTCTGATTCCGGTGGTGCTCCTGATCAGCGCCGTGCTGGGCTCCATCTACGCCGGCATTGCCACCGCCACCGAGGCCGCGGCCGTGGGTGTGCTGGGCTCGCTAATACTGTCGGCGCTGCAGGGCTCGCTGAACTGGCAGAGCTTCAAGGATTCGCTGCTGGGCGGCACGCGGCTGTACTGCATGATCGCGCTGATACTGTCCGGGGCCGCCTTCCTGACGCTGGCCATGGGCTATATCGGCCTGCCACGCCACCTTGCCGAATGGATCGCCACGCTGGGGCTGAACCCCTTCGGCCTGCTGATGATGATGATGCTGTTCTACATCGTGCTGGGCTGTTTTCTGGACGGCATCTCGATGGTGGTGCTGACCATGGGCGTGGTCATGCCCACGGTACTCAAGGCAGGCATCGATCCGCTGTGGTTCGGCATCTTCATCGTGCTGGTGGTCGAGATGGCACAGATCACCCCGCCGGTGGGCTTCAATCTGTTCGTGCTGCAGGGCATGACCAAGCGCGAGATCGGCTATATCTCGCGCGTCACCCTGCCCTTCTTCTTCCTGATGATTGCGGCGGTGGTGCTGATCTATGTGTTCCCGCAGATCGTCACTTACTTGCCGATGCGGATGAAGGGCTAGGGTCGGCGATGAAATAGGGGCACTTCTTGCCCCTATTTCCGCGCTCCGGGCGTGCCTGCCCCTCCATACCATCGACCCATTGGCGTTAGCATGATGCAGGCGGCATGCCGCGCGCGTTTTGGCTAGTTTTGTGGCCGCTTGATGGCCAGCCTCTTGGTTTGGAGAGTCTCCGATGTCCGATCTATCGCCACTGACCTGGTCAGAGCCCACCATGCCGGCGGAGCTGTCTGCGCTGGGGGCCGCCGAGCCCGAGCCTTTTCGCTGGCCCTCGCCCCCCTATTCCGCCTACCCGCAGCCACAGTCGCAGACGAACCCCGAGCCCTGCGAAATCATCGGCCTGAACGGCAGCCGCATGGTCGGCCGGGTGATTCTGATGGTGCCTGAGGAGCGCCTGGCGCAGATCAATATCCCCCCGGCACGCACCACGCTGGGCCTGAAGTTTGCCCAGTTCAGCACCATGAAGCTGCTGCAGCCGCTCGAGCCGCGGCCGCGCCTGACCGAAGGCCGCTCCACCGATATGGAGCTCGACCGCCGGCCCCGCTTCGAATACACCGTTCAGCTCAAGAACGGGGCCGAACTCACCGGCATGACGATTGGCTATGAACAGGACCGCATCGGCCTGTTCCTGTTCCACCCGATCAACGAGGACAGCGACGCCGTGCTGCGCGTGTTCGTGCCCGACGAGGCGATCGCCGGCTTCGACGTCGGCACACGCATCGGTGAGCTGCTTGTGGAAGACAGCGCCGCCACCGCCGCGGAGATCGAGGAGATCGCGCGCGAGCAGCTGGAGCTGCGCTCGCGCCGGGTTGGCGACATCCTGGTCACCAACCAGGTGGTCACCGCCGACCAATTGCTGGTCGCCATAGAGCAGCAGTCGAAAATGCCGATGGTGCGCATCGGTGAGGCCCTGCTGGCGATGGAGCTGGTGTCCACGCGCCAGCTCGACGAGGCGCTGGAGCAGCAGCGCAGCGACCGCTCGGTGCCCTTGGGTGAGCTGCTGGTGCGCAAGGGCGTGGTCTCACGCCAGGCGCTGCAGTCTGCGCTGGCCCGCAAGATGGGCTATCCGCTGGTCGATGTGGATCACTTCTCGGTCGAGGCCGACGCGATCCGCAAGCTGCCATTTGCTGCCGCCCGCCGCCTGGAGGTGCTCCCGCTGCTGATACGCGATGGCCGGCTGATCGTTGCGCTCGAAGATCCAACCCGCCGCGATACGCTGGACGAAGTCGAGTTCATCACCCAGATGAAGGTCGTGCCGACGCTGACCAAGGTCGGCTCGCTGCACTTTGCCCTGCCCACCACCTACGAGCGCTTCGGCGGCGATGGCAGCCAGGCGCGCAGCGATTTCAACTTCGTGCCGCTGACGGTCGAGTTCGAGCCAGACAACACCAACAAGCTGGTCGAGTCGCTGGAGCGCGAACAGCTCGACCGCCCCTCGCGCGAGGACGAGAAGCCGCTGGAGCAGTCCGACAACTCGCTGGTGCGGCTGATCAATACGATGATCATAGAGGCCAGCAACCAGGGCGTATCCGACATCCATATCGAGACCTATCCGGGTCGCGACAAGGTGAAGATCCGTTTTCGCAAGGACGGGCGCCTGCACCCCTATCTGGAGCTGCCCCCCACCTACCGCAACGCCATGATCGCGCGCATCAAGATCATGTGCGACCTCGACATCTCCGAGCGCCGCAAGCCGCAGGACGGCAAGATCAATTTCGCCAAGTTCTCGCCCCAGCACAAGCTGGAGTTGCGCGTGGCGACCATTCCGACCAATAACGGCCTTGAAGACCTGGTGATGCGCCTGCTGGCCTCGGCCAAGCCCATTGCGCTGGACCAACTGGGCCTGTCGGCCGAGAACCTGGGCAGGTTCAAGGATGCCGTATCACGCCCCTACGGCATGGTGCTGTGCGTCGGGCCGACCGGTTCGGGCAAGACCACCACCCTGCACTCGGCACTGAGCCACATCAATGTGCCCGAGCGCAAGATCTGGACCGCCGAGGACCCGATCGAAATCACCCAGACCGGACTGCGCCAGGTCCAGGTCAATCCCAAGATCGACTGGACCTTTGCCAAGGCCTTGCGCGCCTTTCTGCGCGCCGACCCGGATGTGATCATGGTCGGCGAGATCCGCGACGAGGAAACGGCACAGATGGCGGTCGAAGCCTCGTTGACAGGCCATCTGGTGCTGTCCACCCTGCACACCAACAGCGCACCCGAAACGGTGACCCGCCTGCTCGATATGGGCATGGACCCGTTCAACTTCGCCGACTCGCTCCTGGCGGTGCTGGCCCAGCGCCTGGTACGCCGGCTGTGCAAGGGCTGCAGCCGCGCCGAACCCCTGCCCGCCGCCGAGCAGCAGGAGTTGCTGGACGACTACCGCCATGTCTTCCCCGCCGCGCAACGGCCGGAGGAGGCCCAGGTGCTGGCCGGTTGGCAGAAGCGCTTTGGCCAACAGGGCAGGCTGATGCGCTACCGCGCACCGGGCTGCCCCAAATGCGAGAACACCGGCTTCAAGGGCCGAGCCGGCCTGCATGAGCTGCTGCTCATCTCGCGCGAGCTGCGCCGCATGATACAGACCGGCGCCCGCGCCGAGGAAATTCTGGCCGTGGGCCTGAGCGAGGGCATGCGCACGCTGCGCCAGGACGGCATCGACAAGGTGCTGCAGGGCGAGACAACGATCGAGGAAGTCCGTGCCATGAGCAATGTCTGAGCCCAGGATGAGCAACGAGTCCGCAAACCCCGCCCCGGCCGAGGCCGGCAAGCCCCAGAAACTGCGTCTGGGCGATGTGCTGGTGCAGCAGCAGCTGATCTCCGAGGAGCAGCTGAAGCAGAACCTGGACCTGCAGCGCAGCACCGGCAAGAAGCTGGGCCGCCTGCTGATCGACGCCGGACTGATCACCGAGGAGGCCCTGGCCCATGTGCTGGCCCGCCAGCTGCGCGTGCCCTTCGTCAACCTGAAGAGTTTTCCGCTGCGCAGCGAGCTGGTGCGGCTGCTGCCCGAGTCGCCGGCACGGCGCTTCCGAGCGCTGGTGCTGGAGGACAAGGGCGAGGCTCTCCTGGTCGCCATGGCCGACCCGCTGGATTTGTTCGCCTATGACGAGTTGACCCGGCTGCTCAAGCGCAAGATCAATATGGCCGTGGTCGCCGAAAGTCAGCTCCCGCTGGCCTTCGACCGCCATTACCGGCGCACCGAGGAGATCAGCGGTCTGGCCCGGGCGCTGGAAAAAGACATCGGCGACGCGGTTGACTTCGGAGCACTGCAGGCCAGTGTCGGCCAGGAGGGCGCGCCGGTGGTGCGCCTGCTGCAGTCGGTGTTCGAGGATGCGTCGCAGGCCGGCGCCTCTGACGTGCACATCGAGCCGCAGGAAACCGAGCTGCTGATACGCAACCGCATCGACGGCGTGCTGCAGACCCAGATGCAGGCGGACAAGCGCATTGCCGCGGCGCTGGCCCAGCGGCTGAAGCTGATGGCAGGCCTCGATATCTCCGAAAAGCGCCTGCCGCAGGACGGACGCTTCAGCTTGCGCCTGCGCGACCGGACGATCGATGTGCGCCTGTCCACCCTGCCCGGCCAGTACGGCGAGTCGGTGGTGATGCGCCTCTTGGGCCAGGGCTCGGCCATACGGCGGCTGGACAATATCCACATGCCCGAGGACATGCTGGCACGCTTTCGCGAACTGCTGGGCCGCAGCTCCGGCATGGTGCTGGTCACCGGTCCGACCGGCTCGGGCAAGACGACCACGCTGTATGCCGCGCTGGCCGAGGTCGATGCCGAGCAGAACAAGATCATCACCGTCGAGGACCCGGTCGAATACCGGCTGCCCGGCCTGACCCAGGTGCAGGTCAACGAGAAGATCGACATGACCTTTGCCCGCGTGCTGCGCGCCTGCCTGCGACAGGACCCGGACGTGATACTGGTTGGCGAAATGCGCGATGCCGAGACGGTGGAGATCGGCCTGCGCGCCGCCATCACCGGTCATATGGTGCTGTCGACCCTGCACACGCGGGACGCCGCCAGCACGCCGTTCAGGCTGCTGGACATGGGCGCTCCGCCGTTCATGGTGGCCACCTCGCTTCAGGCGGTGATTGCCCAGCGACTCGTGAGGGCCAATTGCGAGAATTGCGCCGAGCCGCACGTGGCCTCGCCGCAGGAATCGGCCTGGCTGACCAGCATGGCCGGGGAGGATGGCGCCGGCATGCGCACCCTGCGCGGCCGCGGCTGCTCGGTCTGCAACGGCACCGGCTACACCGGCCGCAGGGGCGTCTACGAAATGCTGGAGATGGACGCCACGCTGACCCAGGCCGCCACGCGCAGCGACACCGCAGCCTTCATGGCCGCGGCCCGCGAGCGCCTGCGCGGCAAGACTCTGGCCGACCGGGCGCTGGACCTGGTGCGACGGGGCTTGACCTCGATCGCCGAGGCGATGCGTGTCGGCACCGACACCGACCACTGACCTCCATGCAAACCTATGCCTGGCGTGGCCGTAACAACCGCGGCGAACAGATTGACGGCGTGCTCGACGCCGAGACCGAAGACGCGGTCGCCGGCCAGTTGTTGGCCGGCGGTGTCACGCCCGTGCAGATCACGGTGGCCGGCGCCAGTCTGTCGGCACCCAAGCAGGACTGGTGGCACGCCTTGGGCGCGCGACCGGTCAGCATGGAAGACTGCCTGGTACTGTCGCGCCAGCTCTACACCCTGCAAAAGGCCGGCGTGCCGATATTGCGTTCTCTCGCCGGCCTGCAGGCCTCGACCGCCCAGGCTTCGCTGATTGCCTTGCTGGAAGACATCCGCGCCAGCCTGGATCAGGGCCGCGAGCTGTCGGCCGCGCTGGCCCGCCATCCCAAGGTGTTCAGCCCCTTTTACGTCGCCATGGTGCGGGTTGGCGAGATGACCGGACGGCTGACCGAGGTGTTCCAGCGCCTGTCCCAGCATCTGGAGTTCGAGCTCGACATCCGCGCCCGCATCAAGCAGGCGCTGCGCTATCCGATGATGGTCGTCATCGCCATGGCGATCGCCGTGGTCATCATCAATATCTTCGTGCTGCCCACCTTTGCCAACGCCTTTGCCGGCTTCAAGACCGAGCTGCCACTGATGACACGGATACTGCTCGGCTTCTCCAGCTGGACCCTGCAATGGTGGCCGATGCTGGTGGCCGCCGGCGTCGGCCTGGTGGTGGTGGTGCGCGGCGTGCTCGCCAGCCCCGAGGGCCGCTACCGCTGGGACCGGCTGAAGCTGCGCCTGCCAATTGCCGGCCCCATCGTGCTCAAAGCCACACTGGCGCGTTTCGCCCGCAGCTTTGCCTTGGCCAGCAGCAGCGGCGTGCCCATCAGCCAGGCCATGACGGTGGTGGCACAAACGGTGGACAACGCCTTCATCGGCAACCGCATCGAACAGATGCGTGACGGCGTCGAGCGCGGCGAGAGCATCTCGCGCTGCGCTGCGGCGGCCGGAGTGTTCACGCCCATCGTGCTGCAGATGATTGCCGTCGGCGAGGAGACCGGCGAGCTCGACACCCTGATGGTCGAGATCGCGCAGATGTACGAGCGCGAGACCGACTACAGCATCAAGGGCCTGTCGGCCTCAATCGAGCCGGTGCTGCTGCTGCTCATCGGCGCCATGGTGCTGGTGCTGGCGCTGGGCGTGTTCCTGCCGCTGTGGAACCTGGGCCAAGCGGCGATGGGCCGACCCGGTTGAATGCACACGAAACAGCGAAAGCTGCAGTGCCCGTGAAGTTTGCACTCAAGTGATACCGGCGGCCTTCCGATACCTGGGTAGATGCTCGAGACCTGCGGTAGAACCGATTCGGGCAAACAACACTCAACCTTCCGAAGGCAGTCCATGAACGCAAAGCAAGCTGGTTTCACCTTGATCGAACTGGTGATGGTCATCGTCATCCTGGGCGTGCTGTCCGCCGTGGCCCTGCCCAAGTTCGTGGACATCAAGAGCGACGCCCAGCAGGCGTCCGTCGATGGCGTGGCCGGCGCGCTGAACTCCGCCTCCTCGGTCAACTATGCGGCCCGCAAGGCCAATGCCACCAAGGGCGTCGAAATCAAGACCTGCGGTGATGTCAAGAATGCCCTGACCGGCGGCATTCCGGCAACGATGGAAATCACCGTCCCAGCCACCCTCGTGGCCGCCGATTCCACCGTCACGAGCTGCGAAGTGCGCCTGATTGCCGCACCCGCGATCAAGCAGAGCTACACCGCCATCGGCATCCTCTGAGGCCCATTTGCGGATGCTCGTGTTGAAGCGAGCCACCCCCCTTCCAAGTCCGCCCCGCTCACGCGCGGCGGGCTTCACCTTGATCGAACTGATCATCGTCATCACCATTCTCGGGGCGCTGGCCGTGCTGGCCCTGCCCCGGCTGGTGGACACCGAAATGTGGCGGCTGCGCGCCTTCGGCGACGACATGCAGAGCCAGCTGCAGGCCCTGCTGCGCCGCTCGCTGACCCAGCGCCGCCCCATCGTCGCCACCATCACGCCCACTGGCCTGAGCTTCGCTTATGGCAACGGCACGGCCATCGCCGAGCTGCCGTGCCCGGCCACCTCCAGCCCCTGCATCGCCGAGTCCGGCACGCGCTCGATCACATTCAACAGCGGCAACTCCGGCAGCAGCGTGACGTCCACGGCGACGGCCCTGACCCTCACCGTCAGCGCCGGCGACTACACCCAGGTCTACCGGTTGGAAAATGAAACAGGCCTTGTTTACCCGCTTCCATGAGGTTTGCGTCGGCCTGGCAGGGCCGTAGCATGCGGGCTGGAGCTCTTCGCATGTCCCTGCCCTTGTCGCGCCCGTCCCTGACCCACCCCGCCCAGCTCGGTCTCTCGCTGATCGAGCTGGTGATCTTCATCGTCGTCGTCAGCGCCGCGCTCGCCGGCGTGCTGCGCGTGTTCATGCAGGCCGGGGCCTCGAGCGCCGACCCGCAACTGCAGCGCCAGGCGCTGGCAGTTGCCGAATCGCTGCTTCAGGAGGTGCAGCTGATGCCCTTCACCTTCTGCCAGGCGACCGATGCGAATGTGGAGACTGCCACCAGCAGCGCCATCGGCCCAACGGGCTGCGCCAGCCTGGTCGAGAATATCGGCCCGGAGGGCGGAGAGACCCGCTCCGTCTCGCCGCAATTTGACAATGTCAATGATTACCACGGCTACTCGATGAACGGCATCGTGGACATCGGCAACACCGCGGTGCCAGGCCTTGCCGGCTACAGTGCCAACGTCACCGTGGTTGGCGCTGCGCTGGGCAGCATTTCTGCGGCAAGCGGCGATGCGCTGCTGATTACCGTCACCGTCAACGGCCCGTCGAGCACCCAGATCGTGCTGACCGGCTACCGAGGGCGCTATGCACCCAATGCAGCGCTCTGACCGGCAGCAGGGCTTCACCCTGGTCGAGTCGGTGATGGTGATCGTCATCACCGGCATACTGGGCGCCATCGTCAGCATCTTCATCGTCGCGCCGGTGCAGGCCTATCTGGCCACTGCCGCACGGGCCAATCTGGTCGATCAGGCCGACACGGCGCTGCGCCGGGTCGCCCGCGATCTGGCCATTGCCCTGCCCAACAGCACCCGCGTCACGGCCAGCGGCCTCGGCCTGGAGCTGATACCGACCACTGGCGCGGCGCGCTATGCCACCGAGGGGGCCGGCAAGCTGGACTTTGGTGTGGACGCGAGCACCGACACCACGTTCGATCTGATCGGCCCACCGCTGACGCTGGGCGTCTCGCAGCAACTCGTGTTCTACAACCTCGGCCCCGACGTGCCCGACGCCAATGCCTATGCGGCCAACAGCAGCGCGGCCGAGCAGCAGAACTCGAATCGTCGGACGGCCGGAAACGGGGCCGGTCCGGCCAGCACGATCACGCTGGCCTCGGCTGCCAACCTGCCGGCTGGCAACCAGGCACCGCCCTACCGTGTCTATGCTGTCGCCGCACCGGTCAGCTATCGCTGTGACCTGACCCCGGGTGTGCGGACGCTGACCCGTTTCCAGGGCTACGGCTTCCAGCCTGTGCAGCCCGATCCGCCGGTTGGCGGCACCAGCAGCGTCCTTGCCAAGGGGGTGACGGCCTGCAGCTTCAGCTACACCAATGCAGCCGTGGCCGCCCGGGCCGCCCTGGTTACCTTGCAGCTGACGCTCAGCACCGACACCGGCAACGGCGCCGAAACGGTTTCTCTCTACCATGCCATCCATGTCGACAACCTGCCGTAAGGCCCCCCACTGCGGGCAGCGCCAGACCGGCTTCACGCTGGTCTCGGTGGTCTTCATCCTGGTCGTGCTGGCCGTGCTGGGTGCGGCCATGGCCAAGATGAGCATGCGCCAGCACCTGGGCGCGGCGGCAGAGCTGGGCGCGGCGTGCGCCTATCAGGCGGCCTATGCGGGCCTGGAGTGGGCCAGTGTCCAGGTCTTGCGCAGCGCCTCGCCGCCGGCCTGTTTTGCCGGCACCCAGCTCACGCTGGGCGACTTCGTCGTCAGCGTGAGCTGCACACGCACCCAGGGCAGCGACGGCGCGACCGCGCTGAACTTCTACCAGCTCGTCGCCAATGCCTGCAACGCGCCCTCTGGCAATAGCTGTCCGAACACGACGGCCAGCGTGCAGCCCACCTATCTGGAGCGGCAACTGAGCCGCACGGTGATCCGATGAGCTGGGCTCGGCTCTGGTTGATGATTGCCGGCCTGCTGGCGGCAAGCAACGTGACGGCCCAGACCTACACCAGCGGCTCGACCACCTACAACTTCATCGATTCGAGCGCACACACCAAGATCGGCTACAACACCACGCCGTACAAGTTCAACGCCAGCAGCGGCTGCGGTACGGCGCCGCCGGTGCTGGATGACACGCTCAGCGATGCCATACCGATCGGCTTCACCTTCACTTTCGGCGGCAGCAACTACACCAGCCTGTATGTGATGAGCAATGGCAGGCTGCAGTTCGGCAACACCACCTGCGGCTCGGGCACGGCCAGCGTCGGTCCGCCGCAGACCTACCCCTATGGCTACCCGAACAGCAGCATGAACGGGACGATGAAGGTATTCGGCGTCGATCTGGATTCCACCAATCTCGTTGACAAGCCGGACTACCCCTCGGCAGCCAACAGGACCCCCTGCACCAGCATTGCCACCTGCTATGTCAGCGTTGCCACCCAGGGCAATGCGCCGGCACGGAAGTTTGTCGTGACCTGGAAGAACGTGCCCGAGTGGGTCAGCGCAAGCAACACCAGCGGCTCCTTCGACCTGCAGATCATCCTCAACGAGGACGGCAGCTTCGTCTATCAGTACGGCAACAACATCAGCCACGGCGGCACCGGCACCGCCCAGGTTGGCTGGCAGGTCTCGACCTCCAACTACCAGGTGCTGAGCTTCGGTGCTTCGACCGAGCCGACACCCAATTCGGCAATCAAGTTCTTTTTGCCGGCCCCGTTGGCGAACTACGCCTTCGACGAAAGTGCCTGGGTTTCGGGCGTTGCCAATCAGGTGCTGGACTCATCGACCGGTGCGCGCTCGGGCAGTGCGATGGGCACGGCGCAGACCAGTTCCACCGGCAAGATCTGCCGCTCCGCCGAGATTCCGCTGAACACCGCCGCCGGCACCGTGGACGCCGTGCGCACCGGCGTGAACATCGGCGACACGACGCTGAACCTGCTGGGCACCGGCACGGTGACCTTCTGGTACCGGGCGAACAGTGCCTGGAGCGGCAGCAGTGCCCAGTTGCTGGACGCCACCGCCGTCAACGGCCAATGGTTCTTCCTGACCAAGACCGCCACCGGCGCGCTGCTCTTCGAGGTCAAGGACAGCAGCGGCACCACCCGCTCGGTCACCACACCGGCGCAGGGCTTCGCGGCCAATACCTGGGTCCATATCGCGGTGACCTGGAACTTCAACGGCAGCGCCGGCAGCAATCAGGACAGTCTGCAGATCTACGTCAATGCCGCCGCGCCGACTGCATCGGCCTTCACCAGCAGTGGCACGGTGACGGCGAAAGCCGGCTTGCTGCATGTCGGCGACAACGCCTCAGGCTTCGTCGACACGCTGGGCAGCGTGAACTCGGCCAATGGCTTTATCGACGAGGTGCAGATTTACAACTACGTGTTGACAACCGCCCAGGTCAACACGGTGATGAACACCACCCGCTCCTGCCCGGCCTTCGTCATCGACCACCTGGAGATCCAGCACGCCAGCGGCAACGGCATCACCTGCGCACCCAGCACGTTGACGGTGCGCGCCTGTCAAAACGCGAGCTGTTCGGTGCTCTACACCGGCGGGATCTCCGGCACCTTGAACGCCAGCGGCGGCCCGGCCGTGAACTGGGACGGCAGCACCGGCGCCGCCACCGGCTCGCGCTTCACCATTGCGGCAGGCAGCAGTTCGGTGACCAAGAGCCTGCAGCTGACTACACCGGGGTCCGCATTGCTCGGCGTGGGGGCGCTGTCGCCCAGCTCCTCAACCGGCAACACCTGCAATTTCGGCTCGCCGTCATGCAGCTTCACCGCGGCCGACTCGGGTTTCCTGGTCAGCGTGCCGAGCCACACTGCCGAGACCGTACAAACCCTGACCATCAGTGCGGTCAAAAAGGCCGACAACAGCCTGGCCTGCACACCGGCCTTTGCCAGCGTCACCAAGGCGGTTGCCTTGAGCTGCGCTTACATCGACCCGGGTACGGGAACCCTGCCTGTGCGCGTTGGCGCCACCGCTCTGAATGCGGCAAACAGCACGGCGGCGGCCTGCAGCGCACCTGGCGCCAACGTCAATCTGAACTTCAATGCGAGCGGCGTTGCCACCGCCAGTCTGCGGTACGCCGATGTGGGCGCGATGAGCGTGACGGCCACCTACGCGCCAGGCAGCGGCATTGAGAGCAACCTGGTGATGACCGGCTCGGGCGGCTTCACGAGCAAGCCGTCAGGCTTCACCCTGTCAGCGATCAAGTGCACGGGCACCGGCAGCGGCAACTGCAATGTCGGCGCTCCGGGCGGCAACCCGGCCGCTGCCTCGGTGGCAGGCCCGGCCTTCCTGCCGGCGGGCAAGAGCTTCTCGGCCACAGTCACGGCCGTCAACGCCTCGGGAACGCCAACGCCCAATTTCGGCCGCGAAACCGCTGCCGAAGGCGTGACGCTGAGCGCCAGCCTGGTTCAGCCGGCCGGTGGCAGTGCGCCGGCACTGCTGAACGCCAGCGGCTTTGGCGCCTTCAGCGCCGGGGTGGCCACCGGCACAACGTTCGCCTGGCCCGAGGTCGGCATCATCACCTTGACGCCCAGCATTGGCGACGGCGACTACCTCGGCCAAGGCAATGTCACCGGAGCCGTGTCAGGCAACGTCGGCCGATTCGTTCCCGCCGGCTTCGCACTCAGCGCCGCGTCGGTCACTCAGCGCACAAACGCCAGTTGCTCACCGGCCTCCACCTTCAGCTACCTGGACGAAGCGTTCAGCCTGCAATTCACCCTCACCGCCAAGAATGCACTGGGCGGCACCACCACCAACTACACCGGCAGCTTTGGCCTGCTGGATCTCACCGTGCCGGCCAACTTCGGCCTGGCCGGCATCCAGGGCAGCACCACGTTCAAGACCGTCAACAGCCGGTTGGGCCTGGTCAGCAGCAGCGGCAGCTGGGCCAACGGCGTGGCGGCCAATGTGCAGCTGATTGCCGCGGCCAAGCGCGCCGCCGCACCGGACGGCCCCTTCGACACCGCCAGATTCGGCATTGCCGCATTGGACAGCGACGGCGTCACCATGAGCGGCCTCGACCTCGACACCGACAGCCCCGCCAACGGCAACGACCGTGTGTTACTCGCCACAGTCCCGCTGCGTTTCGGGCGATTGCAGCTGATGAATGCGATGGGCGCCCAGAATCGTGACCTGGCCCTGCCCCTGATCGCTCAGTATTGGAATGGCACCGGCTTCATCGACAACACACTCGACAGCTGCACCCGCATCGGCACCTCCAACGTGAGCTTCAGCAACTACCGCAAGACCCTGACTTCAGCCGACAGCATGCTGCTCAGCAGCCCGGTGACGGTGAGTTCGGGTCGCGCGAAACTGGTCTTGGGCAAGCCCGGGGGCAGCCGCAGCGGCAGTTTCGATGTGGCGCTGAGCCTGTCGAACCTCGCCGCCCCGAGCACCTGCATCGCGACGTTTGCGCCTGTGGCGAGCGATGCAGCCTCCGCCGGCGCCAATATGGACTATCTGCGAGGTGCATGGTGCGGCAGCATCTACGTAAAAGACCCCTCCGCACGGGCCACGTTTGGCCTGTATCGTGGCGCCGACAACCTGCTCTACCAGAGAGAGAACTACTGAGATGAAATGGCCCTGGCAAGCGGCACAGAACAAGCGGCAACTGGCCCTGCACCTGATGCAGGATGGTCTGGCCTATGTGCTGGCCGAGGCCGGAGCCGGCGCGCCGATGCGCGTACTGCGCTGGGGCGTCGAACCGCGCGGTGACGCCGGTCCGCCGGAATTCGCCCGACGCGTGCGAGCACTGAGCCTGGGCGCTGGGCAAGTCGTGGCCCTGCTGGGTGCCGAGCACTACCAGATCCTGAAGATCGAGACTCCCAATGTGCCGCAGGATGAACTCAAGGCCGCCGCGCGTTGGCAGATCAAGGAAATGGTCGATGCGCATCTGGATGACCTGACCCTGGACGTGATGCATGTCGGCGGTGATGCGCCGCGGGCGCAAAAGCATCTGTTCGTCGTGGCCGCGGCGAACACCGCGCTGCGCGAGCTGACCGAGTGGTCGGCCAGCGCGGGCTTGAACCTGAATGCCGTCGATATCTGGGAGACGGCGCAGCGCAACCTGCAGAGCGCCGCCGCCCTGCAGGCCGGCCTGGCCGATCGCGCCACGGCCGCTCTGATGGTCCAGAACGGCAGCTGCCTGCTCACCGTCAGCGCCCAGGGCGAGCTGTTCTACACGCGGCGTCTGGATTGGGACGAACGCCTGCGCCAGCGCGCGCTCGGCGGCTTTGCGCCCAAGCCGGCCGCGCCAGCGCCGCTGGGCTTCGAGTACATGCCCGGTGACGACATCGGTTTTGCCGACGACGGCGCTGCCACCGAGGCCGAGGGATCGCCGATGGTGATCGAGCTGCAGCGCTCGATCGATGTCTGGGAACGCTCCTGGCCCGACCTGCCGCTGGCCCTGCTGCAGCTGAAGCCCCCCGAGCACGACAAGGAGCTGGCCACCCTGCTGCAGCGCGAGCTGGGCCTGCGCACCCAGGCGATGGAGCTGGCGCCACTGTTCAGCGGCTTCGAGGCCACGGCCGACCATCCGGCCGCCTACGCTGCCTGCCTGCCCCTGCTGGGCGCGTTGCTGCGCAGCGAACAGCGCAAGCCTTGAGAGGCGAACACGCCATGGCCCAGCAAATCAATCTCCTCACACCGATACTGCTAGCGCCCAAGCGCTACTTTTCGGCCATCGCCATGGCCCAGGCCCTTGGCCTTTTGCTGGCCGGCGCCCTGCTGATCAGCACCTGGTTGGTGTGGCAGGCACGCCAGACCCGCCAGTCCTACCAGCAGATCCAGGCCGAGGCTCAGACCGAGCGTCAGGTCTTGATGGACGCGCTGATGCGCCTGCCCGGCAACACCGACCCGGCAGCGCTGAACCAGCAGCTCGGTGCCTTGCAACAGGGCCTGCTGCAACGCCGGCAGATGATCGACGAACTCGGTCGCGGCCGGGCCCTGCCGGGCCAGAGCCAGTCCGACCTGCTGCGCCTGCTGGCCCGCACCGTGCCGCCGCCGGTCTGGTTGACCGAGCTGCGCTGGAGCAGCGGCAGGCTGGAGCTGCAAGGCCTGACCCTGGAACCGGCGGCGCTGCAGCCCTGGGTGCAGCAGCTGGCCAGCCATCCCCTGCTGAAAGGCCAGCAGCTCGCGACCGTCAAGGTCGAGCGCTCAGAAGGCGGGGGCGGCACCGACGACACACTGGCCGCAGGCAGCGACGCCGGCCCCACGCTGCGCGGCACCGCCAGGCCGCGTTGGAGATTCACCCTGGTCAGTGCCAGCACGCCTGTGCCGGCAGCATCGAAAGCAGCGGCACCATGAAGCTTGATATCACCCTGTTGCGTACACGCTGGCAGGCGCGCTGGCAGGTGCAGGCCAGGCGCATCGACGCGCTGTCGCTGCGCGAGCGCGTGTTCCTGTTCCTGTCGATCGCCCTGGTGCTGGCGGCCCTGCTGGACCAGTTCCTGATCGCACCGCTCACCGCGGATCAGACCAAGGCGCGCTTGAACCAGCAGCGTCAGGCCAGCGAGCTGGGTACTCTGCGCAAGCAGTTCGCCGAGGCGACCCAGCTCAATGCCGCCGACAGCCCTCAGGGCAGGCTGCGTGCCGCCATCCTTGCCGCCCAGGGCGAGACCCTGGAGCTCGATCAGCAGTTGCAGCAGCGTTCGGGCCTATTGGACAACCAGTCGCAGCTGCCCGAGGTAATGGGACGGCTGCTGCGCCAGCAAGGCCGGCTTACCCTGGTGAAGCTGCAAACGCTGGACGAGGCTGCCCTGCCCCAGGCCAATAGCGCCGCCCCGTCCAGCCTGAAGTGGCGCGGCGTGGAGCTGCAGGTCAGCGGCGACTATCTGGACCTGATGCGCTATCTGGCCGAGTTGGAGACCGCCCTGCCTACGCTGCGCTGGGGCCAGTTGCGCCTGGGCAGCGAGGCCGGACGGGCTCAGCTGCAACTGCAGGTGTTTCTGGTCGGGGGGCGGACATGAAGCTGACAGCCATGTTGCTGCTCTCAGCCTTGGCCCTGCCCGCCAGCGCCCAGGACGGGCTGCGCGACCCCACGCAAGCCCCCGCCGCCGCGCGCCCGGCGGCGTCGCCGGCCTCCGGCGCCGAGGCCAGCGGCAGCTCGAGTCAGCCCCAGCACATCATGGTGCTGAATGGTCGCCCCTACCTGATCGTTGCCGGTCGACGTCTGGGCGTCGGCGACCCAATGGGCGAGGCCCGCATCACCCGCATTGGCGATGGCGCCGTCTGGCTCAAGGAAGGCGGCGTGACGCGACGCGTCAGCCTCTACGCCGGGGTCGAGAAGCGTACCGCCGGCACCGTGGGCACCGCACCGAAAGCACAAACCCATATGGCCCCCCCAAAGAACAACAAGGAGCAGCCATGATGAAACCTGGCCATTGCCATTTCTCGCCCGCCCCTGCCCGCAGCCTGCTGGCCTGTGCGGTCCTCACCCTGCTCGCGGCCTGTGCCGACAAGCCGCTGAAACTGGCCGATTCAGGCAACACCATCCGGGCCGAGTTGCAGGCCCAGTCGCAAGCGGCCAACCGTCCCGCTGCGCCCAACCCGCAGGCGGCAGCCGCTGCGGCCGTGCCGCTGCCGGCCGAGCCGCCGCGCAGCGAGGCCGCAGGCGAGCCTCGTTTCGATCTGGTCGTCAACGGCGCACCGATGCGCGATGTGTTCCTGTCGCTGGTCACCGACACCCGCTACAGCATGCTGGTCCACCCGGACGTCGGCGGCCAGCTGTCGGTGACGTTGAAAGGCGTGACCCTGCGCGAGGCGCTGGAGTCGATACGCGACGTCTACGGCTACGATTTCAAGATCGAGGGACGGCGCATCACCGTCTATCCGCCGACGATGCAGACCCGCATCTACACGCTCAACTACCTGCACAACCAGCGCAAGGGCCGCAGCGAGGTGCGTGTCAGCTCGGGCTCAGCGCCGGTGCAGCCCGGTAACGGCAGCCCGGGCAGCACCGGTAACGCGGCAGCCGGCGGCACGGCCATTGCCCAACCCGATAGCAGCCAGATATCGACCACCACCGACAACGACTTCTGGGCCGAGACCACGGCCGCGCTGAAAGCCCTGCTGCGCAACGAGCCGGGCCGCGCGGTGATCGCCAGCCCCCAGGCCGGCACCATCGCCGTGCGCGCCATGCCCGACGAGCTGCGCCACATCGAGTCCTTTCTGCGCTCCACCCGCGCTTCGGTCGAACGCCAGGTCATGCTGGAGGCCAAGATCGTCGAGGTCGAGCTGCGCGAGGGCTACCAAAGCGGCATCGACTGGTCGATCCTGCGCAACCGCGGCGCGGTGGGCCAGACCAGCGTCAACCCGTCGATACCGACCGGGGTGAATACCATCATCAACCCGCTGGTCAGCAATTCGAACCGGCTGCCGGTGCTGTCTACCTCGGCCGCCGGCGCGGTGCTGGGCGATCTGACCAGCCTGCCGGTGGCGGGCTCGGGCGCTTTCGGCCTGGCGCTGTCGCGCGGCGGTTTCCAGGCACTCTTGAGCTTTCTGGAAACCCATGGCGATGTGCAGATCCTGTCCAGCCCCCGCGTGGCGACCCTGAACAATCAGAAGGCCGTGCTCAAGGTCGGTACCGACGACTACTTCGTCACCGGCATCACCGGCACCAGCAGCAACAACACCAACAACAACACCACCACCAACAACAACACCCAGACGGTGCCGACCCTGACGCTGACGCCGTTCTTCTCGGGCATCGCCCTGGACGTGACGCCGCAGATTGACGAGGCGAACATGATCACCCTGCACATCCACCCCTCGGTGACCTCGGTGACCGAGAAGGTCAAGCAGGTGGATCTCGGCACGGTCGGCACCTTCCGCCTGCCGCTGGCCTCCAGCAGCACCAACGAGACCGACACGGTGGTGAAAATCGCCGACGGCAATATTGTGGCCATCGGCGGCCTGATGCAGATGGAGTCGGCCCGCCGCGGTTCCGGCCTGCCCGGCAGCGGCGACAACGCCCTTACCAGCACCCTCTTCGGCAACCGAGCCAACACCGCCCGCAAGCGCGAACTGGTGGTGCTGATCAAGCCCACCATCATCCGCAGCGCCGAGGACTGGGAGCAGCTCAATCAGCAGAGCAGTGCGGCGCTCGAGGCGATGGACGCCAAGCGCAGGGTGATCACCGTCAACGCAAGGTAGCCCGGATGGAATCCGGGGACATCGGACTCGGAGGTCCCGGATCGCATCCGGGCTACGAGGGAAAAAACAGCTGCTCCCCACCGATCCTGTAGCTCGCGATCGCCGCCTTGCCGGCCGGTGACACCAGCCAGTCGGCGAAGCGTTGGGCGGCGGCCAGCTTCACATGCGGGTGCCGGGCCGGGTTGACGACGATCACGCCATAGGGGTTGAACAGGCGCGCGTCGCCCTCGACCAGGATGGCCAGTTCGCCGCGGTTCTTGAAGGCCAGCCAGGTGCCACGGTCGGCCAGCACATAGCCGTTCAGCGACGAGGCCATGTTCAGTGCCGGCCCCATGCCGCAGCCGCATTCGCGATAACCCTCGGGCTTGGTCGCGGCCACGTCGATGCCGGCCAGTCTCCAGTAGCGCAGCTCGGCCGCGTGGGTGCCGCTCTTGTCGCCGCGCGACACGAAGGGCTGCGCCGCGGTCCTGACCTTCAGCAGGCCTGCACCCACGTCCTTGCCCTGCACCTTCGCCGGGTCCGCCTTGGGGCCGACCAGCACGAAATCGTTGTACATCACCGGCATACGCTTCAGGCCGAAGCCCTCGGCGACGAACTTCTCCTCGGCCACCGTGTCATGCACCAGCACCGCATCGGCGTCGCCGCGCCGACCCATGTCCAGTGCCTGGCCGGTGCCCAGCGCCACCACGCGCACGGCAATGCCGGTCTCCTTTGTGAACTGCGGCAGCAGATGGCCGAACAGGCCGGACTGCTCGGTGGAGGTGGTCGAGGCCACGACGATCGACGTTTCTTGGGCGCAGGCCAGACCCGACACCAGAAGAGCCGCGACCAGCAACCGACGGCGCGATCTGATCAAGACCAAGGCAGTTCTCCTTTGAGGAACAGTTGCGCCTCCTGAGGCGGGGGGCCATTGAAAAACGCTTGCGGCGGCAGGTCCACCAGCACCTGGCCGGCCTCCAGATAGAGCACGCGGGTGCCCAGACGCTTGGCCTGGCCCAGATTGTGGGTGCTCATCACCAGGGTCATGCCCTCGCGGGCAAAGTCTTCGATCAGCGCCTCGACCTCGCGCTTGGCGCCGGGGTCGAGATTGGCGGTGGGCTCGTCGAGGAACAGCAGTTGCGGTTGCAGACCCCAGGCCCTGGCGAGCGCCAGGCGCTGCTGCTGGCCGCCGGACAGCACCCGTGCCGGTCGTTGCGCCATCTCGGCCAGGCCGACGCGGGCCAGCGCCTGGCGCGCCCGCTGCGGCCGCTGCCCACGCGGCACGCCGGCCAGCCACAGGGCCAGCATCAGGTTGTGCCAGACCGAGAGGCTGAGCAGGAACGGTCGCTGCGCCACCATCGCCTGGCGCAAGCCCTGGCCCGACAGCAGCCGCCGCCCTTCGCAGGCCTGCAGGCCGTGCAGCACACGCAACAGCGTGGTCTTGCCCGAGCCATTGGCGCCGACCAGCATCAGCCGCTCGCCGGCATGGATCTGCAAGCTCGTCGCTTGCAGCGCGGTCACGGCGCCAAAGCGCACCGCCGCAGAATCCAGGCTCAGCAGAGCCGTCATGAGCGTTGCGCCCCCAACAGCTGCGGCCCGCTCTGCGCCAGCGCGATCAGCCCATTGATCAACCCGACCACGGCGAGCAAAACCATGCCCAGCGCCAGGGCCAGCGGCAGGTCACCCTTGCTGGTTTCCAGTGCGATGCTGGTCGTCATCACCCGGGTCACGCCGTCGATATTGCCGCCGACCATCATCACCGCACCCACCTCGGAGATGGCGCGGCCAAAAGCCGTCAGCAGCACCGTCAGCAGGGCCCAGCGTTCATGCAGCATCAGCAGCCCAGCGCTGAGCATCGGGCCCGCGCCCATCGACTTCAGCGTATCCCCGCCTTCGGCCAGCGCACCGACCAGCAGCTGCCGCGTCAGCGCCGCAACGATCGGGGTGACCAGAATGCTTTGCGCCACCACCATCGCGCCGGGCGTGAACAGAATGCCCCAGCCCCCCAGCGGCCCCGAGCGGGACAGCAGCAGATAAACCAGCAGGCCCACCACAACGGAAGGCAGGGCCAGCAAAGTGTTGAGCAGGGCCACCACGCCGCGCTGGCCAGGGAAACGCGCCACCGCCAGCCAGGCCCCCAGCAGCAGGCCCAGCAGGCCACCGATCAGGCAGGCACCGGCACTGACACGCAGCGACAACAGCACCACGCTCAGCAGATTGGCGTCGGTGTGCGTGATCAGGCCCCAGGCCACGACGAAGCTGTCGCTCATGCGGAGCAGGACCTGAAGCCAACAAATCCCACGTCATGCAGCTCGCTCCAGGCCTCACGGGCCTTGGGGTGGCGCATGCGCGGCGCACTGGCAAACGAGGCGCCACGCACCGCGCAGGCGGCGGTCGCGGGCGGCCGCGCACGCCACGGCGCCAGGTTCGCGCCGGGCAGCAGGCGCAGGCCGCTGCTGGTCCATTCCTGGACCTGGCCCCAATGCAGGCCCCTGGATCGGCCCTGTACTGCCGCCAGTTCCCATTCCACCTCGGTGGGCAGGCGCCGGTCGGCCCAGCGACACCAGGCCATTGCCTCGTGCAAGCTCACATGCATCACCGGCTGCAGCATCGACAGCCGCGTGCTGTGGCCAAAGCGGCGCACCAGCACGCCGTTGCCAACCTGCTCGACATAGCGCGGACTGCGCCGGCCCTCGGTCTGCACCCAGGCCCAACCGGCCTCGCTCCAGCAGTCGCGCCTGTCATAGCCGCCATCGGCGATGAACTCGGTGTATTGGGCCCAGTTGACCGGCTGCGCATCGATCTCGAACTCGGGCACCTGGATTTGCAGCGCGCCGCCCTCGTAGTCCAGCACCAGACCCGGCCCCGCAAGGCCCAGGGACCAGTTCGTCGCCGGGCACAGCAAGGCCTCGCGCGGCACCTGGGGCACGGGACCGTGGATCAACTCGTCAAGCAGGCTGCCGCCCAGATCCAGCGCCTGCACCCAGCTCATCAAGTCCTCAGCATGGCGGTCTTCATGCAGCAGCGCGAGGCGGAAGAAGTACAGGCTGTCGTCACCCGAACCGGCAGACTCCAGCAGCTCCAGCGTCAGGTCCAGCGTCACGGCCAGGTAGTCACGCACGGCCATCGCGTCGGGGCCGGGGTCGCCACGGCCCGCATCCCACTGCGGCCCGTCCTCGGAAAACCACTGATCGGCGCGAGGCTCGACCGAGGCCAGGCGCGGCAGAACGGGGTCGCACAGCGCCCCTCGTTCGCGCTGCAGATTGCGCGCCAGCCAGTACTCCTGGAACCAGCCGACATGGCCGATGTGCCAAAGCGCCAAGCCAGCCAGGCCGGACTTCTCCTGGGCCTGCTCCAGAGCCGAGAGCAGGCGCAGCGTGTGGTTGCGGGCGTCCATCAAGGCCAGTGACAGCAGCTCGCGCCCGGCCTGTCGGATGGCCATCGGGTCCAACAAGGGTGAGTTGCTGTTCGGCATCGGTGGCGCGGGGTAACGGCGATTCGGAGTCGGAAAGCGGGCCTGGGTATGACGGCATTGTCACCCAGATTGCGTCCGTCCCGCCTCGCGCGCCCCGCCCCGAGGCGGCGTGGCGCGGCTCAGCCCCGCGTCCACAGGATCGGCGCGGCCAGCTCGAACTCGTCGCAGTTGTCACCCGGCCCGGCGCGGTCGATGACCAGGAAGTCGCTTGGTGCCTGCAGGGCGATCAAGGGGTGGTGCCAGACGCCGGCACGGTAGTTCACGCCCTGGCCGGGCGCGACCCGAAAGCAGCGCAGCCGGGCCAGATCGGGCCGCGCATCCGCCGGCGCCACGACCACCAGCCAAGGCCGGCCCGACAGTGGCAGGAAGGCTTGGCTGCCCAGCGGGTGGCGCTGGAGCAGGCGCAGTCGCAACGGCAGCTCGCGCGGCCGGGCATGAAACAGGCTCAGCCTGGCCTGACCAGAGGCGCCGGCGAGGTCCAGGGCGGCGAGGTCGTCGTAGCGCCTGGCATGGCCCTGGTTGATGTCCTGCCCGGCGCGGCCCGGCGGCGCGCCGTCGAGGTCGATCACGTCGCCGAAGGGCGCGAAGGCCGTGGCTGTCAGCGCCTCGGCTTCCAGCCACCGGTCAGCGGGAGGTGCGGCAGGGTTCAGCAATCGACATCCTTCAGTTCGGGCACCGGCGCACCGGCAGCGCTCCTGGCCAGGCTGCGCCGCCGCTTGAAGGCCAGGCCCATGGCCAAGGTCTGGGCCAGGCACATGGCGGCGGTCAGCGAACGAAATCCAGACAGTTCGGCATCATTGACCTCCAGCACCAGCTCGGCGTCGCGGGCGATCGGGCTGAGCCGCGAATTGGTCAGCGCCAGGCGCTTCACGCCACGCCCGTGGACCTGCTCGCACAGCTGCAGGGTGTCGGCGGCGTAGGGCGGAAAGCTGATCGCGATCAGCAGGTCGCGCGGCCCCAGCGCCGCCGCCTGCTCGGCAATCATGCCGCCCAGGCCGGTGATCTGCACCGCCGGCACACCCACCCGGCTCAACGCGTAGGACAGATAGGCCGCCACCGCATAGGAGCGCCGCAGGCCCAGCACATGCACGACGCGGGCCTCCTGGATCAGCTTGATGGCGGCCTTCAGCGGCAGCTGTGCGGCGTCGTCGCGCAGGTGTTCGAGCGACACGATGTTGGCGCGCGCAAAGGCCTGCAGCACGCTGGCCGGGTCCTGCGGGTCTTCCAGCGCCTGCTCGCCGCCGAAGTGGCGGATGCGCTCGCTGAAGGTGGGCTGGGCCGGACGCTGCAGCGGCGCGCGGAACAGCCTCTGCAGGTCGCTGTAGCCCTTGTAGCCCAGCGCCTGCGCCAGACGGATGAAGGCGGTGGGCGCCATCTTGGCCGCCGCCGCGACGCTGGCCACCGGGTTCAGGGCGATGTCGTTGGGATGCTCGATGGCATAGCGCGCGGCTTCGAGCATGCGCGGCGTCAGCCGTCCGCTTTCGCGGCCGATCAGCGCGCGCAGTTCGTCGAGCGTGCCGGGTTTGCTGTCGGGAGTGGTTTTCATGCGGTGGGCCGGGGCGGCGTGGAAGCGGCAACAGCGCTCAGAATGCCCTAACTTCGCCGCGGGGCACATATCGGCCCATGCCGGGGCGGCCCAGCCAGGTCGGTCCGTCGACGATCAGCTGCCCGCGCAGGAAGACTTTTTCGACCCGGCCGCGCAGGCTGCGCCCCTCCAGCAAGGTGTAGTCGCACTGGCTGTGCAGATGCCTGGCGTGGATGGTCTGCGTCGCGTCGGGATTGAACAGCACCACGTCGGCATCGCTACCGACGGCGATCGTGCCCTTGCGAGGGAACAGGCCGAACAGCTTGGCCGGGGTGGTCGAGGTCAGCTGCACGAAGCGGTTCAGCGACAGCTTGCCCTGCATCACGCCGATGTCGAACAGGCTCACGAGTCGCGTCTCGATGCCGGGGGCGCCATTCGGTATCAGCGAGAAGTCGTGCTTGCCGCGCTGCTTTTGCATGCGGTAGCCCAGGTGGCCCTCCTTCATGCAGAACGGGCAGTGGTCGGTGGCAATGACCTGCAGATCGTCGAAGCGCAGCGCCCGCCACAGGTGGTTCTGGTCGTCGCGGGTGCGCAGCGGCGGCGTCATCACGTATTTGGCGGTATCGAAATCGTCGTTCTGGTAAACGGAGTCGTCGAACAGCAGGTAATGCGGGCAGGTCTCGGCGAACACCGGGATACCCTCGTCGCGTGCGCTGACGATGTGCTTGAGCGCCTGGTTGGACGAGACATGAACGAAGTAGATCGGCGCCTCGGCCAGCTCGGCCAGCCGGATGCCGCGGTGCGTGGCCTCGCCTTCCATGATCGCCGGGCGCGTCAGCGCGTGGTAGCGCGGCGAGGTGTGTCCGGCCTCCAATGCCTCCTTGATCAGCAGGTCGATGACCGTGCCGTTCTCGGCATGCAGGGCAACCATGCCGCCGTCCCCGCCGACCTGGCGCAGCATCTGGAAGATCGCCGCGTCGTCGGCCATCATCACGCCCGGGTAGGCCATGAACATCTTGAAGCTGCTCACGCCCTCATGGCGCATCGCGTGGCGCACATCGGCCAGCACCTGGGCATCGACGCGGGTGACGATCACGTGCAGGCCGTAGTCGACCGCCACCTGGGCCTCGGCGCTGCGCTGGGCGCGGGCAATCGCGCCCAGCGGCGAGTCGGTGGCGGTCTGCAGCGCGAAGTCGACCACCGTGGTCGTGCCGCCGAAGGCCGCGGCCTTGGTGCCGCTGGCGAAGGTGTCGCAGGTGAGGGTCGGGCCGATCACGTTTTCCAGGTGTACATGGGTATCGACGCCGCCGGGCAGCACGTACAGGCCGGTGGCATCGACCACGGCGACATCCTCGCCGACCGCCATCTCGCGGCCGATCGCCCGGATCACGCCGTCCTGCATCAGCACGTCGGCCACATAGTCGTCGCTGGCCGTGATGACGCGGCCGTTGCGGATCAGGGTCGGGCTGCCGCCCACCAGATGTGTGAACAGGGACATTGCGGCTTCCTCGCTCCGGCTCAGGGAATCACGGCGTCGAGGTGACGCACCAGCCGGTCGATCTCATCCAGCGTGTTGTAGTGCGCCATCGAGACCCGCACCACGCCGCCCTGCCCCTGCAGGCCGAGCGCCTCGATCAGCCGCTTGGCGTAGAAGTCGCCGAAGCGGATGCCGATGTCGAAGGCGTCGAGGTGGCGCACGATGGCCTCCGGCGGCCGCCCGGCGACGACGAAGCTGATGGTGGGCACGCGCAGGCCCGGCCGCACTTCGCGGTGGCCGATGATGCGCACGCTGCGCTTGCCGCGCAGATAGGCCAGCAGCCGCTCGGCCAGCGCGTCCTCATGGCGCTCGAAGGCGTCGAAGGCCAGCTGCATGCGCGCCCGGCGGCTGCCCGTGCCCCCCAGCGCATCGCCGGTCTCGACCAGGTAGTCGGCAATGCCGATGCAGCCATAGGACAGCTCGTAGTTCACATTGCCCGGCTGCAGCGTGTACGGCAGCACCTCGGGGCCGATGAAGAAGTGATTCAGGCTGGGCAGGCCCAGCAGCAGCTCGCGCCGACCCCACAGCACCGCATAGTGCGGACCGAACACCTTGTAGAAGCTGAACACGTAGACATCGGCACCGCTGGCCTGCACATCGACCAGCCGATGCGGTGCATAGGCCACCGCGTCGACGCACAGCCGGGCGCCCGCGGCATGGGCCAGCCGGGCCACCTCGGCGACCGGGTTGACGCTGCCCAGGATGTTGGAGGCCTGGGTCATGGCCACCCAGCGGGTGCGCTCGTTGAGCAGCGACCGCAGGTCGTCCAGTTCGAGCATCAGGCTGTCCGGGTTGACGGGCCAGATCCGAATCACCGCGCCGGCCTGGGCCAGGCGGGTCCAGCCGCCGATATTCGCCTCGTGGTCGCTGTTGCTGACGATGATCTCGTCGCCGGGCTTGATGCCCGGCAGCAGTGCCTGGGTGAACAGGTACATCAGCAGGGTGGTGGCCCCGCCCATCACGACCTCGTCGTCATGCGGCGCGTTGATCAGCTCGGCCACGGCGCGGCGCGCGGCCAGCACCTTGTCGCCGGCCTGCTGCGAGGCCCGGTAGCTGGCGCCGAGCTGCACGCTGCTGGTCAGCAGGTAGTCGCGCACGCGGTCGCCGACATGGCGCAGCACGGCCGAGCCGCCGGCGTTGTCGAGGTAGACGGAGTCGCCGGCGAGGGCGGGAAAGGCCGCGCGCACGCGGTCCAGGTCCAGGGCTTGAGGTGCTGTCATGGCTTCGATCAGTGATGAAAGACGGCCTGCAGGAAGGCGCGGGTGCGCTCCTCCCGGGGCGAGGCAAAGAACTCGGCCGGAGGCGCCTGCTCGACAATGCGGCCGCCCTCCATGAATACGACACGGTCGGCCACGCGGCGGGCAAATCCCATCTCGTGGGTGACGATGACCATGGTCACGCCGCTGCGGGCCAGCGACTGCATCACGTCCAGCACCTCGCCGACCATCTCGGGGTCGAGCGCCGAGGTCGGCTCATCGAACAGCAGCACCTTGGGCTCCATCGCCAGCGCGCGCGCGATCGCCACGCGCTGCTGCTGGCCGCCGGAGAGCTGGCTGGGCCGCTTGTCGGCCTGTTCGGCCAGGCCGACCTTGGCCAGCAGCGCTCGCGCGCGCTCGTCGGCCTGGGCCTGGCTCAGGCCGCGCACGCGCAGCGGCCCCAGCGCGACATTGCGCAGCGCCGTCAGGTGCGGGAACAGGTTGAAGCTCTGGAACACCATGCCGACCTCGGCGCGCACCCGCGCCAGGGCCCGGCCGGCTTGCACGCGCTCGCCGTCAACCAGCACCTCGCCGCCCTGGTAGGGCTCGAGCAGATTGATGCAGCGGATCAGCGTCGACTTGCCCGAGCCCGAGGGCCCGACGACGACCACCACCTCGCCCGGCATGATGTCCAGATCGACACCGTGCAGGGCCTGGAAGCGGCCATAGTGCTTTTGCAGATTGCGGATGCGGATGAGCGGCTGCATGGCTAGGTCGGTGGCCTTGTCGGTGGTGTTGTCGCTGCCGGATCGATCGTTGATCGTCATTGCGTGGCGGCACGGTGACGCGCCTCGAAGTAGCCGACCAGCCGCACCAGCGGCATCAGCAGCAGCAGATAGAGCACGGCCGCGCCGATCAGCGGCGTCGGGTTGGCCGCCAGCGCCTGGGCCTGCGTGGCCTGCTTGAGCAGGTCGGGCATGGCCACGACCGAGGCCAGGGCGGTGTCCTTCAGCACATTGATGCAGTTGCTGGTCAGCGGCGGAGTGACGATGCGAAAGGCCTGCGGCAGCACGACGTCGCGCATGGTGCTGACAAAGCCCAGCCCGATCGCCTCGGCGGCCTCGAACTGCCCCTTCGGAATGGCCTCGATGCCGGCGCGGAAGATTTCGGCCGTGTAGGCACAGGACACCAGCGTCAGGGCGGTCGCCGCCGACGCGAACGAGCTCAGGCGGATGCCGACGAAGGGCAGCGCGTAGTACACCAGCACCAGCAGCACGAGCAGCGGGATCGAACGGAACACGTCGATGTAGACCCGGGCCAGCGCCCGCGCCCAGGCCGGGCCGTACAGGCGCAGCAGGGCCAGCAGCAGGCCGCTCACCAGGCCGGCCACGATGCTCACCGCGCCGAGCAGCACGGTGATGCCCAGGCCCTGCACCAGCATCGGCAGGGCCGCGCGCAGCACGCCCAGGTTGAAGAAGGTATCGATCAGTTCCATGCGCTTCCAGGCAGATCAGGGGTGGCCCCGGGCAGGCCATGCCGGGGCGCGGGGCGGGTCCGGTTCAGAGCTTGGGCACGTCCATGACCTTGATCGTCGACGAGTCGGCCGGCGCGGTCGAGCCGAACCACTTCTGGTGCGTCTTGCCGACGAAGCCGTCCTTCTTCATCTGCGTCAGCAACTCGTTGACCTTGGCGGCATCGCCCCAGCCCTTGGCGAACATGAACGAGTAGCGTTCGCCGGTCGGGATGCGCGCGGCCACACGGTACTGTGGCTTGTCCTTGATGTAATACTCGACCGCCGGGATGTCGCTGATGTAGCCATCGATGCGACCCGCCGCCAGGTCGAGCATGGCCGGAGCCAGGCCCTCGTAGCGCGAGATGCTGGCGATGCGGTACTTGGCGGTGTTCTGCGCCGCCCACATGTCGCCGGTGGAGCCGGTGTCCACGCCGGCGATCTTGCCCGCCAGGTCGTCGACCCCGTTGATCTTGGCCGTCTTCAGCACCGACAGCGACTGGTCGCTGTCGTAGTAGGGCTGGGCGAAGGCCACCGATTCCAGGCGCTTGGGCGTGATCGTGATCGACGACATGGCGATCTGGATGCGGCCCGACTGCACGGCCGAGAACAGTCCGTTGAACGGGATGTTCTCGATCTGCACCGTCTTGCCGGCGCGCTTGGCGACCTCGTTGACCAGGTCGATCTCGAAGCCGACGAACTTGCCCTGCGCGTCCTGGAACTCCCAGGGCACGTTGCCGATATTGGCGCCCACCACCCAGTCGGCGGCCGATGCAGGCATGGCGGCCGAAGCCAGCAGGGCGACGGCGGCGGCACATTGCTTGAAGTTCATGCGAATTGCTCCTCGTTTGAGTCCAGGAAAACCAGCACCGGCGGCAGCGCGACGGCGCGAACGGGCGGCTTCGCTGAGGGCCGTTGCGGGCCGATGCGGACACCGTGGACGCAAGCGTAGCCGATTGAATCAAATAATTCAATGATTGAATACTCTGAATCATTTGCACCATTTACGGGCAAGAGCGTGGTGCTGCCGTGCACACCGGTGCATGACGCACCCGTTTGACTCAGTCGCCCCTGACGACGCCCTCGCGGCGCGGGTCAGCGCCGCCGAACCAGCCCGCCGGCGTGCGCTCGATGGCCTGCAGGCCGCTGGTCAGCTCGGTTTCGATGACCTGGTGGCCGCGGGCCTTCAGGGACTGCATGGTGGCGGCCGGAAAGCGGCCCTGCTCCAGCAGGCTCGGGCTGTTGAAGTTGCCGAAGTTGGGCAGGCTGATCGCCGCCTGCGCGTCCAGCGCCCACTGCTGCGTGCCGATCAGGGTTTTCGCCACGAAATGAATGATGGCCGGGCCGCCGGGCGAGCCCAGGCTCATCAGCAACTGGCCACTGCCGGCGTCAAACACCAGGGTCGGGCTCATGCTGGAGCGTGGCCGTTTGCCGGCCTGCAGCCGGTTCGCCACGGGCCTGCCCTGACCATCGGTCGGCGCCAGCGAGAAGTCGGTCAGCTGGTTGTTGAGCAGGAAGCCGCCGGCCTTGCCGGTGCCGCCGTCGGACATCAGGCGTGAGCCGAACACCGCCTCGACGGTGGTTGTCATCGCCACCGCCCGGCCCTGGCCGTCGATGATGCTGATATGGCTGGTGCCATGCTCGGCCTGGGCGGCCTGCGGGGCGAAGGCGCTGCGCTCACCTCCGGGCTGGCCGGCCTGGGCCGGGCCCATGCTCCTGGCGCCGATCAGGGCGGCGCGCGGCTTCAGATAGGCGGGCGCCAGCAGGCTGGCCCAGCCGCCAGCGGGCGCGGCCACAAAGTCCGGATCGGCGATGAACAGGTCGCGATCGGCAAAGGCCAGGCGTGAGGCCTCCAGATAGCGGTGCAGCCAGTCGGCCGAGGGCATGACCTGGCCCTGGTCGCTGGCGAAGGCCGGCCCGATTTCGGGGGTTTGCTCCAGCAGGCCAAGGATCTGCATCACGGTCAGATGCCCCGATGAGGGCGGAGGAAAGCCGCAGACACGCAGGCTGCGCCCGGGCCGGGCTGCCCAGGGCGAACACAGCGCCTCGCGCTTCTTCGGCTGATAGGCCTGCAGGTCCGCCAGGCTCAGGCGCCCCGGATTGCCGGCATGGCCCTGCACCCGCCGCACCATGTCCGCCGCCACCGCGCCTTCATAGAACGCGGCCGCCCCCCCGCGTGCCACCGCCCGCAGCACCTCGGCCAGCGCCGGGTTCTTCATCAGATGGCCCACCGGCAGCGGGTCGCCGTTGACTTGGTAGTACAGCGGCCCGGCCTGCGGGTCCTGTCTCAGGGAACGCTCGCTGCTCAGCAGGCCATGCAACCGCGGGCTGATGCGAAACCCCTGCTCGGCCAGACGAATGGCCGGCTCGAACAGCTGGCCCCAAGGCAAATGTGGCTGGTCGGCGCCCTGCTCCCGGTGCGCCTGCTCCAGCATGCGCAGCACGCCCGGCGTGCCGACCGCGCGCCCACCGACCATCGCCCGCATCATGGGCATCGCCTTGCCGTCGGCCTGCATGAACAGATTCTCGTCAGCGCCGGCCGGCGCGGTCTCGCGGCCATCCCAGGCGGCCAGCGCCCGACCGTCCCAGCTGAGCAGAAAGGCCCCCCCACCGATGCCGCTGGACTGCGGCTCGACCAGGGCCAGCACCATCTGCACGGCCACGGCGGCATCGAGCGCCGAGCCACCCGCCTTCAGCACCTGGTAGCCCGCATCGGTGGCCAGCGGATTGGCCGCCGCGACGGCGAAGCGCTGCGTCGCCCAACCCGGCTTGGCTTGATAGCCGGTGCCCGACTCCGGCAACTCGGGCACGCGGTAGGTCAGTTCCGTGGGCGCCGGGCCACGGGTACCCACACAGGCCGACAGCAGGGCGCCGCACAGGAGCAGCGCCGCCGGGCCGCGCCGGCGGGCGATGGCAAAGTGAGCCAATTCAAGTCTCCTCGTTGTCTTGCGGCCAACATCATGCCGCGAACGTTGTGAAATCGCAGCATTGCACAGAGTGCCCCCGCTACACTGATCCGGCAAGGAAACGATAGGCATCAGAACCAACCATGTGGCGCCCGAAAGTCGTAAGCCCCGGCCTCGGCTGGATGGGCTCTTTATCTGTGCGGGTGCTGCTGGGCGCTGCGCTGCTGGCCGCCGCCCTGGTGGCGATTCTGTGGATGAGCCTGGAGCTGGAGTATCGCGCCGAGGTCGATGCCCTGCTCGAAAGCTCGACCCGCAGCACGCAGAAGCTGGCCTCGCGTACCACCGAGGTGCTTGATCGCGTCCTGCACACCTCGCAGCTGATCCAGCGGCTGCGCGACTCTGAGCGCAAGATGAGTCTGAAGGCGCTGGCCAAGGAGGGCCTGCTGTCCAATGAATTCGCCAAGGCCGTCCTGGTCACCGACCCGCAGGGCCTTGTCGTCGATTCCACCGGCGCCAACCTGGCGCTGAACGTGGCCGACGAGACCTACTTCAAGCGCCTGGCCCAGGCGCCCCCCGGTTCGACGGACATCGGTCCGACCGAGTTCCAGCCGGCACTGGAAGCACCGATGCTGGCGGTCTCGCAACGCATAGATGACAGCGCGGGCCGATTCATGGGTATTGTCACGGCCCTGATACCGCCGCGGGTGCTGACCTCGGAGCATGCCGGCAGCGAGGCCACCGGCACCGCCGTCAGCCTGGTCGGAATGGACGGCGTGGTGCGGGCCCGCCTGCTGGGTGGCAAGCTCACCTTCGGCGAGAAGGTGGATGTCAGCCGGGTCACCGAGCGCGTATCGACAGCACGCAGTCTTCGGCTGCCGGCGCGCAGCTCACTGGATGGCAAGGAGCGGTTCGTTGTCGCGCTTCAACTGGAGCGCTACCCCTTGCTGGCCGTGGTGGCGGTGGACGCCGAACAGGGCCTGGCCAACTACCGCGAGACCCGGCTGCGCCTGCTGCTGTGGGCCGCCGGCTCGGGCACCCTGCTGGGTCTGGGCACCTGGCTGCTGCTGCGGCAGCTGCGCTCGGTGGAGTTCAGCAAGAAGGCACAACAGCAGGCCGAGGAGCATCTGCGCGCCGCGCTGGAGGGCAGCCTGGATGCGGTCTCCATCCTGCTGGCACTGCGCGGCCCGCAGCATCAACTGCTGGACTTCCGGATCACCGATGCCAACAAGCGCGCCGCCGAGATGATAGGCCTGCCGCTGGATCAAGTGCTCGGCCGATGCCTCAGCGCGGTCTTCCCGGCGATGCGCAGCAGCCGGGCGATGCAGACCTTCGCCCAGGTCATCGCCACCCGCGAGGCCAGAACCAGCGAACTGCTGGCCACATTGGGGCCAATGAAGGGCCGCTGGCTGCACCAGCAGGTGGTGGCCGTGGGCGACGGGGTGGCCCTGATCTCGCGCGACATCACCGACCGCAAGCTGGCCGAGCGCAACCTGGACGAGAACCGCCGCTTTCTGCAGAACCTGCTCGACTTCCTGCCGCTGCCGGTCTATGCCAAAAGCATGCGCCCCGATGGCCTCGGCGTCTACGAGTTCTGGAACCATGCGGCCGAGCGCAGCTTCCACATGGCGGCCGCCCAGGTTGTGGGCCGCACCGTGAGCGATCTCTATTCGCCAGCCGACGCCCAGCGCTTTGATGACCAGGATCTCCAGGTGCTGCGTGACGGCAAGCCGCGGCGCTTTCCGGGCCAGGCCTTCGACGGCCCCGACGGTCGGCGCTACTTCGACACGTTCAAGGCGCCCGTGGTGGGTGCCGATGGCGAGATGGACCATCTGCTGGTGATCGCCGAGGACGTGACCGAGCGGCGCGCCTATGCCGAGCGCCTGGCCCTGGCCTCCCGGGTGATTGCGGAAACGGCCGACGCCGTGGTCGTGACCGACGCGGAGGACCGTGTCATCGATGTCAACCGTGCCTTCTCGGCCATGACCGGCCGCACCCTGGCTCAGGTCGAGCACCGGCCGGCCACCGAGGCGGGCCTGCCGCCGGTGCCCGAGTTTCCGCGCCTGACAGGCCTGTCCGATGGTCAGCGCTCGGTCGGTGAAGCCTTTCTGGCGCTGGCCGACGGCCAGCACCTGGACATCTGGCTCAGCACCAGCCGGATCGTTGACGAGGCCGGCCACACCACCCACTATGCGCGGGTGTTCAGCGACATCTCGGTACTGAAGGGCCATGAGAAGGCGCTGCAGGAAATGGCCCGTCGTGACAGCCTCACCGGTCTCCCCAACCGGCGGCATTTCGACGAGCGACTGGCCGAGTCCTTGCGCCGCTTTGCCCGCACCGGCCCGGCCGTGACCCTGATGTTCATCGATCTGGACGGATTCAAGAAGATCAACGATGAGCTGGGCCATGAGGCCGGCGACATTCTGCTGATCGAGGTGGCGCGCCGGCTCGGCGCCTGCGTGCGCGGTACCGACCTGGTGTTCCGCCTCGGCGGCGACGAGTTCACCGTGCTGCTGGAAGAAGCCGGCGATGCCGAGGCCTTGCAGGCCCTGTGCAAGCGCATCGTGGACGCCTTGTCACAAGCCCATCTGCTGGGCGGTCATGAGGCCGTGGCCACGCCAAGCATCGGCGTGGCCTGTGCCTTGCCCGGCGAGAGCGCCGACGCGCTATGCCGCCGCGCGGATCAGGCCATGTACGAAGCAAAACGGGGCGGCAAGGGCACCTACCGGATCGATGATTGAGAAATCAGGCTCAGCAGCCGTCGCGCCATCCGCTCGGCCGCGCCTCGGTGCTGCGCCGCAAACGCCAGGCCGGCCTGCCCCGCCGCAGCGCGGGCTGCCGGATCAGCCAGCAGCTGCACCGCCTGGGCCAGCCCGGCGACCATGCCGTCCACCCGGAAAGCGGCACCGGCCTGCTGGGACAACTCGGCCGCTTCGGCAAAGTTGAAGGTGTGAGGCCCCATCACGACCGGACAGGCGCAGGCCGCCGCCTCGATCAGGTTCTGGCCGCCCAGCGGTGCAAAACTGCCGCCGAGCAGCGCCACATCGGCCAGGGCGTAGTAGAGGCCCATTTCGCCCATGCTGTCACCCAGCCAGGCATCGGCGGCCAGCGCCTGGGCACCGGGCGTGTCGGCAAAGCCGCTGCGCCGCGCCAGGGTCAGGCCTTGCGCGGCAACCAGATCGGCCACCTCGCCGAAGCGCTGCGGATGGCGTGGCACCAGCAGCAGCAGCGGTCGGCGTGCGCCCAAAGGCCAGGCATGGGCCTGCCAGGCAGCCAGCAGCTGGGCCTCCTCGCCCTCGCGGGTGACGGCAGCGAGCAGCACCTGCCGGCCGAGCCCGACGAGCATTTGGCGCCAGTCCCGGCCGCGGGCCAGCAGGGCCGCATCGGGCGATACATCGAACTTCAGATTGCCCGCCACTTCAACGGGCGCCGCCCCGCGCTCGCGCAGGCGCCCGGCGTCGGCGTCGGTCTGTGCCAGCACCAGGGCAAAGCTTTGCACGGCTGGGCGCAGGATGGCGTCCAGCCGCTCGCCCTGCCGACGGCTTTTCTCGGACAGCCGGGCATTGGCCAGCGCCATCGGCACCCGGGCCTGGTGCGCCGCGCGCAGCAGATTGGGCCAGACCTCGGTTTCCATCATCACGCCCAGGGCCGGCCGGAAGTGGCGCAGAAAGCGTCGCACTGCGCCGGGGCTGTCATAGGGTAGCCAGGCCTGGGCATCGCCCTCGCGCAAGAGCGGGCGGCCGGCTTCGCGGTCGGTGGCCGTGCCATGGGTCAAGAGCAGGCGCAGGCCGGGTCGGTGCAGGCGCAGGGCTGCGATCAGGGCCGCGGCGGCCCGTGTCTCGCCCAGTGACACGGCATGTATCCACAGCCAGCCATGGCCGACGGGCAAGGTGTCGTAGCGCCCGAAGCGCTCGCCGATCGCATGCCGGTACAGCGGCTCCTCGCGTCCGCGCAGCCACAGGCGCAAGACATAGGCCGGCTGCGCCAGCCGCAGCAGCCCCGAGTACGCGCCGCGACTCAGGCGCCGCTGCCATGAACTCATTCAGTGCCCTGCCGTCACCTGCGCGTCGGGCTTGACGAGACGCAATTGTTCCATCATCAAGGCCTCGATACGGTGCAAAGCGGCCTCGGTCTGCCCTTCGAAACGCAGCACCAGCACCGGCGTCGTATTCGAGGCGCGGATCAGGCCGAAGCCATCGGCGAACTCGACACGCAGGCCGTCGATGGTGATGACCTCCAATGCGCCGGCGAACCGGGCCTGTTCCCTGAGCTTTTGCACCACGGCGTGGTGTTCACCCTCGGCGCAGGGCACGTTCAGCTCGGGCGTGCTGAAGCTGGTGGGCAGGGCATTGAGCACGGCGCTGGGATCGTCCGACCGGCTGAGAATCTCCAGCAGCCGGGTGGCGGTGTACATCGCATCGTCAAAACCGTACCAGCGCTCGCCGAAGAAGATGTGGCCGCTCATCTCACCGGCGATCGGCGCGCCAACCTCCTTCAGCTTGGCTTTGACCAGCGAATGGCCGGTCTTCCACATCAGCGGCACGCCGCCGGCGGCACGGATGGCCAGCGGCAGCTGCTGCGTGCACTTGACGTCGAAGATGATGGTGCTGCCCGGCTTGCGCTTGAGGATGTCCAGCGCGAACAGCATCAGCTGGCGGTCCGGGTAGATGATGTTGCCTTCCTTGGTGACGACGCCCAGGCGGTCGCCATCGCCGTCGAAGGCCAGGCCCAGCTCGGCCTCGGTGGCCTTGACGGTGCGAATCAGGTCCTGCAGGTTCTCGGGCTTGGACGGGTCCGGATGGTGATTCGGGAAGTCGCCATCCACGCGCGAGTACAGGTCAATCACCTCGCAGCCGAGGGCCTTCAAGGTGGCCGGGCCGGTGGCGCCAGGGATGCCGTTGCCGGAATCGACAACGATCTTCATCGGCCGCTTCAGCCTGGCGTCCTTGACGATGCGGTGACGGTACTCGGCCTCGATATTCATCTGGCCCAGACGGCCGGGACGTTTGCCGACCACATAGTCCTCGGTCACGATGCGCTGGCGCAGGCCCTGGATGTCGTCGCCATAGATGGCGCGGCCGCCGAGCACCATCTTGAAACCGTTGTAGTCCTTGGGGTTGTGGCTGCCGGTGACCATGATGCCGGACGTGCAGCGGTGCTTTTTGCGCGTGGCCGCCACGTAGTACAGCATCGGCGTCGTCACGGCGCCCAGATCGACGACGTCCAGGCCGGTCGAGGCCAGGCCGCGCATCAACGCCGCCACCAGACCCGGGCCGGACAGGCGCCCGTCTCGGCCGACGACGACGGCCCTCTCGCCCAGCTTGGCGGCCTCGCTGCCAAAGGCGCGGCCCAGGTGCTCGGCCAGCGCTTCGTCCAGCGTGGTCGGCACAACGCCGCGGATGTCATAGGCCTTGAAGATCGATGCGTTGACTTGCATGGGGTCCCTGTTCTGCTGCGGAGTGACTGGATGGAAAAGACTGCGAGGATTGTAGGCACCTGCCCGGCGGCCATCCGTTCCAGGCGCGTAACTGCCATCCGGCGGCCTGGCTGTCGATTCGTCGCCGGGAGCAACCTGAGCGGCGATGGCCTTTCTACACTAGGGGCCATGAACATCACAGCTCCTCTGATCAGTGCCTGGAACCAGCAATGGCGGCTGGTCCGGCACCGCCCGGAGCCCTTGTGGGCACGGCTGACCATCGTCACCGGCCTGGGCCTGGCGATAGGCCTGGGGCTGGCCCTGCTGTCGGGCGTCGTCAATGACAGCTTCACCACGGCGCGCTGGTGGCAGATCAGCCTGCCGGCCAATCTGCTGCTGAGCCTGAGCGTGGCCTTCACCTTCGCCCTGTTCTACCGGGCCCTGGAGCTGGGCCTGCCGGCGCACTGGGTGGTGGCAATGGCCTCCTGGCGTGACTGGCGCGCCGCCATCTTCTACTCGGCCCTGAGCATGGTCAGCGCCACGGCAGGCTTCGGGCTGGGCCTGCGCCTGGTCGACCACCTCTGGCAACTCGACATCCTGCGCCACGTCATGAACAGCCGCAGCTCCTGGCTGCAGTTCTTCGGCATCTCGCTGTTCCTGTCGCTGATCCAGTGGCTGTGGTGGCGGATGCGCTCCCGGCAGCAGGCGCTGCAGCTGAAGGCCACCGAGGCCCAGCTGAAGCTTCTGCAGGCCCAGATCGAGCCGCACTTCCTGTTCAACACCCTGGCCAATGTGCAAAGCCTGATCGACTACGACACGCCCCGCGCCAAGCAGATGCTGGAGTCCTTCACCGACTATCTGCGAGCCAGCCTGCAGAACCTGCGCCGCGACGACTGCACGCTGGAGCAGGAGTTGGAGACGGTGGGCAGCTACCTGACCCTGCTGCAGACGCGCATGGACGAGCGCCTGCGCTTCAGCATCGAGGCCAGCCCCGAGGCGCGCATGGCCACGCTGCCGCCGCTGCTGCTCCAGCCCCTGGTCGAGAACGCCAACCACCACGGGCTGGAACCCAAGATCGCCGGCGGCACGGTGCGCATCACGGCAAGTGTGGTCCAGGGCCGCCTGCTGATCGCCGTGGCCGATGACGGCATGGGACTGGACGCTCCGCCACGGCCCGGCCGCCGCGGCTCGGGCCTCGCGCTGAACAATGTCCGCGAGCGGCTGAAGACCCGCTATGACGGGCTGGCCAGCCTGAGGCTGGTGCCCGGCCAACCCGGCACCGAGGCCCTGCTGGAACTCCCTTATCAACTCAAGACCTGACGCCATGACCACCGCCCTGATTGCCGACGACGAGCCGCACCTGGCCCAATACCTGAAGGACCAGCTCGCCCTGCTGTGGCCGGAGCTGCAGATCGTCCACATCGCCAGGAACGGCGTCGAGGCCGCAGGTCGAATCGCTGAACTGCAGCCTGACCTGGCGTTTCTGGACATACAGATGCCCGGCCTGACCGGGCTGGAGGTGGCCCAGGGCATTGAGGGGGCTACGCGCGTCGTCTTCGTGACCGCCTATGACGAGTACGCGCTGGAGGCCTTTGAGCATGCGGCGCTGGACTATGTGCTGAAACCGGTCAAGTCTGAGCGCCTGGCCAAGGCACTCGCCCGGGTCAGGACCAGCCTCACCGCGCCGGCGGCCGAGCCCGACGCGGCCCTGGCCCAGGCCCTGCAACGTTTGATGGGCGGCACGGCTCAAGCACCTGCGCTGCGCTACGTGCGCGCCAGCCAGGGCGAGCTGATGCACCAGATCGCCGTAGGCGACGTGCTGTTCTTCCATGCCGACGAGAAGTACACCTGCGTGCAGACAACGACTGCCGAGTACCTGATCCGTACCTCCATAGTCGAGCTGCTCCCGCAGCTGGATCCGGCGCGCTTTCTGCAGATTCACCGCGCCACCCTCATCAACCTCGACCATCTTGCCGGCACGCGGCGTGACGAGGCCAGTCGGCTGTTCGTCCGCTTCCGGAGCCTGGAGCGCGAACTGCCCGTCAGCCGCGCGTACGTCCACCATTTCAAAGCGATGTAGCCATAGGTCCGTTCATTCCGCAGGAATGCCGGACCGACAGGTCCGAAAACGGCTACCCTAGGGGCCTATCATGGCTCCATGGACGCCCCGCTGACCTCACTGCCGCTCTCACCCGATGCCTGCTACGCCGCCCTGCAAGCCCGCGACTCGCGCTTCGACGGCAAGCTGTACGTCGGCGTGACGTCCACCGGCATCTATTGCCGGCCGATCTGCCGCGTGCGTGCGCCCAAGCGTGAGAACTGCGTGTTTTTCGCCCATGCGGCCCAGGCCGAGGCGGCCGCCTTCAGGCCCTGCCTGAAATGCCGGCCCGAGTTGGCTCCGGGCGGTGCGCTGCGCTGGTCGGTCATGGATGCGTCCAAGACGCTGGCCCAGCAGGCCGCCGCCTGGCTGGACGGCCAGACCCAGGCCGGGGCCAGCGTCGAAGACCTGGCCACCCATCTGGGCATCACCAGCCGCCACCTGCGCCGCATCTTCGCCGTCGAGCACGGGGTGACGCCGCTGCAGTATCTGCAGACGCGCCGCCTGCTGCTGGCCAAGCACTTGCTGACCGACACCGCCCTGCCCGTCACCCAGGTCGCCCTGCAGGCCGGGTTTGCCAGCCTGCGCCGCTTCAATACCGCGTTCGTCGAGCACTACCGGCTGCAGCCCAGCGCGCTGCGGCGTGAGGGCAAGGCCAAGGCCACCGGTTTGCCCTCGGCTTTGCTGCTGGCCTACCGTCCGCCCTACCATGTTGACGCGATACTGGAGTTCCTGGAGCGCCGCGCGATTGTCGGCATCGAGACCATCGACAGGGCCAGGCACAGCATCCGCCGCAGCCTGCGCATCACCCAGGCAGAGCAGCGCTGCGAGGGCTGGCTCGAGGTGACATTTGACCCCAACCGGCCCCAGGTGCGCCTGAGCCTCAGCGAGGGCCTGGTGCCGGCCACAGCCACCGTCCTGCCCCTGGTACGGCGCTGGCTGGACCTCGACGCCGACCCGCTGCAGATCGACGCCGCTCTGGTCACGCTGCCCGCCCACGCCTGCCAGCAGCCGGGCGTGCGCCTGCCGGGCTGTGTCGATCGTTTCGAGCTGGCCGTGCGCGCCGTGCTCGGCCAGCAGGTCACGGTGGCAGCGGCCCGCACCCTGGCCAGCCGCTTCGTCCAGCGCTTCGGCACGCCGCTGAACGAGGCCGCTCCCGAGGGCTTGACGCGCTTGTTCCCTGAGCCTGGGCAGATCGCCGCGGCCTCGCGCGATGACATCGCCAGTCTGGGCATCATCGCCCGCCGTGCCGATGCCCTGCGCCTGCTGGCCGAGGCCTGGCCCAGACTACTGATCAACCAAGCCCAGGCCACCCATGAGGCCGCGCAGCAGGAGCTGATCGCCCTGCCCGGGCTTGGCCCCTGGACGGCCAGCTATATGCTGATGCGCCTATGGAGCTGGCCCGATGCCTTCCTGCCCGGTGATGTGGTCCTGCGCAAGCAATTGGCCACCCCAGGCGAACCCCTGCCCAGCCCCAAAAAGGTGCTGGAACTGTCGCAAGCCTGGCAGCCCTATCGCAGCTATGCGGTAATGCGCTTGTGGCGCGCGACGACGCCCCCTCCAACCGAGCTCTCATGAACACCAGTCATCACAGCAAGCAACGGCAAGTCCTGACCCCTCTGGGCGAATTGACTGTGGCGCGCAGCGCGCAAGGCCTGTCGGGCATCTGGTTTGCCGAGCAGAAGCACCACCCTGGCGTGTTGCAGGCCGAGGTCGATGAGCGCGATCCGCTGCTCAACGAAGCGGCCCGCCAGCTGGGCGAGTACTTCGCCGGCCAGCGCAAGCGCTTTGACCTGCCGCTGGCGCTGGAGGGCACGACCTTCCAGCAGGCCGTCTGGGCGGGGCTGCTGAAGATCCCCTGCGGCACGACGCTGAGCTATGGCGAACTGGCCGAGGCAGTCCATGCCCCCAGCGCCGTGCGCGCCGTCGGTGCCGCGGTCGGCCGCAACCCATTGTCCATCGTCGTGCCCTGCCATCGCGTGCTGGGCCGCGACGGTGACCTTACCGGCTATGCCGGCGGCCTGGATCGCAAGACCGCGCTGCTGGAGCTGGAGGGCGTGCTGATACAAGCCGACGCATGAAGGCCTTCGATTTCGGCGAGCTGACCTTGCTGGCAGCGATCTGGGGCTCCTCTTTTCTGTTCATGCGCCTGGGCGCCCACGAGTTCGGCCCCATCGCCATGGCGGCGGTGCGCGTCACCGGCGCCAGCCTGATGCTGTTGCCGCTGTTGGCCCTGCGCTCGGGGCAAGCCGGCCTGGGCCAACTGCGCACCGCCTGGCGGCCGCTGTTCATCGTCAGCCTGATGAACTGCAGCCTGCCGTTCGCCTGCTTCAGCTATGCGGCGCTGTCGATCACGGCCGGCCTGTCGAGCATCATGAATGCAACCACGCCGCTGTTCGGTGCCATCGTCGCCTGGATCTGGCTCAGCCAGCGCCTGAGCCCGCTGCGCATGCTCGGGCTGGCGATAGGCTTCGCCGGTGTGATCTTCCTCGCCTGGGACAAGGCCAGCTTCAAGACCGGCGGCAGCGGCTGGGCCATCATCGCCTGCCTTGTCGCGGCGGCCAGCTACGGCGTGGCGGCGATCTTCAACAAACGCTATCTGAGCCATGTGGCGCCGCTGGCCGTGGCCACCGGCAGCCAGATGTTCTCGGCCCTCACGCTGGCGGTGCCGGCGGCGCTGCTGTGGCCGGCCGTCAACCCCAGCGCCCAGGCCTGGATGGGCGTGACCCTGCTGGCCCTGTTGTGCTCGGGCGTGGCCTACATCCTGTTCTTCCGGCTGATGTCACGCGTTGGCCCGACCAACACCATTGCCGTGACCTTTCTGATCCCCGTGTTCGCGGTCATCTGGGGTTTTGCCTTCCTGGGCGAGGCCTTCAATCTGCAGATGGCCATCGGCTGCGCCATCGTGCTGGCGGGCACGGCACTGGCCGTGGGCTTGATCGGCTCGACGCGCTGAGTCAGTCCGCAGGCTGCTCCAGCAGGGCCAGCAGCCCCGCCTCGTCCAGCACCGACAGGCCCAGTTCGCGGGCCTTGTCGAGCTTGGAACCGGCCTCCTCGCCGGCCACGACGTAGTGGGTCTTCTTCGACACCGAGCCGCTGACCTTGCCGCCGGCGGCTTCGATCATGTCCTTGGCCGCGTCGCGGCTCAAGGTCGGCAGGGTGCCGGTCAACACCAGCGTCTTGCCCAGCAGCGGGCGCGGGCCCTGCTCCGCGGCACCGTCACCCTCCTCCCAGGTCAGGCCGGCCGCGCGCAGCTGCTCGACCACCTCGCGGTTGTGCGGCTGCTGGAAGAACTGGTGGATGCTTTGCGCGACGATGGGGCCGACGTCGCGCACCTCGAGCAGCTGCTCGACGCTGGCCGCCATGATGCGGTCCATGCTGCCGAAATGCCGTGCCAGGTCCTTGGCCGTGGCCTCGCCGATCTGGCGAATGCCCAAGCCGAACAAAAAGCGCGCCAAGGTCGTCCGCTTGCTCTTCTCCAGCGCATCAATGATGTTCTGCGCGCTTTTCTCGGCCATGCGGTCGAGCGCCGCCAGCTTGGCCACGCCCAGCTTGTATAGGCCCGGCAGGCTGGTGACGATGCCGGCGTCCACCAGCTGATCAACCAGCTTGTCGCCCAGGCCCTCGATGTCGAGCGCACGGCGACCGGCGAAGTGCAGCATCGCCTGCTTGCGCTGGGCCGGGCAGAACAGGCCACCGGTGCAGCGGTGGTCGATGCCGCCGCGCTCGCGGGCCACGGCGCTGGCGCAGATCGGGCAGGCCACGGGCATGCGGAAGTTGGGCACATAGGCCGGACGCACGCCAGGGACCACGCCGACGATCTCGGGGATCACATCACCGGCACGGCGCACGATCACCTGGTCACCCACGCGCACCCGCTTGCGGCGCAACTCGAAGAGGTTGTGCAGGGTCGCATTGCTGACCGTAGTGCCGCCAACGAACACCGGCTCCAGCTTGGCCACCGGCGTCAACTTGCCGGTGCGGCCGACCTGGATGTCGATGCCGTTAAGCCTTGTCACCTGCTCCTGGGCCGGGTATTTATGCGCCACGGCCCAGCGCGGCTCGCGCGTCACGAAGCCGAGTCGGCGCTGCAGCTCCAGGCTGTTCACCTTGTAGACGATGCCGTCGATGTCGAAAGGCAGTCGGTCGCGCTTGGCGCCCATCGCCTGGTGGAAGGTGACCAGGCCTTCGGCGCCCGGCACCACCGCACGGTCAGCGCAGACAGGCAGGCCGAAGGTTTGCAGCGCATCAAGCATCGCGCTGTGCGTGGGCGGTACCTCCCAACCCTGCACTTCGCCCAGACCGTAGGCAAAAAAACTCAATGGCCGCTGCGCCGCCAGCGCCGGGTCCAACTGGCGGATGGCACCGGCAGCGGTGTTGCGCGGGTTGACAAAGGTCTTCTCGTTGGCGGCCAGCTGGCGCTCGTTCAGCGCGTCGAAGTCGTCGCGCCGCATATAGACCTCGCCGCGCACCTCGATCACGGCTGCGGTGACGCCCTTGAGCCGCCTCGGGATCTGCGCAATCGTCCTGACGTTCTGCGTCACGTCCTCGCCGGTTTCGCCGTCCCCACGGGTGGCAGCCTGCACCAGCACACCCCGCTCGTAGCGCAGGTTCATCGCCAAGCCATCGAACTTCAGCTCGGCGGCGTATTCGACCGGTGGCGCGTTGTCGCCCAGTGCCAGCTCGCGACGCACGCGGGCGTCGAAATTGCGCGCACCACTGGCCTCGGTATCGGTCTCGGTGCGGATGCTGAGCATGGACACCGCATGGCGCACCGGCTTGAAGCCGTCCAGCACCTTGCCGATGACACGTTGGGTCGGCGAATCGGGCGTCACCAGCTCGGGGTGGGCGGCCTCCAGGGCCTGCAGCTCCCGGAACAGCTTGTCGTACTCGGCGTCCGGCAGCTCGGGGGCGTCCTGCACGTAGTAGAGCTGGGCGTGGTGACTGATCTGTTCGCGCAGCGCCGCGGCACGGGCCGCTGCAGCGGCTTGTTGGGTATCGATCTGGCTCATGGGCGTTATTGTGCCCATCTGGAGACCCATCCAAACGAGGCCCGTGTGCGCACGGATGCCGCATGGTCAAACGGCGAATATCTGCAACAACCGGAACAGGTGGCCGTTGTGGACTACCGACGCGACATCGAATGCCTGGCCTTGAACACCTTCCTAGCCCAAGCGGCGCTCGTGGCTGCGGCAACAAGGAACGGCATTCACGGCCTGAGGCGCCTCACCCGCGCCGCGCCGCCTCGATCGCCGCAATGTCGATTTTTC
>Ga0187842_1000084_pt1 | contig 48239 bp, 40 predicted proteins | sample SpaLakP09_SKY_41_FD_134514 | JGI IMG/M metagenome (GOLD analysis project Ga0187842, IMG submission 134514) | Oligotrophic lake water microbial communities from Sparkling Lake, Wisconsin, USA - SP09_SKY_41 | ecosystem: Environmental > Aquatic > Freshwater > Lake | place: USA: Sparkling Lake... | reverse complement strand
GCCGTGTCATAGAGCAGGGTCGCGCGGGTATCGGTCGGCTGGGGCGCGACGCCACTGACAAAGGCCAGATCCGCCAGGCTGACGACGCCGAAGGCCGTGCCCTTGAGCGCGATGTGGTCAAGGCCGGCCTGGAAGTCGGTGATCCGCTCAAGCCCGCTGCCGAAGCTGTCGAAGCGGAACACGTCGGCCGAGGCTCCCCCGGTCAGCATGTCATTGCCCGACCCGCCGATCAGGACGTCAATCCCGGCCCCGCCGACCAGGGTGTCATTGCCCGCTCCGCCCGTCAGGACTGTGCCCGTGGCATTGGCATAGCCGGCGAAGTTGCCGATGCCGCTGAAGGTCAGGGCCTCGATGTTGGCCGAGGCGATGGCACTGGCCTGGCTGGTGATCATGGTGTCGAAGCCTTCGCCGGCATTCTCCACGACCGCGTCGCCGTCGACATAGTAGGTGTCGTCGCCGAGACCGCCCACCAGGCGATCGGTGCCCAGTCCGCCGTTCAGGGTGTCGTTGCCGACCCCGCCGGTGATGACATTGCCAGGGCGTTGCCGGTACCGCTGAAATGGCCGGTGCCGGTATAGGTGAGGGTGTCGAGATTGTCGGTGAGGACATAGGCCGACAGGGCCGTCCTGACCGCATCGTAGCCTTCGCCTGCGGCTTCCACGACCACGGTCGCGGCATTGCGGACAATATAGATGTCGTTGCCGGCCATGCCCTTGAGGGTGTCGGCACCGCCACCGTCGTCCAGGGTATTGAGGCCGGCATTGCCCTCCAGGACCATGCTCAGGGCATTGCCCGTCAGGTTCAGGTTCGCCGTCCCGGCCATGAAGATCCGCTCGATCGCGGAACCCGCCGTAGCGACCCAGGATTTGGCGATCTGGACGATGTCGAAGCCGCCACCGACGAGCTCGGTCACCACCTCGGCGCTGTCGTCGATGCGGTAGACGTCATTGCCGAGGCCGCCGACCAGGGTGTCGGCTCCTCCGGCACCGTCCAGGGTGTCGGCCGCCACGGTCCCGGTCAGGGTTTCAGCCGCCGCCGTCCCGGTAAGGTTGACACCCACCAGGAAGCTCGACGCCTGGAAGAGGCCGTCGGCGAACCGGAGGTTCTCGATCCCGGTCAGGACATCAAGACCTGCGGCCTGGGTGTCCTGGACAAAGAATGTACCGAGGCCGTCGCCGGTGACCACATAACGGCTCGCCGCGCCGGCATAGACGGCCACGTCGAGGCCGGCCCCGCCGTTCAGTGTGTCGCTACCGAGACCTCCCTCCAGGGAGTCATTGCCTGCGCCGCCGGTGATCAGGTTGTCGAGGGCATTGCCCTGGCCGGTGAAGTCACCCGTGCCGATAAAGCTGAGGGTTTCGACATCGGCGGTCAGGCCGTAGCTGTTCAGGGTCGTATTGACGGTATCCAGGCCCTCGCCCGACGCTTCGGCCACCACCGTCGCGGCATTGCGCACGACATAGGTGTCGTTTCCGGCCATGCCCTTGAGGATGTCTGCTCCACCGCCGTCGTCGAGCGTGTTGAGGCCGGAATTGCCTTCCAGCGTCATGCCGAACAGGTTGCCGGTCAGGTTCAGGTTGCCGGCGCCCGTCAGCATGACTCGGTCAACCTGGGCGCCGGCCGTCACAACCCAGCTCGTCGAAGTCTGGACGGTATCAAGGCCGCTGGCGGCGGCCTCGACGATCGCGTCTGCACTGTTGTCGACGAGATAGAGGTCATCGCCCAGGCCACCGTCGAGGGTGTCGGCACCGATGCCGCCGGCGAGGGTGTCATCACCGCCGCCGCCGCCGAGGGCGTCGGCGTTCGCGCCACCGGTCATCCGGTTGGCAAGGCCGTTGCCGGTCCCCGAGAAGGCCGCCGTGCCCGTATAGATCAGAGCCTCAAGTTCAGCCCCCAGCGCATAGGTCGCCAGGTTCGTCCGTACGGTGTCGAAACCGCCCGCTGCCAGCTCCGTGATCCGGTCACCGGCATTGTCGATGATGAAGACATCGTCACCCGCCGCACCGCTGAGGGTGTCGGCACCGACGCCGCCGTCGAGCGTGTCATTGCCCGCCGCGCCGACCAGACGGTCAGCGCTGATGCCGCCGGTGACGGCGGTGCCCGTGACGCTGGCATAGCCGACGAAGGCTGCCGTGCCGATGTAGGTCAGGGCCTCGACATTGGCCAGGGCGATGGCACTGGCCAGGGTGGTGAGCTGGGTGTCGTAGCCTTCGCCGGCATTTTCAACGATCGCGTCGCTGGCGTTGTCGATGACGTAGGTGTCGTTGCCGAGCCCGCCGACCAGCCGGTCCGCGCCCACGCCGCCGTCGAGCGTATCCTGGCCTGCGCCGCCGGTGATGACATTGGCCAGGCCATTGCCGGTACCGCTGAAATTGCCGCTCCCGATAGAGGTCAGGTTTTCGACATTGTCGGTCAGGACATAGCTGTCCAGCGTGGTCCGAACCTGGTCCGCGCCTTCGCCCGCAGCCTCAACCACCAGGGTGGCGGCATTGCGCACGACGTAGGTGTCATTGCCCGCGAGGCCCTTGAGGGTGTCCGCACCGCCGCCGTCGTCCAGGGTATTGGTCGCGGCGTTGCCCTCAAGGGTCATCGCATAGAGGTTGCCGGTAAGGTTGAGGCTGGCGGTGCTGGTCAGCACGACGCGCTCGATTTCGGAACCGGCGGTGGCCACCCAGCTCTTGGACGTCTGGACGGTATCGAACCCACTCCCGACAACCTCGACCACGATGTCGCCGGAGTTCTCGACGATATAGAGATCGCTGCCCGCGCCACCGGCCATCGTGTCGATGTCGCCGGCACCGTCGATCGTGTCGTCGCCGTTGCCGCCGACCAGATTGTCAGCCGCTGCGCCGCCCGTCACCGACAGGCCGCGAACCGATGACCCCAGGCTTACCAGTCCATCCGAGAACAGGGCATTTTCGATATTGGTCAGGCGGTCGGTCGCCCCCAGGAGGGTGTCGCGCACGAAATAGCTGCCGGCCCCGTCAGTGGTGATCACATAACGGCTGGCCGCTCCAGCGTAGATCGCAATGTCGGTACCCCCGGCTCCGTCGAGGGTGTCATCGCCTGCGCCGCCGTCCAGGGTGTCGGCTCCGGCCCCGCCGGTCAGCTTGTTGGCCGAGGCGTTTCCGGTGCCGTTGAAGGTCGCGGCACCGGTATAGGTCAGGTTCTCAAGCTCGGTCGACAGCACAAAGCTGCCCAGGGTGGTCAGGACGGTATCGGTCCCGCCGCCTGAGGCTTCGGTGATCCTGTCGCCGCCATTGTCGACGACGAAGACGTCGTCGCCGCCGCCGCCCGTCAGGGCGTCTGCGCCCAAGCCACCGTCAAGCGTGTCGTTGCCGGCAGCACCCACCAGGGTGTCGGTACCGATCCCGCCGGTGATGGCGGTTCCGGTGCCGTTCGCGTAGCCCGAGAAGTTGGCCGTGCCGCTGTAGACCAGGGCCTCGATATTGGTGGCCGCGATGGCGCTGGCCAGGCTGGTGACCTGGGTGTCGTAGCCTTCGCCGACGTTCTCGACGATCGCATCCGAGACCGAGTCCACGATATAGGTGTCGTTGCCGACGTCGCCGACGAGGCGGTCTGCCCCCGCGCCGCCGTTCAGGGTGTCATTGCCGGTGCCGCCGGTGATCACGTTGGCGAGGGCATTACCGGTTCCAGCAAAGGCTCCGGTCCCCGTAAAGGTCAGGTTCTCGACATTGTCGGTCAGGAGATAGGCCGACAGGTCGGTGCGAACGCTATCCACCCCTTCGCCGGCGGCCTCGATCACGACCGTTCCGGTCCCGCGCACGATGTAGGTGTCGTTGCCGCCCATGCCGGCCAGGGTGTCGGACCCGCCGCCGTCATCGATGATATTGCTGGCCGAGTTGCCCTCAAGCCGCGTGGAGAGCAGGTTGCCAGTCAGGTTCAGGCTGCTGATGCCGGTCAGGAACACGCGTTCAACGGCCGCGCCGGCCGTTACCGTCCAGGTCCGCGCGACCTCAACGGTATCAAAGCCGCCTCCGGCCGTCTCCACCACCACATCGTCGGTGTTCTCGACCTCATAGAGATCATCGCCGAGGCCGCCGACCATCCGGTCGGCACCGGCACCACCATCAAGAGTATCGCTGGAGGCGGTCCCGGTCAGGGTATCAGCGGCAGCGCCGCCGAGCAGCCAGATGCCGGGCAGGGGGCCTGACAGGTTGACCTGTCCGTCCGAGAAGCCGAGGGCTTCGATCCGGGCCAGGGTGTCGGTCTCGCCGGTCTGGGTGTCCTGAACGGTGAAGCCGCCGCTGCCGTCGGCCGTGATGCGATAGCGCGAAGACGCGCCGGCATAGATGGCCACGTCCGTCCCGCTGCCGCCGTCCAGGCTGTCATTGCCGGACCCGCCGTCGAGCGTGTCGTCACCGAGGTCCCCGATGAGGGTGTCGTTGCCCACGCCACCGGTAATCACGTTGGCAAGGCTATTGCCGGTCCCGGCAAAGTTGCCCGTTCCGGTATAGGCCAGCTTCTCGATATTGGCCGCCAGTACATGCGAGAGCAGGCTGGTCTGCACGAGGTCCGTCCCGCCACCGGCGGCTTCCATGACCACGTCGCCCAGATAGTTCACGACATAGGTATCGTTGCCGCCGAGACCCGTCAGGGTATCGGCGCCGGCCGTACCCGTCAGCGTATCATCGCCGGCCGTGCCGGTGATGTTCTGGCCATCGGGAAGGGCCGAATAGGCCCGGACATAGTCAACGTCGAAGGTCGTTGCTGCCAGCGAAACGGGATCTGCTGTTCCCGCCCAGGCCCCGACGGCCAGGGTGACCACGAGATACATCGGCACGTTCATGTCGGCCGGCGTTGGCAGTCGATAGACTTCCGCGCCGTCGACGTACCAGACGAGATAGTCCTTGTCCCAGAGCAGACCGTAGGTGTGGAACGCCGTGTCACCGCCCGGCGTATAGACCGAGGAACCGATCTGGGCGTTGGGATAGGAATAGTGGTGCAGGCTGGTATTGTTGATGTTGGCCAGCTGGCCGCGGGCCTCCAGGATGTCGACCTCAGTCATGTCGCCCGGGCGGCTCGACAGCAGCCAGAAGCAGGGCCAGGCCCCCTGGCCGGACGGCAGCTTGGCGCGCAACTCGAAATAGCCGTAGGTCTGACGGAACGAGCTGACGCTCGAGATCATGCCCGAGACATAGTCAAAGGTCTGGGTCGCCGAAGGCCAGAGCGCCGCCTTCTCAGCTGCGGTCGTGGGGCGCGCCTGGATCGAGAGCACGCCATTATTGACCGTGAACGGATTGAGCCCGAGGGCCGTGTCCGTGCTGCCCTTGAAGGTCGGGTCGACGAACATCTGCAGTTCGCCGGTGTAATAGCCGATATAGTGGCTGGCCTTGGTGCCGAAGCCGCCGAAACCGAACTCCGGAGCCCAGGTCCCGGTCGATCCGTCACCCAGGGTCTGCAGGCGCAGGGTGTCGAACTCGTCGGAGAAGGTCAGCTGGAACTTCTTTAGGTCGATCGGCAGCTTGAAATTGTCGGCGGTGAAGGCCGCGATGGTGGTCGAGCGGAAGGTGACATCGTCGGTTGCCGACAGTTTCAGCACCACGTCAGCACCGACTTGGGTCATGGCAGCCTTGACCTGGTCGAACGTGGTCAGGCCGTAACCCTGCAGTCGGACATAGTCCAGGCCTGCGCCCTTGCCCGCGGTGAAGTCGGTGATGACGTCGCGGCCCGAGCCGATGCCGAACACAAACATGTCCGACCCGCCGCCGCCGACCAGCACGTCGTTCCCGCCGAGCCCGGTGATGGTCTGGGTGTTGACGTCGCCGACGATCAGGTTGGACAGGGCGTTGCCGAAGCCGGCCGTCCCGCTCTTGGGCGTATAGCCGAGGATGTAAAGGTTCTCGACATTGTCGGGCAGGATGTAGTGGGCGGTGGTCTTGACCGTGTCGATCCCGCCACCGGCCGCCTCGATCACCTTGGTGGCGCTGTTCTGGACAATATAGGTGTCATCGGCCAGGCCCCCGGCCAGGGTGTCGATCCCGCCCGAAGCCTGGAAGGCATCCCGGCCCGATCCGCCGATCAGAGAGTCATTGCCAGACGTGCCCAGCACCAGCACCAGGGGGCCGAGGCTCTGGGCAATCGCATTGCCAGCGTAGTCAAGATAGATCGTGGCCACGTAACAACGCCCCCAGCAAAGACAAATCTAGACAGCCGAACCCAAAGTTTTGCGAGAGGCAGGGAGAGTCACAGCCAGGAATAATGCGCGAAATTCCCCCCGCACATGCAGCCCCGATGTTGAAAACAACCCTCAGGGGATTTTCGCAATCCCCAGTTGCCAGCCTCTCCCTTAACGCGCGCTCAGAACAGTAAGTCTATGATTAACCACCGTTAACGAATAGCCTGATAGCTGACAATTGCGACAGCCGACACACAAACTGGGGATCGTTTGCAAAGAATGCGCAGCGACCGGGCATCCGGGGTGAGGGAAGGCGCAGATTCCATCGGACGGCCGGTATCGGCCGTTGCCCGTCCCGCGCCGCTCCCGACAATCACCGCCTGTCCACCGATCCGGATGCGGACTGCAACTTTCCGTTAACCCTGCGAGCCGACTCTCCGGGCATGTCGACCCAGACCACCCACGCCTTCGCCCGGACCGATCGCACCGCGCTCGGACTCTGGTGGTGGACCACGGATCGCTGGTTGCTCGGGGGGACTGCCCTGCTGGTCACGGTGGGCGTGCTGCTGTCCTTCGCCTCCAGCCCGGCGGCCGCCCAGCGGATCGGCATTGACGACCAGTTCCACTTTGCCCTGCGCCAGTGTCTGTTCGCCGGGACCGCTGCGGTCATCCTGCTGTCGACCTCGATGCTGTCGCCCAAGGGCGTGCGGCGCGCGGCCTTTTTCATCTATCTGGCAGCGATCGCCGTCATGATCGCCCTGCCGTTCATCGGCCATAACGCCAAGGGGGCGACCCGCTGGCTGCAGTTTGCCGGTTTCACCCTGCAGCCGTCCGAGTTCATGAAACCGGCCCTGATCGTGCTGGTCTCCTGGATGTTCGCCGAAGGCCAGAAGGGCGAGGGCGTGCCCGGGGTTTCGATCGCCTTCCTGCTCTACTTCATTGCCGTCGGCCTGCTGCTGATCCAGCCCGACGTCGGCCAGACCGTGCTGATCACCATCGCGTTCGGGGCGGCCTTCTGGATGGCCGGGGTGCCGATCAGCTGGATCATGGGCCTGGGCGTCGCGGCCGTGAGTGGTCTGGTCTCCACCTATTTCCTGTTCGACCACGTCCATGCGCGGGTGCAGAAGTTCCTCAGTCCCGACCAGGCCGACACCCACCAGATCACCCGGGCCGCCGAGGCAATCCGGGCGGGCGGCCTGTTCGGTCGCGGTCCGGGCGAGGGGGTCATGAAGCGCCACGTGCCCGACCTGCACACCGACTTCATCTATTCGGTCGCGGCCGAGGAATATGGCCTGATCTTCTCGTGGGCGCTGATCGGCCTTTTCGCCTTCGTGGTGGTGCGCGGCCTCTACAAGGCCATGAAGCTCTCCGACGGCTTCGAACAGGTTGCAGCGGCAGGATTGTTCGTGCTGCTGGGCCAGCAGGCCATGATCAATATCGCCGTGAACTTGAACCTGATCCCGACCAAGGGCATGACGCTGCCGTTCATCAGCTATGGGGGTTCGTCAATGCTGGCCATGGGACTGACGCTGGGCCTGGCCCTGGCGCTGCTGCGCAAGCGGCCCGGGGCCTATGGCCATACGGGCGAGTTCGGCCAGAGCGGCGATTTCAACTGACATGAGCAAGCTGGCTGTCGTCGCCGCCGGGGGAACCGGCGGGCACCTGTTTCCCGCCCAGGCCCTGTCTGAAGCCCTCAGCGCCCGCGGCTGGCGCGTGGTGTTGGCCACGGACGAGCGCGGCGCGCTCTATGCCGACAAGTTTCCGGCCGAGGAGCGCCTGGCCCTGTCGGCGGCGACCGCCAAGGCCAGTGACCCCGTCGGTATGGTCCGGGCCGGGCTCGTGGTGCTGCAGGGCGTGATGCAGGCCCGCGCGGCCTTCAAGCGTCTCAACCCGTCGGTCGTCGTCGGCTTCGGCGGCTATCCGGCCCTGCCGGCCCTGCTGGGGGGCCTCAGCCAGGGTCGCCCGACCGTGATCCACGAACAGAACGCCGTGCTGGGCCGGGTCAACCGGTTCCTGGCCTCGCGGGTCACCGAGGTGGCCTGCGCCTTCCCGATCCTTGAAAAGGCCCCGCCCGCCGTCAAGGCCCGGGCCCATGTGGTCGGCAACCCCGTTCGTCCGCCCGTGCGGGCCCTGTTCGAGATCCCCTACCTGCCGCCCGAGGTGCAGTTGCGCCTGCTGGTGACCGGCGGCAGCCAGGGCGCGCGCCTGCTGTCGGAGCTGATCCCCGAGGCCGTCGCCAAACTGCCCGAAGAGATGCGCGGCCGCCTCAAGGTGTTCCAGCAGGCCCGTCCCGAGAGCATGGAACAGGCCCGCAAGACCTATCGCAACGCCATGGTCGACTGCGAGGTCGCCCCGTTCTTCCGCGACATGGCCGGCTATCTGCGTCAGGCCCATCTGGTGGTTGGCCGCTCGGGGGCCTCGACCTGCACCGAACTGGCCGTCGCCGGCCGGCCCTCGATCCTGGTGCCGCTGAAGATCGCCGCCGACGACCACCAGCGCTTCAATGCCCGCCTGCTGGAAGAGGCCGGCGGCGCGGCCGTCTGCCTGGAAGACGAACTGACCGTCGACGCCATGGCCGGGGCCCTGAACGCCCTGCTCAAGAACCCCGAACGCCTGGCCCGCATGGCCGACGGCGCGCGGAGCGTGGCGAGGCCCGATGCGGCCGAGGACCTGGCGGATCTGGTGGAGCGGACGGCGGGCCGCTGACGCTCTCAGAAGTTGCTATTTTGTTCTCATCGCGCTAGACTTGAGGGACGAGGATGGGAGCAGGGCGATGCGGCCGCCGTTCACCTATGTGCGATGGCCGCACCGGCCCCGGGTAATCGGACCAAGGTTCATTCCCTATCTGGACGCAGCGGGCGAGCGCTTCGAGGCCTCCGTCCGCATACGGATGGGCGCGCGCCAGTTCTGCACCTTCGCCCATGTCGAGGGCTATGAGCACGTCGAGCTGGATAGCCAGCTGTTGGGCCGGTTCTGGGTCGAGATCGACGGCCGGCGCTGGGCCGACACCTTTCAGGGCAGCGACGACATCCATCTGTTGCGGATCTGCCTGTGGTTCGCGGGCGACTGGCTGATCCGCACGGCCCAGCAGGAGGGCCTGACCCTGCTGCCGGAGCGAGCGACGCCGGTGACGGCCTGGCCCCAGCTCTTCGAACGGCAGCCATGACGACGGTAGCCCCGGATCTGGTGCTGGGACCGCGCGTGATCTCCTTCTGCCGGATCTCAAAGGCGGACGCCGCCGCCGCCAATGACAATGACGACGAAGAGGGTTCGGTCCTGATGACCCTGCGCGCGCTTGAGGCCGACGAGGTGCTCGGCTGGGCCGATATCGACCTCGACGGTCAGACCGCCCGCCTCGAGACGCGCGGTGCCGACGAGCTTCAGGTCACCTATGAGCTGATCCAGCTGTCGGGGGCCTGGCTGATCGACGCGGCGAAGGCGCGGGGCCTGGTGTTGTTCGCCTGGGCGCAGAAGCCGGTCGTGGCGCCGAAGGATGTGTTTGAGCTGTGAGGGGGGAGCGGGGATCTACGAGGATCTATCCCCGTTGTCTGGATTGGAGATCCGATTTTTTACAATGACTTACAGAAAAATGAGTGACGCGAATCCGACGCGTTCAGGCTGACGGCATCATCGAGCTGCAAGGCATTTGGAGCGAGAGATGACAGCAGATGATTTTGAAGGCGCGCTGCGAAAGTTTCGAAGCGACGCAGCGGCCGACGCCCTGCGGCGGACGCTTTGGGATCTCGAGGCGAAGTTTGATCCTAGCCAACCGCGTGCGCCGGTGGGGAGTTCCAACGGTGGGCAATGGGTGCCTCGGGGAGGCGGGGGTGGCTCAGGCATGCGAAAGGTTCCGCGTGCGGGGCTGAAGCCGGCAAGATCACTTGTAGCGCCAGTCGCGCGTACCCTCATTAAACATCCGGGCGCTATTGCGGCCACGGCTCGCGCCGGGGGGCTTCCTGCCGTTGTCGGAGGTGCCGCGCTCACGCGCGCGGTCGGCGATTTCGATCATCGCACGACGGGACGGGAGAAGACGCCGTTTCTGAAGCTGCCGGCGCCAAAACTTCGGTTGTCGATCACAGCGGAGGATGGGGACGATCCTTCAGACCCCCCGCGCTTTAGTCGCGGCTTCTATGATCCTGCCGAAAAGGCGCGCGTCGATGAAGAGTGCGATGCACTTGAGAGGGACGACTATATAAAATGCGATACCTATGCGGCTATGTATGCTCGAAACAAGAAGGAAAGGGCGACAATCTGGAGATTTTGTGAGGCGACGATCACGGAAAGGCAAGCGGAATGTCGCCGAGAAGGTGGGTTTTCCGCCGTAAGGACTCCACTATACACAGGTAGGCGCTAAATGTCTGAATATTCACTATTCGACGAGCATCTCATTCACTATCTCGATGAGAATGATCAGGAATGCGATCTTTTTATCGTCTTCGAGTTTGGCCCTAATCGATCCGTTGATCTGGGCGATGGTGATGTCCTTGTCCGCCAAACTGGACGCGCTCGGTTCCAGTTAATAGGAGAGGAGTATTCGGTCACCGCTTCCGGTGAAGGTCCTGTGCAGCTCATCTATCGCCTGATGACAATATGCGGAAGCTGGCTACTGCGAACGTCTGAGACTTTAGATTTGGATATCTATCAGTATGAACCTGGAGACGCCAAGGAGCCGCTCGACTTCTTCAAATAGTCTAGCCCCTTAGGGCTCCGCCCCCGTCTCGATCAGCGGTCTGGAAATCCTCACCGCCTGTTCAACACCCGTCGCCACCGGCACGCCGGCAAACGGCTTCCAGCCGTCACACACCACCCGGGCTGCCGCATCGTCGGCGCTGCCCTGCGGGATCGCGGCGGCCGGGCCCAGGTCGCCGGTGAGGGGGCCTTCATGACCGCCGGCCCGGATGCTGGCAAAGCCGGCGTGGCGGATGGTGCGGGCCTCGCAGTCGATCACCTCTTGCCGCCAGCCGCCCCAGTAATCGTCCGCCCCCGCCCTGAAGCCGCCTTCGGTGACCTGCAGCAGCCGCAGGCGGGCGGTACGACCGCTCCACTGAACGCTGGTCAGGTCGACGAACACCGCAAAACGCCCGACATCGGCTAGGCGCAGCTCAAGCCGGGCGGGGGGCGCTGCAGCCGCCGGTGCCTGGGCCGCCGCGGGGGCGGTCCACAAAAACAGCGTCAGGAGGGCGTTTCGCGTCGTCTTCAAATGGTCTAATCGGCTTTTCATGATCCAGCGTCGACGCCCCGTACCCTTCGAACTCGGCCCCGTGCACTTCATCGGCATCGGCGGCATCGGCATGTCCGGCATTGCCGAGATCATGCTGCGCATCGGCTATACCGTGCAGGGCAGCGACGCCAAGGCGTCGGCCAATACCGAGCGGCTGGAAAAGCTGGGCGCGCGGATCTTCATCGGCCACGACGCCGCCCATGTCGAGGGCGCCTCGGCCATCGTCTATTCGACGGCGGTCAAGGCCGATAACCCCGAGATGGTCGCCGGCCGCGACAAGCGTCTGCCGCTGGTGCGCCGCGCCGAGATGCTGGCCGAGCTGATGCGCCTGCAGTTCTCGATCGCCGTCGGCGGCACCCACGGCAAGACGACGACGACCTCGATGGTCGCGGCGCTGCTGGACGCCGGGGCTCTGGATCCCACCGTGGTCAACGGCGGCATCATCAATGCCTATGGCACCAACGCCAAGGTCGGCGAGGGCGACTGGATCGTGGTCGAGGCCGACGAGAGCGACGGCAGCTTCCTGAAGCTGAAGTCGACCGTGGCCATCGTCACCAATATCGACGCCGAGCACCTGGACCACTGGGGTACCTTCGATGCGGTGAAGAAGGGCTTCCAGGCCTTCATCGAGAACATCCCCTTCTACGGCTTTGCCGCCGTCTGTACCGACCATCCGGAAGTCCAGGCCCTGACCGCCCGGATAGAGAACCGGCGTCTGGTGACCTACGGCACCAATCCCCAGGCCGAGGTGCGGGTCTCCAACATCACCATGGGGCCGGAAGGCTCGGTGTTCGACATCATCGTCTCGCCCCGCGACGGCGAGCCGGTGCGCTATGAAGGCCTGAAGATGCCGATGGCCGGGCACCACAATGTGCTCAACGCCACCGCCGCCGTGGCCGTGGCCCGCGAGCTGAGCATCGGCCCCGACGCCATCCGCGCCGGTCTGGCCGGCTTCGGCGGGGTCAAGCGCCGCTTCACGACCACGGGCGTCGCCAACGGCATCCGTGTGGTCGACGACTATGGCCACCACCCGGTCGAGATCGCCGCCGTGTTGAAAGCGGCCCGCGCCGTCTCGACGGGCAAGGTGATCGCCGTGGTCCAGCCGCACCGCTTCACCCGGCTGCGCGACCTGATGACCGAGTTCTCCAGCTGCTTCAACGATGCCGATACGGTGATCGTCGCCGACGTCTATACGGCCGGCGAGCAGCCGATCGAGGGCGTCGACAAGGACCACCTGGTCGAGGGCCTCAAGAAGTTCGGCCACCGCCGGGCCCTGGCGCTGGAAAACCCCACCGCCCTGCCGCGCCTGATCGCCGCCGAGGCCACCAGCGGCGACCTCGTGGTGCTGCTCGGGGCCGGCGACATCACCACCTGGTCCTACGCCCTGCCGGGGCAGCTGGAAGCGCTGGCGAAGTGAGCCCGCGCGGCTGGCTTGTGGCCAAGCTGGCGATCGTCGCTCTGGTAGCTCTGGACACGGCTGCCCGCTTCTGGCTGCGCTATGTCTATACGGTTGAGCGGCCTCGACAGCCGCAAGGCGCGTTTGTCAAAGCTTACAGTATCGATATTGACAAGGGGGCAACATACATCTCGAACGCTGACTTCATGCTGCTAAGCGGCCTTGAGATCGTGGGTTTCGGGCTGATCTTTGCTTTCTTTCTGCTTCAATTTCTGTCGCACCGCGCACGACGCCAAGTCCGAAGCCAATCATGACCTGGAAAACCCAACTCCCCGCCGTTCGCGGCAAGCTGCTGTTTGACGAACCGCTGGGGCCGTTCACCTGGTTCCGGGTCGGCGGGCCGGCCGAGGTGCTGTTCCTGCCGGCTGATCCGGACGACCTGCGCGACTTCCTGCTGGCCCTGCCGCCTGAGGTGCCGGTCCAGGCCCTGGGCGTCGGCTCCAATGTGATCATCCGCGACGGCGGGGTCGAGGGTGTGGTGATCCGCTGCGCGGGCCGGGCTTTCGGCGAGGTGATCGTCGATGCCGAGAAGAACTGGGTGATCGCCGGGCCGGCGGCGCTGGACGCCCAGGTGGCCCGGGCGGCGGCCAAGGCCGGACTGGCGGGTCTGGAATTCTTTGTCGGCATTCCCGGCACGGTCGGCGGGGCCCTGACCATGAACGCCGGCTGCTATGGCCGCGAGACCAAGGACATCCTGGTCACCGCCTGGGGCTATGACCGCACCGGCGAGATGCGCGTCTGGGACAATGCCGATTTCGGCTTCACCTATCGCCATACCGACGTGCCCCCCAACAGCATGTTCTGGGTCCAGGCCGTGTTCGAGGGCACGCCGGACGACCCCGAGGCTGTCACCGCCCGCATGGCCGAGATCACCGAGCGCCGCGAGGCCTCGCAGCCGGTCCGCGAAAAGACCGGCGGCTCGACCTTCAAGAACCCGCCGGGCCACTCGTCATGGAAGCTGGTCGACGAGGCCGGCTGGCGCGGCAAGCCTTTTTCCGCGAGCGGGAAAGAGGGGGGCGGGGCGATGTTCTCGCCGCTGCATTCGAACTTCCTGATCAATACCGGCGACGCTACGGCCGCTGATCTGGAAGGCCTGGGCGATACGGTCCGCGCCGACGTGCTGGCCAGGACCGGCATCCAGCTGGAGTGGGAAATCAAGCGGATCGGGCGGGCCTAGATTCTCCCCCTTCCGGGAGCGGATCTTTTGGGCACCCGCCTTACTTGACCGCATTGCTGACTTCTCCCGCCCCGCCGCGATGCTATGACGGTGCAAACCCCGGAGAATCCTCGCGCATGTTCCGCAAATTTCTGACCGCCGCCGTCGCCGTGTCCGCCCTGCTGGCCGGGTCCGCTCACGCCCAGGACGTCAAGACCGCCGAAGCCCTGCGCGACAAGGCCCTGCGCGACTATCTGGCCTGGGACATCACCGAGGACCTGACCACCAATATCGGCCCGCGCCTGGTGGGTTCGCCGAACATGGAGAAGGCCAAGGACTGGGCCGTGGCCAAGTTCAAGGCCCTGGGCTTCACCAACGTCAGGGTCGAGGAATTTGCCAAGCCGTCGTGGACGCGCGGCGAAGAGAGCGGCTGGCTGATGGCCCCCTATGCCATGAACCTCAACCCTGTGGGCCTGGGCCGCACCCAGTCGACCCCGGCGGGCGGCGTTGAAGCCGATGTGGCCCTGTTCAAGACCTATAACGAGATGATCGCCGCCCCCGACGGCTCGCTGAAGGGCAAGATCGTCGTCATCACCCAGCCGATGGTCCGGGCCCAGGACGGGGCGGGCTATGGCGTCGCCGGCATCTCGCGCCGATCGGGTCCGGTCGAGGCGGCCAAGAAGGGGGCCGTGGCTCTGCTGATCCGCTCGATCTCAACCTCGGACTCGAGCGTGCCGCACACCGGCGTCACCGCCAACGGCGAGGGCGTGGTGACCATTCCCGCCGCCGCCATCGGCGTGCCCGAAGCCGAGCAGCTGGAGCGCCTGGCCGCCGTCGGCAAGCCGCTGCGCATCAGGCTGAACCTGCAATCGACCTTTGACCCCAAGGACGTGGCCTGGAACATCTCGGGCGAGATCAAGGGCTCGGAAAAGCCGGACGAAGTGATCGTGATCGGCGGCCACCTCGACAGCTGGGATGTCGGTACCGGCGCGCTGGATGACGCCACCGGCGTGGCCATCACCACGGCGGCGGCCAAGCTGATCGGCGACCTGCCCAAGCATCCCAAGCGCACCATTCGCGTCGTGATGTGGGGCTCTGAGGAGAGCGGCGGCTCGTCCGAGGCCTATCTGGCCGCCCACAAGGACGAACTGCCCAAGATCGTGCTGGCCGGCGAGAGCGACACCGGTGCCGACCGCATCTACAGCCTGCAGCTGCCGGCCGGTGCGGCCGAGCATCCGGCCATGAAGGCCGCAGTCCAGACCCTGACGCCGCTGAAGATCTATCTGGACCGCGCGCCGGCCGCCCATGGCGGGGCCGACATCGGCGGGCTTGAGGCGTCGGGCGTTCCGGTGATCAACCTGAACCAGGATGCCAGCCGCTATTTCGACTACCACCACACCATGGATGACACCCTCAACAAGGTGGATCCCGCGCAACTGGCCCAGAACGTCGCGGCCTGGGCCAGCTTCCTCTATTACGTCGCCGACAGCGACATCGACTTCCGGGCGCTCGGCGCTACGGCGCCGAAGGCGGCGCACTGACCTGAGGGCTCCCCCGCCGCGGCGACACGGCGGGGGAGCCTGACGAACTGCCCGGCACGGGGTGAGTCAAAAGGTCTCAGGCCTGTCTCAGGAACGCGCAATCCTAACGCTTTCCGGGCGTCCACAGCTTTATGAAACCGGACCGGTCCCCCTTTTGGGGCGACCCGCAGGGGTTCTGACCCGTTGAAAACCCTTTTGCGACAGGGGTTTCAGGTCTTCGTGCGTCGCAGCGGCGCCATGTCGCACTTGGTTGCCAAGGCGTAACCCGATCTTGCCTCCGTTATGACGACATTAACGACCTTGAGGGCCTTCTAGGGGTCAACACGCAGTCTTGCATGACGTCGCGTCTGTTCCGTTCCGGAGCCGGCCGCCCATCGCGGATTTCGTCGGATCAACGAGTACTCTGGATCGTGGAGGACGCTTATGCCCGCTGTAGTGCGGGGGGGATCGCCTAAGCCTAGGCGCCCTCGGGCCGAAGCGCCCGCAAGTCCAAGCAAGGCCCGTTCGGCGTCGCGCAACCCTGCGCAGCCGGCCGCGAAGCTGCATGCCGCCAAGGGCGTGGGTCTGTCGCCCGCACTGGCCCTGGGCGTCGCCGGCGCCGCACTGGGTCTTGGGCTTGTGGTCATGCTTGCGACCGGCCACCGGGCCGAGCGCCTCGTCATGGCTGCGCGCCAGGGCGTTGACGGCCAGTTCGCCGCCGCCGGGTTCAAGCTGACCAAGCTGCATGTTCAGGGGGCCTCGCCGCAGGCCGAGGCCGACATCCGCCGCGCCTCGGGCCTCTATCAGGACCAGCCGACCCTGGGCCTCGATCTCGCCGCCATCCGCCAGCGCGTCGAGACGGTGGGCTGGGTGAAGCAGGCCAAGGTCGTGCGGCTTCTGCCCGACACCGTGCTGATCGCCGTCGAAGAGCGGCCGGCCCTGGCGGTCTGGCAGTATCACGGCCGCATGCGGGTCATCGACGCCGAGGGGCGGGTGATTTCCGAGGCCGATGCCGCGCGTTTCCCGCAACTTCCGCTTGTCGTGGGGCAGGGAGCTGACCAGGCCGCCGGTGCGATCCTGCCGGCTGTTGCGGGCCGGCCCCGCCTGCGCGACCGGCTGGAAGCCCTGGTGCGGGTCGACGACCGCCGCTGGGATCTGCGCCTGAAAGACGGCTCGCTGATCCAGCTTCCGGCGATCGACGAAGAATCTGCGCTGATTCAACTGGATCAGTTGGACCAGAGGCAACGAATCCTGGATTTGGGTTTCGCGCGCATCGATCTGCGCGATCCCGAGATGGTGGCTGTTAGACCCCGCGACGCGGTTCTGCCTGGGCAGACCGTGGCCGGCGGCGCGTAACGTGATGGTATTGAGGTGACGATAGCGATGTCGCGTATGGAGGACCGCAAGCAGGCCCGTGATGGCCTGAAGGCGACGCTTGTGCGTCAGCCCGCCGTCGCCGCCGTCGACCTCGGCGCGTCCAAGGTTACCTGCTTCATCATGAAGGCCGACGGGGTCCACCGCGACAACCGCACCCTGACCACCTCCGGCGTCGGCTATGTCCAGTCGCGCGGCGTGCGGGGCGGCGCGATCATCAATCTCGACGAGGCCGCCCAGGCCATCGCCCAGGCCGTGGAACGGGCCGAGACCGTCGCCGGCGTTCACGTCCAGGGTGTCAGCGTCTGCACGGCCGGTGGCCAGCTGGCCAGCCACCGGGTTCACACCCAGGTCTCGCTCGGGGCCCGTCCGATCGCGGACGGCGACCTGTCGCGCGCCATCGGCTCGGCCCTGGCCCAGGTCCGCCTGCCGGGCCGCAAGCCCATTCACCTGCTGCCGATCGCCTGGTCGGTGGACGGCCAGAGGGGCATTCGCGACCCGCGGGCCATGTTCGGCCGGGCGCTGGGCCTGGAACTGCTGGTCGTCTCGATCAACGAGAACATCTTCCACACCCTGGCCCACTGCGTGGAACGCGCTCACCTCAGCTTCGAGGGCGTGGTCGCCGCGCCCTTCGCCTCGGCCCTGGCGGCCCTGGAAGAGGACGAGATGGACCTGGGCGCCGTCTGTATCGACATGGGCGGCGGCTCGACCTCGGTGGCGGTGTTCAACAACGGCGCGCTCTGCCACGTCGACAGCCTGGCCGTCGGCGGTGGTCACGTGACCCAGGACATCGCCCGCGGCCTGCAGACCTCGGTCGCCGGGGCCGAGCGCATCAAGACCCTGCACGGCAGTGCCATCGCCTCGGCCAACGAGGACCGCGAGATGATTGAGGCTCCGCCGCGGGGTGACGATCCGGGCGCCGGTCCCGTCATTGCGCCGCGCAGCCTGCTCAAGGGCATCATCCAGCCGCGCGTCGAAGAAACCCTGGAACTGCTGCGCGAACGCCTGAAGGCCTCGGGCGCGCCGGTCGAGCCGGGCGCGGGCATCGTCCTGACCGGCGGGGCCAGCCAGCTGGCCGGCGTGCGCGAAGTGGCCGTGCGGGTCTTTGACCGTCCGGTGCGCCTCGGGCGTCCGCGCCGCGTACCCCATCTGGCCGATGCCGCCTCGGGCCCGGCCTTCTGCGCCGCCGCAGGCGTACTGCACCGCTCGGCCTTCGGCCCCCGGGAAGTGGTCTCGCCCAAGGCCCTGGCGACGGCCGCCCTGCGCAAGCGCCCCATCGATCCGAACGCTTCGCCTATGGCCAAGGCCGCAGCCTGGCTGCGCGAGAATCTTTAACAGATATCGTTAACGGCCAAGCTTTGACCTCGCGGAAAAGCGTCCCCGATCGTTAAAAAATCCCTCAGCGGCGTTCGGTCGCATCAGGTCTCAAACCCTTGCAGAAGCTTTGGAACGGCAAGGGATTCTGTTGATAGAGCGCAATTTGTGAACCCGTAGCGCTCGACCTGTCCCCGACTCAGATTATGCAGTTAACCGCCGATTAACGATGGTGGTTGTTCTGTTAACCCAATCGTCGAGGCGTTCCCGACGATTGGATCGCCGGGGTCTTGTTTGACGATGTCGGCGATAGGTCGCGAGGGTCCAATGGCTATTTCTCTTTCCGCGCCGCAGACCACTGAGTTGAAGCCGCGTATCGTGGTGTTCGGCGTCGGTGGGGCTGGTGGTAACGCCGTCAACAACATGATCGAGGCCGGCCTCGAAGGTGTTGAGTTCGTCGTCGCCAATACGGACGCACAGCAGCTGCAGTTCGCCAAGACCGATCGACGTATCCAGCTCGGCGTGCAGGTCACGCAGGGCCTGGGTGCCGGTGCGCATCCCGAAGTCGGCATGAGCGCCGCCGAAGAGAGCTTCCCCGAGATCGGCGAGCACCTCGACGGTGCCCACATGGTCTTCATCACTGCCGGCATGGGCGGCGGCACCGGCACCGGTGCGGCCCCGATCATCGCCAAGTGCGCCCGCGAGCGCGGCATCCTGACCGTCGGCGTCGTGACCAAGCCCTTCCACTTCGAAGGCCGTCACCGCATGCGTCTGGCCGATGCCGGCATCGGCGAGCTGCAGCGCTATGTCGACACCCTGATCGTCATTCCGAACCAGAACCTGTTCCGCGTCGCCAACGAGCGCACCACCTTCGCCGAGGCCTTCGGTATGGCCGACCAGGTGCTGCACTCGGGCGTTCGCTCGATCACCGACCTGATGGTCCTGCCGGGCCTGATCAACCTCGACTTCGCCGACGTCCGTACGGTCATGACCGAAATGGGCAAGGCGATGATGGGCACCGGCGAGGGCACCGGCGAAGACCGCGCCCTGATGGCCGCCCAGAACGCCATCGCCAACCCGCTGCTGGACGAAGTCTCGCTGAAGGGGGCCAAGGCCGTGCTGGTCAACGTGACCGGCGGCATGGACATGACCCTGCTGGAAGTCGACGAGGCCGCCAACGCGATCTCCGACCAGGTCGACCCGGAAGCCAACATCATCTTCGGCGCGGCCTTCGATCCGTCGCTGGACGGCGTCATCCGCGTGTCGGTGGTCGCCACCGGCATGGACGGGGCCTCCATCGCCCAGATCGAACCCAAGCCGGTTGCCCGCAACACCTCGGCCGCGCCGCTGATCGTCGAGACGGCCCGTCCGGCTCCCGCGCCGCAGCCCGAGCCTGCCCTGCGTACGCCGTCGCGCTACGAGGCCCGCCCTTTTGAGCGGCCGGCCGCGCAGCCGGTAAACTATGCGCCTGAGCCCGCCTACCAGGCCCCCGAGCCCGAAATGGCGGCTGAAGAGCCCCAGACCGATCTCTATTTCGAAGAGCCGGTCGCCGAGGCCCAGCCCGAGCCGCGCATCACCGCGCCCGCGCCGCGCCCTGTGACCCGGATCGTCGATCCGATGGTCGACGAGTTCGAAGAGCAGCCGCTGTATCCCGAGCCGCATCATGATGATCGTCGGGCCCAGAAGTCGGGCGGCTGGATGAGCCTGTTCGGCGGTGGCCGTCAGCGCTACGACCAGCAACCGGCCCCGCAGCCCCAGACCCGTTCGACCACCAGCGCCCGCCCGGCCGTCCAGCCCCTGGACGCGCCCCATGCGGACGAAGGCGAGGATCTCGAGATCCCGTCGTTCCTGCGCCGCCTGGCCAACTGAAAAGCCGGGTCTGACAAACACTGAACAAGCGCCCGGGGTGAAAGCCCCGGGCGTTCTTGTTTTTGGGTGGCCACTTGCCCCCTCCGCGCTGCGCGCTCCTCCCCCTTAGGGGGAAGATGGGATCATCCGCTCCCTCAGGGGGCGGACGACCTGCAAAGCAGGTCAGGTGGGGGCGAGTGGCCTTCTATCCCAATCGCGGCTAGGTTGGCACAATCTGCCAACCTCACCGCAAATCCCGGTCACGATGAAGCTCACCCGCGCCGATCGCAAGATTCTCGAGATCCTCCAGCAGGACAGCTCGGTCACCAATGTCGAGCTGGCCGAGCGCGTGGGCCTGTCGCCCAGCCCGTGCCTGCGCCGGGTCAAGCAGCTGGAGGCCAGCGGCCTGATTGCCGGCTATGTGGCCCTGCTGGACCGCCGCAAGGCACGGCTGGACCTGCTGGCCTATGTCGAGGTCCAGGTCGATCGCCACAGCGAAACCGCCGCCGACGCCTTCGCCGAAGCCGTGCGCCGCGAGCCCATGGTGGTGGGCTGCCACGCCATGACCGGCGGCTATGACTACCTGCTGCGGGTGGTGGCCCCCAATCTCGACGCCTATGCCGAGTTCACCATGAAACGCCTGCTGAAGATGCCTGCGGTCAAGGACATCCGCTCCAGCTTCGTGCTGGAGACGATCAAGGACGATACGGCGCTGCCGCTGGATTATGTGGAGTAGGGGGGCTGTGGAGCCCAAAGTCCGTTTTTAGCATCCGCGAAAATTACCGTTGCCGACCTATTGCGGAATTCAGTGTAGATGTGCCTACGTTTCAATCATGAACACGACCCTCTCGCCGCAGGCCGCCTATCACAAGCTGGGGATCTTGCTGGCCAATGTGCCGGACCTTCAAGGATACGATGCTAACTGGAATTTGCCGACGACGACAATCCAATGGCTTTCTAGGGCAACCGCTCTAGTCAAGGCTGCGACGGGGATATCGACAGAAAGCGTCAGGATTGACAATGCTGTCAGAAACTTGGTTTCGTCGATAAGATCTCAATCTAATGCTAAAGAGATCGTGTTGGTGCTGAATCAAGTTCTAGCGATGTTGGAGCTTAATGTGCCGATAAGCGCGCAAGGAGCATTTGTTTCAACTGGATCATCGCTCGATGCCTACGCTGCGATCTCGAAAATCATCAGTGAAACCACAGCGACCGTCCTAATTGTCGATCCCTATATGGACGCTACTGCCGTGATAGAGGTGGCGGAACTGGCACCTTCTGGAGTGCTAATTCAATTGCTATCAGATTCCGGATCTGTGAAGCCCACCCTCAAGCCTGCTGCAAGCAAGTGGGTCCAGCAGTACGGGGCGTCCCGCCCCTTGGAAGTGAGAGTGGCGGAAGCTCGATCACTCCACGACAGGCTGATCATCACAGACGCAAAAGCAGCATGGATTCTTACTCAATCACTTAAAGATTTCGCTCAAAGGTCGCCCGCCACCATTCAGAGGGCCGATGTAGAGCTTGCTGTCATGAAGGTCGAGGCGTTCAGCTCCATCTGGAAACCATTCTCGTTAGCGGTTTGAAGGCTGAGCCGCTCATCACCCTTCCCTAACGTTCGCGACAGCCCCGCATCCGCCCCGGATGCGGCTCCCGCCTTAAATCCTTGGAGGATCGGAGCTCTGGCGTCTGGCCGTGTCAAGGACGGCGCGGGGCGCCGCCGCGGCGCGGCTGGCCGCAGGCCAGTCCTTGACACGGCCAGACGCCAGAGCAAGCTCGCCTGCAAGGTTTCAAGGCGCGGCCTCGCCGTGGCGGGCGGGGTAGGGGCTGGCGTGGCCAACACTCCCCCGTCTTCCTGGGCCTTGTGCCCAGGACCCATGGCCGGCGGCAGGTTCTGATCCTGATACCAAGGGCCGTTGGAGCTGACCTCAGAGGGCTCAAGCCTGAAAACACCCCGTCACCCCGGGACTTGTTCCCGGGGCCCATGGGGCAGCTTCATCGTGAGCGTTCCATTCGTCGCCGCACCTGCGGTGGAACAATGGGCCCCGGGAACAAGTCCCGGGGTGACGGGGTATATTGAGCGCAAGGTGCCAAGCTCAGCGGCGCTTGCGGCGGTCCCGGATCTGCGCCCGGCTTTCGCCGGGCTTGTCCGGGAAGACAACTTTTTTGGGGCCGGCACATAAGCGGCAGACTGTTCAGACATTCATGTCATAAAATGCTAAGTTTGGAATCAAGAACGATCTAGAGTGACCGCAAGGCAGCTAGGCGCGCCCAAAATCGCCACACACCACCCGACGCTCCGCCCTATCCTGACCGTCGCTCTCGGGAGGAACGGACGTTATGCTGGTTGTCGATCAAAAGCCGCTGGCCAATGCCGTGCCCTCGCCGATGCGGGCCGCGCTGGAGACAGTGCAGGCTTACCGCTCGGGCATGACCCTGGCCGAGGCCGGCCGCCGGGCCGGGCGCAGCGATTTCTCCAAGCTGGCCAGCAACGAGAACCTGCTGGGCCCCAGCCCTCAGGTGGCTGATGCCGTGATGGCCGCCATGGCCCATCCGGAAATCTATCCCGACCCCTATTGCGAGACCCTGCGCGACGCCCTGGGTACCCATCTGGCCGTTGATCCGGCCCGTATCGTGGTGTCGCCGGGGTCTGAGGCCCTGATCGACTATCTGTTCCGCGCGGTGATCGCGCCGGGCGAGACGATCCTGATGTCGACCCCGACCTTCCCAGCCTACGAGATCTTCGCCAAGTGCGCCGAGGCGAGCATCATCGACGTGCCGCGCCTGGCCAGTTTTGACCTCGACGTCGAGGCCTTCAAGGTCGAGGCGGCCAAGGGGCCCAAGCTGCTGGTGCTGTGCACCCCCAACAATCCGACCGGCAACGCCCTGACCGGCGTCGACATCGGCGAGATCCTGGCCGTCACGCCGCGCTCGACCATGGTGTTCGTCGACGAAGCCTATCGCGAGTATCACGAGGTGTTCGACACCTTCGCCCTGCTGGAAGCCTGGGGCGGCCCGTGGGTGTCGGCGCGCACCTTCTCCAAGGCCTACGGCCTGGCCGGCATGCGGGTCGGCTATGGCGTGGCCTCTTCGGCCGAGCTGGTCGGCTATCTGGATCGCCTGCGTCCGCCCTTCAACGTCACCGCCGTGTCGCAGGCCGCCGCCCTTGCGGCCCTGGCCGATGTCGAACACCTTGAGCGCACCGTGGCCCTGACCGTGGCCGAGCGGGCCCGGGTCGAGGCGGCGCTGGACGCGCTCGGCATCGAGCACACGAAAAGCGAGGCCAATTTCGTGTTCCTGAAGACGCCGGCCGGCCCTGAGGCCACGACTGCGCGTTTGTTGCAGGAGGGGCTTATCATCCGCCCGACGCCGGTGGCCGGCGGCTGGGTTCGCATCACCATTGGCCGTCCGGCCGACAATGACCGCCTGATCGCCGCCCTGCCGGCGGCTCTGGCCCGCTGAGCTTCGGGAGCTTCTCCATGCCCATGACCGCAGAAAACCCGCTGGGCCTCGACGGCTTCGAGTTTGTCGAGTTCACCAGCCCCGACCCCGCCGCCATGAAGGCGCTGTTCGAGGCCCTCGGCTTCGTGGCCGCCAGCAAACACCCGACCAAGCCGGTGACCCGCTATAAGCAGGGCCGCATCAACCTGCTGGTCAAAGAAGACACCGCCGGCCAGGTCGCCGATTTCCGGGCCGCCCACGGTCCGTCGGCCAACGGCATGGCCTTCCGCGTCGAGGACGTCGAGGCGGCCTATGCCGAAGCCCTGAAGCGCGGCGCGGTCGCCGCTGACGCCTCCCGGACGGTGCTGGGCGAAGGCGCGCGGGTGCTGGAAGGCATCGGCGGCTCGATGCTCTATCTGGTCGGCCGCCATGGCGACCTCGGCACCATCTATGACAGCTGGGAGCAGGTGCCCGGCGCCGCCCTGGCCGAGGCCAAGAACAATGTCGGCCTGGACCTGCTCGACCACCTGACCCACAACGTCAAGCGCGGCCAGATGCGGACCTGGTCGACCTTCTATCGCGATGTCTTCGGCTTTGAAGAACAGAAGTATTTCGACATCAAGGGCCAGGCCACCGGCCTGTTCAGCCAGGCGATGATCGCGCCCGACAAGGCCATCCGTATTCCGCTGAACGAGAGCCAGGATGACAAGAGCCAGATCGAGGAGTTCATTCGCCAGTACAATGGCGAGGGCATCCAGCACCTGGCCCTGACCACGCCCGACATCTACGACACCGTCGAGAAGCTGCGCGCCCGGGGCGTCAAGCTGCAGGACACCATCGAGACCTATTACGAGCTGGTCGACAAGCGCGTACCTGGCCATGGCGAGGACCTTGAGCGCCTGCGCAAGAACCGCATCCTGCTGGACGGCAATGTCGGCGAAGAGGGCCTGCTGCTGCAGATCTTCACCGAGAACCTCTTTGGTCCGATCTTCTTCGAGATCATCCAGCGCAAGGGCAATGAAGGCTTCGGCAACGGCAACTTCCAGGCCCTGTTCGAGAGCATCGAGCTGGACCAGATCCGCCGCGGCGTGATCACGGTCGAGGCGTAATAGCCCTTCCTTGTCATCCCGGCCGAAGCGTAGCGTAGAGCCGGGACCCAGGGGGCTGGGCGAACGCAGTGCAGCCGCCCCTGGGTCCCGGACAGCCTCTGCGAGGCTTCCGGGATGACAAGATAAGGATGGCCACTGGGTTACGGGAACGCACATGGACCTCCAATATCAGTCCGGCTTCGGCAATCACTTCGCCACCGAGGCCGTGCCCGGGGCCCTGCCGGTAGGGCAGAACTCGCCGCAGAAGGTGCCGTTCGGTCTCTATGCCGAGCAGCTGTCGGGCAGCGCCTTCACCGCGCCGCGCCACGAGAACCGCCGCAGCTGGCTGTATCGCCTGCGCCCTAGCGCCGGTCACGGGGCCGCCCGGCCCTATGACCAGCCGCGCCTCGCAGGGCCGGGCGATGAGCCCGTCAATCCCAACCGTCTGCGCTGGGACCCGGTGGAGATCCCCGCCGCACCCACCGACTTCGTCGACGGCCTGGCCTGTCTGGCCGGCAATGGCGAGGCCGGTGTGCAGTCCGGGATCGCGATCCACATCTACCTCGCCAATATCTCGATGCGCGACCGGGTGTTCTACAACGCCGACGGCGAGCTGCTGATCGTCCCACAACAGGGCGTCCTGACCCTGGTGACCGAGATGGGGATCCTGACGGCCGGCCCGGGCCATATCGCGGTGATCCCGCGCGGAGTGCGGTTCCGGGTCGAGATCGACGGTCCCTCGCGCGGCTATGTCTGCGAAAACTACGGCGCGATGTTCAAGCTGCCCGACCTTGGCCCCATCGGGGCCAACGGCCTGGCCAATCCGCGCGACTTCGAGACGCCGGTTGCGGCGTTCGAGGATGTCGACGGCCCGACCGAGGTGATCCAGAAGTTCCACGGCCGTCTGTGGTCGGCGATCTGGGAGCACAGCCCGCTGGACGTGGTGGCCTGGCACGGCAACCTGGCTCCGTATCGCTATGATCTGGCCCGCTTCAACACGATCAATACGGTCAGTTTCGACCATCCGGATCCGTCGATCTTCACGGTGCTGACCGCGCCCAGCGAGATCGCCGGCACGGCCAACTGTGATTTCGTGATCTTCCTGCCGCGTTGGATGGTGGCCGAGCACACCTTTCGGCCGCCGTGGTTCCATCGCAACGTCATGAGCGAGTTCATGGGCCTGGTGCATGGGGCCTATGACGCCAAGGCTGGAGGCTTCCTGCCGGGCGGGGCTTCCCTGCACAACTGCATGAGCGACCACGGCCCCGTTCTGGCCAGCTGGCGGGCAGCCACGGACGCGGTTCTGGCCCCTCACAGGATCGACGGGACCCTGGCCTTCATGTTCGAAAGTCGCTGGGTGATCCGGCCGACACGATTTGCGCTGGAGAGTTGCGCGCTTCAGGCGGACTATGACGCCTGCTGGTCGGACTTCCCCAAGGCCGTCCTGCCCAAACCATAAAGAAAAAGAGGAAGCGCCTATGAAGCTCGCGTCTCTCAAGGGCGGCCGTGACGGCCGTCTGGTGGTGGTCTCCAACGACCTGGCCTGGTTTACGGACGCGGGTACGATCGCCCCGACCCTGCAGGCGGCGCTGGATGACTGGGCCCATTGCGAGCCGTTGCTGCGGGGGCTGGCCGAGAGTCTGGAACATGGCGCGGTGCCGAAGGAGCGTTTCCACGAGCATGACGCCCTCAGCCCTCTGCCGCGCGCCTACCAGTGGGTGGACGGTAGCGCCTATGTGAACCACGTGCAGTTGGTCCGGCAGGCCCGCGGGGCGGAAATGCCCGAGACCTTCTGGACTGATCCCCTGATGTACCAGGGGGCTTCGGACGGCTTCCTGGCACCGCGCGACACCATTCCTCTCGCCGATTCCGCCTGGGGCTGTGACCTGGAGGGCGAGATCGCTGTCATCGTCGGTGACGTGCCGCTGGGGCCAGCCGCGACGAGGCCCTGGCGGCCATCCAGCTGGTCATGCTCTGCAATGACGTCTCGCTGCGCAATCTGATCCCGGCCGAACTGGCCAAGGGCTTCGGCTTTGTGCAGTCCAAGCCGGCCAGTGCCTTCTCGCCGGTCGCGGTCAGTCCGGACGCCCTGCCGGGCTGGAAGGACGGCAAGCTGCACGGCGCGCTGCTGGTCGAGCTGAACGGCGAGGACTTCGGTTGCGCCGATGCTGGGGTCGACATGACCTTCGACTTCGGGACCCTGGTCGCCCATGCCGCCAAGACCCGTCCCCTGTGCGCCGGCACCATCGTCGGCTCGGGCACGGTCAGCAATCGCGGCCCCGACGGCGGCCCCGGCAAGCCGGTGTCACAGGGCGGTGTCGGCTATTCCTGCCTGGCCGAGCTGCGCACGGTCGAGACCATCCTGGCGGGCGCGGCCAGCACGCCGTTCCTGATGGGCGACGACACCATCCGGATCGAGATGAAGGACGCCAGAGGGCACACCATCTTCGGGGCCATCGTGCAGACGGTCGAGCGCGTTTGAGCCATGACGAGCCGGTTGGGCGGGTCTGGACCACACCTGCGGGTGTCGGTCTGGGGCCGCTCGACCTGATCGTTGACGGCGGGGCCCGCAACTATGTCCTGCAGATCGGCGACAAGCGGTTCCATGGCTTTGTCGTGCGGCGGGGCGAGGCGGTGTTCGGCTATGTCGACCGGTGTCCGCATGCCGGACTGCCCCTGGCCCAGCAGCTGGATCACTATCTGACCCCCGACGGTGGTCTGATCGCCTGCTCCTGGCACGGAGCCGTGTTTACGGTCGATGAAGGGACCTGTGTCGGCGGCCCCTGCACCGGCGCGAAGTTGTCGCCCTGGCCGGTCGTCGTGCGCGAGGGGCGGGTGTTTTCGGCCTGAACGGTTTGGCCTGGTGGTAAGCGCCAGGGAGCAGCCCATGACCGAGATACCCACTACCGGTGCCTTCGCCATCAATCCCAGCAACGACCTGTCCGCCGCAATTCCGTTCTGGGAGCGGCTGGGCCTGGTGCGAACGGGCGGTGACGCCAACTACATCATCATGACGGGGTGGGGTTGCGAGGTGCACCTGACCCAGGCCGGACCCGGCGAATGGCGGGTGCCGGCCCACAATCCCTTTGGTATCTTCATTCGAACGCCTGACGTCGAGGCGATTGCCGCGCGGGTTGATGACCTGATCATTCGGCCCGGCGGGGTTCTGCGTCACCGCGAATGGGGCATGTATGAGGTCGGCATTGCCGGTCCGGACAATCTGCTGGTCCGGGTCGGCTGGCCGTCGCGGCTGATCGCGCGATAGCGCCCTCCAGACAAAAAGACGGCCGCCCTGCAGGAGAAGGGCGGCCGAGTCATTGGGAGGAAACGCCCGATAAGGGTAGGGCCGGTATAGCCCTTTCCGATTCGTTTGACAACGTTGTCATTGAAGATAATTCGCCAGCTCATGAAATCGGTTGGCTTCGTCTGGAAACAGGAGCCACAAAACAAAAAGGGGAGGCGGACCGGCGTCCGTCTCCCCTCTCCGTGTCGAACCATGCCGGCAAAAGGTCGGGCGGGATCGTCCTACTTCTTGCGGGCCGCCTGGACCTCGATCTCGACCAGCATGCCGTCGGCGACCAGACCCGAAACCTGGCTGGTGATACGCGAGGGCTTGTTGGGCTGTTCGGCGGTGCCGAAGAACATCTTGTAGCCCTCCATCATGCCGGCGAAGTCCATCTTGCCTTCCTTGGCCGGGTCGCCGACCAGCAGGACGCGCATCATGACCACGTCCTTGAGGTCTGCACCCTGGGTCTTCAGGGCGTCCTGCAGGCGCTTGATGACGCCGACGGTCTGGGTCTTGGTATCGCCGAACTTGGCGACGCCGGTGGCATTGGCGTCGATGACCGGCGGGGTCATGCCGCTGACATAGATGGTGTCATAGCCGGCCGGCACGGTGACGACGCTGGCGATCGCCGACTTGGGGTCGCCGCCGCGGACGATGTCCTGGGCCTGGGCAACTCCGGCGAGACCGGCGGCCAGTGCGAGGCCGGCGGCGAGGGAAGCAAAGCGGTTCATGGTCTTCTCCTTGAGGGCGTCGATCAGTGAGCTTGAAGGCCGCGGGCCTTGGGCGGGGCCTTGCGGACTCGCGCGACGTCGGCCGGGGTGACCGCAGAGGCCTTGTTGCCCCAGGACGCGCGGATATAGGTCAGGATGCCCGACAGTTCGGCGTCGCTGAGGTCGTCCTTGAAGGCGGGCATGCCGGCCCTGCCGTTCAGGACCGTGGAGACCAGCACCGGGGCCGGGCCTGTGACCAGCGGTGACGCGGCCAGGGCTGGAAAGGCCCCCTTGATGCCTTTTCCGGTGACCTGGTGGCAGGCGGAGCAATTGTCCTCATAGGCGTCTTTTGGCGGACTAGCGGCCAGGGCGACACTGGAAGCCGTGACCGACGCCAGGGCAGCGAGCGGTAGCGCGTAGCGAAGTGCGGACGTCATATAATCCTCTGTCTCAAGCCTGCTGCACGCGGGCGTGGATCTTTGCGATCTGCTGCCAGGCCGACTCGATGGCACCGGCTTGCCAGCCCCCAAGGTAGCTGAGGTGTTCGCCGGCCAGATAGAGGCGACCGTCCGGTTCGCAGAGCACGGGATAGGCTTCCTTGCGACCCGTCTCGCTCCACTCGGCCCAGCCGCCGAGATTGAATTCAGCCAGGTGCCAGGCGAAGGAAAAAGCGTTCTCGTAGTTCTCGGCATATTCGGGGAAGATCTTCTGACCGGCTGCAACAGCGAAGGCTGCGCGATCCGCCGGCTTCATGGCGCTGATCCGGGCCGCCTGACCTCCAAAGTTATAGAAGCCGAGCAGAACACCCTTCTGGCTCTGCCAGCCGGTGGAGGGCAGGGTGATCGAGCCGATGCCGGGGATGTCGTTGTGAATATGGCCGCCATAGATGTGGTGGTTCTCTTCCCAGAACCGGGTCTTCATCTGCAGGCCGATCTTGTCGACCGGCGCATAGGACACACCCGCCATTGCCGCCTTGAACGGAGCCGAGGCGTCCAGGTCGATCTGCTTGAGAACGCTGAGGGGGATGGTGCAGATGCAGTAGTCGGCCTCGATCTCGCCGACCTTGCCGGTGGCGTCCTTGAACGAGACCTTCACGCCCTTGCCGGTCTGGCTGATCTTCTCGACCACCGTCGAGTAGCGGATCATCGGACCGACCTGTTTTTCGAAGGCCTTGGCGATCTGGTCCATGCCGCCGATGGGCTGCAGCATGGTGCGCTGCTGCTCATAGCCGGCCACCGAGGTCAGGACCCGCCAGGCCCCTGAATCCAGCACGTCCTTGAACGCGAACGGCGGCAGTTCCTTGCCGGGACCCGGATCGACGCCTGCGCCGGGATGCACGGAGAAGCCCCGGCCCTCGGTGCCCGTATAGGCCAGGTCCTTGGGCGACAGCCGGCCTTCATTGATCATATAGGCGACGAACTTCTCGCGATCGGCCGGGGTCAGGGCTGCGTCGAGATCGCCCTTGCTGGCGGCCTTGGCGATCAGTTCGGCGGCATAGCCGCGGGCATCGGCGGCGATTTCGCCCTTACGCACCGGCTTACCGGCCAGCGGGCCCTTGCCCTTTTCGAAATAGACATAGGCCGCGTCATTGTCGTTGACGAAGCTCTCCAGCAGCACGCCGAACTGCTTGGTGTAGTGAAGGGTGGATCGGTGGTGATAGGGGATCCGCCATGGGCCGTGGTTGATATAGAGTCCCTCGTCGAACGCGCAGGTCTGGGTGTTGCCCAGCAGATCGGTGTGCTGGAAGCCCTTGCGGGCCGTCTGGCAGCGGCCGCCCGCAAAGGCGCGGGCTTCCAGGATCTGGACCTGGTAGCCGGCCTTGCTCCTTTCATACGCGGCCGTCATGCCGGCCAGGCCAGCACCGAGGATCAGGACCTTGGTACCCTTTGCCCCGCCTGTCAGTTCGGGCGGCCGCTCGGTCGCCGAGGCCATGCTGAAGCCGAGCGCGTCCAGCCCCGAAAGGGCCAGAGACATGCCGCCCACGGCCGCCAGGCCTTCAAAGAACCGTCGCCGGGTCAAAACGCCGCCCGTCGCCACGCCGTCATTCATGTCCATAAGAAGGTCCGCCACCTGATCGAGCCGGCGCCAGGCGGGTGTCTCGCCTGAACGATTGACCTGCCCTGCTTCGGTACACTGCGCCCCGCCGAAGCCACGGTCATCACGAAATCTGATGCGCCTTAGAGCAAGCCTGATTGCGCGGGTACGGGGGCTGACATGTCAGATTGCGCGCGGATGCTCCACCCTTGGGCAGCCTGCCTCCCCCCTGTGCGAAGCGTGGGCGGGGGGAGGTGTTGGAGGGCCGACACGGGAATCAGGCTTTTCGGGTCAAGATCCCCGAGGGCTTATCCGGACCTGATTACCTGCATGCCGACACCGGCGAAGGACGTGCCATGACAATCACTTCGGCCCGACTGCGTCTGCGGCTGGCCAACCTCGAGGATGTGCCGGTCCTGTCGTCGCTGATGACGGTCGCGATCCGGGACCTGCTGGCCGGCTTCCTGCCGCCGGAAGGGGTTCAGGCCTCGTTCGAGATCATGGGCCTGGATACCCAGCTGATCCTGGACGGCACCTATTTCGTGATCGAGGACGGTGACGAGATCGTCGGATGCGGCGGCTGGAGCCGGCGCGCCACTCTGTTCGGAGGCGATCATTCGGCGGGGCGCGATGCGGCCCTGCTCGACCCGGCCACGGACGCGGCCCGGGTGCGGGCCATGTACACCCACCCGGCCCATACGCGGAAAGGCGTCGGACGCCTGGTGCTGGAGGCCTGTGAAGCGGCCGCGCGCGCTGAAGGCTTTGCCCGTGTCGAAATGGCCGCGACGATGGGCGGCGTGCCCCTTTACCGGGCCTGCGGCTATGAAGACATCGAACCGTTCACGGCGAAGACTTCCTCTGGCTACGAGGTGCCCCTGATCCGGATGGGCAAGTCCCTGGCCGAGGCCGGTTGAAGGCGGCAAGCCCGGCTCTCCGGCCTTTTGACCGTCCGGTGACGCACAAGGAAAAAGGGCCAGGCTTTCGCCTGGCCCTTCTCTGGTTGTCGATAAGGCGAGCCTAGAAGGTCGCCGAGACCTTGGCGTACCAGAAGCCACCCTGCCAATCGACGATCGAGTCCGAGCGGTACAGACGGCCGTTGGTGGCCGACTCGCCGGTCTTGTCCGGATCGGGATAGTTGGAGAACAGGTTCCGGGCCCCGACCGAGACGGTGTAGGTGTCTGTCGCGGCATAGGACACTTCGGTGTCGAACAGCATCTCCGGATCCCACTTCTGGATCACGTCCGGCTTGCCGACGCTGAACATGTTCTTGTAGGGGCCGTAGATGTTGGCGCGACCCAGGATGCGGAACTTGCCGATCTCGTGGGTGGCCGACAGTGTGCTCCGCCAGCGCGGGGCAGCGTGCTTGAAGTCGTACACGCTTTCGCCGTCGAAGAAGGTGTAGGTCACGCCCGAGGTGTTCGGGGTCGGCTTGTTGACCTTGTCGACGACGAAGCTGTTCCAGTTGGCGCTGGCCGTGAAGCTGGTCGACTGACCGTTGTCCCAGGCCTTCTTGTAGGTTGCCACGACATCGACGCCTGTGGTGGTGGAGTCGAAGGCGTTCTGGAAGAACTGCACCTGACCGATCGTGTCGGCACCGGGGATCTTGGCGCTGATGAGGGCTGCCTTGATCGACGGCGTCACCGTGATCGCGCTGGTGGCGTAGAACTGGTCTTCGATGGCGATGTTGTAGAGATCGACCGTCAGGCTCATGCCGTCAAACAGCGATGCCGTGAAACCAAGGGCCAGGTTGAGCGATTTTTCCGGCTTCAGTTCCTTGGCACCCATGAACTGGGCAACCGGGTTGGTGGCCGGGAACAGGCCCGAGGCGATGATTGCGCCGTTTTCCACGCGGGTCGACACGTTGGTGGTGAACAGCTGGCCGGGCGTCGGAGCCCGGAAACCGGTACCGACCGAGGCGCGGATCCCGAAGTCATCGGTGATCTGGTACTGGGTGGCCAGCTTGCCGTTGAAGGTGTCGCCGAAGTCCGAGAACTTCTCGGCCCGGATAGCGCCGTCCAGGAACCAGGCCTCGGTGATGTTGGCCGAGGCTTCGGCATAGGCGGCGTAGGAGTCGCGGCTCAGCTTGCCCGAATAGGCCGGCGTATTGCCCGGGAAGCCGTTCGAGCCGACGGCCAGGGCGCTATAGACCGGGTCAATGCCCGCAAATCCATCGGAAGCGTCCGACTTGAAGTTGGCGCAGTTCAGGCCGTTGGCCAGAACCGTCGCGGTCGCGGCGGCGGTCGGGGTGCGGGTGGTGGCGTTACAGAAGCCGAACGGATCAGGCACCGACCAGGTCCCGGCCGTGTAGGAGGCCTTGTCGCCAGGGGTGATTTCATAGCCTTCCTTGCGGTACTCGGCCCCGAAGTTCAGGGTCACGGGCGTTTTGATGCCGGCGAGAGCCCAGTCATAGGCAAAATCAGCGTTCAGGGCGCTTTCGGTCGAGACCAGCGAGCCGTCGTAGAATTCCTTGGGCGAGGCTGCACCCATTGACGGGTTGACCGTGTCCCAGATCGTGTAGGCGATCTTGTCGTTGCCGTAGCGGCCGCTCAGGTCGTACTCGATACCGTTCGACAGCTTGCCTTTCAGGCCGCCCGCCAGGCTGTAGTCGGTGACGTCGCCGCCGAACATCGGTGTGAAGCCGGCCGGGAAGATCGAGCTGAACTGGAACAGGCTGCCGTCGGCCTGGCGGATCGGGGTCGCATTGACCGCATTGCTCACCGGCGGACGATAGTTGAAGTACTCGGTCGCCGAGCTCTTCGAGTAGTTGGCGAAGGCATAGACCCGCAGCGAGTCGCTGATGTCGTAGCCGGCATTGACCACGCCGCGCAGGCCTTCGGCGTCAGGCTGACCCCACTTCTGCACATAGTCGGTGATCAGGGCACCGTAGGCGGGGTTGGTGGCCGCATAGTTGGCTACGCAGAAGCCGGCCGACTGGTTGGGGATGCCGACGTTGCAGTACTGCTTGCCGCGGTGAACCTGGTTCTGGCTGGTGTATTCGAAGGTGCCGTTGATGAAGCCCTTGTCGCCGATCGGCAGGCCGAGGTTGCCGGTGACCATGACGTCTTCGCCGTCGCCGAGGAAGAACTGGCCGTACTGAGCGGTCAGGGAGCCGCCGCTGGGGCTGTCCTTCAGCTGGAAGTCGATGACGCCGGCGATGGCGTCCGAGCCATACTGGGCACCGGCACCGTCACGGGTCACGACGACATTCTTGAGGGCCGAGGCCGGGATGGTGGCCGCGTCGGGGGCCTGCGCACCGGTGCCGCCGATGGTTACGAGGGCCGAGCGATGGCGGCGTTTGCCGTTGACCATGAACAGGGTTTTGTCGGTCGGCAGGCCGCGCAGGCTGGCCGGGCGAACAAAGGTCGCGCCGTCCGAAATCGGCTCGCGGGCCAGTGTGTAAGACGGGACCAGCGACTTCAGAATGTCATTGGTGTCGGTGAAGGCGGCCGATTTCAGTTCGGCTTCGCTGAAGGAGTCTACCGGAACGGCCGAGTCCAGAACGGTGCGCGGCTTTCCGCGCGCGGTGACGACAACCGTATCGATTTCAGAAGAGGTGTCAGCCGGCGGATTGGCCGGCGCGTCTGCAGCATGCGCCGCGACTGAGTATCCAAAAGTAACGGAGATCGCAGAAATACCTGCGAGCAGAGTAGTTTTAAGCCGCTGATTCATTTTTAGCCCCCTCTTTGCATCTTTCAACGCACGATTGATTCCTTTCCCATGACGTTTTTCTCCCGAGATTTTCTTTTTTCTGTTTTGAACTGCTTTTTCATTCGGTCTTTGCCGACGATTGCAGCGTGTGATCAAGCCAGCGGCTTCGGCAATGGGGGGGATTGCAAGAAACCGTCACAAGCGCTCGCGGTCTCGCGGGCGCCACTTTGCGTGGCGTTGTCAGTACTTTTTTAGGCAGAACGTTGCTCTTCAACCGCCCTCAGGCGGCTGTCGAGCGACACGCAGTCAGGCCACAAGGCGTTCGACGGGGGTATCGTTCGTCTCGGACCTGAACAGGTCAAAGGCATCTTCCCAGGCCGCGAGTCGCCCCTCGTGTCGTTCGGCGTCATCGACGATGCGGATGATCTGGTCCTCGCGATCGTTCCACACGACGCCTAGATCGACGACCCGTTCGGCGCTGCGGCCCAGCAGCAGGATGACATCAGCGCGCGCTGCGCGTTCGGGGCTGATCCGCATCAGGGTCCGGCCCGCACCCAGATCGCGATGGATGTCGGCAAAGGCCAGGACGGCCGAGATCATCGGTGCATTGACGGGGGCGATGGCCCAGGCAGGGCAGGCAAAGCGCGACATGAACGGCTCCTTGGTTCGACAGGTCCAGCTTTGGACGTGCCATGCGCCAGTTTCGGTCGTATGGAGAACGTATGAGGCACGAAAAAGCTGCAAGGCTCCTGGATCTGGCCCGCATGCTGGCGGGATCGGCGGAGGGGCTCACCCTGGACGAAATGGCCCGCGCGCTGGACGTGGGCCGGCGAACGGCCGAGCGCATGCGTGACGCGGTCTGGGCAGCCTTCCCTCAAATGGAGGTCGTCGAGGACCCGCCGACCCGGCGCTTCCGCATTCCCGCTGGGCTGGACGGCCTGTTCCAGACCCCGACCGCCGAGGAATTGGCGGCCCTGCGCACGGCGGCCGACAGCTACCGGGCCTCCGGCGCCGAGGGGCGGGCCGCCTCGCTCTACGGTCTGGAACGCAAACTGCTCTCGGCCCTGCGCGGGGCGGCTCGTCGCCGGGTCGCGCCAGATGTAGAAGCCCTGGTCCAGGCCGAAACCATCGCGGTCCATGCCGGGCCAAGGCCCTATGAGGACGAGGCCGCTCTTTCTGCGATCCGCACCGCCATCAAGGGCCTGAGCGCCCTGTCGTTCCGGTATGACGGCGGCAGTACGCCGGGGCGGCGGCGCGAGGTGACGCCGCTTGGCATCCTGTTTGCCCGCAGCAACTATCTGGTGGCGCTCGAGGGCGAGGACCCTCGTCCCCGGTCCTGGCGGCTCGACAAGATGCAGGATCTTGCGGTCCTGGATCGTCCGGCTCCGCCGCCGGAAGGCTTCTCTCTTCAGGCCTTCGCCGACGAGAGCTTCGGGATCTATCATGGCGCGGTCGAGGATGTGGTTCTGCGGATCCGGCCCGAGCGGGCGGAGGATGCCCTGCGCTGGCGTTTTCACAGCACCCAGACCGTCAGGCCCGAAGCCGATGGTTCGGTGACCGTAGCCTTTCGCGCCGCCGGCATGCTGGAACTGGCCTGGCACCTGTTCACCTGGGGAGACGGCGTGGAGATCGTGGCGCCGGCTGGGCTGCGGCAGTTGATGCTCGATGAACTGCACAGGGCCCTGAAGGCGCATGACCTGCCGCAGCAGACCGTATAACCGGATGGACCTGTCGCGCTTTGAGGTACCTGGCCGTTCATGAACTACCGTCACGCCTTCCATGCCGGCAATTTCGCGGACCTGCAAAAGCACGCCATCCTGTTGGCCCTGCTGGCCGCTCTAAGGCCGAGGGCGGCCCCCTGTCGGTTCTCGACACCCATGCGGGAGCAGGGGCCTATGACCTGACCGGCGAGATGTCGCGCCGTTCGGGTGAGGCCGAGGCTGGCATCTTCCGCCTCCTGGCCGCCGAAGATGCGCCGGCGGTTTTTGCCCCGCTTGTAGCGCGGGTAAGGGCCTTGAACGGCGGTCGTGACGGGCCGCTCTATCCCGGCTCGCCCGTTCTGATCGCGGCCAGCCTTGGGCAGGACGATCGCTACACCGCCTGCGAACTGCGTGACGATGACTTCGAACTTCTGCGGCGCTCTCTTGGGCCTTACCCCTTTGCCCAGGCTGTAAAATCCGACGGCTTTGAGACCGCGACCGGCAAGGCTGGGCGAGGGGGGCGGGCCGTGGTCCTGATCGATCCGCCGTTCGAGCGACCGGATGACTATGCCCGGATCGTCACCACGACCCGGGCCGTGCGTGAGCGGGACCCGAGGGCGGTCCTGGCCATCTGGACGCCGCTCAAGGACCTCGAAACCTTCGATGCCTTCATCCGGGCGATGGAAACCGTCACGGATGACACGCTAGTGGCCGAGGTTAGGCTGCGGCCCCTGCTGGATCCCATGAAGATGAATGGAAGCGCCATGGTCCTGGTCGGGGCTCCTGCCGCGGTTGAGCCGGCGATCGTCGAGGCGACGCGCTGGATCGTTGCGCGCCTTGGCCAGGCCGGAGGCCGCGACCGCGTCTGGCGCACGGCCACCGCATGACGGACAGTGGCCCGACCTTCAGGGAGGCGCTGGGCGTCTGGCTGCGGGTCGGCTGCCTGGGCTTTGGCGGGCCTGCGGGGCAGATCGCCCTGCTGCACCGGGCGGTGGTCGAGGAAAAGGGCTGGATCGACGAAGCCAGCTTTGCCCACGCCTTGAGCTTCTGCATGCTGCTCCCCGGGCCCGAGGCGCAGCAACTGGCGGTGTGGCTAGGCTGGAAGCTGCATGGGGTGCGTGGCGGTGTGGCGGCCGGGCTGCTGTTCGTGCTGCCGGGGCTCATGCTGATGCTGGCCCTTTCTGCGCTCTATGTGGTCCACGGCCGGTCCGAATGGGCCGGTCCGGTTCTGCTGGGCCTCAAGGCTGCAGTCGTGGCGCTGGTGGCCCAGGCCCTGGTCCGGATCGGCGGCCGGACGATCCGGGACCGCATCAGCCTGGCGGTAGCGCTGGCCGCCTTTGCCGTGCTGAGCTTCACCGTGCTGCCCTTTCCGCTGATCATCCTCGGTGCTGGGGGGCTGGGTTGGGTCCTGGCCGGCAAGCCCGGCGCGAGTGAATCCGGCAAGACCTCCACGGTGGCGCTGCGAGGGGCAGGGCGCACGGCCGTGATCTGTCTTGTCGTCTGGTTGGCTCCGGTTCTGCTGGCCCTGGCCCTGGCCCCGCATTCGACCCTGGCCCGGATGGGGCTCGTGTTCAGCGGCCTTGCCGTGGTCAGTGTCGGCGGAGCCTATGCGGCCCTGGCCTATCTGGGGCAGGTGGCTTCGGCGCTCGGCTGGGTCACGCCGGCCCAGATGCTGGACGGTCTCGGCCTCGCCGAAACCACGCCCGGTCCCCTGGTCCTGGTGTTCAGTTTCGTGGGCTTTGTCGGAGCCTATCAGGCCGCCGCGCCGCCCTGGGCCTGGCTCGCCGGGCTGGCGGGCGGGCTTATGGCGGCCTGGACGACTTTTGCGCCGTCGTTTCTCTGGATCTTCGCCGCCGGTCCCTATGTCGAGCGGCTCAGAAGTCGGCCCCGACCGGCTCGGGCCCTGGCTCTGATCTCGGCCGCAGCGGTCGGTGTGATCGGACAACTGGCCGTCTGGTTTGCCATCCACCTGCTGTTCCGCTCGGGCCAGACCCTTGAGGCCAGTCTGTTCAGGATCATGGTGCCAAGGCTCGAGAGCCTGGATCCCGGCGCGTTCGGACTGACGGCCCTGGCTCTGGGCCTGACCTTTGGCCTGCGCCTGCCCGTGCCGGCCCTGGTGGGCGTTATGCTGGTCGCAGGCCTGCTTCTGCGCGCGATCGGCCTCGCTTGACGTAAGGTCATGATTTTCGCACTTGCGAAATCGAGATCTGTGTTATGTTGCGTTGCACAAAATCGCGGTTTGCCGGAGCGCGCGCCATGGTTTCTTCCCTGTCTGTCATGCCTGAACTCAAGTCGGACCGACTCGATCCCGAGGCGGCCCCGCACGTCATGCTGGGTGCGGCCTCGCCGCTGTGGCTGCTGTTCGGCGGTGCCGCCGCCGCCGGTGCCACCTGGTGGTGGTGGTCGGCGCGCTGGCGCGAGGCCGTCAATCTGGAGGCCCTCTCCACAGCGCCGGCCGGGGTACCGGATGTCCTGGCCGAGTCCGTGGCTCCCCTAGAGGAGGCCGAGACGGCCACAGCAGAAACCCTGCCTGAAGGCGGTTCTGTCGAAGAGGTCGCTGGCCCGGTGGAGCCTGGGCCCGTTATTGCGGCTCCGGCCGAGGACGTCGCTGCCGAGGCGCTGGTCACCGAGACGGTTGCCGAGAGCGTTTCCGAGCCGGTCATCGACCCAGAACCGGTCACTGAGGTCGCCCCCGCAGAGATACTGGCTGCGGACCCCGTCGCCGATGACCTGACCCGTCTGGTCGGGGTGGGCCCCAAGCTCTCGCTGGCCCTGGCCGAGCTGGGCATCACCCGCTTCAGCCAGATCGCCGCCTGGACGGCAGATGATGTCGCATCCTTCGATCAGCTTCTGGCCCTGAAGGGCCGGGCCGAGCGGGATGCCTGGGTGGCCCAGGCCCGGCGCCTCATGGGTGAAGCCTCCGTCTGAAGCCGGACGGCCTGACGGGGGTCACTGACCCCCGTTGATCCCGCCGGTCCCGCACTCGGTATTGAGGTACTTCTCGATCTCGACCAACTGGGTTTCAACCATGGCCGGCTCCATGGTCACCAGTTGGTGGCCCATGTCCTTGATCTCGAGATAGCGATAGGGCTTGCCGGCCGCCTTCAGGGCGTCGGCGAACTTGCGTGACTGCTTGACCTCGACGGTCTGGTCGCGGTCGCCGTGGTAGATGAACAGCGGAATCTTGGCCTCGCGAGCCTGTTCCAGCGCATCAAGCCCCCGGATCGTCGGGTTCTGGAATTCCCGCTGGAAACGGTTGTCAAACGTGGCTCGCTTCAGGCTCGCCAGGTCGCCAGCTCCTGCCCCTGAAATGGCACAGCGATACAGACCGTTGGGCCGGATCGCCGCTGCCAGGGCGGCATAGCCGCCATAGGAATAGCCGAACATCACGACCTTGCCGGCGGCTGCGACCTTGCGGTCCATCAGCCATTTGACGCCGTCGTCCTTGTCGTCCTGCATCTTCTGGCCCCACTCGCCGTCGCCGGCGCGCCAGAGCTTCTGGCCCCAGCCTTCGGACCCGCGAAACTGCGGCTGCAGCACGGCATAACCCCGGCTGGCGAAGTACTGCACCCAGCCGGCGGGATCCCATTCCAGGTCGTCTCGCGCCCATGGTCCGCCGTGCGGCTCGATCAGGGTGGGGTAGGGGCCGGGGCCGAAATCCGCGGCGGACGGGGTGGTCAGGAAGGCCGGGATCATCAGGCCGTCGCGCGCGGGGTACTGAACAAGCCGCGTGGTGCCCAGGGAGGCGGTGTCGAGGTCGGGCCGCGCCTTGCCCAGCAGGCTGAGAGCCCCGGTCGGGTCCAGCAGGTAGTATTCGCCAGGATTGCCCGGGCCGGACTTGGCGACGATGACGTGCTTGAGGTCTTCGGACCAGCTGATGATCCGGGCGTCGGCACCGTCGGCGACGGGCAGGCGTGCGGTGGTGCCGTCAGCCGGATCCACCCAGTCCATCGCTATGGTCTTGATCCCGAGCGCCGACCTAAGGGTCTTGTTCAGCTTGGCGAGGTTTTCGTCGGTCCAGTAGACGGTCTGTGTCGGGCCCAGATAGGAAAAGCCCAGCACGCGCCCGTAGTCGGCCGCTGCCGTCGACGAAACGATCCCCCCAGCATCGAACAGCTTGTGCTCCAGCAGCGGCTCGACGATCTGGCGGGCCTTGATGTCGTAGACATAGAGACCGGCCTTGTCGCGACCCTTGCTGGACGAGACATAGATGATGTTCGGATCGGGCGTGAAGCCGACGATCTCAACTGGCTCGCGATCCTTGGCATACCAGCGGAAATGTTCCGACCACTCGCCGCTCGACGGGTCGCGGATCCACTGGGCGAAATAGACCGCGCCCTTGTCATAGCCGACTTCCTGCCGGGTCCGGACCTCGCCCTTGAGGTCCAGTCTGAAGCCGCTGAAGCGATCCGAGCCGCGCGTCAGGCGCTCGGTCAGGCCCGAATAGATGTCGAGCTTGAGAATGTCGCCGCGCCCGTCGGAGCGCTGGTCCTCGACCACGATATGGCGCGGATCCGTGGGCAGGGTGTCGATGACGATGGCGTCGTCGAACTTGTCGAGAAAGGCTTCGGTTGCAGAGCGGGGCGGGCCGTCCGGCAGCAGGGTCGACCAGGACTTGCCCTGCAGGTCCGAAACATACTGGCGGGTCAGGTGGCCCTTGTCCGAGCCGACGGTGAAGGTCTGGATGGTCTCAACCAGCAGCCGGTCGTTCTTGAGGAAGCCGACGCCCAGGATACGGACGCGGTTGGCAGAGATCACGACCGGCGGCTTGTCCAGCGCGTCGGTCGCCCAGACCGAGATGGTCGGGCTCTGGCCGTTCGCCGAGGTGAGAGCCACGATATGCTTGCCGTCGCGCGAGATCTGCACGTTGCTGATGGCGGTCGGGGCCGAAAACACCTTGGCGGAAAGCGGTGCGGCCTGTCCGACCTGAGGCGCGACGCCCAGGGCGAGGACGAGGGCCATGGCGACCGGGCGAGGATCGAATCTCACGGGATGCTCCAGACTGTTGGGCGAGTCGCGGCGCGGATCGCGCGCCCATTTCCATGATCATAGCCGACGGGGACGCTCGGCCAAGCCGTCACGAAGGCGCTCCGCAGTGCCTTTGAATGAAGCAAGTGCGTGTGGAATGTCACACCGCGTCAGAATTGCGACCTAAAAGCGACAGGAAGATTGCAGCGAGACGGCAGAGCGGTTCTTTTGCGCCTGCGGAATTCCCTCTCATGCCTAAGGCGGCTGCGGGGTCGAACTCGCCATTTTTGTTCGAAGCCACAGAGGCGTTAGCTCTCATGTCCATTCAACGTAAGCATCTTCTTGCCTCCACGGTCATTGCCGGGATGGCTGTTACGGCGCTGGCCCCGTCGGTCGCGCTCGCCCAGGCTGCCGCTCCTCTGACCACGACGGCTGACAAGCCGCAGGCCGAAGCGACCGAGATCGAAGAGCTGGTCGTCACCGGCTCGCGCATCAAGCGCAACGCGTTCAACAGCCCCGATCCGATCCAGGTCATTACGGCAGAAGAAGGCAAGCTGAAGGGCATCTCGACCGCTGCAGGCCTGCTGCAGAGCTCGACGATCGCCTCGGGTTCGCCCCAGATCACTTCGGCCATCTCCAGCGCCTTCGTCACCGACGGTGGCCCCGGTTCTGAAACCATCTCGCTGCGCGGCCTCGGTGCCAACCGCACCCTGGTCCTGCTGAACGGCCGTCGCGCCGGTCCGGCGGGCGTTCGCGGCGGCGTTTCGGCCTTCGACCTGAACGTCATCCCCGTTTCGGCCATCGACCGCGTCGACATCCTGAAGGACGGTGCCTCGTCGGTTTACGGCTCCGACGCCGTCGCCGGCGTCGTCAACATCATCACCAAGCGCGACACCGACGGCGTTGAGATCGACGCCTTCGTCAGCCAGCCGCAGGACAAGGGCGGCGAGCAGTCGCGTGGCAGCATCAGCTGGGGCAAGACCTTCGATCGCGGCTACTTCAATATGTCGTACGACTATTCGAAGACCGCCGAGCAGACCAACGGCCAGCGTGACTTCACCGCCTGCGGTCGCCAGTACATCAAGGACTCGGCCGGCAAGCGTAAGGACACGATCGATCCGCGCACCGGTTCGGCCCAGTGCCGTGACCTGCTGTACGATCAAATCTGGCTCTATGACTTCTCGTTCGCCGGCCTCGACGGCAAGCTGCAGTATGACTACGAGGGCAAGCTGCGCGGCCTGATCCCGCAGATCCCGCCGGGCCAGGCGGCGGACTATCCGGGTGTTCCGGCCGGCTTCTACACCGTCGGCTACAGCGATGATCCGCAGGCAGCCGATATCGGCGTGCTGGACTATAACAGCCCGTTCAACCTGGCGTCCTCGCTGACCCCGCGCACAGAGCGTTCGACCGTTTATGCGCAAGGCTCGTTCGACATCACCGACAGTGTCGAGGCCTATGGCGAAATCCTGCTGAACCGCCGCGCGACCAAGACCAACGGCTATCGCCAGTTCTGGAGCTACTTCTACACCGGCGACTATGACCCCTTCTCGGCCGGCTTCACGGGTGATTTCATCCTGTCGCCGACCCCGGTCACCAACCTGAACCGCTCGGGCCAGAAGGTCGACTACCAGCGTTATGTCGGCGGTCTGCGCGGCGATTTCGGCAAGATCGAATTCCTGAAGGGCTGGGACTGGGACATCTTCACCCAGTACAGCCACTCGAAGGGCAGCTACTCGCAGGACGTGATCCTGCAGGATGCGGTCGACGCCGGTGCCTTCCGAACCGGCTCCTGCGTCGGCACCAAGACGCCGAAAAGCAAGAAGTCGTGCGTCGACGTCAGCTGGGTCACGCCGGACTTCCTGGCCGGCAAGTACACCGACGCCGAAAAGGCCTTCCTGTTCGATTCCGAAACCGGCAAGACCATCTACAAGCAACTGGTGTTCGAAGGCTCGGCCTCGGGCAACCTGTTCAAGCTGCCGGCTGGTGACGTCGGGGCCGCTGTCGGCTTCCACTATCGCAAGGACTCGATCAACGACGTTCCGGGCGCGATCACCCTGGCCGGCAACGTGTGGGGCTCCTCCACCGCAGGCATCACCAAGGGCGACGACCTGGCGCGTGAAGTCTATGGCGAAGTCAGCATTCCGCTGCTGAAGGGCCTGCCCCTCGCCGAGAACGTCGAACTGTCGCTGTCGGGCCGCCATACCAAGGTCAACAGCTACGGTGAGGACGATACCTACAAGATCGGCCTGAACTGGCAGATCATCCCGTCCCTGCGGGTTCGCGCCACCAAGGGCACCTCGTTCCGCGCTCCGGCGCTGTTCGAACTCTACAAGAACGCCGAGACCAGCTTCCTGTCGCAGCGTAGCGTCGACCCCTGCATCCGCTGGGGCCAGAACCTGGCTCAGGGCAATATCCCGCAATATGTCGCCAACAACTGCGCCGCAGCCGGCGTGCCCAGCACCCACTCGGGTTCGGGCGCTTCGGCGACGGTTTCGGCCGCCGGCGGCAAGGGCAATCTCGAGGCCGAAACCTCGAAGGCCGTCACCTACGGCGTGATCTGGACCCCCAGCTTCGCCAACCTGAACGTGGCCGTCGATTACTTTGAGATCGACGTGAACGACGAGATCACCCAGCTGGGCGCGGCCAATATCGTGTCGGGCTGCTACCGCTCGCTGTCGTTCCCGACCGATCCGCTGTGCAGCCTCTTCACCCGGAACCCCGGTTCGAAGCTGATCACCCGGGTCACGAACAACTACATCAACATCGCCGAGCAGGCGAACCGCGGCATCGACCTGACCGTTCGCTACGGCCAGGACCTGCCCTGGGACAGCAAGCTCACGGTGGACCTGCAGTCGACCTGGCAGCTGGAAGACACCACCGCGCTGTTCGTCGGTAGAACTGTGGATAACAACGGCTATGTCGGCGACCCCGACTGGAGCGGCCAGCTGAACTTCCGCCTGGAGAAGGGCGAATGGACCGGCTTCTGGGGCATCGACATGATCGGCAAGGCGTCTGACGCCGAGCGCTATGCCACCCAGAACACGGCCGGGACCACCTTCTACAAGATCCACACCGAGTTCACGGCCTATCACAGCCTCTCGCTCCAGAAGAAGTTCGATGACTGGACGCTGCTGACCGGTGTCGCCAACGTGTTCAACGAAACCCCGCCGGCCCTAACCCTGGGCCAGGGGCGTTACAACACGGTTGGATCCTCGGTTCTGGCTTCGCAGTACGACTACATCGGCCGCCGCATGTTCGTGAACATCACGGCCCGCTTCTAGTCCTGCTTCGGACGGACTAAACATCGACGGCGGCGGGGCGACCCGCCGCCGTTTTTGTGTATCGAGGAGTCCCAGCGCGTGAACGCCATCATTCGCGGCAAGCCCGACAATCTGGACGAGATCGGCCAGCGTTTCGACCGGGCCCGACTTTCGGCACCGGTCTATCTGAACAGCGTGCCCAAGGCCGGCACGCACCTGATCCGCAACATCATGCGGATGTTCGTGGCTCCTGATCAGCACTGGCGACGGGAATACATCCAGCACGCCATCCTGCGTCAGTACGGGGCCGAGGCCTTCTCGGCAGCCAAGCCGATGATCAGCTGGGGCCACATGCTGTTTTCGGACGAGTCGGCCGTCGCCCTGCGCGACGTGCGGCACATCGTTCTGGTGCGTGATCCCTATGACTGGGTTCTGGCGCGGGCCCGCTTCTACCTGTCAGACGAGTTCCAGGGGAACCTGAACCACATCAAGGGCGGCGCCGCCGCCATCGACGACGTGATCATGATGATGATCCTCGGCGCGCACGGCAAGGTCCCGGATCTTAAGGACATTTTTGCGCTCAATGCGGTTGCCTGGATGGGCTCGAGCGCCGTCGTTGTACGCTATGAGGACATTGTCGACAGTCTGAAGGACTTGGGCTCGCGACGCGCCGAGGGGTTTTTCGGCAAGCTGCTGGCCGATTGCGGCCTCGATCTGCCGACCGACTGGCGCGAGCGCGTTGAGGCCGGGGCTGACCGCCGCGAGAGCCGCACGGCCAGCGAGAACCTCAACATCACGGCCGAGCTGCCCGAACGCCTGTCGGAAACCCACCGACGAGTCGTCGACTTCCATGCGCCGGGGCTGCGCAGCCTGCTGGGCTATGGCTGAGGGCGCGGATCGCTGAGCAGCACGGCGGTGCCTGACACCGACACCATCATCATCGAGCCGTTCGGGCCGATCGTATTGTAGTCGAGGTCCAGCGCCACGATCCCATTGGCGCCCAGCTTCTCGGCTTCCTTGATCAGATTCTTCAGCGCGTCCTCGCGGGCGCGGGCCAGGACCCGTTCGTAGGACTTGGAGTGGCCGCCGATGAAGTCACGGATCGCCGCCATCAGGTCGAGGACGACATTGGCTCCCAGGATCGACTGGGCATAGATCGCGCCCTTGTAGTCCTGAACCGGCCGGCCCTCGATGAAGGGTGTGGTCGAGATCAGCATGGATGAACTCCCCGGAGCACATGGCGCGGCAACCTCGTTAACTTAGGCGCAAATGCCCCGTTCCGCGAGGGCCTCACCCGAAAGGGGCACCTTTTCGTCATCGGACTCGCGCAGGAGGGGAATCTGGCGCTTCGCCACTTCCTGAGCGCCGAGCCTTAAGGCAGATTAACCAAAGTCGTCGCCCCCGGAGCTCTCTGGTGATTTTCGCCAAGTCGCATCTCGACCTTCACAACATCCGCAACAATGTGGAGCGGGTGAAGAAACTGTCCGATAACGTCGTCGGAGTCGGCCCTCTGGGCATTGGCCTCGACGGTCTGCTGACCTGGATTCCGGGCGCGGGCGAGCTCTACAGCCTCGGCGCCGGTGGACTGATCATCATGGATGCGGTGCGGGCCCGGGCTGCGCCGATGATCGTGATCCAGATCACGGCGATCATCATCATCGACACCGTGGCCGGGGCCCTGCCTGGCGTCGGCAACGTCGCCGACATGCTGTTCACCGGCCACAAGTGGTCGGCTGACATGCTGACAAAGCACATGGACGACACCATCTATTTCGAAGGCACCCGCAAGGAGGCCCAGGCAACGGCCGACTATCGCGAGCTGCTGGCCCGCATCCAGGCCGGAACCGAAAAGCGCCGGGTGGTCTTCCTCGGCTGACACTCTCGTGCCTCGTCCGGTCTGGCCGGAAGAGGTTCCCGCAGCGGACAGGGCATGGATTGATCATGAGCCTTGAAGACGGTCCTCCGCCGGATCTTGCCCATGCGGGTCACCGGGTCCGAGCCCACCGGGCGTGGAAGTCGGCAGAGACGATCAAGGGGCTCTCGGACCGGTTGGTCGGGATCGGGCCTTTTGGCCTCGGGCTCGACGGGGTGCTGTCCTGGGTGCCAGGTGTGGGGCCGCTCTACAGCCTTGGGGCAGGGGGGCTTCTGCTGTTCCATGCCGTCTCGGCCCGGGCCTCGCTGCAGACCCTGGCGCGCATGCTGATCTATGTCGCCGCCGATACCGCCACCGATGCCGTACCGATCGCCGGTTCGGTGGTCGACATGATGTTCCCCGGCCACCTGATGGCGGCCAAGGCCCTGCAAAAGGATATCGAGGCCCGCCATGGGCCGCCCGAGGACGTCGCCCTCAAGCGCGCCGCGAAGTCCCGCAAGAAGGCGGGAAAGCGCTAGGGATCCTTCCGGCCTTCTGTCATGCCGCCTCGCCCTGGGTGTAGCCGAGCTTCACGTTCAGCTTCTCCAGCACCTCTATGGCAGCTTCGGCGATCACGGTGCCGGGCGGGAAGATGCTGGCGGCGCCGGCGTCGAGCAGGGCCTGGAAGTCCTGGGGCGGGATCACGCCGCCGACCACGACCACCATGTCGTCGCGACCCAGCTTGGCCAGTTCGGCCTTCAGTTCCGGCACCAGGGTCAGGTGGCCTGCTGCCAGGGACGAGGCCCCGACCACATGCACGCCGGCCTCAATAGCGGCCTGGGCGGCCTCAGCCGGGGTCTGGAACAACGGGCCGATCTCGACCTTGAAGCCGAGGTCACTGAAGGCGCTGGCGATCACCTTCTGCCCGCGGTCGTGACCGTCCTGGCCCATCTTGGCGACCAGGATGCGCGGCGGGCCGCCATCGGCTTCCTTGAAGGCGGCGACCATGGCCCGGGCCCGGGCGGCCTTGGGATCGGTGCCGGCTTCCTTGCCATAGACGCCTTCGATGGTCTGGATCACGGCGCGGTGGCGGCCGAAGACCTTTTCCAGGGCATAGCTGATTTCGCCGACAGTGGCCTTGGCCCGGGCCGCATCGACCGCCAGGGCCAGCAGGTTGCCGGTACCACGCGCGCCGGCTTCGAGGGCGTCGAGGGCTGCCTGGGTCGCGGCCGGATCGCGTTCAGCCTTGAGGCGGGCGAGTTTCTCCAGCTGCTGGGTGCGGACCGCGCTGTTGTCCACCTTCAGCATCGGGATCACGTCCTCGACCTCGGGCTTGTAGCGGTTGACGCCGACCACGCTCTGGCGATTGGCGTCGATGCGGGCCTGGGTCTTGGCGGCAGCTTCCTCGATGCGCAGCTTCGGAATGCCGCGCTCGATGGCCTTGGCCATGCCGCCGGCGGCCTCAACCTCCTCGATATGGGCAAGGGCCTTGATCGCCAGGTCGTGGGTCAGGCGTTCGACATAGTAGCTGCCGCCCCACGGATCGGCGACGCGGGTCGTGCCGCTTTCCATCTGCAGGAACAGCTGGGTGTTTCGGGCGATGCGGGCCGAAAAATCGGTCGGCAGGGCCAGGGCCTCGTCTAGCGCATTGGTGTGCAGACTCTGGGTCTGGCCGTTCACCGCCGCCATGGCCTCGACGCAGGTGCGGGAGACATTGTTGAAGACGTCCTGGGCCGCCAGTGACCAGCCAGACGTCTGGCTGTGGGTGCGCAAAGACAGCGAGCGATCGTCCTTGGGGTCGAACTCGCGCTTCATCAGCCGGGCCCACAGCAGGCGGGCCGCGCGCATCTTCGCCACTTCCATGAAGTAGTTCATGCCGATCGCCCAGAAGAAGCTCAGGCGCGGGGCGAAGACGTCGATGCTCATGCCGGCCGCGACGCCGGCCCGGGCATATTCGATGCCATCAGCGAGAGTGTAGGCCAGCTCGAGGTCGGCCGTCGCGCCGGCCTCCTGCATGTGATAGCCGCTGATCGAGATCGAATTGAACTTCGGCATGTTTGTCGAAGTATATGAAAAGATGTCGGAAATGATCCGCATCGAGGGGGCGGGCGGATAGATGTAGGTGTTCCGCACCATGAATTCTTTGAGGATGTCGTTCTGGATCGTGCCCGACAGCTTGTCGGGGGAAACGCCCTGTTCCTCGGCCGCGACGATATAGAGCGCCAGG